>Ga0308158_10003085_pt1 | contig 14989 bp, 16 predicted proteins | sample PhyBR2_FD_201038 | JGI IMG/M metagenome (GOLD analysis project Ga0308158, IMG submission 201038) | Phyllosphere microbial communities from UC Gill Tract Community Farm, Albany, California, United States - DLSLB.R2 | ecosystem: Host-associated > Plants > Phyllosphere > Unclassified | place: USA... | reverse complement strand
ATTTGATGTGCCCGTGCCAACTTTCGCCGCCCATTGTCTGCCTCACTGGGAAGTGATTTGCGCCAAGTCGCAGCGGCAGTTTGCCCTCACGACATGTATGCGATTCGAATCATGATTCGATTGTCAGGTCAAGCGCAACAAATTAACGGAAAGTATTGACTGCTATTGACAGAATCCTAATCCATAGACCTGAGGTTCGAAAAATTTATCGTTGCTATGCAGATAGAAGTTCCTTCGGAATATTTGATATAATTATTTATAATAAACTATCTATAATAATTATTTATCGCTCAATATTTATGATTAGTCAAAGAAAGTGACTTGATAAAATCACCATCAAAGTTACTTGATATTTGGCGGAATTATCTTTTACACGGACACGCTCTGGCCGATTGTTAAACACATATCGCACGCGTCAGGCTTAGATTCAGAAGTTTTTTAGAAGCTGACTTCGGTAATGTTTCAGCCCATCAAAAAGACGATTTAAGCTCTTGTGAATAGGCCTTTTTCGACGTTGCCGAAGACGGATATCCGGCGGGGCGGGTGTACACGTCAAGCTTGATCACGGAGTCTGGTGGAAAGCGGCCTGTCCGGTTTCGGGCATCGATCGGCGTAAGCGGACGTTCGTTTAGACGGCCTCCGAGACTACCCGAGCGCTAGCGGCGGAATCAGGCCTGCGTGTTTTTCTGAACGACCTGCAACTTGGATAGCTTAAGCACCGTCTCTGTCTGACAGAGCCTAGCTTCGCAGTTTGCAAGGGTGTCCTGTCAATAGCCCGTTGATCTGCACTGATTTGGGAGGCGAAACCTTCGAGGAATTAGGGTTCATTTTCAGCCTTCTAGAGGATCGCTCCGCGCGTAAGCGCGGATAAATTAGCCATCAAGAGGGCGTAAACTACTCAAGCCACCTACCCTCCTGTACGCCGACTGTGAGCAAATGCTTCCTCAGGTCACATTCTTCGAGATGGAACGCCTAGGTGGCGACTCCTCTCCACCGAACGAAAATCGGCAGCTCAATCGACCTCTAATACGACGAAAGCCATAGCGAACGGCGCATCATGAGTGATAGAGACATGAGCCCGAACCTCGCCGCTGCCGGCTAATCGTTTGGCGCGCCTTAATGCACCATCGCTCAAATGCAGAACCGGCTTAACGTTCCGGTCGGTGAGTACCTCGATATGGCGCCAGCGCACCCGGTCGGTAATGCCTGTTCCTAGCGCTTTGGCGCAGGCTTCCTTCGCGGCGAATCGCCCTGCGTAGAAAAGGGCCTCCTCGCTTTGCGCCGTTCCTAAAACCTGCTCGCGCTTGGAGCAGATCCGGTTGCGGAAGCGATCACCCTGGCGCCCAAGCACGTCAGCAATGCGCTCCACCTCGCAGAGGTCGGTTCCGAGGCCGATGATCATCGCCAACCTGCTCGCCGATCTGCAAACCGGACATTTGGTGTTTGAATTTCGGACATGTGGTGTTACATACGCCAGGAGACGAGGAGATGTCGATGCCGACGGTCGTTATTCCGAGAGTTAAGGTTGTTCCGACTTATCCTGCCGCTGACGTTGCGGCGGTCCTCCGCCATGAGTTACTTGGAACAATCCGGCGCAGATACCGGCGCAAAGGAACGCCGCTCCCTGTGAATGACGACGAGGTAGTCATCATGACTATCGAGATCGATTCGCTCACCGTTGTCGAGCTGTTGTCCAGTCTCGATGACATCCTGCCGTTCGAGGTCACCGAGAGCGTCGTAAAAGCAGGTGGTTACGATTCGATCGCCGCAGGCGTGAAACATGTCACCGGCCGGGTCGAGACCAAGTGGAACAAGCATTATGGTGGAATTAAATGATGAGCAGCGTCGAAACTCTAGACGGCGATACCGAGCGCAAGCGGCTGGGCGACAAATTGCGTCAGGCCCGCGAATATGTAGGTTTTTCCCAAGACGAGGTTGGTAATTTCCTCCGCTTGCCGCGTACGGCTGTCACAAACATGGAAAGCGGTCAGCGCAAGGTCGATGCGCTTGAATTGAAGCGCCTTGCTGAGCTGTATCGCCAGCCCGTGACGCATTTCACGGGCGACGACGAGGAGGTCGGGTCCACGCTGCCAACCGACGTTGCACACCTCGCTCGTCAGGCCGCGGCGCTTTCTATCAAAGATCGCGAAGAGCTCGGCCGCTTCGCTGAGTTCCTCCAGATGCGTGCGACCGGAGGCCGGTGATGGCCGACTACGCGAGCTCCATCCGGCGCGCGGCCCTGGAGGCCGGTCGTTTGCACCGTGACTTAGGGATACAATCTCGCGTGGTCCGCAGTTCAGGACGCATAGACGTCTATGACACCATAGCTAGACTAGACGTCCCGCTTTTTTTTACGAAACTTGACGGACTACTTGGCGTATACATGAGAGACCCTTCTCCGGGAGTGCTTATCACGACGCAGCGGCCGCAAAGTCAGCAGCGCTTCACAGCCGCCCATGAGCTGGGCCACCACTATCTCGGTCATAACCCAAGCCTTGACGACGAAAGCATCCTCCGGCGCGCACCTTTCCAGGCGCGCACCGGAGACGATCCGCAAGAGGTAGAAGCCGAAGCTTTCGCTGCCATCTTCCTGCTACCTCGTTGGCTCGTCGACTGGCATTGCGACCGTCAGGACTGGACCGACGCTGATCTGCTCGACCCGATCAAGGTCTACCAGCTCGCGCTAAGGGTCGGCACGAGCTTTAAAGCAACGATCTGGACCCTGCATCGCTACGACGTCTTCGATCGCGCGACCGCCAGCGCCATGGCGAAGCTTGAGCTCAAGAACGTAAAACGGGCCATTCTGCGCGGCTACGATCCGGTAGACTTCAAACGCGACGTATGGCTCCTTACCGGCCGTGATGCCGACATGCACATCGAAGGTGGACCCGGCGATCTCGTTGTTGTCCGCCTCCCGGAACACAGCGGGTCCGGCTATCTCTGGCGTGTTGAGTCGATTGACGGCGACGCGCTTGCCGTCGTTGGTGACGATCGTGAAGAGGTGGACCCGGACGGCGTGGGCGGCCCCACGCTGCGGCGGATCACCACCGCGGCACGCGATCGCCGAGCAGGCGAGTTGCGCCTTGCCGAAGCGCGGCCCTGGGCACCTTCAACGCCGCTTAACACGTTTGCCGTTCGATACGACCTCGCGGGCCCATCGCTTCAGGGCTGGTACGAACCCCAGCGAAGGCGACATCAGAAGATTTTGCAGGCCGCCGCCTAATGCCGCCTATCGTTCATCAGGATCTGCGGTTTCGCTTCGGCCCGGCGCGTGATCAGGGTGCGCGACCGACCTGCCTTGCGTTCGCAGCGAGTGACACCCATGCCGCGCTGCGCACACCCTGGACCCCGCTCAGCTGCGAGTTTGCCTTCTACCACGCCCAGCGCCGAGCCGGACGCCCACCAACCGGGGGAGCCTCCCTTCGCCATATGCTCACAACTTTAAAGGCGGATGGTCAGCCAATCGAGCCAGGCTGGCCCTACCTGGCGAGCCTACCTGCCAAGCTCGACGAGTATGGTCCGCCAAGCGGCCTTACCGTCTACCGCCGGGCAGGTGAACCGCACCTAGGCGGGGTCGACGAAATTGTGAAAACTCTCGATCTCGGCGAACCGGCGCTCGTCATCATGATGCTGTCCGATGCCTTCTACGTTCCGAACAGAGACGGCGTCGTGGTTGCCTCACCCGGCGAATGCCCCGACCCTCTTCGCCGGCATGCCGTGATTGCTGTGGCGCATGGTTCGGTTGGAACCGAGCGCGCCATCCTGGTGCGTAACAGTTGGGGCGCCGATTGGGGCATCTCGGGACATGGCTGGCTACCAGAAACCTATTTCGCACCAAGGCTGACTCACGTCGCCCTGCTTAAGGAGGAAGTCTATGTTTCTGCCACGAATCTCGCGGCCTAGGGCTGTTGAAGCCTGGCTCGCTGCTTCGCAGGCGGTCCACGCCCTGTCCGGACACGAAGCCAATCATGTCCTGATCGATATCGAGGACCCAATCGGCGAGACTGACACAGACCGCGCCGTCATTGCGGAGCTGGACACCTATCTAGAGGAGCACAGCGATACTGGCTTCCTTGTCCGAACCGTCGCGAACACCATCTTCCCACAGTCGACCTACGAGGATCACGGTGCGCCGGAGTTCTATGACATATATATCGATAAGGTCTTCCCGAAGCTAAAGCGCTCGTCACGCGACTGGGGCCGCTACTTTGAGCGCATGATGGCCTATCCCGGACCGGACGGGCCCGACAACCTGCTCGACAGGCTGGTTAAGAAGATGAAACGTAATATCCAGAGCGGCACGCCTTATCGTAACATCTACGAGTTACCGATCTACAATCCGGTCAAGGATGCCGATGGTTCGCCGCGCGGAGGACAGTGCTTAAGTTTTCTCAGCTTCAAGCTCGACAAGGAGCGCCGCATCCTCCTCTCAGCGGTCTACCGGAACCATTACTACACCGAGAAGTTACTTGGGAACATCATCGGCCTCGGGCGCCTAATGCAGTTCGTCGCTGACGAGACTGGCGCGACGGTCGGACCGTTGTCGATTCTATCCACCCATGCGGTCGCGGATACTGGCGGGGCGAGCCAAGCGAAGTTGCAAGCGTTGCATACTTCCTGTGCGGCAATTATCGCGCAGCCCGTTATGACGGTAGCGGCGTGAGGCGAACACCTGCCGCGGCGGGCCTTTCCCTTGCCAAGGGCTACAATCACATTCACGCCAACGTTGACCGTAGTCGCCGCGCGAAGTTGTACTTAGGAGCCAATGGCAATTCTCAATTGAAGCCCGGCACCAATAAAATTGCGCGTTTCGTATTCGTACAGAACTGAACACTGACAACCAACCATACCACCCACTAGCACGCTCGATGAATAGGTCTTGAAAAGGACTTTTCCTCCGCAATTCATAATTTATTTCGGCGCATATTGCCTATCGCTGTTATTACTAAGACGCCTTAACGAGGATCAAATTATGGTAGACGGATACAAGACTGTCAAAACGTTCAACGGGCGAGTTCTCGTCTTACTTCATCCAGCTTGTACGATACCAAAAGACGAGATTTTGGGTCTCCTACAAAGCGCAAGCGTCGATGTCACCACCGTGCTTTTTGTCGAGCCAACTGCTATCCATGAAAATGACATCGACCCCGGTAATGATAGATGTCTGATCCCGGTAGATGCCGAAGTCTGCGAAGATCTCACTATCGTGAACGCAGGGCGACAGTGTGCACAATCTGGGTGCCCCGTCGTAGTTGTGTTTGCAGAAGGATTTGCATATCAAGGACTACACCCCGTGGCAAACGGCTACGGCACACAGTGTGGCTGGTCAGCCGGCGACGTGCGCGATCGACTTACTGGTATAGTTGAGATAGCTACCCCCGTTGATGCCTCCGGCTCTCCAATAGACCGCGAAGATGTCAACCAAGTTAAATGCTAGGATTGGCATTGACGACTAGATCTTATCGGATGGACCACGATCTTGGTTTTGCGCCGAATCCATTCTTTGGTTGGTGTACGCTCGCGTGCTGCATGGCAGAACTCAGGAGATATTCTGCTATCGGCGATGTTATCGTGGGAATAGCTGGTTCTGGAAAACAGGGTCTTCATCACATACATCCGCAACTAATATACTGGATGGTCGTCGAGGACGACCCCAGTTTCGACCGATATTGGAACGATCCGAGGTTCAGCCAGAAAAGGCCGCGTCTCAATGGTCCAAAGATGTGGGCAGCGGGCGACCGGACATACAGGCACGAGCCCGGCGAACCTGAATGGCGGTTCGAACAATCAATGCATTACGTCTCTGGCGCGGCGCAACCAAATGGTGGTCACGTCGTCAGAGATACAAAGGTTGATCGCGTGCTCGTAGGTCGGACCTTCACGTACTGGGGTAAGTCGGGACCTCGAGTACCCGATCATCTCATCGGATTATTCCCAGCAACGCGACACTATAAAAATTGTCCACCGGGCCCCGATCTGGACGAACTGCACCAACTCATGGGCTTAAACGCGCCGCTTGGCTTGGCAGGTGATCCAGCCGACTGGGTTAACCGCCGCTATTTCACGAAAATGATCAGTTAAGTACATCAGGATCAAGAGTTGTCGCCGATAGCTAGACAGGTCGCCATAACGCACCCTGACGCTTGCGCTACCGAAATGCGAAACGTGACGATTCCCTGAGCCCAAATTAAAGTCTTAACAGACCCATCGGTGATGACGTCGACGATATCCCTGCACCAGCCCCCTATTACTAATTCTTCGGCAGGTGCATCTTCAAGGCCAAGGGCATTTAGAATGGCCAGCCTGCGCACTGCGGCATGTTCATCCATACCGACGCTATCGGCCGTTGCTAAAGCAAGTTCCGTCTGTGGGACAGAAGCCGTCCCCAAAGCGACAACGGATCCGGAGACATCGGCGAAGACTTTCGAATCAAAGCTGATCGAACGCGTGTTCAAGTCAAGCGTGATGGTGCCCCTACCCGAAACTCTCAGCTGCTCGAAGATGCGAAAGCCTTCAAGTATGGCATCCTCCCACTCCCAGTAGCGGTGGTGTTGCACTTCCAAGCCCGCAACTAGTGCCTCAACTCTTTTAAGGAACGCGAACGACATATCCGCACGGTTCGGAAAAAGGCGAGGTCCAGCCACCTCACGCCGGGCCATCAGTGCAGCGAGCCGAACGCCCTCAGCGTGGATTGCATTGATGACCGCCTCCTCGACGATGCCGGCCCTCGCGCCATCCTCCACCTCATCAAGGCGCGCGTTACCTCGCCGCTTGCGGCCGAGCAGCTTGCGAAGAACCGGAGACCAGCCAAGCTTTGCTGCAAATGCCAGATGCATGACGTCGTGGAAGCGGTAACCGTCCTCCAAATAAGCGTTGTCTGTAAGATCGTCGCCAAGCCGGCTTCCATCTAAATACATGCGGGAGCGACCTGGCCCTACCGATACAATCTCTACTTTGAAATTTCGCGGAAGCTGCTCAGTTTTGGGTGATCTCTCATCCAGAAGTGGCGTTGGATCCCCTCTACCAAAGCGTCTAAGTAGCTTAGTTTCGTTACGCCTCGCCACTTTATCCAGATTCAAGCCGTAAAGACTGGCTAGCGCAGCGAGATGCCAGGCTGTCTCTCCAAGGACCACTTCGAGGGGTCGATCGGGCAACGCTCTATTCAGCTCCCTTTCAAGATCTGGCAGCTTTCTACGAAATAGTTCCGCCGCAAGTTGCTGTAGAACGGCAAGACAAACCTCCACAGCCTCGTCTCTAGTCGTCCTAAGCGTGAGGAAAGCTACGCGCCTATAATCTTCGAGAGTCGCTGTTCCATCATTAATAGAATAAACCAGATCAGGCGCTATTTGTAAGAACTCTCCCGCGCGGGCACCCAAGACTTCGCAGATACGAGCGGAGCGCGGTGTATCCCCGCCCAGTTCCAATATTAGGGCCTTGATGTCCGAGGCCAAGAAACTCGTCTGAATCCCTTCTGCTGCGGCTAGCGCAAAGCAGTACCATAGGGAGTCACCCAGCTCCTCTATGATCTCGTCATTGGGAATATTCCAGTCGGATCGCCCCTCCACCAGCAGCCGCTTTTTCACCGCGGCCGCCACCGAGCCGATCTCACCTACCAGCCCGTAGAGCGCCACGTCGAAGCGCCTTGCCCATCCGTCAGATAGGTCAGTCCGCCCTACAAAGGCCACGTATTCGGCAACACGTAAAGGCGCAGTCACTGTATCATCAATCATGACGCCCCCAGGCACGCTGCTCAAACCGTATAACGTCATTCGCCTGTATGCACCGTTACCGTGGCGGTGGCCCCACCAGCCGGCACGCTGATCCGAGTTTGCGAGTGATCCAGGACGTCCTTCACATCCACCGAGGTTCCCGCTGCTACCCTGATCTCGGCGGTCGTTTTGAAGGCCGCTGGCAAGCTTGCAAGAAGCTGCGATGCAGTAAGGCCCAGCCATATCATTGCGAAACATCCGAGCCACACCTTGACGAGAGGCATAGGCCCGGTCTTCCGCTCATCCGGCCTCCGACGTTCGGTAATCGATACTGGACCTTCCAGACTCCTAGATCCGGCTGTTATGCTTGTAGCGAGGAGGAACGCGACCGCAGGCTGGAGCACAGCGGCGCCCTGCGATATCTCGTGCTGCATGCCGAGGACCGCCAAGACCACCGCTCCCAGCGATAAAGTTGCTGCCGACACAATAGCGGCTATGCGGCGTCTCGATTGCTCAGCTGCCAGTTCCTGCTTCTCGCGGTCATCGTCGGTCATATAGCCCTTTTGACTGATTAGATTCGAAGCTACCTTCCCGTGAGAGATTTAACCAGTACCGTCACCAAAGCGCCAAGAATAATTGCGACCGCCCAACGTAAGATCGCAACTTCTCGCTCCATCGAGTTTAATCGTGAATCTAGCTCGTTTTCTACTTCGTCAATGCCCTCCTTCAGCCCAGCTAGTGACTGAAGCTCACCTGCGATTGGCGATATCAGTTCCGTAGGGACACCACTAAATCCCCCTATTGGAGGCCGGGGTTTGCGGGCGGGGCGGTCTAGGTCTGCGAACATGATCGAGAACAATTCGTCCCCGCGCCTCAGATGCACGTCGCCAGGTCCTGCGTTGAAAACTGCGAATACTAGGCGCCCTCTATATCCTGGATCGGCATGAAAACCGGAAACGTTTACGAGCCCCCTAAACTTCATATGCTTGGATCGAAGACTAATAAAACAGAATGTGTTATCTGGGACGTGCACAAACTCTTCAGTAGACAAAAAGGCAAATTGCCCCGCAGGAACTAAAAACGCCTCACGCTCTTTCAGCTGACGGACGCTTCCCTTGTCGGAGGCCTTGGCGGGGGACACGTAAACCTCCGGGCCCATGGTCAAGCGGTAACCCGCAGGGTCAATCCGGCTCCATTTGAAGCAGTCGTTGCCATGCTCGTCGTAGATGAGTTTCTCCGAACCCAATCTTTCATGGATTGTCCGATCACTCCAGAGGCCACGCATTCCGTCGTCTCGTGGCTCAATTAATGGCTCTTCATGCTCCAAAAGAAGGTATCCTCGTCTTCGGTACCGCCTGGATTGCCATGGTCACACCCAATGTTGAGGTAGGCGAGAGATCCTCGCTTACGTAGCCGCATCTGTCGAATGGTAATCCTGAGGAATCGTCAACAGTTATTGCCGGCTGGTCGTCACGATCACAGCAGGACCCCTTGATCTGGCCCCCGTACCGCCAGCAGGGAAGGAATTTTCAGTCTCCAGGCCGGTGGGAAGGTGGGTGCTGGAAGGATGCCGGCGGTAGCGTACGACTGCTTGATCCTAATCCGCCCACTACGACCGGCAAACTCTGGATGAGCAACCCTGGCGTATTTCCCAATCTCACAGAACAGGTTCTGACAATCAATCGGCTGCAATCGGCGTCCGAAAAGCCCGTCAAAACTAAGCCCCAGACGGGCAAAGTGAAGCTCCTGCTCATCTGTTACCATCTGGATTACCTCCTCCGCCGACAGTCCTCCGGTTGATATAAAACACTTTGCAATGCCATCCAGCGCTCCCGGACCTGCCACGACATAAGACGCCTCGTCGAAATCGAGCATGGTTGAATAGTTAAGATCGATGGCATACTGAAAAGCAAGGAACGAACCCAAGCCTGGATAACTACGGAGGGCTTCGTAAACCCCAGCCAGATCCTGACAAGATGCTAGTCTTCCGGGCAAGCCATCATCCATCATCTTCGCCAAAAGAGCGAGGTGGTTCTCATGTTTTCTGCGCCTGCCGAGGTTAGGTGCAGGCATTATGTATGCCGCGGAGTATATCCTGCTTCCGGCGTCCATTGCCTCATTGAGAATTGCAGAGACCGCATTCAGGTCCATTGATTGCCAAGATACCTTCCCAATATGCCGCTCTATTCTTTCCCATGTATCAATGCGATTGAAGAGCTTGAAAAGCATGGTTCTAAAAAATACTTCCGCGGGCGCGGTGGATCGGTCCTCCCTATACTGCACCTCTTTGATTAGGTACTGGCTAACTCGGTCAGCTGCGCGATAGGTGTTGGTGAAGCGGTATGTACGAAGCACGGGGTCTTTGGTCCACGGACCCGAAGGGTCAGATAGACGCTGCATGTACATGGAGAGGCGCTCCGCCGCGAAGCGCCAGTAGCTGTCGAAAACGACTGTCGGTTCTAGCGCGCGTATGTTCCGTCCCCTGCCGAGTCCCAGTGAGGGTTCGGCCGTCTTACCCCTCGCAGTGGCCGGCTACTCGGTTGCCGGCTCATGAGCCAGTGTCTAATTGATATACCTAGGGGCACGGTGCATATTCGGGGCCTGCGAGCAGTTCCGATGGCTGACCGGGTCTCCGCTGCCGTAATTAATAGGTTTTCCGTTGACGAGGCCTCACGAAAGGCGTCGTCAAAACCGGGTACTGTTGATACACGTCGATTACCGCCTCATCGGCGAGGCAGCCCCAGTCACCGCCCATCACGCAAGGCTCAGCACCCTCTCCGCTGCGAACATGAATGGATGGCGGAAGGTGGGGAACCGAAAAGAGGCCACGAATGACCGCATGTGGGTCTCGCGACGGCGAAGTCATCGACGGGTATCGACCAGCTCAAGACGTTGCGAGACTGGTGGTGGAACGACCGCGCATACTTAAACCCGCCATCCCGCTGTGTTGATCAGTCGTCGGATCTGATCGAGCAGGTCAAGGAGGTCTGAGGCTGAGCCGACCGCTGGACCGCCGCCGACTGGGAGCAGCTTGGCTTGCTCAAGGCTGATTGGCCAAAAGCTACTGTTGCCGTCGGCATTTGACCGACCTATCCCCAAGTGGGGACGAGATGCCATCAGGCATCTCTTCGGGATGCGCTGAATGCCTGAGGAGCTTACCAAACGTTATCGGGTGATATTCACTCGCGACATCGACCAGATCTCGTTTCCCGAACCCGCGACCATCGTGATTTCGCCCAGCGATATTCGAGAGGCGAATGCTGGCTTCCGAACCCGTGTCGAAGTTGTGATAACCCCGCAATCCACCTTCGATCTACATCCCAATTTTCGAATGCCAGCGCTCCTCGGCTTCCACGGCAAGTCGCGCAAAAACGGCGATCTGCGAGAGCTCTTCGACGCGATGGACGACGCCAGGTCGGATGTGATCCCGGCTGAGGACATCCCCGACTACTTCACAATGCTTCTCGACATGCAAGCCTATCGGAACATCATTCGGACGCTTGGGCCGCAGGAGGGTTCGCTTGCCCTCGCCGCCATGAAAGACATGGTGGAAGCTGGCGCTGGTGCTCCCGCAGCTTGGACTCGAGAGGCCAGAGAGACGAAGGTGTTCACCCGCGCGTTCATGCGCCAGACCGAGACCTACTTCGCGTGGAAGAATGCCGATACCATTCTCGACGGTGAGGAGTTCGAGGAAGTCGGCGCCCTCTCGGAAGAGTTGCACATTCGGTTTCAACTGGAAGGCCGACCAAATCCCCACGATCTGCATTTCCGTTTCAAGCAGGATGAGCCGGTGCTGCCGAAGCGCTTCGCGGTCGTCATTGGCAAGAACGGCGTTGGCAAGAGTCAGGTCCTCGGCAGGATCGCCCGGGCAGCCCTACGTCTTAACGGCGAGCTGACCGATGGTGACGGTAGAAGGCCCCAGCTGAACCGGTTGCTGGCATTCTACCCGACCCTACCTAGCTCATCTGTGTTTCCAGTCCGTCGCCGCGGTGAGCGTGTCTGGTATCGCCGACTGTCTCTGACCCACGCTGGCACCGGTCGATCGCGACAGACTGCGACTGATCTGATTATCCAGCTCATGCGGACTGACGAGCGGATAGCAGGCGTCCCGCGGATCGAAATTTTCCTTAGCGCACTTCGAGCGATCGATGCCTACGACGAGTTAATACTCGGATTCGATCGCGCAGGGCGGAACGGAATTCACATCTCGCGGCTGGTTGGGCTCCACGATGAGGAGGAGCTGATGGATGTATTCGGATCCATTGAAGAGGGCCAGGAGCCCAAGCGTCTCGTGCGAAATCGCGCCTACCCGCTCAGCAGCGGCGAGCTCTCGTTTGTGCGCTTCGCCGCCCTGGCTAGCCTCTACATCGAGAACAGCTCGCTTCTCTTGTTCGATGAGCCAGAAACGCATTTGCACCCGAACTTTATAAGCCAATTCGTCGCGCTGCTCGACAGTCTGCTGAAGCAGACCGGGTCGGCAGCGATCATTGCCACTCATTCGGCCTACTTTGTTCGTGAGGCATTCGAGGATCAGGTGCGTGTGCTGCGATCGGAGAAGGATCGCTGGGTCAGGGCAGAGACCCCGCGCTTGCGCACATTCGGGGCGGACGTTGGGACGATCTCCTATTTTGTGTTCGGTGAGGAGGAGCCCTCGCGTCTGGCCAAGCAGGTGGAGGACACAATCGCGGGGAAGAAACTGCCCTGGCGCGAGATCTTCGACGAGTACAAGGACGAGCTCTCGCTGGAACTCCTGGGTGAGATCCGGGCGAAGGTGGAGGGCGAGAATTGAATCGCCTTCAGCGGCCGCTCTTTTTTAATGACGACACGGCAGTGGTAGCTCTCTCCAAGAATGAGACGGTCGGCAGCTATCCGCTGCTCCGCGACAACCTCGCGGCTGTTCGGGCGGGCTATAAGCAATACGCATCGGTCAACGGCGACATTTCGCAAATTCAGAACGTGCCGATTCCACCACAACTCGCCACGCTGCTGAAGGGACACTACGCGCAGCCCAGCGCAGACATCTCCTTCATTGACGAAATTCGCGCCGACAGCGAGCACAAGACCTGTCCGATGTGCGGCTCATCACGTTGCGGCACGCTTGACCACGTGATGCCGAAGGCTGGCTATCCCTGCTTCTCAATCTTCGGGATGAATCTCGTACCGGCCTGCAAGTGCAACCTGTTGCGCACAAATCAACTGACCAATCCTGCATTTTCGGGTGCGAGGCTCCTGCATCCCTACTATGACGATATTCTGAGCGAGCGCCTCCTGACCGCACGTTTTCGCGATCTCGGCCCAGTACCGAAAGTCGGTCTTCGTTCGGTCCTGGATGCAGCCCATCCGTTCCGGAACGCGGTGGACTTCCACCTTACCAACGTGGTCAGGAGGTCGGGTGCTGCGGAGTGGATTCGCGGTGAATGGGCCAAGATGGTATTGAAACCGGGCCTCTTGATCCGTCCCCTAAAAAAAACCCCCGCCACGCGAGCAGGTCTCGTCGACCTCCTCGAAGAGGAGCGCCAGGATGTCGATGAGTCGACGGGCAGCAAGAACAGCTGGATGTCGATGATGCTTTCCGGCTTGCTCGCCGATGACGTGGTTGATTGGCTCTTCGCCGCATTGACTGCGCCAAGCCGGCCGCCGAACGGGCCGTTGGTGTGAGTCTGAGACCATCGGGAAAAAGAGCCGCCTCAAGTCAGGCGCCGCATGGACTCTCGCCGATCGCAGCCATCCTCGTTGATTTCACCAGTAGACCAACTGCGCGGGCCTCAGAGTCGGCCGGTGTCCTCGAGTACCTTACGAACAACGCTCATCTTGGTGCAGACGAGATTAAGCCCGACGCCCCGCTCGGTCACGATGCCTGCCAGCTTCGGCATGGTCGATGCGCGGTTCTCTAAAACTTCCGGATTACTGAGCTTACCAAGATCAACGAGGGGCCCACCGCTCATTCCCCTCGGCTTTATGGCGTTTTCGGCATTACCGTCCGCATCATTCGCGCGCCGCCCGTAGCCCAGGTGAAGATGGTGGGTACCACCATCCGGCAGCTTTTTCGCGCTCGTGGGATCGTCGACTATGCGATCGGTGTGTCGCAACGCCTCGGGTTTGACCTTGGTGGAACTGCGCTCGGTGATTTTATTACGGGTGTTAGGAAAGCCGAACGCACTGAACAGGTGACCGGATGTTGGCCCCGGATTCCAATCGATCGAATTCTCGTCGACAGCGGCGATTTCCGCGAGAGAGGTTTCCAACTCCCCTTCAAGAGGGATGACCGCGATATCGAAATGATCGTCTTCCCGCTTTCCAGCGACCTTCGAGGTAAGCGATGCCCGTCCACTGATCGGCACGAACTGACCGTCAGCGCCAGCGAACATGCCAGCGTCTCCGCATTCATCGAGCACATGCGCGGCCGTAAGCAGGAACCGCGTGCCCCCAACAGAGATGAGAGCCGCCGTTCCAATCTGATCCGGCCGCTTTTCGTCTGAGGAGTAGATTGGAAGAGTTGCCGGCAAGAACAGCTTGTCCGCCGCCCGCTCAGCACGTTTACGCGCCTCGCTGATATTAGTGGCCTTGCCAATCATTGGTATCGTCATGCAAGCGGCTTAACATAGCCGGCTGCGCTCAATCCATAATCACTGACGGCGCGTCGATCGCTGAGCGTGCCCGAATGGCGGCAAGAAGCGCGCGAAGCTCTCGGTCGACGGAGCCTAAACAGCCGGCCGGTCGATTGATTGGCCCTCCCGAAAGCGGACAAGCCGGTTTTCCACCAAAGGTTGCCCATCTGCATCGGACAATAGGCCCCGCGCAGCTACGATTACTTCCGGCAGATCCGGACATTCCCGGTAGCAGTGGCGACCGGCAGCAAAGTCCCAAACTAAGCCGTTTCAACCTCCGCTCCCGCGGCATGAACCAACGGCCGAAGTTTGGAAGGCCGAAAGAGCCCACGAGTGTCGCCATTTGGGTCTTAGGAGCACAGCTCTCTAATCCGACGCATATGATCTTGTAGGCATCTCTCTCGGGGCGAAGCGCGCATTGCATCCCAGCGACTTTACCTCTTACCAGCCATCTCAGCCCCACTTCCCTGAGAAGCGCGGCGATCTCCAGCCGCCAAGGGAAAGCACGCCCAAGGCGTACTCCTGTCACGGAGGTCCGGTTTCGGTGTCAAAGGATAAAGCGCTGGATGCCCCGTGAGGATTCGAACCTCAATAGGCGGTATCAGAAACCGCAGTCTTACCATTAGACGACGGGGCATCAGCGAGGGCGCGATCTAAGCGGGGGTTTGCGCC
>Ga0308158_10003084_pt1 | contig 14994 bp, 14 predicted proteins | sample PhyBR2_FD_201038 | JGI IMG/M metagenome (GOLD analysis project Ga0308158, IMG submission 201038) | Phyllosphere microbial communities from UC Gill Tract Community Farm, Albany, California, United States - DLSLB.R2 | ecosystem: Host-associated > Plants > Phyllosphere > Unclassified | place: USA... | reverse complement strand
CCTTGAAAAATATGTGAAAATGCGGTACTCATAGCGTTTTCGGCTACATCCGGATATAATTGTGTGTTTTTAAACTGTTCCGTTTCAAAAGCTTTTAAGTTGGTGATATTAGTCGGGTCTTGTCCGTGCCAAGCCATATCTAATAATCCAAAACTCAATTGGCGTAACGTAGCCAGTCCTTCTTGGAAACTTGCGCTTTCTTTAATTTTTTCAACATATTCCTGCGGAATCACTTCTCCGGTTTGATAATGTGTGGCAAATAAAGCTAAAGCTTCCGGTTCATAACACCAGTTTTCCATCACCTGACTTGGTAATTCTACAAAGTCCCAAAAAACTGAAGTTCCCGATAAACTTGGGTAAGTTGTATTTGCCAACATTCCGTGCAAACCGTGACCAAATTCGTGGAATAAAGTCGTTACTTCGTTGAAAGTTAATAAAGAAGGTTTGGTTTCTGTAGGTTTTGTAAAGTTACAAACGTTAGAAATATGCGGTCTTTCGTTTACGCCATTTTTTACAAATTGCGATTTAAACGAAGTCATCCAGGCACCATTTCGTTTTCCTTTTCTAGGGAAAAAGTCGGCGTAGAAGATAGAAACCAAATTATTGTTTTCATCGGTAACTTCATAAGTCATCACTTCTTCATGGTATTTGTCAATATCAAATACTTCGGTAAAAGTCAATCCGTATAATTTTCCGGCGATAACAAAAGCACCATTCAATACTTTTTCCAGTTGGAAATAAGGCTTTAGTTTTTCATCATCTAAATTAAAAAGCTGTTGTTTTAATTTTTCAGAATAATAAGCGCTATCCCATTTTTCCAATTGTTCGATGCCGTCAAGTTTTTTTGCAAACTCCGTTAATTGAGCAAATTCTTTCTGGGCAGCAGGTTTGGCTTTCGCCAATAAATCATTTTCAAAAGCCATCACTTTTTCCGGGCTTTCGGCCATGCGTTCTTCCAAAACAAAATGCGCATGAGTTTGATAACCTAGTAAATTGGCTCTTTGCTGACGCAGTTTTACAATTTTTAAAACAATAGCCTCATTATTATATTCATTGTTTTGGAAACCTTTCGAACCAAAAGCGATTGCCATTTTTTTACGCAATTCTCTGTTGTCAGCATACGTCATAAACGGAAGATAGCTTGGATGATCTAAGGTGAAAATCCAGCCTTCTTTTTCTTCGTGTTTAGCCAAAGAAAGGGCTGCTTCGATGGTGCCTTCCGGTAAACCGGCTAAGTCTTTTTCGTCAGTAATATGCAATTGAAAAGCATTGGTTTCAGCCAAAACATTTTCTCCAAATTGCAAACTTAATTTTGATAATTCTTTGTCAATTTCGCGTAATTCAGCTTTTTTATCTTCGTCTAAATTAGCTCCGTTTCTGGAAAAGCTTTTGTACTTTTTGTCTAAAAGAGTGGTTTGTTCGATGTTTAAATTTAAGCTGTCTTTTTGCTCGTAAACAGCTTTTACACGTGCAAATAAATCGGCGTTAAGTGTAATGTCATTTCCAAATTCGGATAATAAAGGTGAAACCTCCTGAGCGATTTTTTGCATTTCGTCGCTGGTTTCAGCTGAGTTTAAATTGAAAAAAATACTCGAAATTCTGTCCAAAATAGCTCCCGAATAATCCATCGCTTCGATAGTGTTTTCGAAAGTTGGTGTTTCAGGATTGGTTACAATTGCATCGATTTCGGCTTTTGCCAAAGCAATTCCTTCCTGAAAAGCAGGGAAATAATCTTCAATTTTTATTTGCGAAAAAGGTGCTGTATTGTGTTTAGTATCGAAATGTTGGGTTAAGATGCTCATGTAGGTAGTATTTAAAGTGATCAGTGTTCAGTTTTTAGTGTTCAGGCCAAATGGAACTGAATACTAAAAACTGAACACTGAATACATTTTTTTATTTATTTAAGACTTTCAGAAGCTTTAATTACGGCTTCTTTCAGGCTTTCTTTGTAAGCTACGATTTTGTTTAAAACGTTGGTATCGGCACTTCCGATGATTTGAGCGGCTAAAATTCCGGCATTTTTTGCTCCGTTTAAGGCAACGGTTGCTACAGGAACACCGCCCGGCATTTGTAAAATAGATAAAACAGAATCCCAGCCATCAATAGAATTGCTTGATTTTACAGGAACTCCAATTACAGGAAGTGGCGACATTGACGCAACCATTCCAGGTAAATGAGCTGCTCCGCCTGCTCCGGCAATAATTACAGCAATACCTCTTTTGTGTGCATTATTGCTAAAATCGAATAATTTCTCCGGCGTTCTGTGAGCCGAAACAATATCTACTTCAGTTTCGATTCCAAATTCTTTTAATATGTTGATTGCATCCTGCATGACTGGCATGTCAGAGATACTTCCCATGATTACGGCTACTTTGCTCATTTATTTTTTTATTTAAAGATTGAAAAATTTAAAGATTGAAAAATTATTTGAAACTCCATTCATCCCTAACAATTTTTAAATCATTAAATCTTTTAATTATTCAATTTATTTACTAATTACTCTAATCGTATTTTTTACATCCTCAGCAATTTTTCTTGCTTCGGTCATGTTTTCGTTTACAATGGTTACATGTCCCATTTTTCTAAAAGGACGCGTTTCTTTTTTACCGTAGATGTGTGGCGTAACACCGTACCATCCTAATATTTTTTCAATGTTTTTGTAAACTACATTTCCTGAAAAACCTTCTTCACCTACAAGGTTTACCATAATTCCGGCCACTTTGCTGTTAGTATTCCCTAAAGGTAAATCTAAAATAGCACGCAAATGGTTTTCGAATTGAGAGGTATAACTTGCTTCGATAGAATAGTGTCCTGAATTGTGCGGGCGGGGAGCGACTTCGTTTACTATAATTTGATCGTCGTGCGTTTGGAACATTTCGACAGCTAAAAGTCCAACGTGATTGAAGTTTTGAGAAACATTCAATGCAATAGCTCTGGCTTTTTCGGCAACGGCATTGTCAATACGGGCAGGACAAATTACATATTCTACCTGGTTGGCTTCGGGATGAAATTCCATTTCGACCACAGGATAAGTTTTGATTTCTCCCGATGGATTGCGACAAACGATAACGGCCAATTCATTTTTAAACGGAACCATTTCTTCGGCAATACATTCTACATTAGGAAGATTATCTAAATCGGCAATTTCACGAATGATTTTCACACCATTTCCATCGTATCCAAATTCAGTACATTTCCATACAAAAGGCATTTTTAGCTTAGAATCTAAAATTTGTACCACAAGGCTTTTTAAATCATCAAAGCGTTTGTAGGCTGCTGTTGGAATGGAATGTTCAGTGTAAAAATCTTTTTGCGTTCCTTTGTTTTGAATCTTTCTCAGCGTTTTTGGAGAAGGGTACACTTTTAAACCTTCATCTTCCAGTTTTTCTAAAGCTTCTAAATTAACCAATTCGATTTCGAAAGTTAGTACATCTACCAATTTACCGAATTTGTAAACGGTGTCAAAATCCATTAAATCACCTTTGAAAAACTGATTGCAGGCCATTCGGCTGGGAGCCTCGTCACTAGGGTCAAGAACGTAAGTTTGTATGTCGAATTTTCTGGTGTCAAATAAGAGCATTTTTCCCAATTGTCCGCCTCCCAGAATTCCTAATTTAAAATCAGAAGAAAAATAATTCATTGTGTCGAAAAGTTTATTGACAGCAAAGATACTTTTAAATGATTGAATAGGAAAATGCTATTTTATTTTCTTCAATATATGCTTTGAAACCGATTTGTAGGCTGCGGTATGATGGCTGAAATCTTTAACTAAGATGGTTTCTAATTCAGGATGAATCCAGTGGTATTCTTTTCCTAAAAGCTGTAAACTGCGCATGGCATAGACTTTTGACGCTACTTTGGTATCGGTAATGAGCCAGTCAAAATTAATTTCGATTAGTTGCTGAAGTTGTTCTTCGGTAAAATGAATTTCATTTTCCGAAGTTTTGTAATGGGCTTCGATGAGCAAAAAAATAATTTTTGATAGCGGTCTTATGGCACTTTCGTTAGTAAGTATTTTACTTTTTGAACAAATTAAGGCTAAATATTCCTGAAACCAATCCAGTTTTTCGTAAGTAATCAATTCCATTGCCCAACAGCCTTTGTAATGGTCGGGATTATGGATTTCGAAGCTCATTTTCATAAAATCATCCATAAGTTCAGGATGTGCCATGATAAAATCGGCAGTAGCCTGTCTACTTTTTTTATATCCTGTAGTTTGTGTAATGATTGCTGTTAATTCGTTCATGTTTTTTGAAGGATTGGCACTAAAAATACAAATTAAGAATCAATTGCGAAACTCCAATTCGAAATCCCTATCTTTGCCCATTATTTTAAAATAAAAAATAATGATTCAACTTCACGATAAACAATTTGTTCCGTTTATTTCTGCCGAAGAAATTGACTTTGCGATACAGAAAATGGTGGCTCAGATTGAAGATGATTTTGCAGATGAAATCCCGATTTTTATAGGTGTTTTGAATGGTTCCTTTATGGTGGTTTCTGATTTTGTAAAAAATTATAAGAAAACTTGTGAAGTAAGTTTTGTAAAAATGGCTTCTTATGAAGGGATGTCCTCAACAGAATCTGTGAAAGAGTTAATCGGTTTGAATCAGGATTTAACAGGGCGTTCGGTAATTATAATTGAAGATATTATTGATACCGGACATACTATTGTAGAATTGAAAGCCTTGTTTAAGAAACAAAATCCGAAACATTTTAAAATAGCGACTCTTTTTTTTAAGCCCGAAGCTTATAAAAAAGAAGTAAAAATTGATTATATAGGAATTCAGATTCCGAATAAATTTATAGTAGGTTTTGGTTTGGACTATGATGGTTTAGGACGAAATTTACCGGAAGTATATCAGTTAAAAGATTAAAATCATTAAATAAAAATTAAAAAAGTTTATGACTAACATTGTTTTATTTGGGAAACCAGGAGCAGGAAAAGGAACTCAAGCCGAGTTTTTAAAAGGAAAATACAATTTAACTCATCTTTCAACAGGTGATATTTTTAGATTTAATATCAAAAATGAAACTGAACTGGGAAAACTGGCGCAAACGTATATCAATAACGGCGAATTAGTTCCTGATGAAGTGACAATTAAAATGTTGCAAAGTGAAGTGGAAGGTAATCCGGATTCTGCAGGTTTTTTATTTGATGGTTTTCCAAGAACGATTGCTCAGGCAGAAGCTTTAGACGCTTTTTTAACTACAAAAAACGAAAAAATTACTGCTACAATTGCATTAGAAGCTGATGACGAAATTCTTGTAGCAAGATTATTGGAAAGAGGAAAAACTTCCGGAAGAGCGGATGATCAGGATGAAGAAAAAATTCGTAACAGATACCAGGAATACAATGAGAAAACAGCACCTCTTATTGGGTTTTATAAAGAACAAAATAAATTTCATGCTGTAAACGGTATTGGAACTATTGCTGAAATTACGGAGCGTTTAAGTAACGTAATTGACAATTTGTAAATAAAAAATGTTTGCTATTTAAAGTTTAATGTTGCTAAAGTTATTTTAGCGACCTTAAACTTTAAATTTTTAAACTAGAAACATACTAATGGAACTATTAATCATTCTTTTTTTAATTATACTCAACGGACTTTTTTCGATGTCTGAAATTGCATTGATTTCGGCTAGAAAATCAAGACTAGAAAATTCTGCTAAAAAAGGGAATAATAGTGCACAAATAGCGCTGGATCTGGCTAATTCGCCAAATAAGTTTTTGTCGACGGTTCAAATCGGAATCACACTAATCGGTATCTTAACAGGTATTTTTAGTGGAGACAAGATTACATCTGACGTTGAGATTTTTGTTTCGGGTTTCGAAATTTTAAAACCTCAGGCACATTCTGTCGCAGTAGGAATTGTGGTAGTGATATTGACTTTTTTCTCATTAGTATTAGGTGAATTATTGCCCAAAAGAATTGGTCTTAATTATCCGGAGGCTATTGCAAAAGCAGTTGCCATGCCGATGAAAATAGTTTCGATTGTTACGGCGCCATTTATTTGGTTGTTGACTCATTCGACAGAATTTTTATTGAATATTCTTCAGATAAGACCAACAGCAGATGGAAAAGTAACGGAAGAAGAAATTAAAGCCATTATCAAGGAAGGAACTGAGGTTGGCGAAGTTCAGGAAATTGAGCAAGATATTGTAGAGCGTGTTTTTCATATTGGAGACCGAAAAATAAATTCTTTAATGACACATAGAAAATCAGTGGTGATGTTACCGCTGGAATCAAATAAAAGTCAGGTTAAAGAATTTATGTTAAAAGAATTACATTCTTTTTATCCGGTTTATAAGGATAACTATGATGAAATTGTAGGAGTGGTAAGTCTTAAAAATATTTTTGCGACTATCGATAAGGATGATTTTAATTTGCCGGAAATTATGACCGATGCGCCTTTTTTAATGGAACATACCACTGCTTATAATGCATTGGAAAATTTTAAAAAGACAGGTATCCATTATGCTGTTGTAGCCGATGAATACGGGATTTTTCAGGGAATAATTACGTTGAATGATATTTTGGAAGCTCTGGTTGGAGATGCATCTGATTTTTATAAAGAAGATTTTCAATTAATAGAAAGAGAAGATGGTTCATGGCTGGTGGACGGGCATTATTCGCTGCATGATTTCCTGACTTATTTTGAGTTGGACGAATTGTTGAGTGATTATGAGGTGACTACCGTTAGCGGATTAATCATGACCGAATTGTCGCATATTCCTAAGCAAGGGGAGAAATTGATATGGCATAAATTTGAATTGGAAGTCATCGATATGGATGGGGTGAAGATTGATAAAGTGATGGTGAAAGCAATAAAAAAATAGTTTTCAGTCACAGTTTTCAATCACATTATTTACTGAGAACTGCGACTGTAGCTGAATATTTAAAAAAAATTACAGAAGATTTGAAATTAAAAGAAGGACAGCCAGTGGCTGTCAGGTATTTTAGATCTTCCAAAAAAAAAAATAGAGGGATATGACAGAAGGTAACTTTGTAGATTACGTAAAAATATATGTTTCTTCAGGAAAAGGAGGAAAAGGTTCTACGCATTTGCACAGGGAAAAATTTATTGAAAAAGGAGGTCCTGACGGTGGTGACGGAGGTCGTGGAGGACACGTAATTTTAGTGGGGAATAAAGGTCTTTGGACTTTGTTTCACCTGAAATTTGCCCGACATATTAAAGCCGGTCACGGTGGAGACGGAGGAGGAGACAGAAGTACAGGAGCCGACGGAGAAGATAAAATTATCGAAGTGCCACTAGGAACTGTGGTGAAAGATAAGGAAACAGGAGAAGTTTTATTTGAAGTGACCGAACATGGTGAAAAGAAAATTCTTTGCAAAGGAGGAAAAGGAGGTTTAGGGAACTGGCATTTTAGAAGTTCTACTAATCAAACGCCGCGTTATGCTCAACCAGGATTGCCAGGATTAGAAATGGATGTGATTTTAGAGCTGAAAGTATTGGCCGATGTAGGTTTAGTTGGTTTTCCAAATGCAGGAAAATCTACTTTATTATCGGTGTTGACTTCTGCCAAACCAAAGATTGCCGATTATCCGTTTACAACTTTAAAACCTAATCTTGGAATCGTAGCTTACAGAGATTTTCAATCGTTTGTCATTGCCGATATTCCCGGAATTATTGAAGGAGCAGCCGAAGGAAAAGGTCTTGGACATTATTTTCTGCGTCACATTGAACGAAATTCAACCTTGTTGTTTTTAGTTCCTGTAGACACGCCAGACATCAAAGCGGAATATGATATTTTGGTAAACGAATTAACCAAATACAATCCTGAAATGCTTGATAAAGAACGTCTTTTAGTGATTTCTAAATGCGATATGCTTGACGACGAATTAAGAGCAGAGTTAAAAGCGGAATTAGATGTGTCTTTTAAAGATATTCCTTATCTGTTTATTTCTTCTGTTGCCCAACAAGGTTTGACAGAGTTGAAGGACAAACTTTGGAAAATGTTGAATGAGTAAGTAGTATTTTTATAATATATAAAGACCACTAATGAAGTTGAATTCGTTAGTGGTTTTTTGTTTAAAAACAGTTTTTTTATTGCCGATAAGTATCAAACAAATATTGCAGTGTTTCAGGAATATTATTGGCTGTCATTGTTGGGTAAGTAGTATTAGAATTCAGCCAGTTTTCAATAATAGAATCGAAATTTTGTCCAACTGCATAAACCACAGGAACTCCCATTTTTTTCAGGGCTGCGGCATTGCATTCCTGTTCATAATGACTGCGGATAGGGATGCTCAGGATTTTCTTTTTTAAGTATAAAGCTTCGGCCGGAGTTTCGAAACCGCCACCGGTTATGATGCCTTCGCAGGAAATCAGGCTTTCATTGAATTTTTTTTGGTTCACAGGAAAATAAGTGATATTCCCAATAGTATGTTTGAATTCGATTCCTTGTAAGAACCAATGAAATTGCACATCTTTTACTTTGTTAAAGGCTTTTTCAAGGCAGTCTTTATCGAAAGAAGGGAGGTAAACTGTAATGTGTTTTAAATTCACAGGTTCTGCATGAATAATTTCATCCTTGATGATAGGAGGAAGAATAAACGAATCGTATTTTTCAAAATGTAAACCGATATTTTTAGGAGATGGCGCGTAATGCTTCAAAATCATTTCGCCCATTAAACTCTTTTTTTCGGGTCTTGGAGTAGCTTCAGAAATAAAACTCGCCTGATGTCCCAGTTGTACTGAATGCACATTTTGTAATTTACAGGCAAGCGAAGTGATAGAGTCAAAATCGTTGATGATTACATCATATTTTTTTAACGGTAACATGTCGGCATCTTTGTAGATTTGACGTGGTTTGATGTTTCTGACAATGTCCCAATAATTCAATCCTCCACATTTGCTGTAATGCAAACTACAGCCTTTGCTCTTATATTTTATAGGTAATTTAATGTCTAAAGTGGCATTGTTACCGCTTAAGAAAAAATCTATTTCGCCAAATTTTTTTAGATAAGGATACAATTGTGTAGCTCTGCTGATGTGTCCGTTTCCTGTTGCCTGAATGGCATAGAATATTTTCATATTTCTGAAATTTTCATACTACGAAAGTATTTGTTTGATGTTATTATAAGGTTTTTTTAAGATTGCTATTAGGTTACTATTTATGGTTTTTATAAGATATAAAATTTTTAAATTCCTTTTTAATTTCCTTATTTTTGAAAAATGAAACACATTCTGCTGCTATTTCTTTTGTTACCAATGTTGGTTTTTTCTCAGGTAAATTTTGAGAAAGCACAGCAATTATTTGAAGAAGGAAAATTGGAACAGGCTAAGCCTATATTTGAATCTCTTCTGAAAAAAAATCCATCCAATATAAAAATCATTGAATATTTAGGAGATATTGCAGGACGCAGTAAAGATTGGGATGAAGCTTTATTGTATTATGGAAAACTTAAAAAAGCCAAACCATCTGAAGCTGATTTTTATTTTAAATATGGTGGCGTTTTAGGGATGAAAGCTCTGCAAGTGAATAAATTCAAAGCTTTAGGAATGATTGATGAAGTGCGGACAAATTTTGAAAAAGCTATAGAATTAAATCCCAAACACATCGAAGCCAGATGGGCTTTGATAGAATTCTATCTTCAATTGCCGGGAATTTTGGGTGGAAGCGAAAAAAAAGCCATTCAATATTCAAATGAATTATTTCAAATTTCAACTGTTGATGGTTATTTATCCCGAGGTCATATTGATGAATATTTTAAAAGATATGCAAAGGCGGAGCAACATTATAAAAAAGCAATTGCTGTTGGGAATTCGAAGAAAACCTATCAAAAATTGGCAAATTTGTATGCCAATAAAATGAAATCACCCGATAAAGCGCAAGCAGTTTTAGAAGAATACAAAAAGAAAAACGACAATTAAGGATTAAATTTACGCATAAGCGATAACTAATATGAAAACACATTTTATAGCTATTGGCGGAAGTGCCATGCACAATCTGGCTTTAGCACTACACAACAAAGGATATCAGGTAACAGGAAGTGACGATGCTATCTTTGAACCATCAAAATCACGTTTAGAGAAAAAAGGTATTTTACCGGTCGAATTGGGTTGGTTTCCTGAAAAAATAACCGCCGATATTGATGCAGTAATTTTGGGAATGCACGCTAAGGCGGATAATCCCGAATTACTGAAAGCACAGGAATTGGGATTAAAAATTTATTCGTATCCTGAGTTTTTATATGAACAGTCTAAAAATAAAACCCGCGTAGTTATTGGTGGTTCTCACGGGAAAACAACCATCACTTCAATGATTTTGCATGTAATGCATTACCACGATATTCAGGTTGATTATATGGTGGGCGCCCAATTAGAAGGTTTTGATACGATGGTGCATCTTACTGAAGAAAATGATTTTATGGTTTTGGAAGGTGATGAGTATTTGTCTTCGCCAATTGACAGACGACCTAAATTTCATTTGTATCAACCTAATATTGCCTTGATTTCTGGAATTGCATGGGATCATATTAATGTGTTTCCAACGTATGAAAATTATGTAGAGCAATTTGAAATTTTTATTGGCAAAATCACTAATGGCGGAATTTTAGTTTACAACGAAAACGATCCGGAAGTAAAACGTGTAAGTGAAGCTGCGACGAATCCAATTCGAAAAATAGGGTATCACACACCGAATTATAAAGTTGAAAATGGAACAACCTTATTAGAAACTCCAGAAGGTGATATGCCAATAGAAGTTTTTGGAGCGCATAATCTGAATAATTTGGCCGGAGCCAAATGGATTTGCCAAAATATGGGTGTTGATGAAGCCGAATTTTATGAAGCGATTGCCAGTTTTAAAGGAGCTTCCAAGCGATTGGAAAAAATTGCCGAAAGTAAAAATAAAGTCGCTTACAAAGATTTTGCGCATTCGCCATCTAAAGTTTCAGCAACTACAAAAGCAGTGAAAGAACAATATCCTGACAGAACTGTTGTGGCTTGTTTAGAATTGCATACTTACAGCAGTTTGAATGCCGAATTTTTAAAAGAATACGAAGGTGCATTGGCTTACGCCGATACAGCAGTGGTTTTTTATTCTCCTGATGCAGTAAAAATTAAGCAATTGGAAGAAGTAACTTATGAGCAAATTGCCAAAGCATTCAATCGTGAAGATTTAATTATTTACACCAATCCTGCTGAATTTAAAGAATATCTTTTCAATTTGAATTTGGATAACTCGGCTTTACTATTGATGAGTTCAGGAAATTACGGTGGATTGAATTTTGATGAGGTAAAAGGATTGATAGAGTAATTTGAGATTGTTTTCTACTGTAAGAAAATTTGTTTTATTTTGAAAGATTCGCATTATATTTACGTAATGCAAGTTATTATTAACTAAATCTTTTGCTATGGAAAACAATCATTTCCCTATTACCAATTGGTCAGAAGACGATAAGCCAAGAGAAAAATTGATGCTCAAAGGTAAAGCTGCTTTGAGCGATGCGGAGTTAATTGCTATTTTGATTGGTTCGGGTAGCAGGAACGAATCGGCGGTGGATTTAAGCAAAAGAATCCTAGCCAGTGTTGATGCTAATTTGAATGCTTTAGGGAAGTTGTCTATGACTCAATTGATGAATTTTAAGGGTATTGGCGAAGCTAAGGCTATTTCGATAATTGCAGCTATGGAATTGGGAAGAAGGAGGAGGGCAGAGGAAGCGGTAGAATTGACTAAAATTACTTCGAGTAAAATAGTTTTCGAAATCATGCAGCCCATTATTGGCGAATTGCCTCATGAGGAATTTTGGATTTTATATCTGAATAATTCCAATAAGGTCATTTCGAAAACACAAATAAGTATAGGCGGAATTACAGGAACTTTGGTCGATGTGCGTTTGGTCTTTAAAATGGCGCTTGAAAAAGGAGCAACAGCTTTAATATTATGCCATAATCATCCTTCGGGAACTTTAACGCCAAGTGATGCCGATAAGCAAATTACCAGGAAATTAAAGTTGGCTGGTGATAATCTGGATGTTAAAGTTTTGGATCATTTGATTGTGACTGAGACAAAATATTATAGTTTTGTAGATGAAGGAATATTTTAAAGACGAAAATGAGAATTGATAATATAAAAGATGTGTTTTTTGATTTAGATCATACGCTTTGGGATTTTGATAAAAATTCGAAAATAACCTTCGAGAATATTTTTGCCCGAAATCATCCGTCAGTTAAGATAGATTCTTTTATAAAGCATTATATACCAATTAATCAATCCTGTTGGAAATTGTATCAGTACGATAAAATTACACATCAGCAATTGCGTTATGATCGGTTGAAATTGTCTTTTGATGCAATTGGTTACGAAATTTCAGATGCCGAAATCGATATTATTTCACAGGAATACATTGATTTACTGACCGAAAATAATCATCTTTTTGAAGGGACTTTTGAAATTTTGGAATACCTGAATAAAAAGTACAGGTTGCATGTTATTACCAATGGTTTTGCTCATGTACAGGTTAAGAAGTTAAATAATGCCAATTTAAGTGCTTATTTTTCTACGGTAACCAATTCGGAAATGGCAGGAGTTAAAAAACCAAACCCGATTATTTTTGAATATGCTTTGGATTTGGCTAAAGCCCAAAAAGAAACCAGTATCATGATTGGCGATTCCATTGAAGCTGATGTTTTAGGTGCATTGGATGCTGGGATTGATGCTATTTATTTTAACGAAACAAAACAAACTGTGGCTCATCATATTAAACAAATTAACCATTTATTAGAACTTAAAAATTATTTATAACCATGAGAAAATTATTTCTATTCTTTTTACTGCTTGTTTCTAGTTTTGGATTTGCACAATCCTTAAACAATTATAAAACTGTAGTTGTGCCTTTAAAATATGAATTCTTAAAATCAGAAAATCAATATAGATTATCAACTTTATCTAAATTTAATTTGAACAAAGTAGGTTTTGATGTGTATTATTCGAATCAGGTTGTTCCAAATGAAATTAACAGATGTGCTGTTTTGAATTATGATATTGTAAAAGATAATGGTTTTTTAACAACAAAATTGTACGTTACTTTTAAAGATTGTTATGGCAAAATCGTTTATCAATCAGAAGTAGGGGTGAGTAGGGAAAAAGAATTTCAGTTGGCTTACACTGATGCTTTAAATAAGGCTTTTACTTCTATTTATGAATTAGGATATCAATACAACGTAGGAACGAATGCTGTGGTAGAAGAAAAACCAGAAAAACCAGAAAAACCAGAAAAAGTTGAGAAGGTAGAAAAAGTAGAAAAAGTGGAAACAGCACCGCAATCGATACCAGCAGTTGCCATTGATCCAAACGAATTGCTTTTTGCACAACCACTTGCAGGAGGAAATTATCAGTTAATTGACAGTAAACCAAGCGTAGTGATTAAGCTTTATAAAACTTCAGATGCTAATTCATTTTTAGCTCAAAAAGGAAATCAGCAAGGCGTTTTGATTAAAAAAGAAAACCAATGGTTTTTTGAATACTATCAAAATGATCAATTGGTTTCAGAAAAAATAAACGTTAAGTTTTAGTTCAGATTTCAGATTTCAGATTTCAGATTTCAGATTTCAGATTTCAGATTTCAGATTTCAGATTTCAGATTAAGAATGTTAATCATCTAGTCTGGAATCTGTTTTTTTTTACTTCTAACCTCTGACTTCTAACGTCTAATCTCTTCAATAACCGTATTTGTCTTTCCAACGGTTTTTAAGAAAATCCCGAGTCGAATTTTCTCTTGAATTATTTCCCGGAACGTAGATGGGAGTGTTTTCAATTTCTTTGGGTAAATATTCCTGTTCGGCAAAATTGTTGGCATAATCATGCGAATATTTATAATCTTCGCCGTATCCCAGCTCTTTCATTAATTTGGTTGGCGCATTTCGCAAATGTATCGGAACCGATAAATCTCCGGTTTGTTTCACAATTTGCTGTGCCGTATTAATCGCCATATAGGAAGCATTGCTTTTAGGCGATGTTGCCAAATAAATAGCGCATTGACTCAGTAAAATTCGGCTTTCTGGATAGCCAATGGTTGTTACTGCCTGAAAAGTATTATTTGCCATGATTAAAGCAGTTGGATTGGCATTCCCAATATCTTCACTTGCAGAAATCAATAATCTTCGGGCAATAAATTTCACATCTTCACCACCTTCAATCATTCGGGCAAGCCAATAGACAGCGCCGTTAGGATCGCTTCCCCGAATGGATTTGATAAAAGCCGAAATAATGTCATAATGTTGTTCGCCACTTTTGTCATACAACACCGTGTTTTGCTGTACTAATTCGAAAACACGATCATTAGTGATAATTATTTCATCTTCAGCTGAAGCATTTACAATCAATTCGAAAATATTCAACAGTTTGCGTCCATCGCCGCCGGAAAGTCGCAATAAGGCTTCGGTTTCTTTTAATTGGATATTCTTCGTCTTTAAATAAGTATCGGTTTTCATAGCGCGTTCCAAAAGGGATTCTAAATCGGCTTTGGTAAAAGCATTTAAAATATACACTTGACAACGCGAAAGCAAAGCGGGAATTACTTCAAAACTTGGGTTTTCGGTTGTTGCACCAATGAGTGTAATCCAGCCTTTTTCGACTGCTGCCAGTAAGGAATCTTGCTGCGATTTACTAAAGCGGTGAATCTCATCAATAAACAAAATTGGGTTTTTAGCGGTGAAAAGTCCGCCACTTTGCTTGGCTTTTTCAATTACATCGCGAATGTCTTTTACCCCCGAATTGATGGCACTTAATATAAAAAAAGGACGTTGTGATTCCTGAGCAATAATTTGCGCCAAAGTTGTTTTTCCTGTTCCCGGTGGTCCCCAAAAGATTAATGACGGAATAATTCCTTTGGAAATTTGCTGCGTCAAAGAACCATTTGGACCAACCAAATGCGATTGACTGATGTATTCTTCCAGTTTTTGCGGGCGTATGCGTTCTGCTAGTGGTGCTTCCATTTTGTAAAATTACTATTTTTATTTGAA
>Ga0308158_10003083_pt1 | contig 14997 bp, 13 predicted proteins | sample PhyBR2_FD_201038 | JGI IMG/M metagenome (GOLD analysis project Ga0308158, IMG submission 201038) | Phyllosphere microbial communities from UC Gill Tract Community Farm, Albany, California, United States - DLSLB.R2 | ecosystem: Host-associated > Plants > Phyllosphere > Unclassified | place: USA... | reverse complement strand
AGCCGTCCCCCAGGTTGGTCACGCCGGCGTTTTCGCCGATGCCCACCAGCATGTCCTTCTTCATTTCCTCGGTGACCTTCTGGCCGAACTGGCGCAGGTGGTTCTTGGAGGACTTGTAGGAGCAGTGCTCGCTCCACATGACGGAGTACATGGCCAGCTCGGCGCCGGTGGGGCGGCGGCCCAGGACCTTGACGATCTCGTCGAATTCGTTCTGCTTCAGGCCCAGCTCGGCCCAGGGCAGCTCGGTGTCCGGGGTCTTGCCAGCGTTCTCGACGGTGTCGATGTTGAACTTCTTGGTGGTTTCGGTGGTCACTTGTCGCCTCCCACAATCTTGTTCAGTACGGAGGTGAAGAAACCGAGTCCGTCGGTGTCGGACCCGCCGATGCCGTCCAGCGACTCGGGGCCGAAGCCCGGTTCCACGGCGTGCTCCGGGTGCGGCATGAGGCCCACCACGTTGCCCGCGGCGTTCGAGATGCCGGCGATGTCCCGGCGGGAACCGTTCGGGTTGAAGCCCACGTAGCGGAAGACGACGCGGCCCTCGGCCTCAAGGGCGTCCAGGGTTTTTTCGTCGGCGATGTACTGGCCGTCCTGGTTCTTCAGCGGGATGGTGATCTCCTGGCCGGCCTCATAGTCGAGCGTCCACGCGGTGTTGCTGTTCTCAACGCGCAGTACCTGGTCGCGGCACAGGAACTTGAGGTGGTCGTTCTTGATCATCGACCCGGGCAGCAGGTGCGACTCGGTGAGGATCTGGAAGCCGTTGCAGATGCCCAGGACGGGCAGCTTGGCGTCGGAGTTCGCGGCGTCGATGATTTTGGACATCAGCGGCGCGAAGCGGGCAATGGCGCCGGCACGGAGGTAGTCACCGTAGGAGAAACCGCCGGGGATGACCACAGCGTCCACGTCGCCGAGCCCGGTGTCGCCGTGCCAGAGTTCGACGGCGGTGGCACCGGCCAGGCGGACGGCGCGGGCAGCGTCCCGGTCGTCAAGGGTGCCGGGGAAGGTAACGACGCCAATCCGGGCGCCGGCGAGGCGCGGCTCCGCCGCGACGGCGACAGCCTCGCCAATCAGGGGAAGTTCAGTCATCTCAGGCCTCGACGACCTCGACGTTGACGACGTCCTCGATCACGGGGTTGGACAGGAGGGTTTCGGCGGCGTCGCGGGCCTGGGCCAGGATTTCCTCCGTCACCTCGCCGTCGACCGTCAGTTCGAAACGCTTGCCCTGGCGGACAGAGCTGAAGCTGGTGAAGCCCAGCCGGGGGAGAGCGCCAACGATTGCCTTCCCCTGCGGGTCCAGAATCTCGGGCTTGGGCATGACGTCAACAACGATCCGGGGCATCCGGCAACTCCTGTGCGTGAGCTTGGGTAAGGGCGCAGCGGAGTGGTGCCGTCTCACGCCGTACCGGGGGTGCCGGGGACAAAGGGGGTCACCTGCGTTGGTTCACCATGAGGTCGGGCGCTCCGCGAGCTTGCTCTACCATTCTACCGGCCCGGGCGCATCCCTTTGAATCGCGCGGTTCCCTGCAGCGGAGCCGCGCGAAACGCCGGGGCCGCACGGCCGTTCTTTGGCTGGTTCTGGAGTTGCCGGGAGGCCTTCACTAGGATTGCTGGATGGCTGAGAATTCGAAGTCCGTGCTGTTGCCGGTGGTTGCCGCTGCCGTGTTCGCCGGTCTGGGCCGGATGGTGTTCCAGAAGGTGAAAGCGGACCGGCTGGCCCGCGAGACCCGGGTGGCCGGGCCTGTGGATGAAAAGACCAGGCAATGGATCAGTGATGTGGTGCGCACTCCCCGGCAGTAGCACGGGCAGGCTTCCTCCGCTCCTTGCAGGGCGTCCTTCGGGGCGCCCTTTTTTAGTTCCGCACTCCTTCGGTGTTCGCCGTATGACAAGCGGAATTTTCCTAAGTGTGCTCTATGTCATATCGCACTATCAGTCTGTACTCTGTGAACAGTCTGGTCGCGACAAATTACAAAACCTGTAATTCCCTCTGCAGTGCCAGTCATTGGGGCGCCCACCAAGTATGGGCCGCACATCGTGAAAGGGTTGCACGTGAAATCAACTGGAAAGAGCCCTTCGCGGGCTGGGGGACTCCGGAAGGCGGCCGCGCTGGCCGTCGGGCTGCCCCTGATCCTGAGCTCGCTGGCCGTGGCTCCCGCCTCGGCGGCGCCTGGCGTCCAAGGCCCGGGAAATGTTTCCTCCAGCGCAAAGGACAGTCAGTTCAAGGACGGCCGGTACATCGTGGTACTCGCCGGTCCGGCGGCCGCGGCCTACGAAGGGGGAGCTGCAGGACTTGGTGCAACCAAGCCCCAGCTGGGCCGGAAGCTCGACGCCGGCAGTCCCAACTACAAGGCGTACGACGCCCACCTGCGCACCCAGCAGCGGGACGTTGCAGCGGCCCAGGGCGTCACCCCCGCCAAACAGTACACCGCAGCCCTTAACGGGTTCACGGCGGAACTGACGGCGGTGCAGGCCGCCGCACTGTCCAAGGACAGCAGGGTCCTGGCCGTGGCACCGGACGTCGAGAACAAGCCCGACTACACCACCACCGACTTCCTCAAGCTCACCGGCCCCGACGGCGCCTGGGCCCAGCAGTTCGGCGGCGAAGCCAACGCCGGCAAGGGCGTCGTGGTGGGTGTTATCGACTCCGGCTACGCGCCGGACAACCCCTTCCTCCAGGGCGAACCGCTGAAGCCGCTGCAGGGCGACCCGCAGGTCGGCGTTCCCTACCGCACCGGTGACGGCAGGATTGCCATGCTCAAAGCGGACGGCACAACCTTCGAGGGCGAATGCCAAAAAGGCCAGGGGACCGGGGCATCCTTTGACGGATCGCTCTGCAATTCCAAGGTCATCGGCGCCCGCTATTTCGCGGATTCTTTCCTTCAGTACGTGCCACCGGCACAGCGCGCCCCGGAAGAGCAGATCTCCCCGGTGGACGTGGGCAGCCACGGCACGCACACCGCCACCACGGCCGCCGGCAACGCCAACATCGAACAGGTGATCGACGGAGCCAGCTTCGGAAAGAGCTCCGGCATCGCCCCCGCCGCCAAGGTTTCGGTCTACAAGGTCTGCTGGGAGGACACCAACCCGGACACGGGCGGCTGCTACTCCTCGGCGTCGGTTGAGGCCGTGGATGCGGCCATCAAGGACGGCGTCGACGTCCTGAACTATTCCATTTCGGGCAACAACAACAGCACCACCGACCCCGTGGCGCTGGCATTCCTGAACGCTGCCGCCGCCGGGATCTTCGTCTCGGCCTCCGCCGGAAACTCCGGCCCGACCGCCTCCACGGTTAACCACGCGTCCCCGTGGCTGACCACGGTTGCTGCGTCCACCTTCCCCAGTGACCTGCTGGGAACGGTCAAGGTGTCCGACGGGTCGCTGTACCGCGGCGCGTCGATCATGAAGTCGGAAGTGGCGGACAAGCCCGTTGTCGTGGCTGCTGCTGCCGCGGCCCCCGGCGCGGCCAACCCCAACCTCTGCGGTCCGGGAACCCTTGACGCCGGCAAAGTGGCGGGCAAGGTAGTCGTCTGCGACCGCGGCGTGGTGGACCGGACCGCCAAGAGCCAGGAAGTCCTGGCCAAGGGCGGCGTGGGCATGATCCTGGTCAACCTCACCAGCAGCTCCGAGGACGCCGACAACCACGTCATTCCCACCGTCCACGTCAATGCCCCCAAGAGCCTGGAACTGAAATCCAAGCTGGAAGCCAACCCGGCGCTGACCGTCAGCCTGGTCAAGGGCGACCTGACCGGCCTGCCCCCGGCAGCCGCACCCCAGATCGCCGGCTTCTCATCCCGCGGACCCACCCTGGCATCCGGCGGTGACCTGCTCAAGCCGGACATCTCTGCCCCCGGTGTGAACGTCCTGGCCGGCGTCTCCACCATCGGCAACCACGGCGCCCAGTTCGGATTCATGTCCGGTACCTCCATGGCAGCCCCGCACATCGCCGGTTTCGGCGCCCTGGTGCTGGGCAAGCAGCCCAGATGGACTCCCGCCAGGGTGAAGTCCGCCATGATGACCACGGCCTATCCGCTGGTCAACGCCGACGGCACCCCCAATGCGGATCCCTTCCAGGGCGGCGCCGGCCACATCGACTCCACCCGGGTGCTTGATCCCGGGCTGGTCTACGACTCCGGCATCCAGGACTGGCTTGGTTTCCTGAACGGACAAGGGGTGCAGACCGGAGCGCCACAGGCAGGCACCATCGCCGCCCGCGACCTCAACCTGCCCTCGATCGCCCTGGGCAGCCTGGTTGGAGAGGTCCAGGTGAAGCGCAAGGTGACCGCCTTGGTGCCGGGCATGTACCGTCCCGAGGTGAACATGCCGGGCTTCAACGTCAACGTCGAACCCAAGGCCCTGAACTTCGCCAAGGCAGGCCAGACCCGTGACGTAACCCTGACCATCCGGAACGTCAGCGCACCAATGGGCAAATTCAGCACGGGAAGCCTCACCTGGAAGGGGCCCCGGACGGTGGCGTCACCAATCGCCATCCGCCCCGTTGACGCCCAGATCGCCCCGTCCTTCACCTTCAGCTCGGCCACGGGCACCGGCAGCGGCACCATGGAGCTTGTCTCCGGTTCGGACAATCCCATCGCCGTCGCCGTCGAAGGACTGGCGCCGCTGAGCCAGACCGCCATCACCAAGACGCCGGGCGCGTATGCCCCGACGAACGACGCGCACAATGCCCTGGTCCAGGTAAACGTGCCGGCCGGCACGTCGTTTGCCCGGCTCGGCATCCAGGCGCAGTCGAACGACGTCGACTGGGACATGGTGGTCTACGCCCCGAACGGAGCGGGTGGCCTCACGGCCACCCAGGTGGCAACAGCATCCGCCAGTGAGTTCCTGGACCTGGAATCACCCCGTCCCGGAACCTACTATGTGGTGGCCAACCTGTACGCCACACCTGACAACGGCCCCGCCACGGCCTCCGTCCAGGCCGTGACCTTCGCCGGGGACGCGGGCAATCTCACGGTGAACCCGAACCCCATCGTGGCGCCGAACGGAACCGCCACCTCGGCGACGCTGAACTGGACCGGCCTTGCTGACGGTTCCTACCTCTCACGGCTGAGCCTTGGCAGCAACGGCATCAAAACGTGGGTGAACGTGCAGGTGGGACCGGGCTCCGCGCCCGCCCCGGCCGGCGCTCCCCAGCTTGGCCTGGCGCAGGCGGTACCCGCCGCCTGACCGGGAAGACATGGGGGGAGGTCCCGGGTGGTCGTCAGGCCGCCCGGGACCTTTTTCGTTCCGGCCGCTGTCGTTCCTGGCTCGTTGCTGCCGCAGGAAGCTACGTGGCCGTCCCGCCGAGCAGGGGGCCCATGGCTTTCCAGCGGGCGATTTCGCAGCCGTCGGTACGGGAGAAGGCCGCGTGGACGGCGCGCCCACGGTACATACCCGTGACAACGGCAACCTGCGGGCCCCCGTACTGCTGCGTGCACAGTTTGGGCGGCCCCGGCTTGGGGAAAAAGATGTCTTCGCCGAACCGCTCCACGGCGGCAAGGGCGGCCACGGGCTCGGGCAGGGTGGTCCCGGCAGCCGGGTGCCCGTCCTTTGATACCAGCCGGAACACGTATTCGGGAGCGTCGGGGTGGTCCCGGATGCTGATGGTCAGGTCTATCACCGTGGCGCTCCTTCCGCGATGACCCCGAGTTCCGCTGCCAGCCGTTCGCGCAGTGCACCCGCTTCCGCTGCGAAAGAGCGCTGGTGCTCAACATAGGCGGCCTTGCCATGGGGCGTCTCAATGGGGATGGCGGGGTACCCCCAGTCGGCCAGGTCGTAGGGGGATGCCCGCATATCCATGGCCCTGATCCGCCACGACAGTTCGAAGCAGTCCATCACCAGCTCGCTGGGCAGCGCCGGCAGCAGTTTATAGGCCCATTTGTAGAGGTCCATGTTGGCATGGAGGCATCCCGGCTGCTCCATGTGCCGCTGCGATTCCCGGCTGGGCGAATGCTCGTTGAGCGGGATGGCGTCCGGGGTGTAGAACCGGAACGCGTCGAAGTGGGTGCAGCGGATCCTGTTGTCCTCCACCACCTTGTCCGTACCGGCCGCACCCAACCGCAGCCGCAGGTACTCATGCCGGAGGTCGAACTTGTCCTGCCGGTAGACCATGGCCCACTCGTGCAGTCCGAAGCAGCCAAACTGCGCCGGCCTGGCGGCGGTGCCGCGGAGGATGATGCCGGCGAAGGCCACTGCATCCCTGCGGTCGGCCAAAAAGGCGTGCCGGTCGAAGGTGACCGCGGTGCTTCCCGCAGCCAGCCCCAGGGCGGCAAGCTCGCCGTCGTCGAGCGCCCGGTAATGCTTCCAGCCGAGCCGTCCGGCTGCCTGGGCGCCGGTGAGGACTGCGCCGGCACCGGGGTGCCAGCGCTTCAGCTGGCCGGGCTTCTGGGTGTAGTAGGTGAAGAGGAAGTCTTCCACCGGGTGTTTCTGTCCCGCGGACCGCCGGGCCAGGTATGGATCGGCATAGCGGCTGACGCGCTGCAGGTGGGCCTCTTCCCTTGCCTGCGCACTGTCCGCCGCCAGGAGCTTAAGAGGCTCCACCGGATGCGCCCAATACGTCCTTGGCAGCGTCCCACGCGCTGATCTCGCATCCGTTGGTCCGCGAAAACTTTGACTCCACGGCGACGCCGTCCACCATGCCCGTGACGGCGGCTGTCTGGGGGCCGCCATACTGCTGGGTGCAGGGCTGTGAGGTTCCTGGCGCGGCCGGAGCGGCGATGGCCGGATTGGCTTTCAGCGCCGCGCAGGCGGCAGCGGCGTTGGGATGGCTGCTTTCCGCGGCCGGCTCGCCTGAGGAGCAGACCAGGGTGTAGTTGACCTCGGGCGCGCCCGGGGACGGCACCAGGGTGATGGCGAGTTCAGCGTTCCCCTGCCCCGGGCCATTGCTTGGCCGTGACGTGGCGGGGGCAGGAGCCGGCACTGAAGTTTCGGTGTCAGGGGAGGGAGCTGCAGAGCCCGGGGAGCTTCCCGGGGCCGTGGAGGTTGAGGCGGAGGAAGGCGCTGTGCCCTTGGACGTGCCGCTGTCAGGGGTGCCGCTGCAACCGGAGATCAGCCCGGCGCCGACCGCCAGGAATGCCGCGAGCATCCGAAATTTCCGCATCAGGCCACCTCTCCTTCGTCCAGTAATTCTAGTCGCTTGGCGTACGGCGGCAGGTTTCCGTTTGGCCGCAATCACTCACTGGGAGGTGGCGGCGATCAGCCCCATCATGGACGCGTGCAGTTCGGTGACCCGTCCGCGGGTCAACCCCAGCCGCTCCATCATGGTCCCCGGCACCCGGAGCGCCTGTTCCCGCAGGGCGGCGCCTTTGGGTGTCAGTTCGACGGCGAGCGCGCGCTCATTGCCGTCCGCACGGCGACGGGTGATGAGTTCCGCCGCTTCCAGCCGGCGCAGGAGCGGGGAGATGGTGGCCGGTTCCTGGGCCAGGGCTTCGCTGATGTTCCGGACAGTGCGGGGGCTGTCTTCCCACAGGCAGAGCATGACCAGGTACTGGGGATGGGTGAGGTTCAGCTTCTCGAGCACGGGCTTGTAGGCGCCCACCACGCTGCGGGCAGCCACGGTCAGCGCAAAGCAGAGCTGATGTTCGAGGAGCAGGTCTTCCTCGTGTGCTGCGTCGGTTTCTTTTGAGTCCGTTGCCGCTGTGGCAGTCATTGGTCCTCCGATTGTTAGTGCACTAATGATTAGTGTACATTGGTGGCAGGTTGGACAGTGAGTGGAAGGAACCTCTTCATGGGCAGGGACAGGTCCGCGGACAAGGGCAATGCCTCCCAGCGCTTCATGCGCGCCACCGGGAAGTTGCGGGCCGTTTTCGGTCCCGCCAGCCGCACCGCGCTGGCGCATGACATGACTGACGAGAACCGCCGCCTGCTGGCCCAGCGCCAGGCGGAGACCCAACAGTGGGAGACCATCACCAGGCCGGACGGCAGCACGTATGTTGTCCCGCGGAATCCTGAAGACCGCTCCCTGCGGTAGCGATTCCTTCGCTACGCCGGAGCCTTTTCCGCGTCCCGGGCATAAAATGGGGGCACTGGCTCCTGCCGGGGCCTGCTGCACTTTCGCCCGATGGTCGGGAAGGGGGTGGAAAACAGTGGCACATGTCCTCACCAGCTTCATGGGCCTGACTGACAGGCTGCGCTTCGTCTTTGGTCCTGCCACCCGACTGGACGCCGACGCGCCCGTGGTGCACAAACACGACGAATTCGAGCAGGCCTCGGAAGAGGACCTTTCGCATTTCGTGGTGGAGACCGACTCAACCGGCCACCACTACGCGGTACGCCGTGAAGATTTGGAACGCGAAACCTGATTCTTCCTGGATGCTTCCAGAAACAAAAAAGCCGGGCTGCCTTCTCCTTTTGAGGAAAGGGCAGCCCGGCTTTTCGTCGGCGATCAGCGGCCGGTGCCGCCGTATACCGTCGCTTCGCTTTCGGTGTCGAGCCCGAACGCCTTGTGGATGACGCGCACGGCCTCGTCCAGCAGATCGGCGTGCGTGACCACCGAGATGCGGATTTCCGAGGTGGAGATCATATTGATGTTGATGCCGGCGTCGGAGAGTGCCTTGAAGAACGTGGCCGAGACGCCGGGGTGGGACCGCATGCCGGCGCCGATGAGGGACAGCTTGCCGATCTGCTCGTTGTATTCGATGGCCTCGAAGCCGATCTGGTCCTGCGCGGCGTGCAGGGCGGCCAGGGCATCGGCGCCTTCAACGATGGGCAGGGTGAAGGAGATATCGGTCTTGCCCGTGCCGTGAGTGGACACGTTCTGCACGATCATGTCGATGTTCGAGTGCGCGTCGGCGATGACCTGGAAGATTGCGGCGGCCTTGCCGGGGATGTCGGGGACGCCGACCACGGTGACCTTCGCTTCGGAACGGTCATGCGCAACGCCGGAGATGATTGGCTGCTCCAAGGCAACTCCCTCTTGAGTGGTGATCTTGTCGTCGGCGCTGGGGATGACCCAGGTGCCTTCATGCTGGCTGAATGAGGAGCGGACGTGGAGCGGGACGCCGAACCGGCGGGCATATTCCACGCAGCGCAGGTGGAGGATCTTGGCGCCGGAGGCCGCCAGTTCCAGCATCTCCTCGCTGGAGATCGTGTCGATCTTCTGGGCTGACGGGACAACGCGCGGATCGGCGGTGAAGATGCCATCCACGTCGGTGTAGATCTCGCAGACATCCGCTTCGAGGGCTGCCGCGAGTGCCACGGCCGTGGTGTCGGAACCCCCGCGGCCCAGGGTGGTGATTTCATTGGTGGCCCGGGTCATGCCCTGGAAGCCTGCCACGATGGCGATGTTGCCCTTGTCCAGGGCGGTGCGGATGCGGTGGGGGTCGACGTCGATGATCCGCGCCTTGCCGTGGATGCCGTCGGTAATCATGCCGGCCTGGGACCCGGTGAAGGACTGGGCGGAAGCGCCGAGCTTGTTGATGGCCATGGCCAGCAGCGCCATGGAAATGCGCTCGCCGGCAGACAGGAGCATGTCCATTTCGCGGGCGGGGGCGGAGTCGGTCACCTGTGCGGCGAGGTCCAGGAGCTCGTCCGTAGTGTCGCCCATTGCCGAGACGACCACCACGACCTCGTTGCCGGCCTGCTGGGCATCCACGACGCGCTTTGCAACGCGCTTGATGCCGTCAGCGTCCGCGACGGAGGAGCCGCCGAACTTCTGCACAATGAGTTGTTTGGTCACCGCGCCGGAGGCGGGTGCCCCCAGCGGCTGTGTTGCGTTGTGCACTTCGGTGGTGGGCGTACTCATGCGCGTACCTTCATCGGATCAATTGGAGTTCTGGAGGCCAGGCAGCCTGACGCTGGACGGCGCGGCTTTCCTCCACAGTTTATCGCCGCGCCCGGAGGGACGTTGAATTGTGACCACATTCCGGCCATAGGGCGCCGTGGTACCCGCGGGCAGGGCTGCGGCACGTCCGGCCCGGCGGGGAGTACGACGGCGGGAGGCCGCCGGGTGCCTCAGCCCAGGGCGTTCCGGCGTCCTTCGAAGGCGCGGCCCAACGTGACCTCATCGGCATACTCCAGGTCGCCGCCCACGGGAAGTCCGGAGGCAAGGCGGGTCACTGCGATGCCGATCGTCTTAAGCATCCGGGCCAGGTAGGTGGCCGTTGCCTCACCTTCCAGGTTGGGGTCGGTGGCGATGATGACTTCCTGGATCTCGCCGTCGTTAAGCCGGGTGAGCAGTTCGCGGATCCGCAGCTGCTCCGGTCCCACGCCCGCAATGGGATTGATGGCCCCGCCGAGCACGTGGTACCGGCCACGGAACGAACGGGTGCGCTCCACCGCCAGGACGTCCTTTGACTCCTCCACGACGCAGATCACGGCGGGGTCGCGGCGGGGATCGCGGCAGATATTGCACAGTTCCTGCTCCGTGACGTTGCCGCAGACGGTGCAGAACTTCACCCGTTCCTTGACGGTGGTGATGGCCTCAACCAGCCGTTTCATGTCCTGGGGGTCGGCTTCAAGGATGTGGAATGCCAGCCGCTGTGCGGACTTGGGCCCCACGCCCGGAAGGCGTCCAAGCTCATCGATCAGCTCCTGGACAGCACCTTCGTACACGTTTCCCTCTTTAGCTTGGTGTGAATAGCGGATGAATCAATCGGTCGGCAAGGCCCGGCCGCAGGCCGGGCCTTCAGTAGCGTGGCGTGACCGGGCTTCCGTCCAGGGACCGCTCCTCGATCAGTTTCCCGCCCAGGATGCGTTCGACGGCGGCCCGGCCGAAGACGCCTGATTCCTCGATTGTTTCATCGTCGGCGCTTGGTATGTCCTGGACGTAGGCGCTCGGCGCCGCGGCGGCCCTGGCCGGGGCCTTGGCGCGGCCTGCCTCAGCTTCGGGGCTGTTGGATAGCCGCTGGTACAGGCTTTGCCGCGTTTCCGTTCGTCCGGCCGCGGGTGCAGAAGTTCCTGCAGAAGCCGGCGCGGCATTTCCCGGCTGCGGCCGGGAGGGTGCGGCCGGTGCCTGCGCAACGGACGCACGCGCGGCCGCCTGTGCAACCGCTGCCTGGGAAGCGGTTGGCTGTGGAACCGGTGCCTGGGCAACAGTGGCCTGGGCAGCCGAAGCATGGGTGACCGGGGCAGGTGCGGCGGCCGCCATGGCGAACTCGGGTACCGGGGAAGGATCCGGGGATTGGGCCTGGTACGGCCCCGCATCCGGCTCCGTCCGGCCGGAGCCGAAAACTGCCCCCGCGGCCCAGTCTGGCCCCGCTGCGGCAGCAGCCGTGGCCGCCGGGGCCACGGGAATGGAGTGCGGCACTTGGGCGGTTGCGGGCTCGTAATGGGGGACGGTGGCGGACGCCCCAATGTTGTCATTCGCGGATGCAGGTGCCGGCTTGGCGCCGACGTTGCTCTTGTCTCCCACTACCCATACGCCGGGTGCCTGTTCCACGGCCCGGGTCCAGGGATCGTGGGCGGCACCAGCAGGCAGGGAAGCCGGTTGGCCAGCGGGTTGGGAAGCGGTGCTCGAGCCCGGGCCACCAGTCCCCTGGGGGCGCGTGGCAGCTGAAGGGTGGGCGCCGCCTGCCGCCTGGTCGGCGCCAGTGGCAGGGGAGGGCGGTGCCGTCCGGTTGCCCGGACGCGCGGAGGGCTCCCAGTCCATGGGGGGTTCCTCATCCAGCGGGGGAGCGTCCTCATCCCGCGGCGGTCCCCAATCGTCATCGGAGTAGGAATAGTCGCCTCCGGCAGGCGGGTACGCGGGGTGGGCGGAATTCGTGCCGGAGGAGTCGGCAGCGGTCCCTGCTGCCCGGGCGCTGGCACCGGCAGTGGCACTGGGGCCAGACCCCGCAGGATCCATGCCGTGGTTGCCCCTCGCGTTGGCGTCGGCCGCCGGGCGTGCCCCCGGAGAGGGGGCACCCGGAGGGGTGGCAGTAGAAGGGGTGGCAGTAGAAGGGGCGGCAGTTGAAGGGGCGGCTGCAGGTGCGGCCGACGGGCTTGCGGCGACAGCGGAACTTCCCGAACTGCCGTAAGGGGCGGTGCTTCCCGCGGCGGGGGAGCTGCCGGCAGCGGCTGGGCTTCCGGAACTACCGCCCAGCGGCGTTCCGGTGGCCGCCGCTGCTGCGGGTACCTGCACCGCTGGGGTTGCCTGCGCAGAGGCAGAGGCAGAGGCAGAGGCAGAGGCAGAGGCAGGGGCCAGGCCCCAGGCAACGTCAGCTGAGGTGTCCGGAACCACCGGGCTGGCGGGAACTTTTGGGTTTGGCTCAGAGCTCGCCTGGCTGGCGCCGCCGGCAACCGCCTGGATCTGGCAGTCAATGCCGACGGTCTTGTGGATGGCTTGGCGCAGGTTGTCCGAATGGTCCGCCCTGCCGAAGGCGCCGGCAAGGCCGGACGTGGTGAAGGACAGGGTCAGGACACTGCCGTCGAACGCCTGGACCTGCGCATTGGGTTCAACGAGGGCCCAGGTGCTGCGCTTAATTTTGGACAGCGCCTGCAGGACATCCGGCCAGGCCCTGCGAAGAACCTCGACGTCGCCCATGGCCGGGGGGTTGGCCGGGGACGACCCGCCGGGTGCTTGGTGGTGCGCTGCGGGAGCCTGATGAACAGGGGCCTGCTGGCCTTGCACCTGCTGGCCTGGCGTTTGGGCGCCGGGGGAGTTGCTGCCAGGCTCGTGGCTGGCTGGCACCTGGTCGCTTTGGGCCTGCGGCCGGTCCGGGACGCGAGTGGCTGCGGCCTGGCCGGGCGCCGGCCGGTCTTCCTGTCCCTGCGGTGCTGCATGGGCTTGGGCTTGGGCCTGGGGCGCTGCGTTGTCTTGGGCCTGCAGCGCTGCATGGTCTTGCGGCCCTGAAGAGGCCCGCTGGGTGGGGTTGGTGGTCCCCGCGCCGGGGGCAGAACCTTGAGGGCCCTGTGGTGTCCGGGGCCGGGACGGTTCCTCGACGGGCCAGTCGCTGGTGCTGACCCGCGGGGGTGTCAGGGGACTGCGGGCGCCGTCAGCGGCGGGAGCAACCTGTCCGTCCCCGGAACCGGGCATGGCGGGAGCAGCCGGTCCGGCATGGGCCGACGCGGATTGGGCCTCCGCAGCCTTGGCTGCGGAAGGGTTGGCTGCAGCAGTATTGGCAGAAGGCTCCGGGGCGGCCGGCTGGTGCGCGCGCTGGGAATCCATCGGGGAGCCGGCGGGAGTGGCAGCTGGTGCCGTTGGCTGGACTGGCGTTGGCTGGACTGCCGCCGCTGACACCTCCGGCGCTGCCGTGGCGGGAGCACCGACGTCGTTCCCGGCGTAGTTCAGCCGCCGCTCCACCCGGTCGATCCGGGCTGCCATGCCGCGCTCATTCTGTTCAGCGCTGGGCAGCAGGATCCGGGCGCACAACAGCTCCAGGTGCAGCCGGGGGGACGTGGCCCCGGTCATTTCGGTCAGGGCCATGTTGGTAACATCAGCGGCCCGGGAAAGCTCCGCCGCGCCAAGGTTGTGGGCCTGGTTCTGCAGCCGGGCTATCTGGTCCGCCGGCATCCCGCGCAGGATGGCGTGGGCGCTCTCGGGCATGGCCTGCACGATGATCAGGTCGCGGAAGCGCTCCAGCAGGTCCTCTACGAACCGGCGGGGATCGTGGCCCGTCTGGATGACCCGGTCCACGGCGCGGAAAACGGTGGCGGCGTCAGAAGCAGCCACGGCTTCCACGACGTCGTCCAGCAGTGAAGCGTGGGTGTAGCCGAGCAGGGCCACGGCGAGCTCATAGTCCAGCCCGTTGGGTCCGGCGCCTGCCATGAGCTGGTCCAGGACGGAGAGCGAATCGCGGACGGAGCCGCCGCCGGCGCGGATGACCAGTGACAGGACGCCAGGGGCGACGGGAACGTTTTCCTGGCGGCACAGAAGCTCCAGGTAGGCCATCAGGGGCTCCGGCGGTACCAGCCGGAACGGGTAGTGGTGGGTCCGGGAACGGATGGTTCCAATGACCTTGTCCGGCTCTGTGGTGGCGAAGATGAACTTGATGTGTTCCGGCGGCTCTTCCACGATCTTCAGCAGGGCGTTGAACCCGGCGGAGGTGACCATGTGGGCTTCGTCGATGATGAAGATCTTGTAGCGGTCCCGCACGGGGGCGTAGGTGGCGCGCTCGCGGAGGTCCCTGGCGTCGTCAACACCGCCATGGCTCGCGGCGTCAATCTCGATGACATCGAGGGAACCCGAGCCGCCACGGGCCAGCTCAACGCAACTGGGGCAGGTTCCGCAGGGAGTGTCCGTGGGGCCTTGGGCGCAGTTGAGGCAGCGGGCCAGGATACGGGCGGACGTGGTCTTGCCGCAGCCCCTGGGGCCGGAGAAAAGGTAGGCGTGGTTGACGCGGTTCTTCCGCAAAGCCGTCATCAGCGGCTCGGTGACATGCTCCTGGCCAATAACGTCAGCGAACGAGTCGGGACGGTATCTGCGGTACAGGGCGGTAGTAACTGTCACAGAGAAAACCCTACCAATCCGGGCTGACATCATGCCGCCCTGTGGGGGAATAGTAAAGACCCCCCATGCACCCGCCAGAGCCCGTCTACCCTTGCTACCTTCCGGTCCTGGGGGAGTTCAACAGGATGACGCCACATGAGGGGCCGTCAGATACTTTACCCGAACATCCGGCCCGACTCGAATCGGACCCGACGCCGCCGCCCGAGGCCCTGGCACGCCGCCCGGCGGGTCGGCGGGTCGGCGGCACCTGGCCCGGGGATGTCCGGGTGCGGATGTCCATTGCTTATCCCCGCCCCAGCCGGGATCATGGCTATGTACACCGATTGGGGCAATCTCAAGGTTGTGAGCTGCGTGGCCTGGCTTAACGGGGTTGGACCCGGCAGCTCAACGGTGCAACAGGGAATGGGCGCATTGGGGGCGTCCATTTTCAGGTTAAGGCAACTGTCGCCGCGGCCCCTTTGAGGCGGGCTGCGGCCGGCAAAAACCGCTGCCGGATGGGCCAATTGGGCGATGCGGAAAACTTCAGGTAATCTAGTACCTGCTTTTGATTCAGAAGCAGTTGGAGAATTCGCCTAGCGGCCTATGGCGCACGCCTGGAACGCGTGTTGGGTTAACGCCCTCGGGGGTTCAAATCCCCCATTCTC
>Ga0308158_10003082_pt1 | contig 15003 bp, 14 predicted proteins | sample PhyBR2_FD_201038 | JGI IMG/M metagenome (GOLD analysis project Ga0308158, IMG submission 201038) | Phyllosphere microbial communities from UC Gill Tract Community Farm, Albany, California, United States - DLSLB.R2 | ecosystem: Host-associated > Plants > Phyllosphere > Unclassified | place: USA... | reverse complement strand
CCGTGGACCACGAAGCCTGGCTGCAGCCCATTCCCGAATCCGCACGCACACGCAAGGTATCCGGCCAGTTCTGGATCTGGGCGGGCGCCAACCTGGCTCCCATCAACTGGGTGCTGGGGGCACTCGGTATCCAGCTGGGGCTCGGGCTCGCGGACACCATCACCGTCCTGGTGCTGGGCAACCTGATCGGCATGCTGCTCTTTGGCTGCTTCGTCCTTTTGGGCCAGCGGACCGGAGCCACCGGCATGGTCCTGGCCCGGGCAGCATTCGGACGGCGCGGCAACTACCTGCCGGCCGCAATCCAGGCACTGCTGGTCATCGGCTGGTGCGCGGTGAACACCTGGATCATCCTGGACCTGGTCATGGCACTCTTCGGAACCCTGGGCTGGGTTGATCCGGAAGCGCCCAACTACGGCTGGAAGATCGGCGTCGCCACCTTCATCATGGCCCTCCAGGTGGCCATCGCCTGGTTCGGCTACAAGGCCATCGCCGCCTTTGAAAAGTGGACCGTGCCACCCACCATCCTTATCCTCGCCGTCATGTCCGCCGTGGCCTGGTTCGGAATGGACATCAACTGGGGCTACGCCGGACCGGCCGGCGCCATCCTGGAAGGCTCCGAGCGCATCGCCGCCATGAGCGCCGTCATGACCGCCATCGGAATCGGCTGGGGCATCACCTGGTTCACCTACGCCGCGGACTACTCCCGGTTCGTCAGCACCAGCGTCCCCAAGAAGAAGGTCTACCTGGCCTCAGTCCTGGGCCAGTTCATCCCCGTGGTGTGGCTCGGCGTCCTGGGCGCCAGCCTGGCCACCAACAGCGGCGAGATCGATCCCGGCAAGCTGATTGTCCTGAACTTCGGCGCCATGGCGCTGCCGGTGCTGCTGATGGTGCTCCATGGGCCCATCGCCACCAACATCCTGAACATCTACACCTTCTCGGTGGCCACGCAGGCTCTGGACATCTCCATCAGCCGCCGCAAGCTCAACCTGTTCGTCGGCGTCTTCTCGCTCGCCGCCGTCGTGTTCTTCATCTTCCAGGAGGACTTCGCCGCGGTGCTCGACGCCTGGCTGATCGGCCTGGTCGCCTGGGTGGCAGCCTGGGGCGGGATCATGCTGGTGCACTACTTCTGGCTGGAGAAGCGCTGGCCCGGCGGCACGGAGCGGCTGTTCGACGGCGTGGGCACCAAGCGGCTGCCCGTCGTCAACTGGGCGGGGGTCATCTCCCTCGTGGCCGGGATCTTCGCGACGTGGCTGTTCATGTACGGCCTGATCCCCGTCATGCAGGGCCCCATCGCTGTCGCGTTGGGCGGCTGGGACCTGTCCTGGCTGGCCGGCGGCCTGACGAGCGCCGGGGTGTACGCCATCCTGGGCCCGCGGCAGCACATCCGCTACCTCGCCCTGGAACCGCGCACCACAGCTGAAGTAAAGAGCCCGACGGCGGACAGCACGCCCGCCCTTCCCGCCCTCTAATTCCTTCTCTTCGCACACCCTGGCGGGCGCCCTGCGCCCGCCAGAAAGGATTTTCCCGTGAAACAGCCCGCCATCGCGGACCCCCTGCACCCCATCATCTGGCCCAACGGCGCCAAGGCCGCCGCGTCCTTCACGTTCGATGTGGACGCCGAGTCCTGCACCATCGCCCACGACCCCACCAGCAGCCGGCGCATGTCGCTGATGACGCACCAGTCCTACGGACCCAAGGTCGCGGTGCCGCGGCTGCTGAAAATCCTCGAGCGACAGGACATCAAAGCCACTTTCTTCATCCCCGGCTTCACCGCCGAGTCCTACCCGGACGTGGTGCGGCGGATCGTGGACGGCGGCCACGAAGTGGCGCACCACGGCTACCTGCACGAACCCATGCAGGGCATCGACGCCGCCACCGAGGCCAGCTACATCGACCGCGGCCTGGAGGCGCTGGCCAAGGTGGCCGGCATCCGGCCAGTGGGCTACCGCGCCCCGTGGTGGGAGTTGAACTGGCACTCTCCGGGCCTGCTGGCGGACCGTGGCTTCCTCTACGATTCCAGCCTGCTCGACGGCGATGCGCCCTACCGGTTCGCAGTCGCCGCCGACGATCCCCGCGACATCGTGGAGATTCCCGTGGACTGGACCCTGGACGACTGGGAGCAGTACGCCTTCTACCCGGGAGTCACCGGCAGCGGCGTGATCGAGAGCCCGGCCAAGGTTTTGGAGATGTGGACGCTTGAGGCCGAGGCACACCACTCCCAGGGCAGCTGCTTCGTCCTCACCAACCATCCGTTCATTTCCGGCCGGCCGTCCAAGGCGGTGGCGCTGGAGCAGCTGATTGAGCGGGTGAAGGCCATGGACGGCATGTGGGTCACCACAATGGAACAGATCGCCCTGCACACCAAGGCCACGGTGAACGAGGTCCACACCCACGCGCGGATTGAGGTGCCGGTATTCCCGGGCGCAGGTGCACAGTTTGAGCCGGCCGTGGTGCGGCAGGGGGTGCTGGCCTAGAGTGGCCGAAGGGGCTGGCGCCGCCGGCCGGGAGGAGTTCTCGCATGGACGTCAAGGACAGCGATATGGAGCAGGAACTTGCCTGGCAGGTCCCGCTCTACGAGCAGATCCACCGGAACCCGGAACTTGGCCTCGCCGAGCACGCAACATCCGCCGCGGCAGCGGACTTGCTTGCCCGCTGGGGCTTTGACGTCCGGCACTTTGGCCGCACCGGCGTCGTTGGCGTTCTTGCCAACGGCGCCGGTTCCTGCGTCCTGGCCCGGGCGGACATGGACGCCCTCCCCGTCACCGAGGCCACCGGCGCAACCTATGCCTCCGTCAACCCGGGGGTGATGCACGCCTGCGGCCACGACATGCATCTGGTGGCCCTGCTTGGTGCGGCAAAGTACCTGGCCGAGCACCGGGAAGCCTGGCAGGGCACCTACATTGCCCTGCTCCAGCCGGCGGAGGAGACGGCGGCGGGCTCGCAGGCAATGCTCGACGACGGCCTGGCCGCCGGAATCCCGCGGCCGGACATTGCGCTGGCCCAGCACGTCATGCCCACCCAGGCGGGAACCATCGGCACCACGCCGGGGCCGGTGCTGTCGGCGGGTGATTCCATCCGGATCACCGTCCACGGCCGCGGTGCCCACGGGTCCATGCCGCATAAGTCGGTTGACCCCGTGGTGCTGGCAGCCTCTATCGTCCTGCGCCTGCAGACAGTGGTGTCCCGGGAAACCACACCGGGGGAGTTCGCCGTCCTGACCGTCGGCTCGGTGAATGCCGGGGCCACGGCCAACATCATCCCGGACCGCGCCGAACTCCTGCTCAACCTCCGCACCTACAGCCTGGAGGTGCGGGCCGGCATGATTGCCGCCATCGAGCGGATTGTCCGCGGCGAGTGTGCGGCGGCCGGCTCGCCGCAGGAACCGGAGTTCGAGTACTACGACCAGTACCCGCTGACCAGCAACAATCCGGAAGCCAACGCCCGGGTCACGGAGGCGTTCACCAGGACCTTCGGCGCGGATGCCGTCTACCGCACCGCACCGCAGACGGCCTCCGAGGATTTCAGCCGGATCCCCGACGCCTTCGGTATCCCCTACGTGTACTGGATCGTGGGGTCCGTGCCGCCGGACATCTACCGCCGGGCTGTGGAAGCGGGCAGGGTGGACACGGACATTCCGGCCAACCACTCGCCGTTCTTCCTGCCGGCGGTGGATCCCACCCTTCGCATCGCCACCCAGGCGCAGGCCACAGCGGCGCTGGCTTACTTGGGCGCCGACGCCGGCTGACTGGTTGCCGCCAGCAGCGACTGCATCTGCGCCGCGGCGTCGCTTCCGGGCGCCGGCGTGTAGACCACGATGTGCAGGTCCGGCCGGTCGGACGGGGACACCTGGTGGTGCTCAAGCTGCAGCACTCCGACGGCGGGGTGGTGGAAGAGGCGCTCGCGGGACTCGAAGCCCAGGATGTCGTAGAGGTCCCAGCCCTGCCGGAAATCCGGGCTTGCTTCCTTGAGCCGGTCCACCTGGTACTGGATGTCAGGGTCGCCCAGCCGCTGCCCTGTTTCGGCCCGGAACTCGGCCAGGAACCGCTTGCTGGTGGTCTCCCAGTCCGGCAGCAGGTTCCGGACGTAGGGGTCGGTGAACACCAGCCACAGCAGGTTCCGGTCCGCTGGCGCCACAGTATCGATGTTGGGGTAGAGGGCCGCATACGCCCTGTTCCAGCCCGCCACGCGCCAATCCGGGAACAAGGCAAAGGACGGATTGGGATCCAGAGCATCCATCAGCCGTTGGATGTGGGGCGGGGCGGTATCGGCGGCGGGGCTGGCTGGGGCGGCGGAAGCGTAGCCGCCAAGGGACAGGACGTAGCCGAGGCCGGTACTTGAAAGGTGCAGGGCACGGCTGACTGCTTCCAGCACCTGGCGGGACGGGCTGATATCCCTGCCCTGCTCCAGCCAGGTGTACCAGGTGACACTGACGCCGGACAGGAAGGCCACCTCTTCGCGGCGCAACCCCCGCTCGCGGCTGCGGCCAATTGGCGGCAGGCCGTAGTCCGCCCGCAGCGCCTGGTCCCGGCGGGCCCTCAGGAAGAGGCCAAGTTCTTTGCGCCGCCCGGGATCACTCACCGGTAAATACTATTACTCTGGTACTCCCACTACTAGTAGCAGCGCTGTCTTCCGTCCGCGTCGCCCAAGCAAGAGGATGGTAAGCATGCCCGCACTTCGCTCAAAAACAGTCACCCACGGCCGCAACATGGCCGGAGCCCGCGCACTTTTACGCGCCTCCGGCGTCGCCAACTCGGATATCGGCAAGCCGATCATCGCCGTGGCCAACAGCTTCACCGAATTCGTTCCCGGCCACACCCACCTCGCTCCGGTGGGCCGGATCGTCTCGGACGCGATCCTCGCCGCCGGCGCCGTGCCGCGCGAGTTCAACACCATCGCCGTGGACGACGGCATCGCCATGGGCCACTCCGGCATGCTCTACTCGCTGCCGTCCCGCGACCTGATCGCCGACTCCGTGGAGTACATGGTCAACGCCCACTGCGCCGACGCCCTGGTGTGCATTTCGAACTGCGACAAGATCACCCCCGGCATGCTGATGGCCGCGCTGCGCCTGAACATCCCCGTGGTCTTCGTCTCCGGCGGCCCCATGGAAGCCGGCCGCGTCACCCTCACCGACGGTTCCGTCCGCTCCCTGGACCTGGTGAACGCGATCGCCGACGCCGTGGACGAGTCCATCTCCGACGCCGACATCAACCTCATCGAAGAGAACGCCTGCCCCACCTGCGGTTCCTGCTCCGGCATGTTCACCGCCAACTCGATGAACTGCCTGACCGAGGCCATCGGCCTGTCCCTGCCGGGCAACGGCTCCGTGCTGGCCACCCACACCGCCCGCAAGGCGCTGTACGAGAAAGCCGGCGCCACCGTCGTCGAGCTCGTCAAGCGCTATTACGAGGGCGGCGACGACTCGGTGCTGCCCCGCTCCATCGCCACCGCCAAGGCGTTCGATAACGCCATGGCGCTGGACATCTCCATGGGCGGGTCCACCAACACCATCCTGCACCTGCTGGCCGCGGCCCAGGAGGCCGGTGTGGACTACGGCCTGGCCGAGATGGACGCCAAGTCCCGCCAAGTGCCCTGCCTGGCCAAGGTGGCACCCAACGTGGCCAAGGACAAGACCTACTACATGGAGGATGTGCACCGTGCCGGCGGCATCCCCGCCCTGCTGGGCGAGCTGAACCGCGGCGGCCTCCTGCACAAGGACGTCCACTCCGTGCACTCCAACGACCTGGACGGCTGGCTGGACGACTGGGACATCCGCGGCGGCAAGGCCACCGAGGAAGCACAGGCCCTGTGGCACGCTGCCCCCGGCGGCGTCCGCTCCTCCACCGCGTTCTCGCAGTCGAACGAATGGACCTCCCTGGACACCGACGCCGAGGGTGGCTGCATCCGCTCCGTGGAGCACGCGTACTCCAAGGACGGCGGCCTGGCCGTGCTCCGCGGCAACGTGGCTGTCGACGGCGCCGTGGTGAAGACCGCCGGCGTGGACGAGTCCATCTGGACGTTCTCCGGACCGGCAGTGGTGTGCGAGTCCCAGGACGAGGCCGTGGAGAAGATCCTGAACAAGTCCATCAAGGAAGGCGACGTGGTGGTGATCCGCTACGAAGGCCCCAAGGGTGGTCCGGGCATGCAGGAAATGCTGTACCCGACGTCGTTCCTCAAGGGCCGCGGCCTGGGCAAGAAGTGCGCCCTCATCACGGACGGCCGCTTCTCCGGCGGCACCTCCGGCCTGTCCATCGGACACATCTCTCCCGAGGCTGCCTCCGGCGGCGCCATCGCACTGGTGGAGGACGGCGACATCATCAGCATCAACATCAGCGAACGCTCGCTGCAGCTGGAGGTCTCGGATGAACTCCTGGCGGAGCGCCGCGAAAAGTTGCTGATCAACGGCGGCTACAAGCCCAAGGACCGGGACCGGCAGGTGTCCGCCGCGCTGCGCGCGTACGCCGCGATGGCCACCTCCGCGGACAAGGGCGCCGTCCGGGACGTGTCCCTGCTGGAGCGCTAGCGCACGCGCCGGGCGGGGGGAGGGGCAGGTCCTCTGGCCCTCCCCCCGCCCGGGCATACAGCGCCACACTTAAGGGGTCAACGTCAGGCCCAAGGAGGGTGTGGTGCGCAGGTTTCCGGCAGCCCTTGTCCTGGTCACCTTTGCCCTCGCCGGGTGTGCGCCGCAGCAGGGAACCCCGCAGCCGGCCCCTTCAGCTTCCGGCCCTGCCAGTACCTCCACGGCGGCGACGGGCGCACCTGCCGCGCCAACGCCGTCGAACGTTCCCTCCACGCAAGCTCCGACGGTGCCCGGCAACGCCGAGGAAAAATGGACAACGTTTACGACGGCGGATGGCGCCATGGCGTTCGACCTGCCGGCCGCCTGGAGCGTCAAGGATCCGGCGGGGGAATTGGCCGAAGGCGGCGGGGCTTACGCGGAGGTTCGCAACCAGGCCGGCAAGGTGATGGCGACGCTGCGCACCAACATGGCCATCGGATCGTCCTGCACGCAGAAGTACCCCTACGAAGTCCTGGACACGGCGGACCTGCCTGCCCTGGCACAGGACGGTGTGGTGCCGCAGTTCGCCTTCGAGACCCGCGGGAATGCCGGCACGCCGGTGCCTCCGGGCGTCCAGGCGGCAGGATACGGCATCACCTCCGGCCCCATGCCCAGCGGCCCTGACGCCTGCCCCATCCTGCATTTCTTCCACTGGCCGCCGAACAGTGCCATGTTCGGCGCGTTTTACGATCCGGCCAACAACGCAACCCCCGGCGACCCGTCGTTGCCCTATCCCGAACTGGCGAAAAAGTACAGGGAAACCGCTGAGTACGCAGACATCAGGAGGATGATCACCTCGCTGCGGCCTGTTGCCAAGTGAACCGGATACCCGCACTGGCCAGCCACGACAACGGGCCGAAGGGCCCCATCCGGTGTCATACCGCTCCGGTACCCTTTTCACATGGCGGGCGGAGCGGTTGACTATGGAGCGGAAGTCATCCTGCTCGCCGGGGCCGGCCGCGCCATCCTGCTGCAGCTTGCCAACCCGTCGGTAGGGCGGGGGGTCGCGGAGAACAGCACCTTCGCCCAACGCCCGCTGGACAGGCTCAACAGCACGCTGACCTACGTCTACGGGACTGTGTACGGCAATGAAGAGCAGGCCAATGAGGTCCGCCGCCGGGTCAACCGGGCCCATGCGCCGGTCCGCCGGGCTGGGGATGGATCTTCCGCCGGTTACAGCGCCTTCGACCCCAAACTGCAGTTATGGGTGGCGGCCACGCTGTACGACACCGCCAGGACCGTCATCGAAAAGATTTATGGACCGCTCGACGGCGACACCGCCGACGCCGTGTACCAGCACTACGCCAGGCTCGGCACCGCCTTGCAGCTGCCGCCGGACATGTGGCCAAAAGACCGCGCGGCGTTCGCCCGCTACTGGCAGGAACAGCTCACGTGCCTGTCCGCAGGGGACGGCGCATTGAGTGTTGCCAAGGACCTGCTGCACCCGGCCAACGTCCCGTGGTGGTACCACGCCATCATGCCCACGGCCAGGTTCCTGACGGCCGGCTTCCTTCCGGCCCCCTTGCGGCAGGACTTCGGCCTCCAGTGGAGCGGCCGGCATGAGCGGCGCTTTCACCGGACCATGCGTGTCCTGGCCTTTGCCTATCCCAAACTGCCGGCACGGCTCCGGCACTCCTACCGGGATTACTGCCTCAATAAGCTCGACCGGGACCTGCGGGGAAACCGCCCGGCAAGCCAACGTCAGGGGATTAGTGCGTAATTCAACTCCAGTGGAGCAGCGGATCGACGAACGCGCCCGCCGCTTCCTGGCTACCGCCCCCGCGGGCGGTGCCAAGGCGAAGCTCACCGAGTTCGTGGTCTTTGGCCTCAAGCAAGGGTGGGCCTGCATTTTCGGCGCCACCCTCCTGGCCGTGCTGATGACCGCCAGGCTCTGGTACCAGGATGATGCTGGGCTGGCGCGCAACGACTTCCTGACCGTCGCCGCCGTCGTAATCCAGGTCCTGATGGTGGTTTTCAGGCTGGAAACCCTTCGCGAACTGCGGGTCATCGTCCTGTTCCACCTGGTGGGGACCGTCATGGAGCTGTTCAAAACGGACATGGGTTCCTGGTCCTACGAGGCCGAAGGCGTCCTGCGCATTGGTGCCGTGCCGCTCTTCAGCGGGTTCATGTACGCCGCTGTTGGCTCCTACATGGTGCGCGTCTACCGGCTCTTCGACCTGAAATTCGCGGCCTACCCCCGCCGCTGGATCACCGCAATCCTCGCCGCAGCGATTTACGCCAACTTCTTCACCCACCACTACATTTGGGACCTGCGCTGGGTGCTGCTTGCCGCCGTCGTGGTGGTCTTTGGCCGGTGCGTGATGCACTTCCGTGTATTCCGCCGGGAATTCCGCATGCCGCTGGTGGTCTCGTTCCTGCTGGTGGCGCTGTTCATCTGGCTCGCGGAGAACATCGCCACGTGGTCCGGAGCCTGGCAGTACCCCAGCCAGCTGGACGGCTGGCATCCCGTGGGCCTGGAGAAACTGGTGGCCTGGTTCCTGCTGATGATCATCTCCGTGGTGCTGGTGGCGTGGGTCTACAAGCCGCAGCCGCCGGAAACAGGCACCACATCACGCCCGGAGGTTTCGCCGGCCGCGGTGCCATAAAGGGGTTCTGCCAAAACCGGTTTCAGCAGGGCCCTCGCTAGGGTTCCGTACTCCCTGTTTCATGGAGGCATGGCCCCCGAAACAACTGTCACCAGGACGCGTGCGCCCCAAGATCCGGCCGGGCAGCACCCGGCCCACTGGGGCGGCGTTTATGCGATGTCGCTGTGCGTGTTCGCCCTGATCGCCTCCGAGTTCATGCCCGTCAGCCTGCTGACGCCGATGGCCGCTGAGCTGCAGGTCTCGGAAGGGATGGTGGGCCAGGGCATCGCCATCTCCGGCCTGATTGCCGTGCTGACCAGCCTGTCGGTGTCCACACTGGCTGGCAGCCTGGACCGCAAGACCCTGCTGCTGGGGCTGACCGGGGTCATGGCGGTCTCCGGTGCAATGGTTGCGTTGGCTCCGGGGTACCTGCTGTTCATGATCGGCCGGGCCCTCATCGGGGTAGTGATTGGCGGATTCTGGTCCATGTCCGCAGCGACCGCCATGCGGTTGGTCCCGCCCCACGAGGTGCCGCGTGCCCTCGCGATCTTCAATGGCGGCAACGCCTTGGCCACCGTCCTGGCCGCGCCCCTGGGCAGCTACCTTGGGTCGGTCATCGGCTGGCGTGGAGCGTTCTTTTGCCTGGTCCCCGTGGCGCTGCTGGCACTCGCCTGGCAGTGGATCAGCCTTCCATCCATGCCGGGCAGGACACGTCCTGCGGGAACCGGGGGCATCTTCGCGGTTTTCCGGGAGCTCAAGTGCAAACCCGTCGCCTGGGGGATGGCCGCCTGCGGGTCCTTCTTCATGGGGCAGTTCGTCCTGTTCACCTACGTCCGCCCGTTTCTGGAGACGGTGACCCGCGTGGATGCGGCCACGGTATCCCTGGTTCTCCTGGTGATTGGTGCCGCGGGATTTGCGGGCACCCTGCTAATCGGCCGTTTTTTGGGGAAGCGGCTGTACCGGACGCTGGTTGCCATCCCGGTGCTCATGGCGATCATCGCCGCCGCCCTCGTTCCTACCGGTGACTGGCTCGCCGCCGTCGTGGTTCTCCTGGGACTTTGGGGCCTGATGTCCACCTCCGCGCCGGTGGGGTGGTGGAGCTGGATCGCCAAGGCCATGCCGCACAACGCCGAGGCCGGTGGCGGATTGATGGTGGCCGTCATCCAGACCTCGATCGCCCTCGGTTCAACTCTGGGCGGAGTCCTGTTCGATTCCGCCGGCTACCGCGGCACCTTCCTCGCCAGCGCAGGGATCCTTGCGGCGGCGTCCGTCCTGGCGTTCCTGACGTCCCGCGTTACAGACCGAACTGCCGGAACATCCAACACACTGTCCAGCAACCCCGACTAACAGGAGGAGAACATGAAGTACACCAAAAGCGGCGGCCAGACCGGCGCCGGACCGGCGGAATGGTTCACCGGAACCGTTCAGATCGACGGCATCCGGAACCCTGACGAGCAGTCGGCCATCGGCTGTGCGCATGTGCGGTTCGCCCCCGGTGCCCGCACCGCCTGGCACCACCATCCCAAGGGCCAGACCCTCTACGTGACCGACGGGGTTGGGCTCGTGGCCCGGCGCGGCGGCGAAGTCCAGGAGATCCGTCCCGGCGATGTGGTCTACATCGAGCCGGGCGAGGAGCACTGGCACGGGGCCACCCCGGAGCGGTTCATGGCACACGTCGCCATGCAGGAGGCCGATGCGGATGGGCAGGTGGTCACGTGGCTCCACCACGTTACCGACGAGGAATACGGCGCCTGACCCCTCTGCAGATGAAAGTGGGCGGACGACGGCGGGAGGTCCCGCCGTCGTCCGCCCACCTTTGCTGCGCGGTAGGTCAGTCCTCGTAGGTGTTCGCGATGTAAACATCGCACGGGGCGTTGTGCGCCACGCTGTTGGCCACGCTGCCCAGGAGCCGGCCAATGCCGCGCATCCTCCGGTTGCCCACTACGATCAGGCGCGCGTCCAGGCGGATGGCCTCCTTGATGAGGGAATCGGCCGGCTTGCCGCGGGAGGCGAAGTGCGTGATTTCCACCCCCGGATGCGATGCGGCCAGGGACTTGGCCACCATCTCCGAGCTGTCGGCGTTGGAGATCCGGACCTTGTCCGATCCCACGCCAAAGGTCTCCGCGTTTTCAATTTCAAAACCTGTCACCACGTGCAGTGACGCTCCCAGCGATTCGGCCAGGCCAAGGGCTACTTCCGCAGCCTTCCGTGCTGACGGGCTGGCATCCACACCTACAACAACTACATTGGCCATTCACTCGCTCCTTCGTATCGTCCTGCTAAACGTCCATCTGTCAGTCTAGGGACTACCCGCGTGGAGCCCGCCTAATCGTAGACTCTGAAAGCGGGTCCCGACGGGACGGACGGGAAAGCACGATGGTTATGGGGGGAACATGGGTAAGGTGGCCAACCAAGCTGGGCAGGACCTGACGGGCCTGCCGCCGGTCTACGTCGACGTTCCGGACAAATCCGGCATGCCGGGCCCTGGCACCCAAAAGCTCCTGAATGTCGGGCTCACCGAAGAAGAGGCATTTGTTGCCGCGGAACCGGCCCCTGCCATGTTCGGCACAAAGGCGGAGAAGCGACGAAGCGACATATTGGGCGTCACCTGGATCCTGCTGTGCATCATGGGCGGAGCCCTGTTTGGGGTGTACGGGGATGCAGTCGGGGACGGCGACACCGGGCAAGCGGCCTGGGCAATGACGGTGCTGGCAATCCTCGTTCCGTGCACGCTGGTGCTCAGCTTCTATCCCCACTGGAAGAGCCGGCAGCGCAGGAAGGATTACGGGAAGCGCCACCAAACCTGGGTGGCCCGATTCATCGACAAGTGGCCCCTGCGGGAGCGGCTACTGGACGTGGACGCCATCCCAGACGTCTGGCAGCGGGTCAGCAGCAAATCCATGGCGGACACCTTGGAGGCGGACCGGGCGGCGATCCTGGCGCAGGCATCACCAGGAGACTCTGCAAGGCTGCTGGCGGAGGCCCTGGCTGCGGTGGCAACTTGGGCGGTGGCGTCGTGGTCGGATCCCGCGCTGTATCGCGCTGCCCAGCAGGCTGTTGACCGCTTCGGCGAGCTGGCAGGATGGCGGCCGGCGGACGCTAAGCCGCTCGATCCGCCGTCGAACCTTTCCTAGCCTTCGCGCCTGTGCAGCAGTGGGTCACGCCGAAGCCTCATGTCTGTAGGCTGGCGGAATGACCGCACCCCAGATCTACGTCAGCTTTCCAGGAACGGCGCGTGAGGCACTCGGATTCTATGCGTCCGTTTTCGGTGGTGAGCTTACCCTCCACACAAATGCGGAGTTCGGCCGGGCGGATGGTGCCCCGGATGCGATAGCGCACGGCGAACTCAGCGGCGTTGTTGCCTTGGCGGGGTCGGACACGCCTCCGGGCGGGACGAGCGTCCGGTTTGAAGGCCTAATGCTCTCCTTGCTCGGTACTGCCGAGCCTGCAATTCTCCACGACTGGTTCAACAAACTCAGCCTTGGCGGCCGGGTGGTTGACCCTCTTGCGGCCAAGCCTTGGGGCGCCTCTGATGGCCAGGTCATCGACCGCTACGGGCTCCACTGGCTCATTGGCTATGAGCCCGGCGCCGACGCGTAGTGCCAGCCCAAGGGCTGCGGGGCCGCCGAGCTCCTAGCTGCCCACCTGCGCCTGCGCCGTTTCGACGATATTTTCAGTGACCGCCCACGACGCCAGGAGCTTCAGGGCCTCAGCGGACGGGCTGCCCGGGGTCGCGGGATAGACGGTAAGGGTATGTCCGGGGTCCTCTTCCAGCCCCAGGACCTGGTAGTTCAGCTCAAGAAGGCCCACCACAGGGTGCTGGAAGAACTTGGTCCCGGCGTAGTGGCGGCGGACGTTGTGGGCGGCCCACAGGGTGCGGAACTCGTCGCTGCGCATGGACAGCTCCCCAATCAGTTCGGCGATGCCCTTGTCATGCGGGTTGCGGCCGGCCTCGCGGCGGAGGATGGCCACGTTGGTGTTAGCCGCCCGGTCCCAGTCCGTGTAGAAATTGTGGGCGCGCGGATCCAGGAAGATGAACCGGGAGTGGTTGGCCGGCCGGGACGGATTGCGGTACATGTCCGAGTAGAGGGCGTAGCCCAGGGTGTTGGCGGCCACGATGTCCAGCCGGTTGTTGCCGATGAAGGCCGGCGCGTCCGTGATGGCGTCCAGGAGGTACTGCAGCTCCGGCCGAACCTTTGACGGGGACGCAGCACCCCCGCTCGCCGCCCGCTTGCGGCCCGATGTGTTGGCCGCGCGGGCCAGGTCGTAGAGGTGGTCGTGCTCGGCGCGGTCCAGTTCCAGGGCGCCGGCAATGGCATCCAGGACGCTGTCCGAAACACCGCTGAGGTTTCCCCGTTCCAGGCGCGTGTAGTAGTCCACGCTGACACCGGCCAGCCGCGCCACCTCCTCGCGCCGCAGCCCCGGCACCCGCCGCCGGCCACCGTACGGTTCGATGCCTGCCTGCTCCGGGGTGATGCGCCCACGGCGGGAGGACAGAAACTGCCGGACCTCGGCTCGGTTATCCATAAGGAAAACGTTACGACGACCGGCGCAACGCTAAGGAGGTACTGCCAGAACCAGTTTCAGCAGGACCCTCGCTAACGGTTCACGGGCCGGGTTTGATGGGATTGTCCGCTTTCAGCCTTTCACTCTTTGGAGGACCCAGCATGCGCGCAACCATCATGCACGCCCCCGGCGACGTCCGGGTCGAGGACCGGGACAAGCCCGCCATCCAGCAGCCCACTGATGCCGTCATCAAGGTTGTTGCGGCCTGCGTCTGCGGGTCGGACCTGTGGCCCTACCGCGGCGCCGACGTCCTCCACGAGCCCAGGGCCATGGGCCACGAGTACGTGGGAATCGTCGATGATGTGGGCGCGGACGTGAAGAACATGCAGCCGGGCCAATTCGTTGTGGGGTCCTTCTTTGCCTCGGACAACACCTGCGGGATCTGCCGCTCCGGCTACCAGACCGGCTGCGTGCACCGGGAGGGCGTGGGCGGCGCCCAGGCCGAGTACCTGCGCGTCCCGCTGGCAGACGGCACCCTGGTCGCCACCCCGGAGATGCCCGACGCCGGCAAGGTTCCGTCGCTGCTGGCCGCCTCCGATGTCCTGGGTACAGGATGGTTCGCTGCCAAGGCGGCCGAGGTGGGGCCCGGCAAGACAGTGGCGGTAGTGGGCGACGGCGCCGTAGGGCTTTTGGGAATCCTGGCGGCAAAGCAGATGGGCGCCGAGCGGATCATTGCCATGTCCCGGCACGCTGACCGGCAGGCGCTTGCCCGGGAGTTCGGGGCCACTGACGTGGTGGAAGAGCGCGGCGATGCGGGGGTGCAGAAGATCAAGGAGCTCACCGAAGGGCTCGGGGCGCACTCCGTAATCGAAGCTGTGGGCACGCAGGAATCAATGATGCAGGCCATCCAGGCCACCCGCGCCGGCGGCCACGTCGGTTTCGTGGGCGTATCGCATGACGTGGCGCTGCCCGGCCGCGAGCTGTTCTCCTCGCTCGTGCACCTGCACGGCGGTCCCGCTCCGGTCCGGGAGTACCTGCCCGAGCTGATCAACCTCATCCTGGCCGGCGACATCAATCCCGGAAAGGTGTTCGACCTCGAACTCCCGCTCGACCAGGCCCCCGACGCCTACAAGGCCATGGACGAACGGCGGGCCATCAAGGTGCTCCTCCGCCCATAACCAGGTTCCGCCCAGGAACATCGCCAAAGGTAGGACTCAGAAGACCAGGCACAACAGGGCCACCCTGGCCCACCCATTTCCGGGGTTTGCTCCGAACAACCCCGGTAGCATTTAGAAGTCCCCCCAACAGATCACAGGAGAACCATGACTACCGTCAAGGCTTATGCATCCCCGT
>Ga0308158_10003081_pt1 | contig 15004 bp, 16 predicted proteins | sample PhyBR2_FD_201038 | JGI IMG/M metagenome (GOLD analysis project Ga0308158, IMG submission 201038) | Phyllosphere microbial communities from UC Gill Tract Community Farm, Albany, California, United States - DLSLB.R2 | ecosystem: Host-associated > Plants > Phyllosphere > Unclassified | place: USA... | reverse complement strand
TCGAAGTCAACAGCGACTTTTGTTCCTGATTTTGGAACATTAAGAGGGATGGCATTGTAACCATAGACCTGAGGAATTTGCTTGTCGGCTATTTTGTAATAACCATTATCAGCAATTTCTAATGCGGTGTGATGGGTGAATTTTTTTTGTTCAGCAGCAGCTAAGTTTTTAATAAACGTTTTATTGTGGTTTCCTAAAGGATAATCCCAACTGATATTTTTGCAGGCATATTCAAAAATTTCATCATTCAATTGTTCCTGATTGATTCCTGTAATTCTTTTGTAGGTTTGCAGCGGATGTTCAGGAGTTTGAGCACTTCGCCATAGTTTTCCTAAAAAATCGATTCCATGTTTTTGTTTCCAAAATTCCATTAAATACATCGATTGGTATCGGTAATCTTCATGCGAAAAATGCTTGTGCGCATTTTCTAAGAAACGAGGTATTTCTCTGGTAAAGCTGTCATTGTTGATTTGCCAGGACATGTATTGAGCACATTGTTCCCAAAATTGCCCTACATAGTTTTGGTCTCTAAAACCATAATTTCCATCACAGGCGGTTTGGTATTGAAAAGTATGACCAAATTCATGAGCTAAAGCAGAATCGGTGTTAGAAGCCCAGGGATTTACCCATAAAGCGCCTATAACATTATCATATCCCGCCCCTGTGGCCAGCCATTCTTCCTGATAACGTAGTATGATTATCATTCGGTATTGATCTGTTTTTGATTTTCCTTTTTGTACAAATTGCATCGTATCCCGATAATAGGAATAATATTTTTCGGCTTTTGTCAAAACAGTATTGATATCGACATTCAGTTTTGGATTTGGCGCTTTGTCGGGATATTGCCCAAATCCTTTTGCCCAGAAAATAATGATATTGTCAGAAGACGCACTTCTTTGATAACTCCATTCGCTATCGTTAGAATTAAAATCATTGTTTTTTAATTCAATTGGGATGTAAATAGCTTTTCCGCCAATTGGCTTTTCTCCAAAGGTATAGTTGGAATTTTCAGAGGCTTTTATTTTTGAAATTTGGTTTGCAGGGCTAGCACTAGCAGCACAGGAACAACTTAAGATGATATAAAATAAAAAGGATTTCAAAAATGGAAGTTGTTTCATGGTTTGGTTTTTTGGTTAGTCATATTGCAAACGCTACGGTTTAACTTTTAATGTAAGTAGGTACTCGATGCAATCGAGCACCAGTGGAGTACTCAAAATTTTCTAATCCGTTTATTTTTTAAAAGGTCCGACTTTAAAATACATATTTAAAAGTCCCATAAATATGCCAACTATAACACCTACCACTAAGCTCTTAAAAATTAATTTATTAATTGCCTCCAGATCACTAAAGTCAATATCAAATAGGCCTTTGGTGATTGAAGCTGCTGTGAGTCCCGCAGTAATCGCTAAAAAGGTCACTTTAAAATAGGTAAAATTGGTTGTTTGCTTCATAATTTATATTTAAGTCATGTTTGGATTGGTCGGTTCTTGCAATTTTAATCTGCTGTTCGATGCAATCGAGCACCAGTGGATTTTTTAAAACCTGTCAGATTTATAGATTTTAATTGATCCGCGTTGCAAACGCTACGATTTGTTTTTTAATTTAAGTAGGTACTCGATGTAATCGAGCACTAGTTTGGGGTTGTTATAGACAGTTTTTTTACTCATATTGGATTTTTATTCCTTTGCTTTTATATTTTTTAATAATCTCTTTTAGTTTTAATCTGTCGAATTTATTTTCTCGCATATAGATAGTTTCCAAGTTTGGAAGTTGTAAAAGTTCGTCAGGTAAGTCTTTTATATTGTTTCCATTTACAGCAAGGGTTTCTAAAGTTTTTATATGTTTTATTCTTTTTGGAATAGTATCAATTTCATTAAATCCAATTGTTAAGTCTTTTAGTTTCGGAAACATAAAAACTTCATTTGGAAATCTTTTGAAAGAATTAGAATGAATATTTAAATATTCTAAATTTTTAAGTAATAAAAGTCCTTTTGGTAATTCTGTTAGATTTTGATTATTGATATAGATTTGGGTTTGATCCAAATAACTTTTTCCGTTTTCATAACCTTTAGCCAAATTATTTTGGATATTTTGGTGTTCAAGTAAGTTACAAATATTATTAGCAATGAAGTCTCTATAAGCAAAGTCTATAATTCCTTTCTCATTAATAGAACCAATTATATACTCAAACTTATAGTTGTCTTTTCCGTAACAATTAAAAGTTTCGAAATTACTTGTTGAAAAACGTTCCATTGTACCTTGAATAGGAAAAGAATATCTTTGTTTATAATCTTCTTTTTTTGATGAAGTTAGAACTATTCCATTTTTAGGAACGTAAATTTTGTTGTCAGTGAAGAAATTATTTGGAAGTTCAGGTTTTCCTTTCACATTGAAAATTATTGCAAAGTTTTGTTTGTTTCCGATGAATGCTTGTTTTTGATTTGGAAAGTAAATTTTTGTCCCTACGTCCCAATGAATATAATATAAACTATGGAATAGCACATAAGCCCCAATTAAAATCAATTCAATACTTTTTCTTTCTTTAGTTTTTGCTTTTTTGAGTATATAACTTATTAGGATAAGAAGTAGATAAATTCCCCAAAGCCAAATTAATGTACCTATTCCCCAAAATCCGAAAAGATACAACACTAAAAATCCTCCTAAAAGGAAGACTATTATACTGAATGAATATATTGGGTTTTTCGTCATAAAATTGCCTATAACTTATATATACGAATGAAGATTTCAGACTTGTTGTCTCAAATATATAAAAATAATCTTTCAATTTTACTAAATGAATAGTATTAAAAAAAAAAATACCGCAAATTCACAAATTTTTAATTTGCGAATCTGCGGTACAATAAATTGTAATGGAGAAATAAACTATCGAATGGCTTTCACAAAATCAGCAATTTTTGAAGTTCCGTTTTCTTTTAAGTGAGTGATAAAAGCACTACCAATAATAGCGCCTTTGGCATATTGTGTAGCCTGATTGAAAGTCTCGGCATTGTTGATTCCGAATCCTACGATTTGTGGGTTTTTTAAATTCAAATCGGCGATGCGTTTGAAGTAGTTTTCCTGTACGTTGCCAAATCCTGCTTGAGAACCCGTAACACTTGCCGAGCTTACCATGTAGATAAATCCGCTGGAAACGCTGTCTATAAAACGAATGCGCTCGTCAGACGTTTGTGGGGTAATCAGGAATACATTGATTAAACCGTATTGGTCAAAAGTAGCTTTGTATTTTTCGGCATAGACATCTACCGGAAGGTCAGGAATGATTAGACCATCAATGCCAATTTCGGCACATTTTTTACAAAAGGCATCGATACCATATTGTAACATTGGGTTAAAATAGCCCATAATTACTAAAGGAATAGATACGGTTTTACGGATGTCTTTTAGTTGGTCAAACAAAATTTGAGTGGTCATTCCGTTGTGTAAAGCGGCAGTAGAACTGGCTTGGATCGTTGGGCCATCGGCCAAAGGATCGCTAAACGGTAAGCCAATTTCAATCATGTCTATTCCGTTTTTTTCCAGATCCTGGATAATTTGTACCGTATCGTTTAAGTTAGGGTATCCCGCCGAAAAATAGATGGATAGTATCTTTTTATTTTCTTGTAATTTTTGTTCGATTCTGTTCATTGTAAAGTTTCGATTTTTTACCGCAAATTGAGTTATCAATTTAAGCTTGTTTTTTTTTGATGAACCATTAAGGAATTAAGTAAATTAAGACTTAACTTATCTTAATTCCTTAATGGTTAAAATATTTTAAACGTTAACTTTAAAAGTTAGCTGTTCAGTTTGTTGTTAATTGGTAACAATGTAAGCCCAGGCAGTTTGCAGGGATTCTAAGGTTACTTCGATGCGTCTGTAATGCAAACCTTCGTAGGTGTCAGCAAGATAAACGTCTTCTTCGGTGATGTCATATACGAGTCCGGTAACAATATCTTCGGGATTTTTGGTCTCGACGATGATGGGGTATTTTTCTATTCCAAATTCCTCTTCAATCTCGATATAGTTAATTACAAAACCCACTAATTTGTCTGGAACCCCTTTTAGAGAGCGTCCAAAAATATTTTCCTGAATGTCTTTGTCTTTTAAAGTTCCGTAAGCGAATAATTTTTCCATTTGTTCGGGTTTAAAAATTGAACGTTCTTTATTTTTTTGCGTTAGGGATGGCAGTGGAGCTCTCCCGATTTTTTATCGGGAAGCGGGAACGTACAGCCCGACCCCTTTTTTTCTAAGGGGTAACGCCCTAATTATATTTTAAAATATTCGATGTAATTATTCAAATCTTTATCGCCACGACCTGAAAGACAGATAACAACCACATCTTCGGGTTTGAATTCTTTATCGTTCAATACCGCTAAGGCGTGAGAAGACTCAATAGCAGGAATGATTCCTTCCAGTTTGCAAAGTTCCAAACCAGCGTTCATCGCATCATCATCGGTTACAGAGAAAAACTCGGCACGTCCTGTTTCGGCTAAATGTGCGTGCATTGGGCCAACTCCAGGATAATCTAAACCAGCCGAAATAGAATAAGGCTCGGTAATTTGTCCGTCAGGAGTTTGCATCAAAAGGGTTTTACAACCGTGAATGACACCTACTTTTCCCAGTTTGCTCGTAGCAGCACTATGACCTGAATTTACTCCCTTTCCGGCAGCTTCCACAGCAATGATGCCTACTTCCGGTTCGTGCAAAAAGTGGTAAAAAGTTCCAGCAGCGTTACTACCACCGCCAATACAAGCCACTACATAATCGGGATTTTCACGTCCCTCTTTTTCTTTTAATTGCCATTTGATTTCCTCAGAGATAACGCTTTGAAAACGCGTTACCATGTCAGGATAAGGATGTGGTCCAATGGCAGAACCAATGATATAATGGGTGTCAACAGGATTGTTAATCCAGTCGCGAATGGCTTCGTTAGTGGCGTCTTTTAGCGTTCTGGAACCCGAAAGAGCGGGACGAACGGTTGCACCCAGCATTTTCATGCGGGCAACGTTTGGCGCCTGGCGAGCAATGTCAATTTCGCCCATGTACACAATGCATTCCAATCCCATTAAAGCACAAACGGTAGCGGTTGCCACACCATGTTGACCTGCACCGGTTTCGGCAATAATACGTTTTTTACCCAGTTTTTTAGCTACTAAAATTTGCCCGATGGTATTGTTAATTTTGTGCGCTCCGGTATGATTTAAATCTTCTCTTTTCAGATAGATTTTAGTATTGTATTTTTCTGAAAGACGCTTCGCAAAATACAACGGACTAGGACGTCCTACATAATCTTTCAGTAATTGGTCAAACTCAGCTTTAAATTCTGGTTCAGCCATGATTTTTAAGTATTGTTGGCGTAATTCCTCTACATTTGGATATAACATTTCAGGAATGTAAGCTCCTCCAAATTGACCGTAATAGCCTTTTTCATCAACGTTGTATGACATTTTATTTGTTTTTTATTGCGATGCACTGTAGTGCTTCTAAATTTTTCAATCCTGGTTCTATTTCAAATTTACTGTTTACGTCAATAGCATAAACGGGTAAATGCGTTTTTATTATTTCATTGACAGCATCCATTTCGTCTAAACCAATTCCGCCACTAAGGAAGAACGGTTTTGTTGATGGGTATTTCTCTAAAACTTTCCAGTCAAATGTAGTTCCATTTCCTCCGGGTAATTTTCCTTTGGTATCAAAAAGAAAATAATCACAGACATCTTCAAATGGTGCCAACAGGGAGAAGTCGAAATCATCGGCTACCGAAAATACTTTTATGATTTCGATATTTGCTGCTAATTGAGTTTTCAAATTTAAACAAAATTCCACAGATTCCTTTCCGTGTAATTGTACGGCCTGCAAATCGTGTTTTTGTACTTTTTTGACAATATTTTCGATAGTTTCATCGACAAAAACCCCTACTTTTTTAATAGATTGAGGCAAGTTAGGAATAAGACCGTCAAAATAACGAGCCGATTTCTCCCAAAAGATAAATCCCATATAATCGGGTAGGAGCGATCCTACTTCGAGAATATTATCGGGATATTTCATGCCACAGATTTTGGTTTTCATTTTGCTTTTATTTTTTTGGAACACAGATTAAAGAAATTAAAATAATTTTTATCATTGTTTTTGATTTTTGTTTCTTCTACCGCAAATTATTTTTTAAATCTGTGTCAATTTCTCAAATTTCTTTAATCTGTGTTCTAATTTCTGCTTTCTGTTTTCTGAAATCTAACTTCTAACTTCTAACTTCTCAATAAATTCCGTTGCTGCCTTTCCGGCATTGTTGGTTTTCATAAAGTTCTCTCCAATTAAAAATCCTTTGTAACCATAAGGTTTTAGTTCGTTGATAGCGTCAACTGAGCTAATTCCGCTTTCGGAAACTTTTACAAATTCATCCGGAATCTGGTTAGCCAATTGCTTGCTGAAATCCAAACTTACTTCGAAGGTTTTAAGATTTCTGTTGTTTACGCCAATCATATCTAATGTTGGCATAATTGATTTTTCTAATTCTTCCTGATTGTGAACTTCCAATAAAACTTCTAATCCCAGACTTTTTGCAAATTCAGATAACGATTTGATTTCTTCGCGGGTTAAAACCGCTGCAATTAGCAAAATCAAATCGGCTCCATGAGCTTTAGCTTCCAAGATTTGGTATTCATCCACAATGAATTCTTTTCGCAATAGCGGAATATTTACCGAAGCTCTAGCCAATAATAAATCGTCTAAAGAACCGCCAAAATATTTTCCATCAGTCAAGACTGAAATTCCGCAGGCACCGGCACTTTCATAACCTTTAACCACTTCTTCTACCGTAAAACCATAATTGATTTCGGCTTTAGAAGGCGAACGGCGTTTGTGCTCGGCAATGATTCCAGAGTTGCTGTTTCTTAAATTGTTGCTCAAAGAAATGATCTTTTTTTCAAAGAAAACCGAAGCTTCCAGTTGGGAAACCGGAATGATTGATTTCTTAAGAATAACTTCTCTTTTTTTGTCAACGATTATTTTATCTAATATGTTCATTTATTTAATTTAAAGATTGAAAAATTTAAAGATTAAAAAATTTGATTTTCAAGTCAAACTACTCTTTAATTTTAGTGTTTAAATATTTTATAAAGTTGGATAAGTTTTGAGAAATCTCAATGCTTAAATTGTAACTCTTTTCAATTTCTAATTGTGATATTAAATTTAATTCTCTAGCTAAAACTAACATACTTCTAACTTCAGCACAACTTCCTTTAGCTATTTTTAAATAGCGTATTAACTGTCTGTTATTATTGTATTCTGAGCCTTCGGCAATATTGTTAGTTATTGAAATGACTGCTCTTTTGATTTGATCTTTAAAGGAATATTCTTTGTCAAAAGATTTATTTTCTAATAATTTAAAAATCAATTTGGCTAATTGAATCCCTTTTTGGTAAACTTCAAATTCTTCAAATGACTTTGTCATAATCTTTCAATTTTTAAATCATTAAATTTTTCAATTTAAAAGCTTAATTCCTGTAATTTTTTCAAAGCGACCAATCCTTTTCCGGAGAATAAACTTTCTTTAGCTTGTTCAAATCCTTGCAATGGTGTGCATCCGGTAACCGTAGCGATTGCCATAGCTGCATTGGCACACACCACATTGTTTTGCGCTTCGGTTCCTTTTCCGGAAATGATATCTAAAAACATCTGAGCTGATTCAGCAACGGTTTTTCCGCCTTCAATTTCGCTTTGTTGCAATAATCGAACACCAAAATCTTCGGGATTAATCATTCCTTCAGTGCTATGGGTAATCACTTTTGTAGCTCCGGTTAAAGATACTTCATCATATCCGTCTAAGGCATGAACAATAGTGAAATTGCTATCGGTATTTTGATAAAGATAAGCATACATTCTGGCCAATTCAAGGTTGAAAACCCCTAATAATTGGTTTTTTGGAAACGATGGATTAATCATTGGTCCCAAAATATTGAAAATGGTTCTTACCCCTAATTCTTTTCGAATAGGTCCCACGTTTTTCATGGCAGGATGGAATAGTGGAGCGTGCAGAATACATATTCCGGCTTGATCCACACATTTCTTTAAGAAATCAGAATCATTACTGAATTTGATACCCAATTGTTCCATTACATTACTGGAACCCGTAATAGAAGAAACACCGTAATTTCCGTGTTTGGTCACTTTTATTCCTGCTCCAGCCGTTATAAACGAAGCTAAAGTAGAAATGTTGAAAGTGTCTTTTCCGTCTCCTCCGGTACCTACTAAATCAATGGTGTTGTAATCGGATAAATCAATACGTACACACAATTCCTGAAGTGCTTCTCTAAATCCGCTTAATTCTTCAATACTAATGCTTCGCATCATGTATACGGTTAAAAAAGAAGCAATTTGGCTTGGATTGTAACTTCCGTTAGAAATATTAACCAAGACGTTTTTAGCCTCTTCTTTAGAAAGCAATTCGTTATTGATTAATCTATTTAATATGTTTTTCATTTTCCTCCCCCAACCCCTCCGAAGGAAGGGAGTACCTATTGGGGTAAATAGGTTTTTATAATTTAGATTTTTTAACCACGGACACTATCCTGATCACTATAAACTGAACACTGATTACTAAGAATTAACCCAGTTCTCAAGCATTTTCTTTCCATTAGGAGTTAACACACTTTCTGGATGAAACTGTACTCCGCGAACATCAAATGTTTTGTGGCGCAACGACATTACCTGACCGTTTTCGTCAAATGAAGTGGCTTCTAAATCTTTAGGTAAAGTAGCGTCAACAACCCATGAATGGTAACGGCCTACTTCGAATTCTTTTTCTAAGCCCTGAAATAAAATTTCGTCATCAACTACTGTTTTTACCAAAGTTGCTACACCGTGATACACTTTGTCTAAGTTAGAAAGCGTTCCTCCATAAACTTCGCCAATGGCTTGCTGACCAAGGCAAACTCCAAAAATACTTTTGGTAGCGCCATATTTTGCAATAACGGGCTTTAGCAAACCGGCTTCATCAGGAATACCAGGTCCGGGAGAAAGAAGAATTTTGTCGAAATGAGCAATTTCATCTAATTCAAATTCGTCGTTTCTGTATACGGTTACTTCACAATTTAAATCTTCCAGATAATGCACCAGATTGTAAGTGAAACTATCGTAATTATCTATAACTAATATTTTTTTCATTTTATCTAAAGTTGAGTGTTTGGAGTTAGGAGTTATGCGTTTTGCCGCTTAACATTTAACTCTTAACTTTTTTTGTCTGTCATTTAATTCTAAATAGTCTCAGCTAAATCCAAAGCCGCATTTAAGGCTCTTAATTTGTTATATACTTCCTGCATTTCGCTTTCTTCATCAGAACTGGCAACAATTCCTGCTCCGGCCTGAGAGTGTAATTGATGATTTTTGCTCAGGAAAGTACGAATCATAATGGCATGGTTAAAGTTGCCTTCAAAATCCATAAATCCGATGGCTCCACCGTAAAAATTACGATTTGTTTTTTCGTAATCTTCGATTAATTGCATCGCTCTGTGTTTTGGTGCGCCACTTAAGGTTCCTGCCGGGAAAGTATCGGCAACTACTTGCATAGTGGTAGCATCTTCATGCAAATGTCCTGTTACTTTTGAAACCAAATGGATTACATGAGAGAAAAACTGTACTTCTCTGTAACGCTCCACGTTTACATTATGTCCATGACGACTCAAATCATTTCGAGCCAAATCAACCAACATGACGTGTTCGCTATTCTCTTTTTTGTCTTCTGATAATTGTTTGGCTAAAACAGCATCTTTTTCATCATCGCCCGTTCTTTTAAAAGTTCCTGCAATAGGATGAATTTCGGCTTTTCTGTTTTTTACAATAATTTGGGCTTCAGGCGAAGAACCAAATATTTTGAAATCGCCATAATCAAAAAAGAACAGGTAAGGGGATGGGTTAATACTTCTTAAAGCTCTGTACACATTGAATTCATCTCCTTTGAAACCTTGGGTAAATCTTCTGGAAAGCACTAATTGGAACACATCGCCACGGAAACAGTGTTTTTTAGCTAAAGCCACATTCTGTTTGAATTCTTCGTCCGTCAAATTAGAATAACCTTCACCTTCTTTCAAAAATTTATAGGAAGGAATATTTCGGGATTGCATTAATTGCTCAATTTCGGCAATATTGTTTCTGTCGTCTAAACTATGACAGAAAATATAAGCCTCATTTTTAAAATGATTGATGGCAATAATATTTTGGTAAACGGCATAATACACATCAGGAATGGGATTACTGTTTTCTTTTTTAGCGATAGTTACTTTTTCAAAATAACGAACCGCATCATAAGAAATGTATCCAAACAATCCATTGTTGATGAACTTGAAATTGTTTTTCTCTGATTTGAATTGTCCGGAAAAATGCTGAATTACTTCAGGAATATTCGTTTGGGCATCAATCGAGATTGTCTCAGTAGTTCCGTCAGGGAATTGCTTGAAAATAATTTCGTTTTCAATTTTAATCGATGCAATAGGATTGCAACAGATGTAAGAGAAACTGTTGTCATTTCCATGATAATCACTACTTTCCAGTAAAAGACTATTTGGGAATTTATCGCGTATTTTGAAATACACACTAACAGGAGTAATGGTGTCAGCAAGTATTTGTTTGTATTTTGTATTTAGTTTAAATTGTCTCAATTGGAATAAATTTAAAATTTGTACATGTTTTTTAATTTCGTTTGGCATAAAAAAAGGCCTGTCGTGATGACAAGCCTTTTCTATTTATAGGTAATAATACATAGGAGCTTAGTTCACGACTATTGACGTAAATTGTTCCACCACCAAGTATTATTTGTAATTGTTTCCATATTGCAAATATATAAATGTAATTTGAGTTTACAAACCAATTTTATTTAAAATTTGATTTATTCTTCAGAAGCAGATTATTCGCCTGAATAAAAACGGTTTATTTATTAGCCAATGCTACATTTTTAAATCGGAAATCGGGATAGTTCCTTATGTTTGGATTGACAAACAGTTCGTTTATGTTATGGTTTGAAAATTCCAATTTCCCGTCATTGATATTGAAGAACCAGTTTTTTAAATCAGAATTAAATTCGCTTTTTTCGCTAATAAAGACATTATCAGTATTGCTGTTATTGATTAACACTTTTTCTAAAATTATTTTTCTTAAGTTTTCAGAATCATTTCCAATTTTAGAACCTAATAAAGCAACGGTGTTGAATCCTGAAACAATGCTGTTTTTTAAGCTGATGGAGCTGTTCTCTTTGATATAAATCGACTCTCTGATTAATCCCTGATCATTATTTTCCATATTTACCAAGGTCATATTTTCTGCTGTGATATTGGTTCCCTTTTGAGTAAAATCGGTATTTTCTACTTTGTCATAAGTGTCTATTTCAAAACATCTTGAGCCTGAAATATCGGAAGAATAGGGATAACGAATAGCGATGCTATTGCTGATATTGGCCTGAACGCCTTGGGTAAAATCAAAATCATCATCGGTGGTACGATAAGATATTAGGTGGTTTAGATTTACATTTCCGCCATAACATTCAAATGAGTCATCATTTGAGTAACTAATTTGAATATAATCTAGTGTTGTATTGCTGCCAATACCAGCCATAGAAAGGCCGTTTAGTTCCTTTAAAGAATTGATTTTTCTTCCGGCATATTCAATGCGCACGTATTTTAGAATTCCGGAATTGTCTTCCGGATTTTGTCCTCCGTAAAAACCATATTGTGGATCCAGGTTAAAATCTAAAAATGATATTCCTCCCAATTTGTTTATTGGGGCATTCCCAAATAACAGAATTCCTCCCCAATCTCCTGGTCTTCTGGTTCCAATTTCTTTATTTGAAGAAAAAATAATGGGATCTGTTTCTGTTCCTTCGGCAATAATTTTGGCTCCTTTGGCAATTACTAAAGTGCCACAGGTTTTATCGTCTCCGCGAATTACTGTTCCGGGTTCAATAGTTAGAGTTGTATTTTGGGTTACATAAACTACTCCGGTAAGTAAATAGGTGTTTTTTTTGAATAGTTTAGTGTCTTTGTTGATTATACCGTTCAGGATATAATTGGCTTCGTTATATTCGGCTGCGGCAGGTTTAAAATTAGTCCAGTTTGCCATCCAATTGGATGTTGATTCTATGCCTTTCGCTTTTTGGGCAAAACTTATCATACTTATTAGGAAGCAGATAAATGTTAGAGGTAATTTTTTTTTCATAATCTTCGTTTTTGTTAAGCAATTGTTGATTTGGAGGCTGCTTTTAAAAAACAAATTTAGATATGAAGTGTTAAGCCAATTGGTGAATAGCGTTAGGAGATTGTTACGATTGTGTTAAGTGTTTTGGTGGTTTTTGATTAATTTATAAAAAAAAGACCTGCCGTTATGACAAGTCTTTCCTATTGATAGATTGTATTTGTAATTTGTTTTTAAAAGGCCAGGTCGACTTTTAATTCAAACATATCGTAAATAGTTTTATCTCCTAAATCATCAAAATAACTTCCTGAACCATATTTGATATCATATTTTGTACGATCAATATTCAAATTTGCAGTTGCGGTTTTTCCTTTAACAATTAAGTCAAAAATTACAGGATTAGAAATTCCTTTAATTGTTAAGGTTCCAATTACGGTGTAGGTGTTATTGGCTTTGCTGGTGACGCTTTTAAAGGTTAAAATAGCCGTTTTGAAATTATTAATTCCAAAAAAATCATCCGATTTTAAATGTCCTTCCAGTTTAGCTTTAGAACTTCCTGTTTGGTCAGTATTGTTCAATGTTGTCATGTCGGCTACAAAACTCCCTCCCGTGACTTTGTTAGCTTTAAAAACAAGTTCTCCTTCTTTAAATTTTATTGTCCCTTCATGTTCTCCAGTTATTTTTTTTCCTGTCCAGGTTATTAGACTTTTAGAAATATCTATTTTTTTAGATTGTGCTTCTGCGTTTGTAAAAGAGTATAAGAAAATAACAGCTAGGAATAGTAGTTTTAAATTTTTCATTTTATATATGGTTTTGGTTAATACTAATGTTCTGATTGTTATTGTTATAATAAGTTGTTCTTTATTCTCAAAGTTACAATAAAAGCATAAGATTTTGATTAAAAAAATAATAAAAGCATGGTTGCAAATTGAAAAAAATGAATAAAAAAATAACCCCAACAAAATGCTGGGGTTAGTAAAGTAAAATGGGGGATATGATTAGAATTTTAAAGCAACAGCTAATTCAAAATCGTCATTGATAGTTTTGTCTCCTAAACCTTGGAAGAAGTTTCCTGAACCGTATTTAATGTCGTATTTAGTTCTGTCAACTTTAAATGCAGTAGTAGCAGTGTTTCCTTTTACAGCAAGTTCAAAGTTAATTGGTTTAGTAATTCCTTTGATAGTTAAATCAGCAGTTACAGTATAAAGGTCTTTAGCTTTTGTATTGATTTTTTTGATAACTAAAGTAGAAGTTGGGAATTTATCAGTTCCAAAGAAATCGTCAGCTTTTAAGTGACCGTTTAATTTTCCTTGGTATTCTCCGGTTAAGTCAGTAGAAGTTAATGAAGTCATATCAACAGTAAAAGAACCGCCAACTAATTTTTTCCCTTTTAAAACTACAGCTCCGTCTTTGAAGTTTACAGTTCCAGAGTGCTCTCCGGTTACTTTTTTACCTACCCATTTGATAGTAGAAGCTTTTGCGTCAATTTTTTTAGTTTGAGCGTTTACTGAAATACCAGCCGCAGCTACGAATAATGCTATTGCAATTGTTTTTAAATTTTTCATTTTTGTTTAATTTTAAATTTGATTTTAATTGATAATTATAAAGTAATAAATAATTCTTCTTCTGATTTTCTAACTTTTTTATAATGTTGGGTATCGTCTTCGTGGTGACGGTATCCTAGTGTGGCAATAAGCGAAGTGTTAAGATTTAATTTTTCTAAACCTAAAATTTCGTTTACCTGCTCCGGAACGAATCCTTCCATTGGGGTAACATCAATTTTTAATTCGGCTGCTGCGTTCAATAAGTTTCCTAATGCTAAATAGGTTTGTTTTGCTGTCCAGATAGTTTTAATATCTTCAGGAAGTGTAAGGATTTTTGATTTCATGAAATCGGCATATCCTGAAAGTGCTTCAACAGGGATGTTTCTTGTCTCGCTGATATTAGCAATGTAATTGTCAATATCTTCCTCGTCCAATTGAGTTTCATTTGCAAAAATAATCAGGTGAGAAGCTTCAACAATTTGTGATTGTCCCCAGGCAGCAGGCTGAATTTTAGCTCTTAATTCAGGATTTTCAACTATAATTACTTTGTAAGGTTGTAATCCATAAGATGACGAACTCAAGCGGATAGCTTCTTTTAATATGTTTAAATCTTCGTTAGAGATTTTTTTTGTAGCATCAAATTTCTTCGTTGCATATCTCCAGTTTTGGTGTTCTATAAATTTACTCATGATATTATTTTTAGTATTGATTTCGATATTTTTCTAATAATGTATTTAATTGTTCTAATTCTTCAGCGCTTAAATTGCTGGTCAATGCGTTTTCGTGTTCAATTACTTTAGGATCTAATTCACTTAAAACATCCAATCCTTTTTGCGTAATCAGCACTTCAATTTTTCTTCGGTTGTCCGGACAAACATTTCGTGTTACTAACTCCTTTAATAATAGTTTGTCAACTAATCGTGTGGTGTTACTTGTTTTAGCAATCATTCGTTCCTGGATGACACACATGTTAGCCGGGTTGCCTTTTTGACCTCTAAGGATTCGTAATACATTGTATTGCTCTCCTGATAAATCATAAGGTTTTAAAACTTCATTAAATTTCTCGCTCAAGATATTTTGTGTATACATGATATTGAGAATAATTTTTTTAGAAAGGTTTAATTCAACCGTGCTTTTTATTTCATCTTCAATTTTCATTCCACTTGTTTTATTTGTTGATACAAATGTAACACTTTTTTTATTTGTATATACAAATAAAAATAAATTTTTTTAAAATATTTTTTCAAAAACCTATAGAACCCTTGTGAAATAAGGAATTTTTATTT
>Ga0308158_10003078_pt1 | contig 15016 bp, 17 predicted proteins | sample PhyBR2_FD_201038 | JGI IMG/M metagenome (GOLD analysis project Ga0308158, IMG submission 201038) | Phyllosphere microbial communities from UC Gill Tract Community Farm, Albany, California, United States - DLSLB.R2 | ecosystem: Host-associated > Plants > Phyllosphere > Unclassified | place: USA... | reverse complement strand
GTGACTAGTTTTAACTAGTCGGTGAATCTTTTTGCGAGCGGACAACGAGGTTCGAACTCGCGACCTCAACCTTGGCAAGGTTGCGCTCTACCAGCTGAGCTATGTCCGCAAAATGTGTTGTTATTTGAACGTTTCCGTTCTTTCCAACGAGTAAAAACTCTATACGAGTTTTCGCATCCGAACAAATCGAAACGCTGAGATCTGGTTCACAACGCTTAAAAACCGCGAATCTACGCGGAAAATTCATATTTCCGTCTCCACTAGGAGCGAAGCGGGGTAGCTGCATGCCATGATCGTGTGCATGACGTCTCCAAAATTAGCGACACAGACCGATTCGGGCCGCATGTACAGCCGAAAGGTCGGAGGTGAAGCGATTGTCCCATCCATCACCACAGTTATCGGCATGGACAATATGGATTTGTCAGGCTGGGCCGGATACATGGCCGCCAAGTCGCTCTCGGAAGACCACCGGCTGGCTCAGGCCCTGGGAGATGCGCGGCAACTGCGTTCGCTAGTGCGGGATTCGGCCAGTGCGGCTGAGGCCTACAGGGACCAGGCGGCCGCGCGCGGAGATCGCGTGCATAACTATGCCGAGGCTCGGGCATTGCAAGCGCTGGGGCAAGAACACGATCTCGCCGGGGCGCGGGCCGCGCTCGAAGCAAACAACGAGCTGGCCTACGCGCAGCACTTTGAAACCTGGTGGGCCGATTACAACGTTGAACCTCTGGCCGCGGAAGTCACGGTTTGGAATGACAGCGTGGGATATGCCGGGACCATCGACCTAGTAGCAAAGATCGGGGGCCGGGCATGCATCGTGGATTACAAGACAAAGACCTCAGACCGCGATGGTGTGGTCAAGCGTCCGGATGACAAGGTCATCATGCAGCTGGCCGCGGCGTGCAAAGCCGAGGAGCAGGTTGTCGACGCCGAGTCCGGCGAATGGAAGCCATGGAAATTTGGAACGGACACCATGCTGCTGGCTGTGGCCCTGGGCGACACCGGAACAAGGACGTTCATGGCGCCGGCGCCGGCCCTGCCGGACTATTGGGCAAAGTTCTACGCCTTGCGCCGCAATTGGGAAGCCACGCATAAGATCTCCCAAGCGCGAGCCACGCTGGCCGAAATCACGCCGCCAGCTCGATAAAGCCAAGCGCTGACCGCGTAGACTGGAACGGTTAGCTTTCAGCACGGCGAAACCTAATACCAACTGTCTACGGCAAAGAAGGTACCAGCGGATTATGGCGATTTTGGGAATTCGGATCATCGGAGACCCCGTTCTACGCACCCCAGCGCAGGAGGTGACCGACTTTGGCCCGGAGCTCCAGAAGCTCGTCGAAGATATGGATCAGACCATGGAAGACGTCCATGGCGCGGGTCTGGCAGCACCGCAGGTGGGCGTTTCACTGCGGGTGTTCACCTATCAAATCGGCGATGAACGCGGCCATATCGTCAACCCGGTTCTCGAATTGAGCGACGATTTCCAAGAGGACCAGGTCGAAGGCTGTCTATCCATTCCCGGGGTAGCCGCACCGGTGCCGCGCCGCCGCCATGTCAAAGCAACCGGTTTCGACAAGTTCGGCAATCCTGTTGCGCTGGAAGGCGCAGGCATGCTGGCCCGCTGCTTCCAGCACGAGACCGATCACCTGGACGGAATCCTCTTCCTGGATCGCCTCGCGCCTGAAGAGAAGAAAGCCGCCTGGCGCACACTGCGTTCAGCCAACTACTCGCAAACCGCCAACGCCACTGTGCAAAAACGCTCGGGCGCTCTCGGCTCCAGCTTCGGCGCAGGAATGGGGAAGTAGCTCATGAGGATCCTCTTTGCCGGCACGCCCCAAGTTGCCGTAACCTCCCTGGACTATCTGCACGAAGCAGGTTTTGAGATCGCGGCGGTGCTCACGCGCCCCGATGCGCCGCTGGGACGCAAGCGCGTGCTCACGCCCTCTCCCGTCGCTGCCCGGGCCGAAGAGCTGGGCCTGCCCATTATCAAGGCAGCGAAAATCACCGCTGAAACCACAGCGGAACTCCAGGCGCTGAACCTCGACGCCGCGGCGATCGTCGCCTACGGCGGACTGGTTCCAGAAACTGCATTGCAGGTCCCTGCCCACGGGTGGATCAACCTGCATTTCTCGTTGCTGCCGGCCTGGCGTGGTGCCGCTCCGGTCCAGCAGTCGATCATCCACGGGGACGACATCACCGGCGCGGTGACCTTCCAGCTGGAAACCGGACTGGATACCGGACCGGTTTTCGGGCAGGTCACCGAGAAGATCGGCGAGCTGGACACTGCTGGAATCATGCTGGAGCGGCTGAGCCATTCAGGTTCAACGCTGCTAGTCCAAACGCTGCAGGCACTGGATGCCGGGCAGGCCGTTGGCATCCCGCAGTCCGGTTCGCATACCTACGCCCCGAAGATTACCGATTCCGATGCGGAATTGGACTTCACCCGCCCTGCGACGGAAATCAGGCGTCGCGCCCACGGAACCACTCCGTTCCCTGGGGCCTGGGTGAAGCTCGAGGACCAGCGCTTCAAGTTCGGCCCGCTGCGCGAGTGCCGCGAGGTCGGCGATCTGGAGCCTGGCGAAGTGCGCATCGAACCGGGCAAGCAGCCCAAGGTGCTGATCGGCACCGCAACCTGGGCGCTTGAACCCACAGAAATCCAGCCTCCGGGCAAAAAAATGATGAAGGCCTCCGACTGGGCACGTGGCGTGCTCACCCAGGGAACGAAAGTGAGCTTCGCATGAGCGGGCAGGAACCACGCGGTGGATACCGCGACAATGAGCCACGACGCGATGCGCAGGGACGAACCCGCAATCGCGGCCAATCCGGTCCGCGCAAATATTCGCAATCGGCTCCCGGGCAGCGCAAGCGCCAGGCGGACCCGGCGCGACTGGTCGCCTTCAAGGTTCTGCGCGAAGTATCAGCTTCGGATGCCTACGCGAACCTGGTGCTGCCCAAGATGATCCGCGAGTTCCAGCTCGATCGGCGCGACGCCGGATTTGCGACCGAACTGGCCTACGGGGCACTGCGTGGCCAGGGTTTTTACGACGCGATCTTGAGCACCTTGGTGGATCGTCCGCTGGCCGAGCTTGACCCGGCCATTTTGGATGCCTTGCGCTTGGGCGCCCACCAGCTGCTGGCCATGCGCGTACCGAAGCATGCGGCCCTGGATGAGACGGTCTCCCTGGCTCGTGCCCAAATCGGCGCGGGCCCCTCCGGCCTGATCAATGCGGTGCTGCGCCGAGTATCCGCGCAGGAAGCCGAACAGTGGATCGCGCAGCTGGCTGACGCAGCCAGCTCCGAATCCGAGAGGCTCTCGATCGAGCATTCGCACCCGGACTGGATTGTTCGCGCCTTGCGCGGCGCATTGATCGCCCATGGCCGCGATGGCTCGGAAATTGAAGCGCTGCTTCAAGCCGACAATTTGGCGCCACTGGTAAACCTTGTCGCCCTCCCCGGCCTGGGCGATCTCTCCGGGGCGCTGGAGGCAGGGGCCGAGCCAGGCACTCTTGTGGCCGATTCAGCCACGTACAAGCATGGCGATGTCGCTCGTGTTCCAGGTGTCAAGGAAGGCACGGTGCGGGTCCAGGACGCCGGCAGCCAGGTCATGGCCCGCGCCTTGGCCAGCATCGCGCTGCCCGACGCCGGCGAGGACCGCTACTGGTTGGACCTCTGTGCCGGTCCCGGCGGCAAGGCGGCGTTGCTCGGTGCCATCGCGGTACAGCGCGATGCACGGCTCACCGCCAACGAGCCAACCGCCCACCGTGCGCGCCTGGTTGCCAATTCCCTGGATGCTGTCCCGCACGACTACTGGATGCTCACCGAGGAAGACGGCCGGAAATTCGGTGGCGAAGACTACGCGGGGGACTACGACCGCATCATGGTCGATGCTCCCTGCTCGGGCCTGGGCGCGCTGCGCCGCCGTCCGGAGTCGCGCTGGCGCAAGGCCCCGCGTGACATCCCGGAGCTTACGGCATTGCAGGGGGAATTGCTGGACGCGGCCTTCAACGCGGTGCGCGTGGGCGGTGTGGTCGGCTTCGTGACCTGTTCACCGCACCAGGCCGAAACCCGCCTGGTCGTCGAGGACTTCCTCAAGCGGCACGAGAACGCCGCGCTGCTGGACACCGGTGCCGCCGTGTCTAATGTGGTCTACCCGCAAACGCCGGCTGCGGGCCACGCTCTGGGCGAGGGCAGCACCGCGCAGCTGTGGCCGCATGTGCACGGCACCGATGCCATGTTCATGGCGATCCTGACCAAAAAAGCCTAGCCAAGCACGTACCTTCCAAGGAGCACCTATGCGCAATGCACGGATCCATCCTTCGATCCTGTCCGCCGACTTTGCCAACCTCGCCAGCGAGCTGGAGCGGATCCACACCGCCGATGGCGTGCATGTGGACGTCATGGACAACCACTTTGTCCCGAACCTGACGCTCGGGCTGCCCGTGGTGGAGGCCTTGCAGAAAGCCAGCAAGCTACCCATCGACGTGCACCTCATGATTGAAAATGCCGATCGCTGGGCTCCTGAGTACGCGCAGCTTGGCGTGGACTCGGTGACTTTCCACGTGGAGGCCTCGGCTGCTCCGATCCGCTTGGCCCGCGAGCTGCGTTCGGCCGGCGCCAAGGCCGCCATGGCATTGCGCCCAGCGACCCCGATCGAGCCCTACCTGGATATGCTCGGCGAACTGGACATGGTATTGCTGATGACCGTCGAGCCGGGCTTCGGCGGCCAGAAGTTCCTGGATCTGGTGCTGCCCAAGATCCAGCGCGCCCGAGCGGCCATCGAAGGCAGCGGCAAGCCGATCGCGCTGCAGGTCGACGGCGGCATCTCGCGCGACACCATTCTGCGCGCAGCTGAAGCCGGCGCCGATGTGTTTGTGGCCGGATCGGCGGTGTACTCCGCTCCGGAACCATCGGTCGAGGTTGATGTATTACGCAATCTTGCACTCGGCGGTCATTAAACCCGGCCAAAGTGTGCCAGAATAATTTGTAGTAAACACGAATACGTGCTCCGGGGTCGGTGAAAGTCCGAACCGGCGGTGATAGTCCGCGACCCGCAGCCAAGGCCACAAGCCGAGGATGCGGTTGAACTGGTGAAATTCCGGTACCGACAGTTAAAGTCTGGATGGGAGAAGCACGAATTTGATTTGCCTATTGGCACCGCCGATGGCCCTGAACAGGGCTATCTTCTAGAGCGGAGCCACAGGCCCATCAAATGCACACCCCCGGAGCCGCCGCTTCGAGAAGGGTGGAATGATGGATTTCCTGCGGTGGCTCATTGAAGCTTTCAACTCGCAAATTGCGATCGGCTCGTCGGCACTTTTGGTGCGCGAAGTAGTTGGCAATATTTTCGGCCTCGCCAGTGCCGTCGGCGGCATGCGCCGCAAGGTCTGGGCCTGGCCGCTGGGCATCATCGGCAATCTCCTGCTGCTCACGGTATTCCTCGGCAGCCTCTTTGATACCGGATACACCGCGAATCTCTGGGGCCAGGCCGGCCGCCAAATCATGTTCATCGCCGTATCGGTCTTCGGCTGGTACCGCTGGAAGCAGGCGAAAAACGGGACCGGCCATGCGGTCACCCCGCAGTGGGCTTCGAACAAAACCCGCCTGGCGCTGGCCGCTGTTCTGCTGCTGGGCACGGTAGCGCTCACCCCGCTGTTCCGCGTGCTCGGATCCTACGAGCCGGTCTGGGCCGATGCCTGGACCTTCGTCGGCTCCCTTCTGGCCACCTATGGCATGGCCAAGGGATGGGTGGAGTTCTGGCTGATCTGGGTGGCCGTTGATGCGGTCGGCGTCCCGCTGCTCTTCTCCGCCGGCTACTACGCCAGCGCGTTCATGTACCTGTTCTATGGCGCCTTCACGCTGGTCGGATTCTTCGTCTGGGCCAAGTCCAAACGCGACGCGAAACCCCAGATCGAAATCGAACTGCCCGACCCGACGATCTCGCAGCAGCGCTAGGAGGCGAGCGAACAATGGTGACAACCCAACAACTGGACGCGGCACTGGGCACCGCGCTGGAAACCGCCGGACGCGGGCATCGCGGGGCAAATCCGCTGGTCGGCGCCTGCATTTTGGATGGCGACGGGAACTTGATCGCAACCGGATACCACCTCGGTGCCGGCCACCCGCATGCCGAGGTCGACGCCTTGCGCCGGCTGGGAAAATTGGATCCGGCCACCGCCGGCAAACTGACCATGGTCGTCACCCTGGAACCGTGCAACCACACCGGCCGCACCGGTCCGTGCGCCAAGGCGATCGCTGATGCCGGAATCGGGCAGGTGCACTATGCGGTGAGCGACCGGACCGCCGCCAGCGGGGGCGCGCAGTACCTGCGAAGCCGCGGAATCCCTGCGACCCAGTTTGCCGATGACGCCGCAGCCCGCGCCCTGAACCATCGCTGGTTCCTGTCCAAGGAGCAGGACCGCCCCTTCATCACGGTGAAGCTGGCGCAGTCCTTGGATGCGCGAATCAACGCCCCGGATGGCACCAGCCAGTGGATCACCTCCCCGGAATCCCGCAACCATGCCCATGGGCTTCGAGCCCGCGTGGACGGGATCCTGATCGGCACCAACACCGCGGTGATCGACAACCCCCGGCTCAGCGCCCGCACCCGCGATGGCCAGCTGCACGGCAAACAGCCCTACCGGCTGGTGATGGGGCAGCGCGAACTGCCCGAGTCCCTGGCGCTGGCAGAAGGCGATGGCTGGGAGCAAATCAACACCCACGACGTGCACACGGTGATCAGACGCGCGAACGAACTGGGGCTGGGCCACCTGCTGATCGAAGGCGGCGCCACGGTGGCCTCGGCGTTCATCGAAGCCGACCTGGCTGACGAGCTGTACTGCTATCAAGCACCGTTGCTGATTGGCGCCGGCAGCTCTTCGGTCAATCTGCCCACCACGACCCTGGGCCAGGCCCATCGCTATCGGCTGGATTCCTCCAGCAACGAATCGCTGGTCCGGCTCGGCGATGACATCATGCTGCATCTTGAACCACTGCCCAGCGCCTAGCGCGAACCCACCAAGAATTTATCGAGGAGAAACCATGTTTACCGGAATCGTTACCGGCCAGGGAATCATCGAGGGGATCGAAACCGTTCCCGATCAGGACCTGGCCATATTGACCCTCAGCGCGCCAGGGCACACCGAGAACCTGGGCCTGGGCGGATCGCTGGCCGTGAACGGCGTCTGCCTGACCGCCACCGAGCTGCAGGGGGAGATGCTCAGCGTCGACGTCATGGGCGAAACCCTGCGGCGGACCACCACCGGGTCGCTGGCCGCCGGCGATCGCGTGAACCTGGAGCGCTGCACCCAAGCCGGCGCCCGGCTTGACGGCCACGTCGTGCAAGGCCACGTGGATACGGTGGGCGAAGTGCTCGAACGGGTCGATCACGGTCAATGGACTACCTTCCGCATTTCGCTCGACGACCAGTACGCGCCGCTGGCCGCAGAAAAGGGCTCTATTGCGCTGGACGGCATCTCGCTGACCATCACCGGTGTCTCGCCGGCCAGCGCCACCGGCTCGCACTGGGTAGAAGTGGGCATCATCCCGATCACCCTGGCCGAAACCACCATGGGCACCCGCCAGGTGGGAGACAAGATCAATATCGAGGTGGACGTGCTGGCCAAGTACGTCGCCCGCCTGAATGAATTCGGTGGTGCGCGGTAATGGGCTCCTCAACGCTTGATCCGATCCCGGTTGCGCTGGCCGCGCTGGCCGCGGGCCGCGCCGTCGTTGTCGTAGATGACGAGGACCGCGAAAACGAAGGCGATATCATTTTCGCCGCCCAGCATGCCACCAGTGCGCTGATGGCCTTCACCATCCGCTACACCTCCGGGGTCATCTGCGTTCCCCTCGAGGCCAAGCGGGCCGACGCGCTGGGGCTCAGCCCGATGGTCGGCATCAACCAGGACGCCAAGGGCACGGCCTTCACCATCACCTGCGATGCCGCCGAAGGCATCACCACCGGAATTTCCGCCGCTGACCGCGCGCTGACAACCCGCCTGCTGGCCGACCCTGCCACAGTGCCCGCCCAGCTTTCGCGCCCCGGGCACATCTTCCCGCTGCGCGCCGCCGCGGGGGGAGTGCTGCAGCGACGGGGGCACACCGAGGCCGCGGTGGACCTGTGCCGCGCTGCCGGCCTGGAGCCGGCCGGCGTGATCGGCGAGATCACCAAGGACGACGGCGAGATGATGCGCCTGGACGATTTGCGGGTTTTCGCGGCCGAACATGATCTGCCGTTGATCTCCATCGACGATCTGGCCCGCTGGCGCCGTGTCAACGACGAGATCGAGCTGACGGATCCGATCAAATTGCCGACCGCTTTTGGCGACTTCACCGCCCGGGCCGCCACTGCCGAAGGCAACGAGCACATGGTGCTCAGCCACGAAGGCCCCGGCGGAAGCGCTCCAAGCAATCTGGTGCGCATCCACTCGGAGTGCCTGACCGGCGATATCTTCGGTTCCTACCGATGCGACTGCGGCGAGCAATTGCACGCGTCGATGGAGCAGATTGCGGCCGAAGGCGGGCATGTCATCTATATTCGCGGCCATGAAGGCCGCGGCATCGGACTGGCCAACAAGCTGCGCGCCTACGCGCTGCAAGAATCCGGGATGGATACCCTGGACGCCAACTTGCATCTGGGCTTCCCGGCCGACGCACGGGAGTATTTCGCGGTGGCTGCGATCCTCAAGGCCATGGGGCTGGACACCATCCGCCTGCTGAGCAACAACCCGGATAAGCAGGAGCAGCTGACCAACGCGGGGATCACGGTGGACGAACTGGTAGGACTGCGCATTGCACCGCGCGAGCAAAACTCCGCCTACCTGCACACCAAGCAGGCACGCTTCGGCCACCACCTGGATCTCCCCGACGAGCAGCTGTCCGATTCCGAAGCCGACGCCTACCACGGCGCCTAGAACCACCACTACACAGGGAGCAAATGCATGAGCAAGCACGGAGCGCCAACGGATGTTGCCGATCAGCTGGAATCGCTGGCCGGCACCGGCAAGTTCAACGGACTAAAGGTTGCGATCGTTGCAGCCAGCTGGCATGAGGTCATCATGACCGGCCTGATTGATGGCGCGCAGCGCGCCGCCAAGGACGCTGGACTGGAGGCGAACACCACCCTCATCCGGGTGCCGGGCACCTTCGAACTGCCGGTAGCCGCAGCCAGCCTGGCCGGCGACTACGACGCGATCATCGCCTTGGGCGTGGTCATTCGCGGCGGAACCCCGCACTTCGACTACGTCTGCCTGGCGGCGACCAACGGCTTAACCAGTGTGAGTGTCGACACCAAAACCCCCATCGGGTTCGGCGTGCTCACGTGCGATAACGAGGAGCAGGGCCTTGACCGCGCTGGCTTGGAAAACTCCAGCGAAGACAAGGGCTACGAGGCCTATTCTGCGGCGGTCATGACCGTCGCTGCCTTGGCCTAGCCCATCAGGCGACCCGTCACAAAGAGCCACCTGAATGCAGGTGCTGCCAAGAAAAACGCTAGGATTGATTCCGTGAAAACTTTTGACGAGCTCTTCAGCGAATTGTCGCTCAAGGCACAGCAACGCCCGGAAGGCTCTCGCACCGTCACCGAACTCGACTCTGGTGTCCATGGCATCGGTAAAAAAGTTGTCGAGGAAGCCGCCGAGGTTTGGATGGCTGCGGAGTACGAATCCGACGAGGCAGCAGCAGAGGAAATCTCCCAGCTGCTCTACCACCTTCAGGTTCTCATGATCGCCAAGGGCATGACCTTGGCCGACGTTTACAAGCATCTATAGCCGTCGCGGCACTGCGCTCGGATCACCCGCGATCCGAGCGCAGGCATCGCACGGCAGTAACAACGGCCAAAGAAAATAATCCTTGGCGCTTGTTTATGGCTGAACGCCGCAGCGCCACACTGACGAAATGAGTCAACAATGCTCCGCGTAGCCCTACCCAACAAGGGTGCCCTGTCTGAAATCGCTTCCACCATGTTCAAGGAAGCAGGCTACCTCCAGCGCCGCGATTCGCGCGAACTGGTCCTGGTCGACGAAGAGAACCAGGTTGAATTCTTCTATCTGCGCCCGCGCGACATCGCCGTCTATGTAGGCCGAGGCATCCTCGACGTGGGAATCACCGGTCGTGACCTCTACCTCGACGCCGACGTGGACGATGACGTTGAAGAGCAGCTGTCCCTGGGCATCGGCAAATCCGCCTTCCGCTTCGCTGCCCCGATCGGCGCGTTCAACGACGCCAAGCAGCTCAACGGAAAGCGCATTGCCACCAGCTATGACATCCTGCTGCGCCACTATCTCCAGAAGTCCGGCATCGAAGCTTCGATCGTCCGTCTTGATGGCGCCATCGAATCCTCTGTTCGACTAGGCGTGGCGGATGCCATCGCCGATGTCGTGGAAACCGGCAACACCATCAAGGCCGCCGGCATGGAGATCTTCGGCGATCCGCTGTTGCAATCCGAAGCCGTATTGATTGGCCGTGTTGACCACAAGCCGGCCGGCCTCGACGTGTTGATCCGTCGCCTCAACGGCGTACTGGTCGCCCGACAGTACGTCATGCTCGACTACGACGTGCGTCGCGAACAAGCCGAAGAGGCTTGCGCCTTGACTCCAGGCCTGGAGTCGCCAACTGTTTCGGATCTTGCCAACTCGGATTGGGTTGCTGTCCGCGCGATGGTGAAGAAGTCGCAAACCAACAACATCATGGACGAACTTTACGACGTGGGTGCGCGAGCCATTCTGGTCAGCCAAATCCACGCCTGCCGTATCTAGTAGACAAGGAATCTACCTTCGATGAGCGTTGCTATTCGTGTTATTCCTTGTCTCGATGTTGATGCTGGCCGCGTTGTCAAGGGCGTCAACTTTGAGGGCCTTCGCGATGCCGGCGACCCGGTGGAACTGGCTCGTCGCTATAACGAAGCCGGTGCCGACGAGCTGACCTTCCTGGATGTCACCGCATCAAGTGCCGACCGCGAAACGACCTACGAGGTTGTTCGGCAAACCGCAGAGGAAGTTTTCATCCCGCTGACCGTCGGCGGGGGAGTGCGAGCCGCAGAAGACGTTGATCGTTTGCTGCGCAACGGTGCAGACAAGGCGTCGATCAATACCGCTGCGGTCACCCGGCCAGAGGTAATCAACGAAATCACCGAGCGCTTCGGTTCCCAGGTACTAGTGCTCTCGGTTGATGCTCGTCGCACGGCTGATCCGTCGATCGCATCAGGCTACGAAGTCACCACCCACGGTGGCCGGACCGGAACCGGCATGTGCGCCGTTGCCTGGGCCAAGGAAGCTGCCGAGCGTGGTGTAGGTGAAATCCTGCTCAACTCGATTGACGCCGATGGCACCAAGGACGGGTTCGATCTGGAAATGATTCGTGCGGTTCGCGCCGCCGTGTCGGTACCGTTGATCGCCTCCGGTGGTGCTGGGAAGCCAGAAGATTTCCCTCCAGCGATTGCAGCTGGTGCGGATGCCGTTCTAGCGGCTTCCATTTTCCACTTTGGACCCAAGGACATGATCGCCCAGGTGAAGCAAGCGATCCGAGACGCCGGTTATCCGGTTCGCTAGTTCATCAACTGAGATGGCCCGACACTTCGGTGTCGGGCCATCTCAGTTGAATTCAGTCATTGGCGATGAGTTCCTTCTTGGTTCTCCAGACGTCGATTGGCAGGGTATTGCTCGGAACTGCTGCTTGTCCGGGAATTGCTTGCCATGGTCCTCCATCAACGCTGAATTCGCCGCGGTACAAGGTCGTCACCTTGACACCGAATTTGCCTGTCTCTGAGTAAGAGTGGCTGGTCGGGGTCTCGTCGTGCAAAGTATGCGACGGCATAGCCTCGCCTGGGAAGCTCAGATTTCTCGTGGCCCCGTCTCCGTAGTTCCAATTCCATTGGATCGGTATAGCCTTGATACGCACGTCGGACCCGGACAAGTTGGATTTGAATTCCTGCGTGTCCTTGCTGGCCCAGAAGTGCGTGTGCCCGTTGCGCAAAGAGAACTTATTAGGTGCACTCTGAATTGAGGACCCCATGATCGGGTAGGTACGGAACTTTTCCGGAGTGACTACTATTCGTCGCTCGGTTTTGACCAGTTCTTTGGGTACCTTCGGAGGTTTCGGATCTCCTGGACAGTAAATCTGACGCGATAAATATTTGCCTTCCTGCGAATAGACTTGAAGAACTATAGGGTAAGTCCCATCAGAACAGGGTTTAATATCGGGATTGCTATCGCATCCCTTGATCGTTTCGAGTCCTGGGACGCATATGTCATAACTTCTTATTTTGAACCGCGGACGAGGTTTATCGTGATCAATCTGAACAGAATCATCTTTTAGTGGTTCCTTGTACCACTTCTCAATTTCTTGTTGTATCTGTTTATCTCTTTGCTCTTGCTCGGTTTTTACCTTGTCTTTGTTGCATTTTTCAATAATCTGGTTTGGATCGACTCGAGGTGTATATTTGCTGCACGCCACTTCGCCAGTTTCGGCAGCGGTGTTTGTGACAAGCGCAAATCCAGTGATAATCACTTGAACTAAAACTAGCGCTAATGATCGACGGTACATTTACGACTCACCGGAAATCGCGTCGACTTGCCACCGTCCGTTATAAACAAGGTCCAGTATCATTTCTTGTTGACCTGTTTTCTCGAACTCGCTATCGATTTTGTTCGGCTCTCGATACACGGTGCTAGCACTAATCCAATATTTGATGGTTACCGAAGCTCTATCCTTCGTAGGCTTATACGAATCCATCACTTTTCCATGGTGTTTACCGCCGACTTGCCAGACACCTAATTTTCGTCCAAGTGCAGCAGCATCAATTAGCGCCTCTCCACAGTATTCGCATTGTCTTGTCGTCACCGGTTTAATGGGTTCAGCGTTGTTAGTTTCTACTACAAAATTTATGAGTTCCAGATAGTACTCGGCGAAGGCAGCGGCGCCACTCTCAGTGTTTTTCGTTGCTTCGCTTGTCATATCGGGGACTGGGACATTGCGCGCGGGCCCATTGGCAGTAGCAGGGTGGTACTTTTTTGCCTTTGGGGTATGGGTGGTTGTTGAAGTTCGGCTACTTGCACTCGACTCAGTTGCAGTTGCTGATTGATTCGATTGCGGATTGTCACTGGTTTCTGAAACGCAACCGCACAAAGATAGCGCTAGAACTGAAGTTATTACGACGAAATCTTTCGCGTGCATGATCGGTCTCCAACGGTGAGATGATTTCCGTTTTGCGACATCCTATGCCCTCTACCCCGAATTTGGGAGGATCATTCAGAAATGTGGGTATCGATCGGTGGAATAGATTTTCACGGTTGTGTTTCCCGTAACGGGCGCAGAATGGGATTAGCGGCGTCGTGAACGGGCGTTACAAGGTCGTTGAATCGGAGGGTGTACCTATCACAGGGCTTGCGAGTGACGCTTGCCTTGAGAGGAATCGTTCTGATCGTGATGTGCGTGAGTTGAATCTTCAAATGATTCAATAAATGTGCGTTGAGGAAGTCGACTATCCAATTGCATCGCACGCATAGGCCAGCGATTGAGGTTGGGACTACTCTCGTTCGGCTAAACCCAAGTCGCGAAAATAGTTGTTAGTGGCCAGAGCGCTGCTTCTGGCTGTTGAATGCTCGGACTACTAGGCGACGTGTGTCTTGGGCGAAATTGGGGTAAATTTTCACTCAAAACCTCACATCAATCTGCGAGCCTTAGAACCCGGGCTTGAAGCCTTTGACGATTTCCAGGGCGGTCTCTCCGCCTTCAAAAAGCACGAGGCTCTGATCGATGCGCCCGAAACCGTAGAGCATCAATTCAGTGACCGGACCAGTGATCGACACGGCGTTTGGTGCCTTTTTCGCTACGTGCCGCTGGCCGTCCGGGCGGGTCAAGATGATTCCGACGGGAGCCTTGCGGAAGAGGACGCGCGACATGCGAGTCAGGGACTGCCAAAGAAGCTCCGTATATTCCTTGTCCAAAACGCGCGGAGCCCACTGTGCACGGGCACGCCGGACATCCTCGGTGTGGATGAAGTACTCGGAGAGGTTTGCTGCCTGATCGAACTTGTCGATGACAAACGGAGAGTACTTTGCCGGACCCGAACGGAAAGTGCGGATGAGCGAGGCATAGCGTTCAGGGGACTGCGCCGCATTGGCGAGCTCATTGACCTTGGCCTCGAGCTTCTTGGACAGGGGCTTGAAAACCACGCCCGCGGCAAGGATCGATCGCTCGCGCACAACAAGGTGCGCGGCAAGATGACGGGTTTGCCACCCGTCGCAAAGAGTGTCAGCGGTAGGACCTGCGGCAAGCAAGGTCTCGGCCAACGCGAGTCTGGAAGCCTGAACTAAGTGCATCACTTCTGAAAGTAGCACGGCGCGCGCACTGATTACTGCAATGCGCGGGCAGTGTCGCCCATGTCCTGGGGAGCTTTGGCGAGCAGTACGTCACAGGTCAATGAAACCGGGCTAAAACCAGTATGCTAAAGGGGATGTCTACTTCTAACGACGGCTCGAATTTGAGCCCCGAAACCCCAGGCCTGGATCCAGCCATTGCCGATCGGCTCAAGCGTGATGGCAATGGGCTGGTCGCCGCGATCGCGCAGCAATACGACACGGGCAAGGTACTGATGCTCGGCTGGATGGACGACGAGGCGCTGCACCGCACCTTGACCACGGGACGGGTGACCTTCTACTCGCGCTCCCGGCAGGAATATTGGCGCAAAGGCGATACCTCTGGCCACTTTCAGTTCGTCAAGTCAGTCGCTTTGGACTGCGATGGCGACGCATTGCTGGTGCAGGTGGACCAGGTGGGGGCAGCATGCCACACCGGGACCGAGACCTGCTTTACCGATCGCCAGCTGCCAGCTGCGATCGGCAATCGCCCCGAATAGCACTTTCCAAATTTCTGGCCGCCTGGATGGGCAGGCCGGAATTTGATGCTTCCTGCACGGGATTGACCGCGCGGGATCAACACGTAGAAGAAGAACACTGATGAAAACTCTCGGCAAGATTTCCCCATCGCGCGAGCACTTCGCCACCTTGGCGGCCGATCGCCG
>Ga0308158_10003074_pt1 | contig 15029 bp, 14 predicted proteins | sample PhyBR2_FD_201038 | JGI IMG/M metagenome (GOLD analysis project Ga0308158, IMG submission 201038) | Phyllosphere microbial communities from UC Gill Tract Community Farm, Albany, California, United States - DLSLB.R2 | ecosystem: Host-associated > Plants > Phyllosphere > Unclassified | place: USA... | reverse complement strand
CCCTACCCCCAACAAACACCCCAACCGCCTCAACAAAACACCCAGGCGCAAAGTAAGACAGCAAATGCGCCCCACCCTCCACCGTACTGAAGCTCACCTCCCCAGCCTTCCCAAGCACAGCCGCATGCTCCACCGCCCCCGCATACGCCGTATTCGGATCCAGCGTCCCATGCACAACCAAAGTCCTCGGTAGCACCCCAGGCGACTTCCCAAACCAAGCATCCTTGGCATAAGCAGGCACAGGCGCCCCCACCAGAAACCCGGGGATTGCACTGACAAACAAAGCCCCAGCAGCCTCCTGCTCCACCAACTCGCGCGTAAGCCCCGGCCGCGCATTGTTCTCCGACGCCGAGATCAACATCACCAGCGGCAACGAAGGCTGGTTATTACCGCCCTGCCCCATCCCCGCCATCGCCGTCTTCAACTCCGCCACCGTCGCCAGCAGCGCGGACGTATCGTCCACCGCCAGCCCATCCACGATGTCAGGAATACGCGCACGCAGCGCAGGGAAGTTCAGCAGCGAGCCCAGCAACCGGCGCAGATCACCACCCGGCACCTCGTCCTTCCACGGCGCCGTCGGCGCAGCGGCCAGCACACGCTGATAGACCGCCACCTTCTGCTCGCCCAGCACAGCACGCCCCACCGCGTCCACCAGCGCCGTGCGCTGGCTCAGATCCCACTGCTCGGTGGTCTCCAGCGGCACCAGTCCATCCAGGATCAAACCATCCAGCGGCATCGGCGCCACCTGCAGCGTACGCAAGGCCAGCTGCGTGCCATACGACACCCCGTACAGATAGGTCGGCCCACTACCGCGATAGCGCGACATCAGCAGCGCAAGATCCTGCGCCGCCTCGGTCACCGAGAACGCCTGCGTGCGCGCCGCATCCGCGTACATCGCACCAATGCAGCCGCTCCACTCGTCCCCAGCCAACGCGACACCATCGGCGCTGTCCGCCGCCTCCTGTACCGGGCAGATCCGCTCCGACCGGCCCACGCCACGGTGGTCCGGAATCACCAGGTCATAACCGGGAAACGCACGCCGGAAGGTCGCAACCACCGGATACAAGGACGCCCCGGACTCACCAGGCCCACCAGCCAACAACCAAACCTCCCCACGCCGCTCCACCGTCTCGGCAGGAAACCAGCGCACGAACAGCTTCAGCGAACCATCGGCCGGCGATTCATGCCGCAGCGGAACATGGGTGGTGACACAGAGGCTGCCTTTCAGCGCTGGAGACGAATCCGCGTCGGCGCAGGCCACCGGCGCCTCGAAAGCCAGCTCCGCGTGCGCGGGAAGGGCTGCAAACAACGCGGCCGCAAGAACAACAGATCGAAACATCGACTTTCATCCCCTGATGAGCAGGCGACAGAATGCCAGTGAGTTCCGGCTGCGGGAATGTCCATCGGTAACGGGCTGCAGAGCTATGAGAGAACCAGCTTGTCGCCAATTGCCGCCGCACTCTTACGAGCTTCGGAAACAATGGCTGACTGGCCTTCCTCGATCGCGCTGAAACTTCCGAGCGCGCCGCTGGACAAGCCCAAGCCTCCTTGGTCCAAGCGATAATCCACGCCAGAGATACCCACGCGAATCAGCCGGAGAGCAACATGCGGTTTGTTTACCTACTTCTCTGCATCGCAGGCACCGCCCTGCCCCTCGCCCAGTTTGTGCCGTGGCTGTCCGCCAACGGCCTCAATGTAACGCTATTGCTGCAGCAGGCAACGTCGAGCAACATTGCTGCGTTCGCCTGGGCGGATGTCCTCATTTCGGGGCTTGCGACCATCGCACTCATTTGCGCCGAAGGGCGCAGGCTGGGGATGCGCCGCTTGTGGTTGCCGCTGTCTAGCACCGTGGTTGGCCCGTCCTTGGCACTACCTCTCTTTCTTTATCTCAGGGAACTGCATCTCGAAGAAGTGAAGAAAGAGACCTGATAGCTCTGATAGCCGGAGATCAGAGCTGCAACCACCAACTCAACTCGTTCGGCTCCCCAGTAAGGCTATAGGTGATTTCGATAGCACTCAGCAGGCGTCGAATTCCAAAGCAAGGCAGGAAATACGCAGAAACGTAAGAGCGCCCATAGCAACGCACTCAGACCAATGTCCCCTTCCGATCCATAGCGGACATTGGCTCGGCCGCCAAGCCCATCGCTAGGCAGGGCTCTACGCTAACTTGTTAGCCAGGCCCAGTGGCCCTAAGATCGAGTCGTATCAAGATGAAAGCCCACCATACGGGGCTTTGTGGATAAATCGTATAACCGGCCCCACGGACCCGTTTATCAGCTAGTTAGCCTCACTGGATAAATATGTCGCAGCCAAGTTTTCCCACGCTCAGCGATCTGGAAATTAAGAGGTTCTTGCAGGAAGCCCCACTTTATTCGTGGAGGGAGTTCCAGCCGCCTGAAATCGAGCGCAGTAGTTTGGCGGTCACACAGATTGATTTGCACTGCGAGATCTGCGACAAGGAAAGGCCTTTTATGGACCTGCGGTCGAGTGGCGGCGGCGCTGGAAGTGGCACTGTCGTGAAGCCTGTACTAAGAACTGGCACAAGCTACTTCACTTTCAGATGCGTTACATGCCGAAAGGACGAGCGCAATTATCTTGTGGAACAAGTTGTCGAAGGCGGAACCGTTCGCGTTCAAAAATATGGCGAACGTCCGCGCGGAAGGGTTCCCCGAGATCGCCGCCTGCAGAAGTTCCTGCAAGATGATCGAGAAAACTACGAAAAGGCAGTCCTATGTTTAAGCCACGAATACGGTATTGCGGCATTCGCATATTTCCGCCGTATCGTTGAAACCAACATCGGCCGCCTGCTCGAACTTGTGGAAGAAGATGCAAAAGCCTCTGGTGGAGACGCTGCCACACTCTCTGCTTTGCAAGAGCTCCGGAAAGAGTCTCCTATGAGCGAGCGAATCAAGCTCGCCAACCTGGCCCTGCCGCACCACCTACGTCCGGACGGACTGAACCCGCTGGGTCGTCTCTATCAAGTGCTCAGCGAAGGCGTCCATAGTCTTTCGGAAGAGGATTGCTTGCGTAAGGCAAGAGACACGAGTGAATGTTTGGCTTTTCTTGTTAGTGAACTAACGGCGAGGCGACAGCACCGCGAAAAATTTAAGGCGGCCGTCTCACAGCTTTAGGGCTAACAATTCGTCCAAGCCGACGCGGTAGGTCCTTCGCTTTAGTGGACACCCTGACCAAACGATCAGGAGTATCCCAATGCCCCGTCCAAGCCCCAGAAGCATCTATCGTTATACCGATCATTTCAAAGCTACCGCCGTACACTTGAACGAGCTACCAGGCGTCTGCGTGGCCGATGTTGCCGAATCGCTATACATCCCCCCTTTTCATGTTGTCTCGTTGGCGCAAGCTTGCCCGCGAAGGACATATCGTAACCAAGGGTATCGAGTTGGACCAAACCATCAGTGCAGAGCTCAAGGAACTGCGCGAAGTGAAGCGCAGGTATGAGCGCCTGCAGCTTGAAGATGAAGTCCGATTTCTACCACCAACGCACATTTGAAACCGACGGATCCCTACTGGCGACTATCCGCAGCTACGTAGCTTTTTTCAACAGCCAGCGCCTACACTCGGCACTGGGTTATCGAACACCTGCAGAATTCGAGCGCACCTGCCATTGACCAACAGGTGTCCACTTTTTCGAAGGAAGTCCCCGCCGCTACGCGGCGCGACTTAATTCCGGAGTTAGGCCGCTATGGGTGTCATCTAAATTGCCGGGACAAACTTTCACGCTGTCGAGCCTGACTCTTGGGAACGAATTTAGTCCATACTTTCCCGAGACAACTCTAGACTGGCCTGCATATACCGCGTCAATGGCAGCTTTCGCGTCCAGCGGCTGGTTCGGGGAAATGGTGCCACTCAATGGCGAGGCGAGTGGTGGTACGCGCAGCAGCCCCTCTCCATCACTGGCACCAGCAAGAAGCAAACCACTTGGCCGCGAAGCATGTCGGAGACGCGGCCTAGCAATTCATTCAGGCCAAACTGGCTTCGCCAGTCGGCTTAACTTAGGCGTTAGACCTTCTATGAAAGATATCTTGACTCAACTCACAAGCCCGGAATGGTGGTTCACGGTTGTCTTCATTGGACTGTTCGTTTCTGTGCTCGGAAACTACGCAAGAGACTGGATTGGCAGATCTCTGTCAAAGTTATCTGGAGGTCTCGCGGCAAAGATAAGGATTCTGCGAGTACGTCGACGCCTTAGAGCGAGGTTTCTATCTAGAAACACGGATCTTCTTCAGGTCGATTACACAAGGTCCATCATTGACCTTCTGCTGGCTGCTTTCGCTTTCGCTCTCTCTTTCGTTTTGCCTGCTTGGGACACACTTATCCAGCACTATCCACAGGCAGACTTCCTCGTTAGCGCGGTTGGGGTTCCTCAATTCCCTAGGTGGGCACAAATTACGTTATATGCTTCTCTTTTGATTCAAGGCATTTTCCTATGGAATAAATTCCTACGAAAATTCTCAACATGTGAGCGTGCAAGTTGCATGCTAACGAAGAGAAGATCTAACAGTACATTCAAGCCGTTTCCGCCTCGTCGCTCAGCTTAACTTAGGCGCTAGAACACATGACAAACATTTCTCTTCCCAGCGCAAAAAGCGTCGAGCTTTTTGTCGCAACTGTTCGAGAAGCCATGGCAAAATGAAGACTCGTCCGATTCTGTTGTTAACAGCGCTTGTAGCTCTCGTGTACTCCGTACTCGTCGCGCACTATCAATCGACGAAGCTCTGGGATTGGCTCAACACCCTTGTTGCCGCGGGAATGTCCTTTTTCTATGCAATCGTTGCCGGGATTCACCTTTACTGGCGCCAGTCCGCTGATGCCAAGATGGCAAAGAGCGAGGAGCTTCAATTACTCCTCGGCGCGGAACTTTCAGATCTGTACCGGGTGCTCAAAGACGGAGCCAAGACATATCTTCAACTTCCCAGCGGTAACAAGATCAATGTTCTGATTACCTACGTGCAGCCGCTAGTTACGGAGCACGCGGCATTGAGTGGGCTGTTCGATGGCACTCAAAGCGAAAACCTTGTTCATTTCGCTCGCAAGTGCCGCATGCTCAATACCAAGGTCAACTACTTCCTTGGCCTACTCCAAAGTAGAGCTCCAGAGGAGATGTTAGTTCATGCGCACGAAAACATTGATGAGACTCGCGCAGCAATTATTGGCGACATCCAACAACTGTCAGGGCAGTTGGACCTTAAGCTGAGTGATTCGCATCAGGCGCCATGACGAAATCTATCCATTCATTAAAGTAGATGCCCCGTCGCGGCACTGCTTAACTCTTGCGTTAGAGGTCAGCATGACAGTTAGAGACCTACGGTTCGTTCTGAAAGCACATTACACGCGCAGCCGAGCGTTGATTATCGGCATTGACGACTATGCCTTTGCCTCCCCCCTCTCTTACGCGGTGAGTGACGCGGTAGGGATCCAAGAAGTTCTACAACAAGAGTTTGGCTTTGACGAACTTGATATAACGCTGTTAACCAATGCCGAAGCAACCCGAACCAGAATCGAGCAGACCTTCCACCGCTTCACGCGAGGCGACATAGACTCCGACGAAAGAATAGTAGTGTTCTTTGCAGGGCACGGAATGACTCGAACGGGATATCGCGGAGAAGTAGGCTTTCTTGTTCCTCATGACGGCGACCCGAACAACTTGGAAACGCTTATTCGCTGGGATTATCTCACCAGAAATTCTGAGCTAGTCCGGGCAAAGCATTTGCTCTTCATCATGGACGCTTGCTATGGCGGACTCGCTCTTTCTAGAAATCTTCAGCCCGGAGCGACGAGATTTCTTAAGGACATGTTACTTAGATACTCGCGCCAAGTTGTCACCGCAGGCAAGGCCAATGAAGTGGTTGCAGATGCAGGTGGACCATTACCAAACCACTCTGTATTCACCGGACACCTTATTGAGGGAATGCGTGGATCTGCCGCCTCCTCCACGGGAATCATAACTGCCGCGGGCCTGATGGCCTACGTTTACTCAAAGGTCGCGAGCGATCGAAATTCGAACCAAACCCCGCACTATGGCCACTTCGAGGGCGATGGAGATTTTATCCTTAAGGCGCAGGGATTAAGCGCTCTTGAGATTGATACTGAAGCGGACAAGGACGAGCTTGTTGCCGTTCCTTACCCCGATCGCGGAGATGCCCCAGAATCAATCGACTCCAAAGTAAAGAGGATCAAGAAACTTCTAGCGTCCGAAACTGGCAGCATCGAGCTTCACGACTTCCTAATTGATGAGTTACGCCACTTTCTCAGCTTGACAGCTCAAGACAACTTCCCGACATCGGGAGGCTACAGTGATGAAGAGCTGACGTCCCGTATCGCACGTTATGAAGAGGCGGTATCGGGCCTATGTCTGCTTCTTGCATGTGTGTCCTACTGGGGTACGGCGACCCACAAAGGCACGCTGCAGAAAGTAATTGCAAGATCGATGGATCGACCAGAGCATGTTGGCGGATTGACCACTTGGCTTGCATTGCGTTATTACCCAATGATCCTGGAGATCTATAGCGGGGGCATCGCTGCTGTAGATGGTGAAAGGTATGACTCGCTAGCACAGATTTTCAACACGCCGGTGCAGATAGCAGATGAGAAGAGCACCTATCGCATTTTTGCAGAGAGAGTTGGACGAGCCATTTCTGAGTTGAACCAAGCGAACGTATTCAAGAAGATCTCTGGACACGAAAGACACCATGTCCCGATGAGTGAGTATCTGTTCAAGGTCCTTCAGCCAAAACTTGATGACGTCCTCTTCCTTGGCAAAAACTACGAAAACGCCTTTGATCGCTTTGAAGTCCTATTTGCGCTCGTAGTTGCAGACGCAAATAAGCAGAGCCAGCGAAATCCTTGGGGGCCAGTAGGGCGCTTCGGCTGGAAGCATCAACACCACGGCGATGGCCCTCTCAAAGCAATTATTGAGGAAGCGAGATCTCAAAAGGATATGTGGCCTCCATTGAGGGCTGGCCTCTTTGGCGGTGATCACGTTCGTTTCGAAGCTGTCGCGGAGGAGTACATATCCTACGTTGATCGACTCAACATGTGGTGACCTCTAACAACTCATTCAAGCCGGACCCGCTTCGCGGGTCGGCTTAATTCAGGCGTTTAGGGCCTCCGCTCTTGGCCGAAAGCGAGTTAAGGAGCACAAGGAAGCTCCCGCCAAGCGCATCAAGAATAGAGCGGTTCTTTTGTTCCACTAACCACCACTCAATCACCGCCCACCAAACCGCCTCCGATAGTCCCCAGGCGACAACCCCACAATCCGACTAAACACCTTCCGGAACGAACCCGGGTCGCTGTAACCCACGTCCCAGGCAATCCGCTCCAGCGGCACACTACTGGTCTGCAGCATCTCCCGTGCACGGGCCACGCGTACGCGTTGGCAGTATTCGGTGGCGGTCATGCCGGTGGCTTTCTGGAAGCGGCGCAGGAAGGTGCGCTCTTCCAGCCCTGCGCGTTGTGCGAGTTCGACAGATGCGACCTGCTTGGCATGGGTGTCGTGCAGCCATTGCTGCACGGCCAGCACTGCGGCGTCGCCGTGTGTCAGGCGCGGCGAGAAACTGCTGTAGTAGCGCTGTTGGCGACCGGGGGGATCGATCAACAGCGTGCGTGCGACATCCAGCATCACCGCAGCGCCGAGATAGCGGTCCACCAGCCGCAGGCCGAGGTCGGTCCAGGCCATGGCGCCGCCTGCGCTGAAGATGTCGCCGCCGTCGATGAGCATCTGGTCCACGTCCAGCATCACGTCCGGAAAGCGTGCGGCCAGCAGTTCGGCGTATTGCCAGTTGGTGGTGATGGTGCGGCCGGCCAGGCACCCGGTTTCGGCCAGCAGGAATGCGCCGGCGCAGACGGATGCGAGCGTGGTGCCGTCGTCGTGCAGTGCGCGCAACCAGCCCAGGTAGGGCGCGGCGGCTTCGGTGGAAATCGGTGGTTGCATGCTGGGCGGAAGGATCATTACCTTCGGTGTTCCGCTTGGCGGCTGGCTTGAGCTGTAGACGGCCTGCGGCGCTTGGCCGGGCGCTTCGATGCGCCAATGCGTGACCTGCAGTTCAGGCGCGGTGGATGCTGCGCGTTCACTGGCAAGCCGGGCGGCCAGGCCGAACAGGTCGGTCAGGCCGAGCACCGCCGCCAGCTGGGCGCCGGGATACAGCAGGATTCCCACTTGGATGTGACCGTCGGTGCGCATCTGTCGGTACAGCCCTCAAGAATGTCGGTAGCGCCTCTTCGTGGTGGCAGGCCGGTCGCGGAGACTTCTCCCACACCATTCAACCACCCATCAGGGAGCCGTACATGAGCAAGCGCGCCATTATCGTCGTCGATCTTCAGAATGAATACCTTGCCACCGGCAAGCTGCCCCTGGTGGGCATTGATGCCGCCACCGCCAATGCCGTGCGCGTGATTGCCGATGCGCGGGCCACGGGCGTGCCGGTGCTGCATGTCCGCCATGAATCCGCCAGCAGTGATGCGCCGATCTTCGTGCCGGGCTCGGATGGGGTGCGGATCATGGCCGCTGTCGCGCCCGTCGGCGATGAGCCGGTGATCGTCAAGAACCACGTCAATTCGTTCCGCGATACCGATCTGAAGCAGCAGCTTGAAGCGCGCGGTATCGAGGACGTGGTGGTGGTTGGTGCGATGAGCCATCTGTGCGTGGACGCGGTGGTGCGTGCGTCCGCCGACATGGGCTATGCGGTCACCGTGCTGCACGACGCCTGCGCTACGCGTGACTTGGAGTTCAACGGCGTTGTGGCACCGGCTGCCCAGGTGCATGCGGCGATGATGGCGTCGTTTGAGTTCGGGTATGGGCGCGTTGTTGCTACGGATGCGTATCTGGCGGGGTGATCGCACCGGTGGCTTTGGCGATGGCTTTCAACTGGGTGGGTCTGGTACAACGCGGCACGGCGTTGCGGAGCAACGCTGGCCCGAACTACTGGACTTACACAATGCGATTCAAACCATCTCGCCTGGCTGCCCTTCTTCTGTTGGGCGTTGCTGCGCCGGCTTTTGCCGAGACGACCATCTGCAAGATCGAGGGTGATTCAATTGGCCCGGAATTGATCTCCTGGGACACCAAGACGCAGCGGGCGCAAGTGAAGCTGCTGGGCGAGGACTTGCAGGGGAAGATGACCTGGAAGCGGAAGCATGATGATCTTGGTGACAAGGTCAATCTGAGCTTTACGCCTGCTGATCCGCTGTTTGGGGATGAGTATGAGTTTGTGGTGTTCCCCACCGAGAGTGGGCATCGGGTGATGGGGGTTGGGTACAAGTACTACAACGGGGTGAAGTATTTGAATATCAGCCAGGGGAACTATGTGGCTGTTTGTAGTTCGTTGTAGGTCTGGTTGCTTCGTCCTGAGGGAGCTGCGTTAGCTGGGGGGCTTGAGGTGTTGGTTTGTTGCGAAGAGCACCCCTCCCCGGCCCTCCCCTGCGCGGTGCGCAAGGGAGGGGGCTGAGCTGGCTTCGCTTTTTGCTGTTGGTTTGCTGGTGGGCTCTTTTTTTTGTTGGAGCTGCGTTAGCTGCGAAGCTGGGGATGCTTGGGGTGTTGGTTTGCTGCGAAGTGCACCCCTCCCCAGCCCTCCCCTGCGCGTTGCGCAAGGGAGGGGGCTGAGCTGGCTTCACTTGGTTCTTCTGCTTGCTTGTTTGCGCTTGCTTGCTGCGTTAGCACAGGATGGTTACGGAATGGCTAAGGCTGTATGCCTTCCATCGAACGTGACGCATTGCTGCCAGCATCACCATCCTCTCGGTTATGCTACGGCACCATTTCCGGCAAGGACGTACCGTGACCATTGGCGAATACACGCAGGTTTATCGTGGCAAGAAAGTCGTTGACTTCCAGATGGGGGGCTCGGCCGTAGCTGGCGATGTCGCTTACCGTTTGATGCAGGAGTACGACAGCGACGAGAGCCAGGAAGAACTGCTGGCCAATTTCTTCGAGCAGGTTGATCCGAAGTCGATTGAAGTGCTGATCATCGGCGCATGGGATGAAGCCTCCGGCGAGGGCCCACAGGGTCTGATCGATGGACTGATTGCGCGCCGTGCCGAGCTGGGCAACCTGAAGGCGCTGTTCGTGGGCGACATGACCTACGAAGACTGCGAGATGTCGTGGATCAACCAGATCTCCTACAACCCGCTGCTGGAGGCCTTCCCGGGCCTGGAGTCGCTGCGTATCCGTGGCACCTCCGAACTTGAACTGCAGCCCTTCACGCATGCGTCGCTGCAGGAGCTGGCGATCGAGAGCGGTGGCCTGCCGAACGAGATCGTCATTGCCATCGCCAACTCCACGCTGCCGGCCCTGCGCCATCTTGAGCTGTGGCTTGGCGACGATGGTTATGGCTTCGATGGCGATGTGGCGGTCTACCAGCGCCTGTTGTTGGCGATCGGGCCGGAGCGCCTGCAGTACCTGGGCCTGCGCAACGCCATGATCAGCGACGAGCTGGCGGTGTGGCTGGCCGGTGAGCCGTGGCTGGGCACGCTGCAGACACTGGACCTGTCGCTGGGCACCATCGGCGACGTCGGCGCGCAGGCGCTGTGCGAGAGCCCGAACCTGGGCAGCCTGCAGCGCATCGACCTGAGCCACCACTACATTTCCGCAGCGTGGCAGCAGAAGCTGCATGCGCTGCCGTGCACGGTGGTGCTGGACGATCCGGAAGAAGAAGACGACGGCGACCGCTACGTGGCGGTGTCCGAGTAAGGCGAAGATGGCCAATTGGCTGTTGATCGGCCCGCGCGGCAGCCGCCGTATCGGGTGGCTGCAGCGTGCCCTGCACGATCAGGGCGCGCCTGCCGCGCATGTGTTCGACTACGAAACCCTGCTCGCCGAGCCTGCGCGGCTGCTTGAGGCACTCGCGCAGACGCCCGGTGCCATCGTCAAGCTGGAATCGCCCGGCGAAGCGCCTGCGCTGCACCAGGCCTTGGTGCTGCGTGGCTGGGAGTTGTCCGGCGCTGCTGGTGATGCGCCCTTGCCTGCCGCGCATGGCGAGCTGGTGCATCAGCAGTTCTGGTACGCCGGCTTTGCCGATGTGCTGGCGTCGCTTCCAACGGGACCGCATTACCTCAATGCACCGGCCGATCTGGCCTGCATGTCGGACAAGCTCCGCTGCCAGCAGGTGCTGGCCGATGCAGGCGTGTCGGTGCCGCCCTTGTTCGGTGCGATCAGCGGCTACGAGGATCTGTGCGCGCAGCTGCGCGATGCGGCCTGCGAGCGTGTCTTCATCAAGGCCCGCTACGGTTCGTCCGGTGCTGGCGTGCTGGCTTACGCGCGCAACCGCGATGGGCGCGAGGTCGCCTATGGCTCGGCGGAACTGGTGGAACAGGACGGCCGCTGGCGGGTGTTCAATTCGCTGCGGCAGCGTCGTTATGACCGGCACGACGATATCGCACGGCTGGTGGACTTGCTGGCCGAGCAAGGCGCCTACATCGAGCGCTGGATTCCCAAGCCCACCGTGCCGGGCAGCGATGGCCGCCGCTATGACGTGCGCGTGGTCGCGCTGGATGGCCAGCCACGGCAGCGGGTGGCGCGGATGAGCGCGGGCGCGCTAACCAACCTGCACCTGGGCAATGCGCGCACGCAGCTGGAAGCGCTGCTGGATGCCGATGCCATCCGCCATCTGCAAGCAGCCACGGTGAAGGCCGCGGCTGCATTCCCTGCCAGCCGCATGATCGGCTTCGACCTGATCGTGCGCGGCACGCGCAGCTGGGTGCTGGAAGCCAATGGCTTCGGCGACCTGCTGCTGGACCTGCGCCATGACGGGCGCACCACCTACGAAGACCAGGCGCTGTTGGCGCCTACGCGTTCTGCCATCAACGAGTACGCCCATGCTTGAGACCCGCTTGCCCGACATGCACCGCATCGTCGGCAGCCATGACGTGGTGATGATCACCCTGGACGCCCTGCGCTTCGATGCGGCCCAGCGCTGCTTCGAGCGCGGCGAGCTGCCGGTGCTTGCGCCGCACCTGCCGGCCGATGGCTGGGAGCTGCGGCATACGCCGGGCAGCTTCACCTATGCGGCGCACTCGGCGTTCTTTGCCGGCTTCCTGCCCACACCTGCGCGGCCGGGGCCGCATCCGCGCCTGTTTGCGCTGGAGTTTGAAGGCAGCGAGACCATCGTACCGGAGACCTTCGTATTCTCCGGCCGTGCCGACATCGTCGGCGGCTTCCGCGACCAGGGCTATCGCAGCATCTGTATTGGCGGCGTTGGCTTCTTCAACCGTCGCAATGCGCTGGGCTCGCAACTGCCCAGCCTGTTCGAGGAAAGCCACTGGCAGCCCGAGCTCGGCGTGACGGCGATCGACTCCACCGAGCGCCAGGTGGCACTGGCCTGCGAGCGTCTGCAGGCCGCGGGCGAGCAGCGCTGCTTCCTCTTCATCAATGTCTCGGCCATCCACCAGCCCAACCGGCATTACCTGCCCGATTGCGACGCGGATGGACTGGACAGCCACTGCGCCGCGTTGCGCTACGTTGATGGCGAGTTGGCGGCATTGTTCGCGGCCTTGCGTGCGCGTGGGCCAGCCTTCGTGATCCTCTGTTCCGACCATGGCACCGCTTACGGCGAGGATGGCTTCCACGGCCACCGCCTCGCCCACGAGACGGTGATGAACGTCCCCTATGCGCATTTTGTGTTGAGCCCATGACCGCCCATCGTTTGTCAGAGCTGCTGCGGCTCGAGCCCTACCAGGCCTATTCCTACTCCTACCCGCACAAGTCCGCGTACCGGCCGATCACCCAACCGCCGCTGCTTGCCGATGCCTGGGCGAGTGAGCCGCGTGATGCGCTGTTCCTGTACCTGCACGTGCCGTTCTGCAGCTACCGTTGCGGCTTCTGCAATCTGTTCGCAATGGCGCGGCCGGCACCGGCGCAAGTGGAAGCCTATCTGGCGCAGATGGAGAAGCAGTTGCGGGTGACTGCCGATGCCTTGGGCGAACACCGCTTCGTGCGCTTCGCGCTGGGCGGCGGTACGCCTACCTATCTGGATGCGCCGCAACTGCAGCGGCTGTTCGATTTCGTGCAGCGCCACGCCAACATCGACCTGCATTCGATTCCTGCTGGCATCGAGGTGTCGCCGGAAACCGTGGACGCGGCGAAGATGAAGATCTGCCGCGACGCCGGCATCGACCGCGTCAGCATGGGCATCCAGAGCTTCAGCGATGCGGAAGTTCGCTCGCTGGTGCGGCCACAGCAACGCGCGGTGGTCGAGGAAGCCATCGCGCAGATTCGTGCCGCTGGCATTCCAACGCTCAACCTGGACCTGATCTACGGCATCGCCGGGCAGACTGTGGCCAGCTTCCTGACCTCGATCGACAGCGCCCTCGCCTTCCAGCCGGAAGAGCTTTACCTCTACCCGCTGTACGTGCGTCCGCACACCGGGCTGGACCGCATCGGCGCGAAGGAAGGCGGCAAACGCTCCTTCGTCATTCATCCCGAGTCGGTGGACAACCGCCTGGCCCTGTATGAAGCCGGCCGCGAGCGTCTGCTTGCCGCAGGCTATGAGCAGGTATCGATGCGCATGTTCCGAGCGGCGAACGCACCGGATTCCGGCGGGCCGGCGTACTGCTGCCAGAGCGACGGCATGGTCGGCATCGGCTGCGGCGCCCGCTCGTATACCAGCGGCCTGCACTACTCCAGCGAGTACGGCGTCAGCCGGCGCTCGGTGGCGGACATTCTTGCGCATTACCTGGAACGCGATGAGGCCTCTTTCGCCCGCATCGACTACGGCGTGCGGTTGGATGAGGACGAGCGCCGTCGCCGCTTCGTCATCCAGTCACTGCTGGCGCAGCCGGGGTTGGATCTTGCGCAATACCGCGAGCGCTTCGGCACGGAGTGCTTCGACGATCTGCCGCAGCTGGATGAGTTGTTCGAACAGGGCTTGGCGACGCGCGAGGATGCACTGGTCGCCTTGAACGACACGGGTCTCGCCCGCGCCGACACCATCGGCCCGTGGCTGATCTCCGCTGGCGTGGCCGAGCGCATGCGCGACTACCAGTTGGATTGAGCCGCGCATGCATCTTTCCATCCTCTATCGCGGCCGGCTGAGCAGTTGCAATTACGACTGCCCGTACTGCCCCTTCGCCAAGACCTACGACACCCGCGCCGCCCTGCGCCGCGACGCCGAGGACCTTGCACGCTTCGTCGACTGGGCGGAGCGGCAGACGATGGAGTTGTCGGTGCTGTTCACGCCGTGGGGCGAGGGATTGGTGCGCCGCCACTACCGCGACGCGATGGTGCAGCTAAGCCATATGCCGCATGTCCGCCGCGTGGTGATACAGACCAACCTGTGCATCGGCACTCGTTGGTTGGATGCGGTCAACATCGACAGCTTCGCGCTGTGGTGCACCTATCACCCCGGGCAGGTGACCCGCGCCGCCTTCCTGGCACGCTGCCGCGAGCTGGACCGGCGCGGTGTGCGCTACACGGTTGGCATGGTGGCGATGCGTGAGCATCTGGAAGAGATCCAACTGCTGCGCGGCGAACTGCCGGACGAGGTGCCGATGTGGATCAACGCCTACGACGAGCGCCCCGCCGGTTACTACAGCGATGCCGAGATCCAGCAGCTGCAGCGCGTGGACCCGCACTTCCTGTTCAACCTCGAACCCACGGCAAGCCTGGGCGCCCCCTGCTTCACCGGCGAGAACGTGGTGTCGGTGGATGGCGACGGCAACGTCAAGCGCTGCCACTTCGTCGCCGAGCCGCTGGGCAATCTGTACGACGGCAGCTTTGCGGCCCAGCTGCGTCCGCGCGGCTGCCCGAACCAGCGCTGTGATTGCTATATCGGTTACGCCCACCGCAAGGATCTGCCGTTTCAGCGGGATTATCCGGCGGGGGTTCTTGAGCGGTTTCGGGGATAAGGCAAAACCGGGGTCAGAGTGGGGTTTCGTTTCGAAACCCCACTCTGACCCCGGTTTTGACCTTTGCTGACCATGCGCTTTTTGTAAGAGCTGCGCCAGCCGCAAAGCTGGCATGGCATGAACTGATGGTTTATTGCCAAGAGCACCCCTCCCCAACCCTCCCCTGCGCTGCGCGC
>Ga0308158_10003068_pt1 | contig 15050 bp, 10 predicted proteins | sample PhyBR2_FD_201038 | JGI IMG/M metagenome (GOLD analysis project Ga0308158, IMG submission 201038) | Phyllosphere microbial communities from UC Gill Tract Community Farm, Albany, California, United States - DLSLB.R2 | ecosystem: Host-associated > Plants > Phyllosphere > Unclassified | place: USA... | reverse complement strand
AACAGGGAAACAACGTTAGCCGAACGACAGCTGGTCAGAGGACCAACATCGGTAGAATTATTATTGGTGCTAAATATTAGGCCCGCGAATCAAATTGGCGAGATTGTGCGTTGGTTAACAGTGCTGGTGCTGGCTCTCCTATACTGATAACTCGATAGAGTCATTAAGGAGACTGATTGATGAAACGTTATTGGTATGCGGCGCTTGGCCTGATGGCCTGCGGGGCCGCTCAGGCGGCGACGGTCGACGTTGAGATGAACTTGGTGACCGGGCAGGGCATCGGTCAGGATATCGGCAAAGTGGCCATCAGCGAAACGCCTTACGGCTTACTGTTCACGCCGAGCCTGAAAGCCTTGCCGGCCGGGGTGCACGGTTTCCATGTGCATGAGAAAGGCAGCTGCGAGCCGGGCATGAAGGACGGTAAGGCGGTGGCGGCGCTGGCGGCCGGCGGGCATTTTGATCCGCAAAAAACCGGGAAACACCTCGGGCCGTATGCCGACGGGCATCTGGGCGATTTGCCGGCCATCTATGTGACCGTCGACGGCATGGCGAACGACCCGGTGTTGGCGCCGCGGCTGAAAAAAATCAGTGAAATTGAGGGCAAGGCGCTGATGGTGCACGCCGGCGGCGATAATCACTCGGATCATCCGCTGCCGCTCGGCGGCGGTGGTGAGCGCTTCGCCTGCGGCGTGATCAAGTGATCATCCGCCGCTGACGGCCGCTGTGGCGGCGGGCTGGCCAATGGCCTGTTGCAGTTGCTGCAGCGAGCAGTAGAGCCGCCAAATAAGGCCGGCCAGATCGCGCGCCGCCTGTTCCGGGTGGTGCGCCAGGGCGTTGCTCATGCGCAGCAGTTCTTGCAGCGTGGCGTCCAGCGAACTGTGATGCACGCCTTTCTCCGTCATGATGCCGCGCAGGCAGTGGATACAGACGTTGCGCACCGCCGACAGCGGATCTGAGCGGGTTTGCCAGTCGCGCAACTGCCAGACGATGTGGCTGCAGTTGAGCAGCACCACGCCCCAGCGCAGCAACCAGGTGCGCGCCTCCTGATCCTGACTTTGATTGAGCTGGCTGATGCGATGGTAGATCAGCGATTCAAACTGGCTTTCGCTCTGCTGCGGCTTTTTGCTCAACTGATCGATAAAGTCGCGGCGCAGCGCGCGGATAATACGGCGGCTCTTTCGCTTGTCCGAGCTGGGGCGCAGGATCTGAAACGCCAGCCCGGCCAGCAGCACACCGACAATTTTACCGATGTTGTCATTGATAAAGGACTGGTAGTCATAGCTCGGCGGATTGCTGACGGTCAGAAATGAGCCCATAAAGACGATCAACTGCCCCCAAAGCGCGGCATAAGGCGGATTCTGCAGCTTGAGCATCTGCATGGTCACCAGGATCGGGAACAGGAAGGCGCAGAACACCCAGAAATCGTCAATCTGGATCATCAAACCGAATTTCACCACGAAGCAGGCGACCGAGAGCAGCAGCACCGCCTTGAGCAAGGTGCTGACGCTGTTGATCGGCGAAGGCGTGGAGGAGTAGAGCACGCAGCTGATGGCGGTGAGCGTCAGCGCCGCGCTGCCGGCGTCCCACTGCGTGTTGATCCAGTAGGCGCAGCCGATCACGATGCATAAAAAGGTGCGCAGGCCGTTATAGGCGGCTTCGTAGCTGTCGGTATGGCGCGCCAGCGAGGTGACGCGCGGCGGCTGGAGATCGCTGACCGCCGTGGCGCTTTCCAATCGCTGCAGCCAGCGGTTGCAGCGCAGATAAAGCCAGCAGAAATCACGCAAACGCAGCCAGAAGGCGCGATGGCGGTAGTCCGCTGCATCTTGCGGGGCGATCTGCTGGAGCAGGCGCGCCAAGCGATATTTATCGGTGGCGGGATCGCGCAATTCATCCAGCAGTTGCGTCAGCACCGGCATCAGATTGGCGGGGCGATCCGGCCAGTTCAGCAGCATGCGGCGCAGGCTGGAGATGACGCTGGTAATGCGCAGCTGCTGGTGCAGCAGATAGTTGAGCAGGTTATTTTGCCGCCGCAGGCGGTAGTGGCTCCAAAACGCCTGAATGCGCAGCAGGTTCATGGTCAGGATCTGGCCGATAACCCCTTCGTGCGAGGTGCGCATCTGTGCGGTGACCTCCGGCTGCCACAGCATGGCGGCGTGCTCCAGCAGCCGCTGCTGCATGCGCCGCAGCGAAGTCAGCAAGGCTTCGCCGTCGGAGGTGCTGGGCAGGATCATCATCATCAGCCCGCCGCACAGAATGCCGGTGATCACTTCGCAAACCCGCGCCTGGGCGATATCGAAGATCTGCTGGGTATCGGTGACGTTGACCGTACCGAAGGCGATGATGGCGGCGGTATAGCCCGCCAGCGCGAACGCGTAGGAAACGTTGTTTAGATAATGGTTGGAGATATAGGTGCATAGCCCGATCCAGGCGGCGATGAACAGCGTGAACAGCCAGGGATCGTTCAGGCAGTGGCCGGCGATCGCCACCGACGCGGCGGCGCCCACCAGGCTGCCGAAGATGCGGCCGATGCTTTTGCTGATCACGCCGCCGATGGTGGGGAAGCTGACCACCGCGGCGGAGGTGAGCGCCCAATAGGGTTCGTCGAGCTCGAGCACGAACGCCACCCACAGCGCCAGACACATCGCCAGCGAGTTACGCAGCGCATAGCGCCATTGGCCGCCGGTCGCCTTACCCCAGGGGGTACGGCTCCACTCCAGAAAGGGCAGGTTCACACTTTAGTTCCGCTGATGAATCGAAATGGTGCAGGTGGTGCCGGCAACCAGCGTCAAATCGGCGGGCACGTTGAGCAATTTTATCCGCACCGGCACGCGCTGAGCCAAACGCACCCAGGGAACATTGGGCTTAACATCCATTAATAGATCGTTGTTGCTGTCAACGCTTTGATCGTAAATGGCGCGGCCGATACTCTCTACTTCCCCCTGCAACGGGGTGTTGCCGTTATATAAGACAATATCGGCTTTATTGCCTTCTTTTATATGTTTCAGCTTGGTTTCTTCGAAATAACCGAGTACATAAAACGAATGGACATCCACCAGTGCGACCAAAGGCGTGCCGGCGTTGGCGTAGTTCCCGACCCGCGCCTGCAGATTGGTGATATAACCGTCGGTCGGCGCGTAAATTTTAGTTTTGCTCAAATTCCATTTGGCCTGTTCCAGGTTGGCCAGGGCGGCTTTATAGGCGGCCTTCATTGCCTGAGCGGCTAAATTGGACTCATCCAAATCTTCAGCGGAAATAACGTTGCGCGGCAACCCGCGGCGTCGGGCGGCTTCGTGGTCCGCCTTGGCCAGATCCGATTGCGCTTTTGCCACCGCGGCCTCGGCATTGTCCAGCGCGATCTGATAAGGCACCGGGTCGAGGGTAAAAATCAGACTTCCCGCAGGTACGAATTGATTGTCATTCGCACTTATTTTCTCTAATCTTCCAGAAACCTCAGGGGTGATATTGACGAGTTCTGCGCGCACTTTTCCGTCACGGGTCCATGGGGATTGCATATAATAATTCCAGAGCCACCAACCGGCGCAGACGGCAATGGCGCAGACGATCACCGTAGAAAAGTATTTTAATGTTTTACGCTGCATGGGTTACCAACTCGCTAAAATCCATAAGGAACCGCTGACGGTCAGGACGAAAATGGACAGGTCCATCAACATGGGGTGCCAGATTTCACCGGAATACATCCAGTCCCTGAGCAACTGATGAATCAGCAACCATAAGACCAGTCCTAGCAAAAAAGCTTTAAATATGGGTGGAAAATAAAGCGATGCCCCCAGGACCAAATCGGGTAAGGGCGATGAGGCGTGTAACCATGATGTATTCACATTAACAATCCCTACGGGTGAATATGTTGAATATTTGCATAACGATTAAACAATAGCGGCTAAAAATAGTGGTTATTTCCACAATATACATTATATACATTTGTGTTTTTAATGTGAGTTACCCAAAATAGTCTAAGCTCTGGGAGGTAATGTTAGCATGCTAATTATAAGGAGGGGTAAGTGGAGTCAACATTAGGTTCAGATTTAGCACGATTGGTTCGTGTTTGGCGAGCGCTCATCGATCATCGGCTCAAGCCGTTGGAGCTGACCCAAACGCATTGGGTTACGTTGCACAATATCAATCGCTTGCCGCCGGAGCAGTCGCAAATCCAGCTGGCCAAGGCGATCGGTATCGAGCAACCGTCACTGGTTCGCACGCTGGACCAACTGGAGGAGAAGGGGCTTATCACGCGTCACACCTGTGCCAACGATCGCCGCGCTAAGCGCATCAAGCTGACCGAAGCGGCCGATCCGATCATCAGGGAAGTCGACAGTGTGATCACATCTACGCGCAGTGAGATTTTAAGCGGCATTACCGCCGACGAAGTGCATCTGTTGGTAGGGCTGATTGGCAAGTTAGAACAAAATATCACCGAACTGCAGAACAAATAATAATATTCTTATTTTTCTACGATTACAGTTTCACAGCATCAGAAATAAAACCGGAGGCGATTGCCTCCGGTTTGCCGTGTGCCGCCTGCTGACTTACAGCGGAGAGACGGTGATGGTGTCGCCCATGCGCGCCATGCGCACGCGCTGACCCGGGCTGAACTTGGTGTCGCCTGCTTTCTGCACCACGACGATGTTCTCTTTCTGGTCGGTTTTGATTTCCAGCTCGTAGCCTGAGGTACGACCGGCCACTTCACCGATGCTGTTGCCCGCCGCGCCGCCGGCGATAGCGCCCGCCGCGGTAGCCAGCGTACGGCCGGTGCCGCCGCCAACGGTGTTGCCCAACAGCCCACCAATTACCGCGCCGCCGATCATCCCCAAGGCGTTGGAGCCTTCGCCGCCCTGAATTTTAACCGGACGCACGGAAACCAGCGTCCCGTAAGTGACGTTCTGCACCTGCTTGGCCTGCGAGGACGAGTAGACATCGCCGGACATGGATTCATTGGCACACCCAGCCAACGTAACGGCGGCGACGGCAACGACGAGAAGACGCTTGATCATATAAAACTCCTGATGGTAGTAGTCCATAACCTGGCAATGCTCACCAGGCAAGATTCAGTGAAAATGATAGACAAAGTATGGCTGAAAGTTGATACAGCGCCATGCCTCATCGCTGCACGCAGCTTAACTTTTCTCTGTTCAACCAATAATAAACCGCGGTTTACCTTTATGACAGCCTCACCGACATTCCGTTGCCGGTTAACGCACGGTTTAACACATAAAATGTGCCACAGCGACGCACCTGGCTCACGGCGCGTAAAAAAAGCATCATAATTCATGGCGTTAATTCGTCAATTCTGGTTTATTTGTCAGGATAAAATTTGCTTACCGTGCGGGTTAGAGGATGTTGCTATGAAGTCAGGCCGCTATATAGGCGTCATGTCCGGCACCAGTCTGGACGGAATCGATGTGGTATTGGCCGCGATTGACGATCGCATGGTGGCGCAGCAGGCCAGCTATAGCCATCCGATGCCGATCGTGCTGAAAAAAGAGATCCTGGGGATGTGCCAGGGGCAGCAAACCACGCTGGCCGCGGTCGGCCGGTTGGACGCACAGCTGGGCACGCTGTTTGGCGAGGCGGTGCTCGGCCTGCTGAAGCAAACCGGCATCGACGCGGATCATATCACCGCCATCGGTTGCCACGGCCAGACGGTATGGCACGAACCGGAAGGCGATGCGCGTTTCTCCATGCAGCTCGGCGACAACAACCGCATCGCCGCACTGACCAATATCACCACCGTCGGCGATTTCCGCCGGCGCGACATGGCTTACGGCGGGCAGGGCGCGCCGCTGGTGCCGGCGTTTCATCAGGCGCTGCTGGGGCATCCCGTCGAGCGGCGTATGGTGCTGAACATCGGCGGCATCGCCAACCTCTCTCTGCTGTTGCCCGGTGCGCCGGTGCGCGGTTTTGACACCGGGCCAGGCAACATGCTGATGGACGCCTGGATCTGGCGCCACCGCGCGCAACCTTACGATCAGGACGGCGGCTGGGCTATGCAGGGGCGCGTCTGTTTGCCGCTGTTGCAGCAGATGCTGGCGGACCCTTACTTCGCGCTGCCTGCGCCGAAAAGCACCGGCCGCGAGTATTTCAACATCGCCTGGCTGGAGCGTCAGCTGGCCGGATTACCGGCGATTGCGCCAGTCGACGTGCAGGCCACGCTGACGGAGCTGACCGCCGTCAGCATCAGCGAACAGGTGCAGCTGGCCGGCGGGTGTGAGCGCCTGCTGGTCTGCGGCGGCGGGGCGCGCAACACGCTGCTGATGGCGCGCCTGTCGGCGCTGTTGCCGGGCACCGAGGTCTGCCTGACCGACGATTGCGGCGTCAGCGGCGACGACATGGAGGCGCTGGCCTTCGCCTGGCTGGCGTTTCGCACGCTGTCCGGCCAGGCCGGCAACCTGCCTTCGGTGACCGGCGCCAGCCGTGAAACGGTGTTGGGTGGGATTTATCCGGTTTTGCCATTCGGGGGGCGCTAGCTCTGTTAGGATAGCCTGTGAAGGATTTTTCTAAGGAGCAACAGCATGAAAAAAGTCATTTTCGTCGCCGGCGCGCTGGCGCTGTCCGGCTGCAGCTACATCCTGCCGCAGAGCAGCCAGACGATGCACTACCAGTGTGGCACCACGCCGTTGACGGTGGCGCTTGACGGCAAGGCGAGCGAAGTCAGCCTGCTGATGGATGGCGAACAGCTGCATCTCAAGCAGGTGCTGGCGTTGACTGGCGCCAAATACAGCGACGGCAAATACACTTTTTGGTCGAAAGACCGCAATGCCTATCTTGAGCGCAACGGCAAGGTAGTGATGAGCGACTGCGTGTTGACGGAGTGACGGTCAGCGGCGGCGTCGGAGCGATTGAGTTCCTGGCGCCGCAGGCGCAGAATGTAACGACGGATTTTTCAGTTGGTCGATAACCCAGATGATTGAAAAGAATGAGTTTGATGTTGCGGACCTGCGCCGTGAATACACCCGAGGCGGCCTGCGCCGCAACGATCTGACCGCCAATCCGCTCGAGCTGTTCGAGCGTTGGCTGAAACAGGCCTGCGACGCGCGCCTGGCCGATCCTACCGCCATGTGCGTCGCCACCGTCGACGAACGCGGCCAGCCGTATCAGCGCATCGTGCTGCTCAAGCATTTCGATGAGCAGGGGCTGGTGTTCTACACCAACCTCGGCAGCCGCAAGGCGCAGCAACTGGCGCAAAACCCGCATATCAGCCTGCTGTTCCCCTGGCACATGCTCGACCGTCAGGTGATTTTCCTCGGTCAGGTGGAGCGCCTGTCGACCCTCGAAGTGCTGAAGTATTTCCATAGCCGACCGAAGGACAGCCAGATCGGCGCCTGGGTGTCGCAGCAGTCGTCGCGCATTTCCGCGCGCGGCGTGCTGGAAAGCAAATTCCTCGAGTTGAAGCAAAAGTTCCAGCAGGGCGAGGTGCCGTTGCCGAGTTTCTGGGGCGGATTCCGCGTGAAATTCGACTCCGTCGAGTTCTGGCAGGGGGGCGCTCACCGCCTGCATGACCGTTTCCTGTATCAGCGGGACGGGAATGACTGGAAAATTGACCGACTGGCACCTTGAAGGCGGAAAATCCCCTCTAAGCGCTGGTGCTGACGCCGCCGGCGCTTTATTCTATGCGCTACCCTGAATTTTTATTTCGCCACTGGGCGAAAGGCCGTGTACCGGCAAAGGTGCATTCGTTTATACATGGAGTCATTGATGGCAAGCAGCAACTTGATTAAACAACTGCAAGAGCGGGGCCTCGTTGCCCAGGTTACGGATGAGGAAGCGTTAGCGGAGCGACTGGCGCAAGGGCCAATTGCACTGTATTGCGGTTTCGATCCGACCGCTGACAGCTTGCATTTGGGCCATCTGGTTCCTCTGTTGTGCCTGAAGCGCTTCCAGCTGGCCGGCCACAAACCGGTAGCGCTGGTGGGCGGCGCCACCGGCCTGATCGGCGATCCGAGCTTCAAAGCGGCGGAGCGCAAGCTGAACACCACCGATACGGTGAACGAGTGGGTGGAGAAGATCCGCAAACAGGTTTCCCCGTTCCTCGATTTCGACTGCGGCAGCAACAGCGCTATCGCGGCCAACAACTACGATTGGTTCGGCGGCATGAACGTGCTGACCTTCCTGCGTGACATCGGCAAGCACTTCTCCGTCAACCAGATGATCAACAAGGAAGCGGTCAAGCAGCGCCTGAATCGCGACGACTCCGGCATCTCCTTCACCGAGTTCTCCTACAACCTGCTGCAGGGCTTCGATTTCTCCGAGCTGTACAACCGCCACCAGGTGGAGCTGCAGATCGGCGGTTCCGATCAGTGGGGCAATATCACCTCGGGTATCGATCTGACGCGTCGTCAGCATCAGAAGCAGGTGTTCGGCCTGACCGTGCCGTTGATCACCAAGGCGGACGGCACCAAGTTCGGTAAAACCGAAGGCGGCGCGGTCTGGCTGGCGCCGGAAAAAACCAGCCCGTACAAGTTCTACCAGTTCTGGATCAACACCGCCGACGCCGACGTTTACCGTTTCCTGAAATTCTTCACCTTCATGAGCCTGGAAGAGATCAACGCGCTGGAAGAAGAAGACAAGAACAGCGGCAAGGCGCCGCGCGCCCAGTACGTGCTGGCGGAAGAAGTGACCGGCATGGTGCACGGTGCGGAAGGCCTGGCGGCCGCCAAGCGCATCACTCAGAGCCTGTTCTCCGGCGCGCTGCATGACATGACCGAAGCGGACTTCGCCCAGCTGGCGCAGGACGGCATGCCGACCATCAAACTTGAGCGCGACGCCGATCTGCAGCAGGCGCTGGTGAATGCCGAACTGGTGCCGTCACGCGGCCAGGCGCGCACCATGATCGGTTCCAACGCGGTGACCATCAACGGCGAGAAACAGTCGGATGCCGAATACCGCTTCAGCGACGCGGACCGTCTGTTTGACCGTTACACGCTGCTGCGCCGCGGCAAGAAACACTACTGCCTGGTGGATTGGCAGTAAGCGTCAGGCTACATGACATGAAAAGCCCGGGGGTCTCCCCGGGCTTTTTTTTTCGCATGGCGCGGATGACGATTAGGCAAACGCCTCCGACAGCGAATTTTCGGCTGCAAGACCGTTCACGGTGACGGCCGGCGCATGGTAGTGCAGAGAAACGGCGGCCAGATAGGGATCCTGATTGCCGATCGAGAACACCACATCATCGGCGTCAAACGTCTGGTTATGATTTTTATCCACGATGACATAGACCGATTTATCCAGTTTCAGCAAACCGACTTCCGCCAACTGGTGGGTGCTGGCGCCGTTGGTCATTTTCGCCAGAACCTGTGAGAACAGCGCCTGGGCGTTGTTGGCGCCCGTCAGACCGCTAAACGCCGCCTGCAGTTCGGTGGCGCTGGTCGCGCTGCCATACAGCGTGGCGGTTTTATCGCCGGCCTTGGAGAAGACCCATTGGCTGGCGGCGTCACCGACATTGATCACGCTATTCTGATAGCCGACGTTCAGGGTGACCATGTCATCTATTTTACTGTCGTTGAAGGAGAGTGTCCGTGTCGAGTCCACCGTGGTATTGCCTTTTACCTGTGCTTTCAACACCGTCAGGCCGGTATCGTCAATGGTCAGTTGATGCCCGTTCAATTCGTTGATGACAGTGCTGAAATCGTCTTTGTTGGCCAAGGAGTTCAATGTGTTGTAGAAGCTGCCGCCACCGGTGCCGCCTTTCTCCGCCACTAACTGCAGCTTCATATCCGAATAAAAGCGGCGATCGATGTAGTCGTTTCCGCGAATGGTTTGCAGATTATCGCTGAAATCCGCCGCGACGGTGAGGTTGAGCACCAGTGCTTGATCGCCGGCATACATCGCACCGGTCAGTAGCAGGTCGGAAATTGAGTTATCCCCGCCGCTGAGCGTCATGGTGCGGTTTTGCACCATTTCTGCGTTGCTGCCCATATAGACTTCCAGCGTTTGTTTATGGTCAGAGGTAAAGCTGAACGTGCCCATATCCAAATCGAAGAACTTGCCGCTGTCTTTGGTGAATTCCAACGTAAAGCGGGTATCGCTTTGCCGGGTATCATGAATATGAATATGGCTGTTGCTTGTCAGACCGCCGGCCAGTTTGAACGAGTCATTGCTGACGTTAAGCAGTGTCAGGTCGCCGGAATAAGCCGAAATAATCCCACCGGCGTGGCCGGTATAACCGTTGCCGTTGCTCAGGGGCAACTCGGCTTGGGTGAGGGAGGATACGTTGGCGTAAGCCGCGTTGTGGATGCCGGCATTTTGGCTGAAAAGACCAAAGTCGAAGACCTTGCTGCCTTCGCTGGCAACCCATTTTCCGTCGAGATAAATGTCGCCGGTTCCTTTGTAGTGAGTCAGATCGATATAGTCAAAATATCTGAATTGGTTGACGTTGCTGACGATACTGCCGTCGAGATTACCGAGCTGATTTGTGGTCAGATAAACTGATTTGGTAATGAAGTTAGCTGACAGCATTGTGATAGTGGACGAACTCGCGGATTTAGCCTCTGCCAAAAAATGGCTGCCGATATGGTTGGCGCCGCCGTTGACGCCATTGCCGGCCCAGAGCAAGTTTTTCGCCATCAGGCTGGTATGGGCATTGTTCAGGCTGCTGCTTCCTTCAACCACGACGTTTAAAAAGCTGATGGGTAAAGCGGCATCCGCATTGGCGATATTGGCATCGTTGAGGCGCAGAGAAACGAATTTATTGCCCAGCGAAGAGAGCACCATGGTGTTCGTAGCATAGAGACCGGACAGCACGATGGAATTAACATTCTTCAAGGCTGTCACATCAAGGTTCGTGGGCGTATTGACGTTGAGGTTGATCTGACTCAACGTGACTATCTCGGCATTGGTGACCTCATGATCCCCTCTGCCATTAATGCTGGCCACCAGTTTACCGCTATCTGACAGGCTGAACGTTCCGTTGAAGTCCCGTTGATAGCCCAATGCATCGCCCAATTTTATATCGAAGTTTTTCAGCAGACTGGCCTGGGGCGGGTAGGGGTGATTATCCAGTGGGAATTTGCCTTCGCGGAAGGCATCGATAATCAGCGAGGAAGCCTTGATATTGTCGTTGCCGGCCTTCAGCAGGATAGCCTGCGCTGAAGCGCTGTCGAGTGGCTGGCCATAGAGTTTGAGGTAAATCTTTTGATAATCTCCGGCGTTGCGGAATTGGTAGGCGCTTGACAACATTTTAAGCAGATCGCTGTGAGAGGTGCCGCTGGCCAACAAACGGCTAAAGGTATCGAGCGCAGTGGCGTCAGCGGCGGTTCCGGCAACCGTCAGGTACAGCGCCATCACCGCTTCGGTATAAACGGGCGGCGGTAATTCACCTGGTCCATAGACATGAGTTGCCGCCGTGAAGTTTTGCTTGGCGGTGGTGGCGGCGGCGTCATTTCTGATGTCATCCATCATGCGCACTATGACATCACCGCGTGTTTCACTGTGATCGTTCAATCCCGTCACGTATTTTTGCAGGTCACTCTCACTGGCGCTTTTACCAAACCCCGTCGAAAATATTTTCCTGACAAAATCGTCGTTGCTGAGTGAATGGATATAGCTTTTCGTGGCGATGAATGCATTGGCGATGTCGACGGTGTTTTTCTTGCCGCTAACCAGCAGGTCGCTCCAGTATTGGACGGCGGCGGAATGGGTCATGCTACCGAGCAGATAATAGAGACCTTGTACATCTGCTGCTGCAGAGAGCTGTGACGGTTGCACCAGCTCTGAAGGATACAGCGTGGTGTTGACGATCGTCTGCAAATGCTGTTGTTGAGCTTGCAGTCCGGCATCGTTGCCCGTGTAGTTTATGACGTTGGCGATCAAGCCAGTCGTCAGGTTGCCGAGAGATTTTCCTGCGTTGACCTGCGTGGTGAGCGCGTTCAGCGTCAAGGCATCCGGCTGTGCGCCGGTGGTATTCTGATAGATGTATTGTATTTTTTGGCTGGTGGTCAGGCCATCGTAGCGATGTTGCCCGTCTTGCGAACGAATAAACATATTGGCTAATTCACTTTGCGTGTAATCGCCTTTCTCCAGTTTTTTGGCGAAATAATTCAACGCGTCATCATCGGCTTTTTTGCCCAATATGGCATAGAACAGCTTGGCTACACCTTGTTGCAAGGTCAGTAGGCTCATGATATTTCCCTGTGTGTTGTTAAAATAAGTGCGAGGCATCGACAAGTACAGCCCAAAACAGCCTGATTGCAATGCGAGTGAACCTAAGGAAATTCTGTATTTGTTGAAAGTGCGGCCACCCACGACGCGAGGCGGCCGCTAATGACCATCAGGCCATGGCTAATTCCGTTGCGGGTGCGGCGGTGTTGCCGGCAAGCGTGATGACTGGCGCCTGATAATGAAGATGGGTCGTGATATCGTGGATGTCTTTATTGCCTAGCGAGAAAATAATATCCTGAGAATCAAGTTTTTGGTTGTTATTATTGTCAATAATAATATAAGCATTATTACCTAGCTTAACCACACCGACGCTTTGCAATAGGGCTTCACCGTTGCCATGCGTTATTTTCGTCAGGGCCTGGTTAAATATGTCCTGCGCGGAATCGCTGGGGCTGACAGCCAGTGAGTCAAACAACGCGTTGACCTGTTCCGTTTGGCTCAGTTCACCGTAAATGACGATCTCGCCTGATGACTTGGCGTTGAAGACCCAAGAACGATGCGGGTCGCCGACGGTGAGGGTATCCGTAGGGGTGAGGGTATTGATGGTGACCATGTCATCGATTGTGCTGTGCTCAAAGTTGATTTTGCTGTCGTGTGCATACTCATTGGCCATGGTCAATGGGTTCAACGTGGTGTTGCCTTTTAGCGTTAATGTCTGGCTGTTGGTATAGTCGATAGTGAGTTGTTCACCGGCTAATGCCTCAATGACGCTGTCGAAGGCGCTGTGATGCGTCAACGAGGTGAGTAGCTTATAGAACTCACTGCCGCCACTACCGCCTTTTTCCATCCTCAGGTCCGCTTCGACACGTGGGATGATTTCATGGCCGGGATTGAATGTCGGTTCAATAACAATACTTTTGAGGCTACTGCCAAAGTCTGCTTTTACCGTCACCTGCAATTTGCTTATACCGCCTATGCGTATTGTTTCAATCGCGTTTGCGCCTGCCAGAGTGACTGAGGCGAATTTTGAACCGTTGGCATATAAGCGAAGTTCTTCCGGCAGTTGTTGCCCGATGAAATGGCTGGTGAAGCTCAATGTTCCGGCTTCCAGGTGCTCGATGGCACGGTTGCCGATACTGACGCCCCAGGGCCCGAAGGGGTCTTCTGTTGGTGCGGTGACCGGCGCCAACTCCAGATGAAGTTTGCTTTGCGCTCCGGCGTTGCCGTTTATGGCGAGAAAGGGCAGCGTGTTGAAGACCGGCAGGTTGATAACATGCACATTATCGGCGAAACCTGAAAGTGTTAATCCCTGGTTGCCCGTCCAGTAATACCCGTCACCGCTTTTCTGGGCATGGGGAGCCTGTTGTAAATGGGCTACAGTTGGGATGCTGTCGTTATAAATACTGGCTGTTTGATTGATTACGCCATAATCGAAAATGTTTGCGCCTTCTGTCGCGATCCATTTCCCATCAAGATAAATATTTCCTGTGCCGCGATAACCCGCAAGATCGATCTGAGGAAAGAATTGAAACTGGTTAATGTTCGTTTTGATTACGCCTTCGGTGTCGCCACTTGCCGTCGAGGTCAGATAAATATCCTTCAAGATCAGGTTGGCGGAAATGACGCCATCCGCATCAAAAGCGTTCTGTGCGGTGAACGTCGTGCTGACCCTGTTGGCACCGTGGTTAACGCCATTGCCATTCCAGAGCAGGCTGGCGCCCCCTGTGCCAAAAAGAAGATCCATTTTGGCATTGGCGAGATCGAATTTATCGGAAATCATTACCGCATCACGTTCGGTACCAAATGCAATCTTTTCTGTCATCTTGAAGTAAGGGTTCTCGTCCAGATTGAGCCGCAAAGAGAATCCCTTATTTTTTAATGAGTTGAGTGCAATGGCGTCAGTGGGCATATTCCCCTGCAAGGTCACTTCCTGCAATTTGATTGAATGGCTGAAATCAACGTCAACCGAGGCATTCACATTCAGAAAGACGTGCGTCAGAACGGCCAACTCCGCCGGGCTTAACGGATGTTGACTGCCGGTGTTCACCGAACCGCTCAATACGCCGTCGGTGGAGAGCGATAATTCGGCGAAGGGTTTGTAATTCAGCGAGTTGGCGATGCTAAATTGATAGGCGGCGACATCTGCCGGATGAGGTTCACGCGCGCCGTCGAGTGGGGAAATCCCCTGGCGGAATGACTCGATGACCAACACGCTGGCTTGATATTTATCATTGCCGGCCTTCAGCAACAAGGCCTGTGAGAGCGCCGGGCTCAAATTTTCGTGATACAGCGAAGCGTAGATTTTCTCGTAGCTTTCCGCTTCCTGGAATTGGCGGGCGTTGGCCAGCATTTTCAACAGCTCGACGGAAGACGTCCCGCTGGCGAGCAAACGGCTAAAGGTGTCAAGTGCGGTCGCGTCGGCGGAAACGCCGGCCACCGTCAGGTAAAAGGACATCACGGTTTCGCCATAGAGCAAATCGGGGCGCTCGCCAGGTGCATAGACATGGGTGGCAGCCAGAAAATGACTTTTGGCCGTTTCATGCTGAGTGTCTGCTCGAATATCCGTTATCACACGCATGATGACTTCGCCACGGGTTTCGCTGCCGACGTTCAAGCCCGCGACATATTTTTGCACCTCGTCGGCGCTGGCCTGGTCGCCGAACGCTTTAAAAAATATTCTCTTCACGAAGTCTTCATGGCTAAGCGACGTGATATAGGGTTTGACGGTGGTGAAATAGGTCGCTATCTGTGCGGCGGTTTGGTGGCCGCCGGCGAGGACGCTGCCCCAGTAATTTACCGCTGTGGCATCAATCATGCTGCCGAGTACATAATAGATGCCCTGAATGTCCGCCGCCGCCGGGGCATGTTCTGCTGCCAGCACAAAGGCGGGATAGAGAGTGGTCGCTATGGTGTTCTCAATGTGTTGCTGTTGTGCCAGG
>Ga0308158_10003067_pt1 | contig 15050 bp, 12 predicted proteins | sample PhyBR2_FD_201038 | JGI IMG/M metagenome (GOLD analysis project Ga0308158, IMG submission 201038) | Phyllosphere microbial communities from UC Gill Tract Community Farm, Albany, California, United States - DLSLB.R2 | ecosystem: Host-associated > Plants > Phyllosphere > Unclassified | place: USA... | reverse complement strand
GCCATAAGCATCAGCCTCTGGAAATAGCTCAATTCTCTCCATGGGGCTCTGCAATATTTTCCGAAGAGTTTCAGCTTCCTGCTTTGTGACCGGAGCAATCATTGGACCCTCTTGTGGAACCTAACTCTGGAATTAAGCCGACCCGCGAAGCGGGTTCGGCTTGAATGAATTGTTAGGCGGCTGTGGCCACTTGCCGCTCCCCGGGCCAATGCTGCCTTGTTTGTGCAACCCAACGTGAGCCGATCATGCCACAGCTTGCAGGGTGGAGCTTGCCTGGGAAACCCTGCCGCGCGTAGCCGCCGAAGTGTGATGAAATGATTGCGGTGGGGCAGTGAAGCGTAAGGCGAAATGATGCGCTTGCCGATGCCGAGAACAGTTGGTGCTGCTGCCCGGAGCCGACCGGTGACTTGCCGATGTTGCGGCCGAAAGAAGAGGGGCCAGCCAACCCAACCCACTGCCGCCTAACTCGTATTGGACCGCCGAACAGCGGTGTAGCGCGGAGTATCCCGCGTTTTGTCCCTGCGTGGAACCGGGCGGATTCCCCCGCTGGATCAAATGTTTGTGTTCGAACGCTCTGCGCTCTATACGCTGTTTTCGGCCTGCAATAACCGCCAGCTAGCGGTCATAACAGGTAGCGATCGCTTTGCCGCGGTGTAACAACCTGCGGAAGGCCGTGGTGGTGGCACGCAAAGGTGATTTTCCTGTGCCCGTAAGTACACAAGCCAGGGCAAACGCCGCTTCACTCCACCTGTCGCACCTGTGCCTGCTCGGCAGCATTCCGCAGCGCCTGTAGAAACCTTGCCAAGGGCGCGCTCTGCGGCTCGCCGTCGCGCGTGTAAACCATTACCGGCCGTTGCCACGCAAACCCAGGTGCATCCAGCTTCACCCAATGGCCGGCAAGCAACTCGGCCTGCGCCAATCGGCTGGGCAGCAACGTGAGATAGCCGCCGTCGCGGATCATCGCGCGCATGAATTCCGGTGAGCCGCTTTCCATCGTATTGAGCGGTGGCTCCAGGCCGGCTTCGTGGAAGCGTTGCCGGAACGCGGCCTCCACCGCGCCCAGGCGCCGTCCGAATATCCAGGCCTGCTCCAGCAACTGTGCCGGCGTGATATCGCGTTGCCGCGCCAGCGGGTGGCGCACGCTGGCGAGCACACGGTACTCATCGTGCATCAGCACGTCGCTCTTGATGCGCGGGTCCGGGTCGCCGTCGCCGAAGGTGTGCAGGGTGACCACCGCGTCCAGCTCGCGCGCCAGCAGGTTGGGCAGCAGCTCGGGCAGGATGCCGCCGCTGACGTGGATGCCAATCTTCGGCCAGTGCCGGCGCAGGGCCAGCACTGCCGGTGCGACCAGCGAGCCGGCGGTGCTGGGGCCGGTGCCGATGCGCACTTGTCCCTCGGCGCCGGTCTGCAGCTCCTGCAGGCGGTCCTCGAAGCGGCGCACCGCGTCGTGGGCGGGCTGGGCGTGCTCCATCAGCAGGCGGCCCACGTCGGTGAGCCGCGCCTCGCGGCTGCCGCGCTCGAACAGGCGCGCGCCCAGTTGCTGTTCCAGCGCCTGGATGCCCTTGCTCAGGGCCTGCTGGGTGCGACCGGTGGCCGCAGCGGCGCGGGTGAAACTGCCGTGTTCAACCACGGACAGGAAGTAGCGGAGCTGGCGTAGATCCATGGCGAGCGCACTGTAACAACCAATGGTTGTGGATCGTACGCGAATTGGTTGGCGGTTGTAGGGGCAGGGCGCTGATAGTCGGGCCTATCGCAATCTCCCGGGAGGGGAACCATGGCCAGTCGCAACGCCGTCAAACAGTGGGACCAGCAGTACGACCTCGTCATCGCCGGCTTTGGCCTGGCTGCCATGTGCGCCGCCATCGAGGCGCATGACCTGGACCCGAACCTGTCCATCCTCATCCTGGAAAAGGCCAACGAGGCCGAGACCGGCGGCAACAGCCGTGTGGCCGGGCAATCGCTGCTGATCACCAAGAACGCCAAGGTGCTGGCCGAGTACCAGCGCAAGATGAGCGTGGCCAACCCGATCCCGGAAGACATGCTGGTGCCTTGGTCCGAGGCGATGGAAGCGCTGGAGCCGTGGATCCAGGAGCGCGCCGCCCAAGCCGGTGCGCAGTTCATCCATGGCACCGGTTTCTCCGAGCGCGATGCGGTGCTGGAATTCCCGGAGTTCGGTGCACGCGAGGCCGTGCACTGCACCGCCACCATCCTGCCGATTCCCTCGGGCGTGTACCTGGCCTTCCGCGAGAACATCCGCCTGCGTCCGCGCATCCAGATCGCCTACGAATCGCCGCTCAAGGACCTGGTGCAGGACCCGGATACGCTGGAAGTGTTTGGTGTCATTGCCGAGCAGAACGGCCAGCGCGTGGCCATCCGTGCCAACAAGGGTGTGGTGATGGCCACCGGTGGTTTTGAAGCCAACCTGGACATGCAGCGCAATTACTTCGGCCTGGCCAACCCGGCACCGCTGGGCACGCCGCACAACACCGGCGACGGCATCAAGATCCTGCAGAAGGCCGGCGCCGATCTGTGGCATATGCGCAACCAGGGCCAGTCGGGCGGCATCTGGCCGGGCTTCAAGCCGGAGGGCTTCGTCAACGGCTTCCTGCGCAATTTCTTCTGGCAGAGCTTCAGCTGGATCGAGGTGGATGCGAACACCGAGCGCTTCTACAACGAAACCGCCGAGCTGCAGCTCACCCATTACAAGGAAAAGAAGCACGGCCATTGGGTGGACACCCCGCACTATCGTGCGCAGCCGGTGCACATGATCTTTGATGCCATCACCTGCCAGTACAACAAGCTGGTGGTGGAAGTGATGAGTTGGAACCCGGTGGTACGCGGCTACAAGTGGTCCGATGACAACTCGGCGGAAATCGGGAAGGGCTGGATCCAGCAGGCCGACACGCTTGAAGAGCTGGCAGTGAAGATCAACCGTGACCCGGCCAAGCTGCGCGCGGAAGTGGAGCGCTACAACGCGGCGTGTGCGGCCAGGCACGATGCTGATTTTGGCCGCAACCCGGACACCTTGTTCCCGATCGCGCAGGCGCCGTTCTACGGCGTGCGTGTTGACCCGGTGATCGTCTGCACCGGCGGTGGTGCGCGTCGCAACATCAAGTCCGAGGTGCTGGACCACGATGGCCAGCACATCCCGCGCCTGTACGAAGCCGGCGAAATGGGCTCGATGTTCTCGGACCTGTACCAGAACGGTTCGTACCTGACCGAAGCGATGATCTCCGGCCGCGCCGCAGGTCGTGAAATCGTTGGTCTTGGCAACTGGGAGGGCTGAGCATGAAGGTTGCTACCCCCGCGATGAAGCTGGACGTGCGCATCAACGACGTCAAGGCCGAGGATGGCCTGCTGGTGATGGACGGTGTTGCCGGCATGCTGCCGTGCAAGACCAGTCTGACGCCGGCAGAGTTCCGCCAGATGATGAAGCTGGCACTGCGGCCCAGCGTGTTGGCGCTGCTGTTCAAGAAGTAAGCCCGGTAGCGGCACGCAGCGCTGTTGTGTGAAGCGCTGCCTGAAGCCTTGCTTGAAAGCTTGTTTGAAGCCCCTCTCCCCCGGGAGAGGGGTTGGGGACAGGGTGAGGTGCGAAGCACCGCGCAGAAGCCAGAAGCCCCCTCATCCGCCCCTTCGGGGCACCTTCTCCCGCTTGCGGGAGAAGGGACTGCAAAGCAGTGCAAAGCAGTGCAAAGCAGTGCAAAGCAGTGCAAAGCAGTGCAAAGCAAAGCAAAGCAAAGCAATGCACTCAACTCCCTGGGCAGCAGATCTACCAGCGGATGCCACGGAAATCTTCGGCATCGCATGACACCGGAAACTCAATGATCAGATCGCCAATGCAGCGCTGCTGCCTTGATCGCGCTTCGGCGATTCACGTCGCGCCGAGTGTGCCGCGTCTATCCGCGGCGCGGGATCACGGTGTTGGAATGGTCGGCGTATCTTTTACCCAGGCATCAATCTCGCCCGCCTTGAACGGGCCAAGCTTCTGCTTGAGGACGCGCCCTTGCGCGTCGATCAATACGCTGTACGGCAACAGGCCCTGCGAGTTGCCCAGCTTGACGCTGGCGTCGTTCGGCCCCGGTGTCTCGATGACGATGGGGTAGTACACCGGCACATTGCCAAGAAAATCCAACACCGCATCGGGTGTATCCAACGCCAGCCCCACAACCTGCGGACCGCTATCAGCGTGACGCGCGGCAAAGCGCGCCAGTTCCGGCATCTCTTCGATGCAGGGCGCGCACCAGCTTGCCCATACATTGATCAGCAACGGCTTGCCCTTGAAGCGCTCCGGGAACTGCACCGGCATGCCATCCAGGTCGGGCAGGGCGAACGAGGGCATCAGTTCGCCGACGCGTACACCCTGCACCGGCGTGGCCGAACGCGGCGCCGTGGCAGGTTCGCTCATCGATGGCCGCGCCGGCGTTGCTGGGCGGCTCAGCCATGCGCCGGCGGACAGCCCGGCCGCTGCGGCAATACCTGCCACCCACCATACGGCGCGGCGCATCAGCGTGCCGCGCGCAGCAGCGCTTCTTCGGCGACGGACTGGGTCAGCACGGTCGGCAGCACGCGCGGCGGTGCGCCCGGGCCGTAGACCACGTACAGCGGTACGCCGACGGCCTTGTGCTGGTCGAGGAAGGCGCTGATCTGCGGATCCACATTGGTCCAGTCTCCGCGCATGTACACCGCGTTGACCCGCTTCAGCGTGTCGCGGAACTTGTCGCGGTCCAGCACGTTGCGCTCGTTGGCCTTGCAGGTGACGCACCAGTCGGCAGTCATGTTCACGAACACCACGCGGTTGTCCGCGCGCAGGCGGTCAAGCATCTGCGGCGAGTAAGCCACCGTGCCTTCGCTGGCCACGGCGGCGCCCGGCGGTGGCAGGCGGGTGACGCCCCACACCGGCACCAGGGCCAGCAGCGCGATCACCGCGCCCAGTACCATGCCGATCCTGCGGCTGTGCCAACGGCTGCGTTCGAACCACCACAGACCCAGCGCCAGCACGGTCAGGCCGATCAGCATCAGCCCCATCGCATCGATGCCGCGCTGCTTGCCCAGTACCCACAGCAGCCAGATGGCGGTGAGGTACATCGGGAACGCCATCACGTGCTTGAAGGTTTCCATCCATGCGCCCGGCTTGGGCAGGCGCTTGGCCAGCGCCGGCACGAAACCGATCAGCAGGAACGGCAGTGCCAGGCCCAGGCCCAGTGCCAGGAACACCAGCATCGCCAGGGCAGGCGGGGCGGTGAAGGCGTAGGCCAGTGCCGGGCCCATGAACGGCGCAATGCAGGGGCTGGCGACCACGCAGGCCAGCACGCCGGTGAAGAAGTCACCACTGGGGCCGCTGCGCTTGGCCAGGTTCTGGCCCAGTTGGCCTGCGCTGCCGCCCAGGGTGAACAGCCCGGACAGGCTCAGGCCCACCGCGAACATCAGGTACACCAGTGCGGCGATGAACCACGGGTGCTGCAGCTGGAAGCCCCAACCGGCAGCCTGGCCGGCCGCGCGCAGGGCCAGCACCAGTGCGCCGATCGCGGCAAATGCAACCAGCACGCCAGCGGTGTACCAGAGCGCGTGGTTGCGTGCGCGCTGGCGGCTTTCGCCGCTCTGCGCCACGCCAAGTACCTTCAGTGACAGTACCGGCAGTACGCAGGGCATCAGGTTCAGGATCAGGCCACCGGCCAAGGCCAACAGCAATATCCACAGCAAGGAACCATCGCCTGCGGCCTGCGCCGGCGGCTGGCTGCGGCGGGTGTTGTCGGCCGATGCATCCGGTGCGGCCTCGGCCAGGCTGGCGGCCTCGGCGGCCGGCCGGACCACCAGTGGCTGCGGTGCCGGCGGGTTGGCCGGGTCGATCAGCGGCATCGGAGTGACGTCGCCCTTCTTGCCGGCCGGCAGCGGCGGAATCACCAGCGGGGCGACCGCCAGTTCCTCCTTCTCCTTCTGCGAGACCTTGCCGGCAGGCAGTGACAGCCGCACCCGGCGGGTCATCGGTGGGTAGCAGATGCCATCGGTCTGGCAGCCCTGGAAGGTCACGACCAAGGTGGCCGGGGTTGCGTCAGGCTTGTCACGGCGCAGCGGCAGCGGCACGTCGACCTGGTCGAAGTACACCACCACGTTGCCGAAGTGTTCGTCGCGGTAAGGCTTGCCGGCTGGCCACTGCGGTCGGCCGGCGCGCACGCCGTCGGCGCCTTCCAGTGCCAGCGAGGTGCGGTCGCGGTACAGGTAGTAACCCGGTGCGGGCGAGAAGCGCAGCAGCAGGCGGTTGCCGTTGTCGACGATGGCTTCGAAGCCGAACGCCTTTTCCGAGGGCAGCGGCAAGGCCTGCACGGCAGCGGTGCCGGGCAGGTTGAGGCCGCCACCGCTGTTGCCGGCGAGCGGGTTGAACAGGGGCGCAGCCGAAGGGGCGGGCGCGGCGGCGGGGGCGCCACCGTTGGCGGCGGGCAGCCGCACTTCGACCGTGCGCTTCTGCGGCGGATAGCAGACGCCGGCATCGGCACAGCCCTGGTAACGGACTTCCAGGGTGACGCTGTTGACGCCCGGGTCGGCGGTGCCGGGAAGGATGGAGCGCAGCTGGCGATGGTAGGTTTCGACGTCGCCAAAGAACTCGTCGTGCTTCTTTTCCCCCTGCGGCATCTGCAACGCACCGGCGGTGAAGCCGGGGCCGGCCTTGACGCTGGTGCGGTGGTGATAAAGGTAATAGCCCGGGGCTATGTCCCAGCGCAGCTCGATGCGGTCGCGGCTGGGCGCTTCGGCGCGCAGCGCAAAGGCCTGGTCTACCGGCAGCAGGTCTTTTTCATTGATGGCCAACGCCGGCAGGGCGGCCAGGGAAAACAGGCAGAAGGCGGCAAATTGTCGCAACAGCATCATTAATTATGTTTCCTCCCGGGTCTGCGCCCGGATCCAGTCCAGATACGCCGGCAAGCCGGCGCTGGGGGAGATCGCCACGATCTCCGGCAATTCATACGGGTGCTGCCGCCTGATGGCGGCGCTCAGCGCGTCCAGCCGATCAGCGCAGGTCTTGATGATCAGCTGAACCTCTTCAGCTTGTTCAATCTGCTCCTGCCAGCGGTACACAGACCGCATCGCAGGCAACAAGTTCACACAGGCAGCCAAACGCTGCTCTACCAGGGTTTGAGCCAAGGCCTGCGCGGTTTGTTCGTCGGGGCAGGTGCAGAAGACCAGTCTTACGTCCATCCGGCCATTGTCGCAGAAGCGGTTACGGCACTTTCAGGTGGAAGTGTTGACATCGTTGTCATCAATTGTATATTGCGGCCGGTCACAGTTTCACCTGGTTTTCATCTGACGACGGATGTCGGCCAATTCTTACGAAGTTCACTCCACGGCGGATGCAGGTGTTCGCAAGGCTCTACAGGGGGGCGTATGCAACAACACAACAACCGGGGCTTCACGTTGATCGAGCTGATGATCGTCGTGGCCATCATTGCGATCCTGGCTGCCATCGCCATGCCGCTGTACTCGGACTACGTCCTGCGCAGCAAGATCCGTACAGCGCAAAGCGATTTGATGGCGTTGTCCAGTACGGTGGAGAACTTCCGCCAGCGCACCCTGGGCTACCCGGCCACTGATGCCGCCGCCAAGAAGGGCTGGAACGCGGCGACCAAGGCCGGCCAGTTCACCTACACCTACGCCGCCAGCAGCGGTGGTTATGAGCTGAAGGCCGTCGCCGGCAGCGCACTGGGCAAGGCCAGTGGTTGCACGCTCAAGCTGGACTCCGGCAACAGCCGCACCGTCTCCGGCAACTGCGCCGGCGTGAGTGACTGGCCATGAGCCGGCGTGCCACGGGTTTTTCACTGATCGAATTGATGGTGACCCTGGCAGTGATGGCGGTACTGGCGCTGGCAAGCATGCCGTTCGCGCGCCAGTGGATCGACAGCAACCGGCAGATGCAGGCGCGCAACCTGTTGTGGGAGGCGGTGTCGCAGACCCGCTCGTTGGCCTTGCGCAATCCCGAGCATGTCATCGGCGCCGCCACGTCGGCCCGTCTGCAGCGTAGTGAGCGCAGCCTGCAGGTCCTGCGCGGCGATGGCAATGAGGTGCTGTGGCAGGGCGAACTGCCACGTGGCGGTGAGTATCGCCTGACGGGGGGCGATGACTACGCCGATGCCGAGGCGCTACAGGCCGCGGCAGACCAGTTGTCGTGCGTGGCCTTCGACAACCGCGGCCAGCGCTTGCCCGGCGCTGCCAGTTGCAGCAGCGGTGCCACCCATTCGCGTATTGCCGTTGGCATGAACAGCCAGGATCCACTCTATGTCGATCTGCTTTGATCCGCCGCGCCGCCAGCGCGGCGACATGATGCTGGAAGCCCTGGTCGGGGTGCTGATCACCAGCATCATCGGTGCCGGGCTGGCGCATGTCGTGGCCAATGTGATGAACAGCCAGCGCGATGCCAAGGTGGAAAACCTGATGGTGGAACGCCTGCGCGACAGCCTGCATGGCCAGGGCGTGGGCCTGTGCGGTAGCGCCACACTGGAGATCAGCCTGCCCAACGGCGAGGCCAGGAACGCGGCCGTCAGCTGCGAGCCGGCAACGGCCACGCTGGCCATGGCGGGCGTGGAACGTACCGTGGAGGCGCCGCAGCGGGTGGACCTGACCGTCACTGCCAGTGACCTCGGCAACAAGGGCGCTGGCGAAGACGATCCCGACCTGCTGGTCTCGACGAGGCAATGAGCATGCACCTGCACACTGTTTCCGGTATCGGCGGCCAGCGACAACGCGGTCAGAGCCTGATCAGCATGATGGTGGGTCTGGTGATCTCGCTGATCACCATCGCCGCGATGATGACGCTGTACAAGACCATGGTGGAAGTCTCCAGCAATGCCTCGCGTTCGGCATTGCGTGATGGCCAGGTGTCGGCTGCATTGTTGTCGGCACAGATCGAACTGCAGAGTGCGGGCTTCGGCGTGCCGGCCGCAGACAGTTTGAACAGCAAACTGCACGTGCGCGATGCGGGCAAGGAGCTGGTATGGCGTTACAAGGCCGACCTCAGCGCCAGCGACTATGTCTGCTCCGGCCTGCGGTTGGTGGACGGCGAGGGCCTGTACCGGTTCACCCCCAAGGCCTGCAGCAACGCCGAGGTGGCGGCATGGGACAGCAGCGAACAGCAGTTGCTGGCCGGCGGTGCCGCATTCTTCACGCCCGCGCAGAAAGATGGCAACGCCTTTGCGGCGGGGGAAGAGGAACTTGGCGCGATGACCCTGGCCCCGGGCTATGTGTTTTCGCTCAAGGGTCAGCGCCAGTGCCTGCCCTACATGCAACAGGATTTCAGTGCCACGCCCAGCGCCGCCGTGGGCCAGCAGTTGGCATTGGAGCGCAGTGATGCCAGCAGCCATCTGTTCGTGGCCTGCCTGCCCAATCTCGCAGTGATCACCAGCTGATGCACAAGGAGCACGCGCGTATGGACAAGAATCGCTTTTCCGCCTGGAAGCGCCAGCGCGGTGTCGCCACCCTGCTGATCGTGCTGATGGTGGGGCTGGCGGTATCGGTGACGGTTGCTGCCACCATTTACTCGCTGCGCAGTACCCAGTCACAGCAGTTGACCACGCATTCGGCAACGGCGGCACAGGCCGCTGCCTGGCGCGGTGTCGAAGCGCTGCGGCTGTATCTGCTGCAGGTGGAAACAAGCGTATGGCCGGGCTGGGTAGGCAACGACGCCAAGCCGGTCACCGGACTGGAGGCACTGGGCGTGCGCGCTGCCACGGTGACTTCGGTGGCAGTTGCCGGCAGCGATCACTACCAGGTGACCGCGCGTGTTACCGGCACCGCAGGCGTGGGCAACGCCTTGACCACCGCTACGGTGGAGGTGGTCTATGACGTGCTGCCCGGCAGCGGTACGCCGGGGACGCCACCGGTCTGTGCGTCCATGCCGAAGGCACCGATGGTGTTCAACGGCGATCTTGATTACAGCGGTGGCAAGCTCGACGTCACCAATGCCGTGGACTACGAGAACATCGTGGTCGCCGGCAACCTGACCATCGGTGGCGGTTCCACTGCGCGCATCTCCGGCTGCGTCAAGGGCGATGTCTCCATGACCGGCGGTGGTATCACCGACAACGGTCATCTGTATTCGGAAGGCAGCATCCGCATCGATGGCATGGGCAATCCCAGCGGCACCACCTTGTGGGCACGCAATATCCAGATCGGCAACGGCGTCAGCGGTGGCAACTACAACGCCATCAAGGCAGGCGCATATGCCGTCGGGGTCTACTCCGGCACGCAGCTCATCGGCACCGCCGAGGTCGGCGGGCGCTTGATCCCGGGTACCGTTACCGGTGACACGCCCTGGGTGACCGGTACCGTTGCGCCGTTGAACAGCGGTCACGTGGTGGTCACCCTCACCGACGAGAGCCAGTTCCTGCTGGATTTCGGCAAGCAGGACAGTGCGGGCAACCCACTGCTGAGGGTTGATCCCAGCACCGGTCTGCTGACGGGCGCGGCCGATGCCGAGCGCTTGAAGGGCGCGGACGATGCCAGCCTGCCGGATGCGCTCAGCTTCCGCTCCACCCGCATTGCCGGTGGCACGGTGGGGCTGGCAACGCTCACCGTTGGCCAGCTGTGGGGCTATAACGTCACCGTGTCCGGCTGGAGCGGCAAATACGAGACGCTGTGGGCCAGCGGCACCATCGCAATGACCTCGGGTACGGTCAAGAACCTGCTCGGTGGCGGCAACATGACGGTCACCGAGGTCTCGGTGACCGGTGCGGGCCAGCTCGCTGGCAGCATCAACAAGAACCTCGGCAACGTGCAGGCCAACCAGGCCGGGGCGACGCCGGGCCTGCCTGGCATCCCCTACTGCGAAGCGCGGGTGAAGCCGGTTGATGCCGACAACTTCCTGGGCATGGCCAACTACGCTTTCAGCACGGTCGACGGCGCGCCGCAGCTGACCATCCGCAACGTCAAGCGCGCCAATGGCGAATCCATCGACGGCGTATACCCGCTGAAGAATCCCAATGCGGTACAGCTGGCACTCCTGCAGGAACTGATGACCTGCAACAACACCAATGACAAGGGCTGCCTGAACGCCCTCCAGCGCGATGGCAGCTGGTTGTTGCACGGCGTCGGCAAGATGCCGGCGGGCGTGCTTTGGTTCGACCAGTCGGTGAAGATCGATGGCACCAGCACCGAAATGCTGAACAGCATCGTCGTGCGCGGGTGTGACGATCCGGAACAGGCGACCTGTGGCGGCAACATCACCTTCACCAGTGCCGGTCACCGGGATCTCATCGCGCCGAACTTTGCCGGTGCCACCCGGGTCTGCGGCGGCGACTTCTATCCGAGCAACCTGTGCGCCAGCCGTTCGCAGTTCGTCGAATGGGAAGGGCAGGGAGCCGACGGCAAGCCACAGACCTACCAGGGCTTGCCGATCGCCAATACCGCCGTCATCGCCGAAGGCGGAGCCTCGATTGCCGGTTGGGAACTGCGTGGCAGCGTGATGCTGGGCAAGCAGTTGTCGACCAGCGGTGCCACGGTGACCATCCATGGCAGCCTGACCGTAGGCAGCAACCAGACGTCCAACACCACCATCTCGGCCGGTGGCATCTCGGTCGATGTCCCCAGCGGTGGTGGCCTGAACCTGATACCCGTGTGCAGCACCGGCAGCAGCGGGCTGCCGGCAAGCCCGGCCAGTGCCTCGGTGCAGTGGTCGCGATACCTGTGATATTCGAAAAAAAGTAGTTCAGCCTGCAGTCCGGGCGGCTCTCTCTTGGTATGGCGTGTCCCGCAATCCCCCGGGGCACGCCATTTTTTTTTGGGCGTTGACTTCGTTGGTTTTCGTGGTGAAACCGGCATTCCCACGCAAGCGGGGAAAAGGCTGTTTTCACTGATTTTCAGATGAATCCCGAATCATCCTGGCGGCAACCTGCCTAAAGTCGAAGGAATAGTCCTTCGCCTTGTGCCGTGCGCGGCAGGAAGCTGCATGCCAGAAAATTTCAAGAGTTCACCGTCCAAGCACGGCGTCGGAACTTCAACGTTTGTGGCGGCGAAATCAGCAGCTGACACGCTGATCCCTGCCAACGCATTGAAGGCAACCGATGCCGCGCTGCAATCCATCGATGGTGAAATCGCTGCCAAAGCGCATAAGGCTGTCGCGGCGGTTTCGTCTGCGGTGGGCGTGGTGCAGGCGCTGCAAGGTGACAACGTTGCGGGAGTGATTGCCGCCAGCACGCCGCTGGCAGGCATTGCTGTTCCGGAGCTTTCAGCTCTGATGGGCGCGGCGTCCGATGCCACCACCCTGGCGCAGTCCTTTGTTACCTCCCCCGGTCTGCCTGCATTCGCGACGCCGCCGTTTGTCGCTGCCACCAGCCTGCCAGCGCTGGCGACGCCCCCCTTTGTCCCCGCCACGTTGATTCCCGACGAGCACCCGTTGGGCGGCCAGGCCGTGCAGGATTTCATCCGCAAGCCCGAGTTCTACGCGCCGCCGATGGCCCGCCTGCGCGAAGCCTTCGACGAGGAGCGCGGCGTACTCGAGGACAAGGACCGCCTGCTGCGCTTGCACGCGCCGCTCAGCGGAGACAAGCGGCTGTACGCATCGGCGATGGAAGGAAGCAGCGCGCTGTCGGACCTGTATTGCTATCGCCTGCAGTTGCTGTCGCGAAATGCGGGTATCGACCTGCAGGAAGTGATGGGCAATAGCTTCACCGTCGGCATCAAGCTGGCTGATGGCAGTGAGTACCCGGTCAATGGATACGTCACCTCCTTCGGCTTCGCCAGCACCGACGGCGGCCTTGCGGTGTATAGCGCCGAGCTGCGGCCGTGGCTGTGGTACCTGGGCGCGCGCATCAACAGCCGCATCTTCCAGGACATGTCGGCGTTGGATGTGCTGGACGTGGTGTTCAAGGACTATGGCGGCCTGCCGGACTACCAGGTGCGGGTTACTCGCAGGCCCGGCGCGGAAACCTATATTGTCCAGTACGACGAAAGCGACCTGAACTTCGTCAGCCGCCTGCTTGAGCGCTACGGCCTGTTCTACTACTTCGAACATCGCGCCGATGGCCATCGTCTGGTCATCAGTGATGACTCGGCCGACAGCGCGTTCTGCCCGCCGCAAACTGGTCACGCCGTGGTCCGCTACAACGCCGGCGATCATGTAGACGCGCAGGACACGCTCACCGCACTGGCGGCCTACCGCAATTTCCAGCCCAGCGCGGTGGCCTTGAATACCTTCAAGTACGCCGATCCGTATGCGGTGCAGTATGTGGAGCAGCCCACGGTCGCCCACCAAGGCGAGGTGCCGAAGTTGACCGTCTATCACGGCAATCCGGCTTACGCCTATCCGGACAAGAAGGCCGGCAGCCGCGACGCCCAGCATCTGATGGAGGCCTACGAATGGCAGGCCAAGCTGTTCATGGCGCAATCGCAATGCCGTGGCATGCAGGCCGGCCACACGTTCCAGTTGAGTGGCCATCATTGGTTTGAAAGCGAGGCCGATGCCGACTTCCTGGTGGTTGGTACGCAGATCAATGCGCGCAACAACTTCAATCTGGACGGCAACAGCGCAGGCCAGGCGGATGTGTATGACAACAGCCTGACCATGATCCGCCGCAAGGTGCCGTACAGGCCGGTTCGTCATCACGCCAAGCCCGCCATGAAAGGCCCGCAGACCGCGACCGTGGTTGGCCCGGCGGGTCAGGAGATCCACACCGACAAGCTCGGCCGCATCAAGGTGCAGTTCCCGTGGGACCTGGAAGGCAAGCACGATCAATCGAGCTCATGCTGGATACGTGTTTCCCAGCCCTGGGCCGGGCGCGGCTGGGGCACGGTGTCGATTCCCCGCATCGGCCAGGAAGTGCTGATCGACTACATCGAAGGTGACCCGGACCGCCCGGTGTGCACCGGGCGCCTGTTCAACGCCCAGCAGACCATGCCGTTCGACGGTCCGGATGGCGGCACCGTCATGGGCTTCATCAGCAATTCCACGCCTGGTGGTGGCGGTCAGTGCCGCATGACGATCCGCGATACCGCCGGCAAAGAGCTGATTGATCTGTATTCGCAGAAGGATATGGATACCACGGTCTTGAACAACATGACCACTGTGGTCAATGGGCCTGTGCAGAGCAATTTAGTCAGTAAGGGCTACCAGACCAATACGGTTCAGAAGTCCATAGAGATCACTGCGGTCGAGGAACATATTGCGCTCAAGGCTAATACCGCAATTGGGCTGAATGCTGAGACGAAGGGGATCAAGGCAACAGCGCATACAAGCGTGGAGCTGGAGGCTAAAACCGATCTTGTAAAAATCACCGGGAAAACAGCAGTTCGCCTCGAAGCGGGGAAGAGCAGCCTTGAGCTTCAGGCCGACGGAACGATCCTGATCAATGGCGTTGTCGTGCAGATAGTCGGCACCGCATCTGTCGACCTTAATCCGGTGACGAACTGCGTAGATAAAAATCCAACGACGGAGGACCCGAATGTCCCAGTATCACTTGCATGAAGGTCTGTTGCATGTGCCCGAGGGCTGGCGTGATCAGACGATGAATGTGTTCCGCCTTCCTGGTGGTAACAGCAACAAAGACGCGGCGATCATCCTTACGCGCGACTACGAAACTACGTTGGATACAGCTACCGATTACGCAAGTGCGCAGCAAGAGGCTGTGCAGAAGAGCTTTCCTGGCTACAAGCAGATCAGCACGAGCGAACTGGAAATCGATGGATGCCCGGCCGCCGTTGTTGACTACCAGTGGCGAAGCAACGGTAGTGCACTATTGCGGCAGCGGCAGCTGTATGTGCGGCATCAATCCGCGATGTTGACATTGACTGGGTCGGCGATGGCCGACGAATTCGCACGGATCGATGACGTTTGGCAGCAACTGCTGAGTAGCTTCAGACTATTCGAGCGTGAAGTCGAATCCCCCGAGCTTGCTGAGGCTGCTGTCGTTGAGATCCTTCCTCACGTATTTGCGCTGTCTGCCCGAAACCGGCAGCTCCACGTCTTTGCCACTACGCTGGATGCCTGCCAGCAGATCGATCCATTGGAGGTGGAAGATGACGGCTGGGTCTTCTTTGCCAGCACAGGGAAGCCGCTGAAGCCAAACTTCATCAAG
>Ga0308158_10003065_pt1 | contig 15068 bp, 14 predicted proteins | sample PhyBR2_FD_201038 | JGI IMG/M metagenome (GOLD analysis project Ga0308158, IMG submission 201038) | Phyllosphere microbial communities from UC Gill Tract Community Farm, Albany, California, United States - DLSLB.R2 | ecosystem: Host-associated > Plants > Phyllosphere > Unclassified | place: USA... | reverse complement strand
CTTCAGGATGCCGATGATCTGCTCTTCCGAGAATTGCTTCCGCTTCATTCCGTCCGTCCCTCTGAGGGGCCGGTCTCTAGTTCCACCTGGATGAAGAAACGGGGGGCACGTCAGCTGAACCGTTATGCTTCAATGTTGACCACAACGCGAATTTGTGGGAAACCTGCATAGTCGAAGCTAAAGGCTCTCCCGTCCTGCGGGAATGGCCCACGCTACGCTTCGATGCACGATTGTGCGGGCACGATTCCCCCGCACGAGCGGGGATGAATTTGCGCCGTTGGAGACGCCGATACCAATGCTTTCTCGGGAGTGCGGGTCAGCCGATCTGACAGCAAAACGAAATCAGGGCCGCCGCGCCAACGACGGCCCTGATGGAGGCGGACATACCACCTCGGTGCTTGTGCAAGCGTAAAAGCACGTAGTGGTCCTCCTTTTAACAATCAACTGGTTTGCGTGTCCGGAACCAGAGCCTGTTAAAGGAAGAGCATACAATGCGTACTCGTAAACCTATTGGTACCACTGCCCGTACGGGCGAAATTTGCCCCGAGTCCGGGGTCTGGCAGCCCATCGGGTATTCCACCACGGCCCCCATCGCAGAGGGCAACCGCATGCCGCCCTATGACGGCAAGGCGGTAACGTGGAAGTTGATTCAGTACGCTTAAAAGAAGGGGGCGGTCGAAAGACCGCCCCTTTTTCGTCACTCCGCCGGAAGATAAACCTCCCCGCCCTTCTCGCGAAACCGCTCGCTCATTTCCTGCATCCCCGCCTCGGCATCCTCGGCAGCGACGAAGGTTTCCACCGGCGCGTTCTGCTTGGCCGCGAACTCCCGAGGTTCGGGATCGCGACCTGCTCCCAGCAGGTCGCTATTCGCCGCGCGCGACGCGGCAAATTCCCGAACCTCCTGCGTGATCTTCATCGAACAGAATTTCGGGCCGCACATCGAACAGAAATGAGCGGTCTTCGCGCCTTCCGCCGGGAGCGTCTGGTCATGGTACGACTCCGCTGTGTCGGGGTCGAGCGACAGGTTGAACTGGTCGCGCCAGCGAAACTCGAAGCGGGCGCGGCTCAGTGCGTCGTCGCGCATCTTGGCGGCGGGGTGCCCCTTGGCCAGGTCGGCGGCGTGGGCGGCCAGCTTGTAGGTGACGACGCCGACCTTCACATCGTCGCGGTCGGGCAGGCCCAGATGCTCCTTGGGCGTGACGTAGCAGAGCATCGCCGTGCCGTACCAGCCGATCATCGCCGCACCGATGCCGCTGGTGATATGGTCGTAGCCCGGCGCAATGTCCGTCGTTAGCGGCCCGAGCGTATAGAAGGGCGCCTCGCCGCACGCCTCCAGCTGCTTTTCCATATTCTGCTTGATCTTGTGCATCGGCACATGGCCGGGGCCTTCGATCATGACCTGCACGTCCTGCGCCCAGGCGCGCTTGGTCAGCTCGCCCAGCGTGTACAGCTCGGCGAACTGCGCCTCGTCATTGGCGTCGGCGATCGCGCCGGGGCGCAGGCCGTCGCCCAGCGAATAGGCGATGTCGTACGCCTTCATGATCTCGGTGATCTCGTCGAAGCGTTCGTAGAGGAACGACTCCTTGTGATGCGCCAGGCACCATTTCGCCATGATCGAGCCGCCGCGCGACACGATGCCGGTGACGCGCCTGGCGGTCAGCGGAATGTAGGGCAGGCGCACGCCCGCATGGATGGTGAAATAGTCGACGCCCTGCTCGGCCTGTTCGATCAGCGTGTCGCGGAAGATTTCCCAGGTCAGCTCCTCGGCGATGCCGCCGACCTTTTCCAGCGCCTGATAGATGGGGACGGTGCCGATCGGCACGGGCGAGTTGCGGATGATCCATTCGCGCGTGTCGTGGATGTTCCTGCCGGTCGACAGGTCCATGACCGTGTCCGCGCCCCAGCGGATCGACCAGACCAGCTTGTCGACTTCCGACGCCACGTTGGAGGCGACCGCCGAATTGCCGATATTGGCGTTGATCTTGACCAGGAAGTTGCGGCCGATCGCCATCGGCTCGGACTCGGGATGGTTGATGTTGTTGGGGATGATCGCCCGGCCGCGCGCCACTTCGTCACGGACGAATTCAGGCGTGACGTAGTCGGGAATCTCCGCGCCGAAGCTCTCGCCGTCGCGGACATAGTCCTTCAGCATCTCGCGGCCCAGATTCTCGCGGGTCGCGACATATTCCATCTCGGGCGTGATGATGCCGCGCCGGGCATAATGCATCTGGCTGACGTTCATGCCCGACTTGGCCCGCAAGGGGCGGTTCAGCCCGGTGCGCGGGAATTGCGGCACGCCGCCCGACCGGTCGGGGCCGAGCTGGCCATTATCCTCGGGACGGATTTCGCGGCCGTCATAGGCCTCGACATCGCCGCGCCCCTCGATCCAGTTGCGGCGGATCTGTGGCAGGCCCGCCATGATGTCGATGCGCGCATTGGGGTCCGTGTACGCGCCGCTGGTGTCGTACACGCGCAAGGGCGGCTCGCCCGAAGACGGGTCGAGATGGATTTCGCGCATCGCGACGTTCAGCGGGCCGACGTGAATCTTCTTCGAGCCACGAATGGGGCCGGTGGTCACGCCAATTGCGCTGCCCGCGGGGGGGATTTCGGTCTTTGCGGGGATATCTGCCATAGTCGTCCACTCCATGCGGAGGAAACGGACCATGAGAGATGGGGCCGCTCCCTCCCTACGCCGGTGTCAGCCGGATCAGGTTCAGCGGGTCAGGGGCTCTTGCCCCCCTCTCAAGCGCAGGCCAGCGCTCCCCCGGGGATACGGCCCGTCATAAGCGAGTTCGCGGCGGATAAGAAGCGGTTTTGCGTGAAGGTGGAGCCGTCCCACGACCAAATAAAATGCCCCGACCGGCCAGGGGACTGGCGACCGGTCGGGGCAAGCGGCCCTTGGAGGGGACCTTGGGAAGGGCAGTTTAGCCGCTGGCGGCGCTGGTGCGGACGGTGCCGTTCAGACCGCCGGGGAAGAAGCCGCCGCCGTTCACCGCCGCCTTGTTCAGATACACGACGTTCAGCACCTGGCCGGGCGTGCGGACAAAGGCGATGGCGTTGGAATCGGCGGGAACCAGGTTCGCCACCTGCGCGCCGTTCACCATCGCGACGATGCCTTGGTCGAGATCGGTCGAGCCGTCCAGGCTGTCGCGCGCGTCCGAGATCTTGCCCGCATTGGTGATGAGCGACGCATTGCTCAGCCCCTTGCGGTACAGCGTCGTGCGGACCAGACCGGCATGATAGGCCTCGGCCGCGTGGATGCCCGCCGCCGCCTCGATAAAGGTCTTGTTGGTCAACAGGGCGACGCCGCCCATATAGGCGGTGACGCCGACATCCTCGAACAGGAATGCGCCGAGCAGGAAGGCCTCGTCCGAGGCGTAAGGATCGAAGGTTGATCCGCTGGTGATGACGCCCGCCGCGACCGCCGCCGCCGTGAACGCACCGCTTGCATCGCCCGACAGGTTGATCGAAGGCTGCGCCACCGCCGCACTGCCCAGCGCATTGCGCAGGAAGTTGACATGGGCGATCTCGTCATAGGCGATCTCGCGCGCATATTGCGCGACGATCGGGTCCTTGAACTGGACCTGACGCGGCTGGCCCGCGCCGTTGGTGGCGCTGGTGTTGATCGCGACCGCACCCTGCGTTCCGGTGCCGGTCAGCGCCGACGACGGCAGGCCGGTGCCGAAGGCGGCATAGCTGTAGAATTGCGCTTCCAGATATTCGAGCTGGAGCGCGAAGTTCAGCACATCGGCATCCGTCACCGACCCGGTCGGGGTGGTGGTGGGCGTCGGCGTGGGCACGACGATGACATTGTCGCCATCGTCACCGCAGGCGCCCAGCATCGCCAGGCCACCGACGGCGCCGGCCCCGGCGGCCATGCGCATGAAACGGCGACGATCGGACCGGCGCTTGGCGGAGGCCTCTTCGATAACCTCGAGAATGCAGCGTTCTTCGCTCATGATTCAAATCCTCTCCAGAGGAGGAAAAAGGGGATCAGTTCGCCACGCTCGCGCGCAGATTGCCGTTGACGCCGTTCGGGAAGAACCCGCCCAGCGTGGCGGCCGCCTTGTTCAGGTACACGATGTTGAGCACCTGACCCGGCGAGCGACTGAACGCGATGCCGTTCGTATCGAGCGGCACGATGTTGGACACGAGCTGTCCGTTGACCGTCGTCTGGGCGATCCCCTGGTCGAGGTCGCTCGAACCGTCCAGGCTGTCGCGCGCGTCCGAGATCTTGCCTGCGGCGGTGATGAGCGACGATTCCGGGTTGGGGTCGGCATAGCCACGGGCATAGAGCGTCGTGCGCACGATCGCGGCGTGATAGGCCTCGACCGCCAGGATGCCTGCCGCCGCCTGCAGGAAGGTTTTGTTGCTGATCAACGGCGAGGCGCCCTTATAGGCGGTCACGCCGACATCCTCGAAGATATACGCGCCCAGCAGGAAAGCGGTGGGCGAGCTATAGGGGTTGAAGGTGCCGCTGGTAATCACGCCCGCGGCCAGTGCCGCCGCCGTGAACGGGCCATTGGCATCGCCCGAGATGTTGATCGCGGGTTGCGCGACCGCCGCGCTACCCAGCGCGGTGCGCAGGAAGGCGACATGCGCCGCCTCGTCCGCCGCGATCTCGCGGGCATATTGCCCGACAATGGCGTCGTCGCCGATGCCGGTCGCGAAATTGACCTGCTGGCCGCCCGTCACGGCTCCTTGCGTGCCGGTGCCGGTCAACTGGTTGGCGGGCAGCCCGGTGCCGTTGGCGGCGAAGGCATAGAACTGCGCCTCGAGATATTCGAGGTTCAGCGCGAAGTTCAGGATATCGGTGTCGGTTACCGTCGACTGTGCCCCGGCCTTGCCCGCCAGGGAAAAGGCGGTCACGCCGGCGGCTGCCGCGCCCATTGCCGTCTTGAAGAATTCACGCCGCATATTGCGACGCTCGACCCGTGCATCGAATGCGTCGAGCAGTTGTGCGCTTTCGGTCATCATGCTCCTCCCGATCAGGAACCGTCGACAAGCTCTTCTGTTATAGTGAAACGATCAGAAGTACTTTTCGCGGGGCCGGACCGTGGAACACCCTGTCGAGTGGAACCTTGGCCAAACCGGGATTCACAACGTCAAACCTGACAAAAAGTCGCACGACCTTAACAAAAATTAGATCTGTATCCGGATATTACGCCAGACCGTTCATGGCGCGAGCCGAGCAGATTGCGCTTCGGCCAGATAGACCGCGAACAGCTCATCGGGATCGCTCCACTGCGCGATCGGCGTCCAGCCGCCTGCCCGCAACAGGATCTTGGCGTCGCGGGGACCGTATTTGTGGCTGTTCTCCGTATGGATGGTCTCGCCCGACGCCATGGCGAAGGGCCGCCCCTCGATGGTGAAATCCACGTCCCGCTCTGCGGCCAGATGCATCTCGATCCGCGAGCGGTCGTCGTTCCAGATCGCGCGGTGGCGGAAGGCGTCGACCGGGATGGTGCCGTCCAGCTCGCGGTTGATCCGGTCGAGCAGGTTGCGGTTGAACGCCGCCGTCACGCCTGCCGCATCGTCATAGGCGGGGACGAGCACGTCGCTGGACTTGGTCCGGTCCATGCCGATCAGCAGCATCGCCCCCTCGCCCAGCGAGCCGCGCATCGCGCGCAGCAGGTCGGTCGCCATGGCAGGCGTCATGTTGCCGATGGTCGAACCGGGAAAGAAGCCCAGTTTCGGCGCATCCGCCACCACCGCAGGCAGTGCCAGCGGACGCATGAAATCGCCCTCCAGCGGATGGATGGGCAGGTCGGGAAAGGCCTGTTGCAGCCCGCACGCGGATTCGCGCAGGAAGTCGCCCGAAATGTCGATCGGCACATAGGCCGAGGGTTCTACACAGCGCAGCAGCACCGGCGTCTTGGTCGAGGAGCCCGAACCGAACTCGACCACGGCGCGCCCCTTGCCGACATGCTCCACCAGATCGGGGCACATGGTCTTCAGGATCGCGGTCTCGGTCCGCGTCGGATAATATTCGGGCAGATCGGTGATCGCCTCGAACAGTTCGGATCCCTTGCGGTCGTAGAACCAGCGCGCGGGGATGGCGCGCGGGCGGCGCTCCAACCCGGCGAACACGTCCGCGCGAAAGGCAGGGTCGGCCAGCGACATCTGGCCGTCCTCGATTTCGGGCTTCAGCATGATTACAGGTCCTTTGCCAGGCGGACGCCGGTGAACTGCCAGCGCTGATGGGGATAGAAGAAATTGCGGTAAGAGGCGCGGGCATGGCCACGCGGCGTCGCACAGCTGCCGCCGCGCAGGACGAACTGCCCGTTCATGAACTTGCCGTTATATTCGCCGACCGCGCCCTCGACGGGGTGGAAGCCGGGATAGGGACGGTACGCGCTACCGGTCCATTCCCAGACGTCGCCGAAAAAGGCCGGGCCGCCGGGCGAGGGGCGCGGCTCGATCGCGCCCGCGCGGTCCAGCTGGTTGCCGCCCGATACGTCATGCGACGCGGCGGTCGCTTCCCATTCGAACTCGGTCGGCAGGCGCGCGCCCGCCCAGGTGGCAAAGGCGTCCGCCTCGTAGAAGCTGACATGCGTGACCGGCGCGGCCGGGTCGATCGCGCGCCGTCCGTCCAGCCCGAACCGGGTCCAGCCGCCGTCGCGCTGCTCCCAATAGAGCGGCGCGGCGATGCCCTCGCTTTTCACCCAGGCCCAGCCGTCCGACAGCCAGAGCCGCGCATCATGATAGCCGCCATCGTCGATAAACTGCATCCATTCGGCATTGGTGACGGTGCGATCGGCCATGGCATGGCCCTGAAGCAACGCCTGGTGACGTGGCCCTTCGCAGTCGAAGGCAAAGCCCTGCCCCTCATGGCCGATCTCGACGATCCCCGTCCGGCCCTCGATCCAGCCGATCGCACCGGGCATCGCGACGGGGGCCTTCGGCTCGGGCGTATAAAGTGCCGGTTCGAGCGGGTTTTCGGAGAACAGGTGCAGGATGTCGGTGACGAACAGCTCCTGATGCTGCTCCTCATGGTGACAGCCCAGCGCCACCAGTTCGCGCGCCTCGGCGGGCAGGTCGGGCAGCGCCGCCAGCAGCGCGGCGTCGACATGGGCGCGATAGGCACGCACCTCGTCCAGCGTCGGCCGGGTGATCATCCCCCGGCGATGGCGCGCATGACGCTTTCCCTCCGCCTCGTAATAGCTGTTGAACAGGAAGGGGAAACGCGGATCGTGCAGACCATAACCCGGCACATGGTCGCGCAGCACGAAGGTTTCAAAGAACCAGGTCGTATGCGCCATATGCCATTTGGCGGGCGAGGCGTCCGGCATCGACTGGACGGTCGCATCGGCATCGGACAATGGCGCGGCCAATGCCAGGGTCAGCGCACGGACCGAACGGTAGCGGGATGCAAGCTCGCTGGCAGGCTCAAGGGTCGCCACTGAGGACGGTATGAGGGTCGGCATTGGGCGCTCCCCGGGACATGGGGAGGCCGGTCGGCCCCTTACCGTACCATGCGCGCCCCTCCTGGAACCCAAAGAACGTCCGATGCGCCGCTTTGGTTCATCGTGCGCGCGGCGACAAAAAGCCAATCGGACAATCGGTTGAGATAGGCGAGCGCGGGCGGGTTGATCGCCTCCTGCTCGGCCAGCGCCACGGCGGCGCGCTCGGCCCGCCTAGCGATGGCGCGCGCCAGATGCAGATGCGCGGACGCCGCGCTGCCGCCCGGCAGGATGAAGCTGGTCAGCGGCGACAGCGATGCGTTCATCACGTCGATCTCCGCCTCCAGCCGCGCGACCTGTTCAGGCACGATGCGTAGCGCGCCCTCGATCTCGCCGGGCGTGGCGAGGTCCGCGCCCAGATCGAACAGGTCGTTCTGGATCATGGTCAGTTGCGTAGCCAGCGGCCCTTCGACCGACAGCAGGGCCACGCCGATCGCGCTGTCCGCCTCGTCCACCTCGCCGATCGCGACCATGCGCGGCTCCGCCTTGGAGCGGCGCGACCCGTCGACCAGCCCGGTCGTGCCTTCGTCGCCGGTGCGGGTGTAGATTTTCGTCAGCTTGACCAAGGGATTAGGTCCGCCCCGCCATGAACAGCAACAGCACGACGACGGTGATCGCCAGCGCCTGGAAGAAGATGCGCTGCTGCATCATCCGGTTGGACTTGAGCTGCGACGCGGTCGGCCCCTCGCCCTTCGCCTCGGCCGTCGCCTCCTGGAGAAAGGTGATGATGCCGCGCACCAGCGCGACCAGGGTGGCGAGCATCGCCGCGATCAGCAGGATCACGAGAAAAGTGGTCATGCCACGGAGCTTACGCCTCCCCCAGCCGAAATCCAGCAGGAAGCATATTGCGGCGCAGCGCATCGGCCAGCGCGCGGCCATCCTCTCCCGCTTCGCGCATCGCCGCCAGCGCAGGCGCACCGTGCCGCTTGGCCAGGCGCTGGCCGTCCGCGCCGACGATCAGCGGATGGTGGTGATAGAGTGGCGTCTCCAGGTCGAGCAGCCCCTGCAACACCCGGTGGATATGGGTCGCGTCGAACAGATCGACCCCGCGTACCACGTCGGTCACGCCCTGCGCGGCATCGTCGACCGTCACCGCCAGATGATAGCTGGCGGGCGCATCCTTGCGTGCGAGGATGACGTCGCCTTGGGCGAGCGGATCGGCAGCGACCGTCCCTGCATATTCGTCCTGCCAGCAAAGCGGCCCGGCGCGCTCCACCGCCCGTTTCATGTCCAGCCGCCAGCTATGCGGCTCGCCCATCCGCGCAGCGCGCGTCCCGGGCGACAGATGGCGGCACGTGCCCGGATAGAGCGGCGTCGCCCCATGCGGGGCGGACAGGCTGGCGGCGATCTCGGCGCGGGTGCAGAAACAGGGATAGAGCAGATCGGCCAGTTGCCCCTGTGCCGCCGCGTACAGGCCCAGCCGCTCGGACTGGAAGGACAGATCGTCCCATTCCAGCCCCAGCCATTCCAGATCGCGCAGGATCGCATCGACATGCTCGGGGCGACTGCGCGTGCCGTCGATATCCTCGATGCGCAGCAGGAAGCGCCCGCCGCTTGTCCGCGCCAGATCGAAGGCGCGCACCGCCGACAGCGCGTGCCCCAGATGCAGCCGCCCGGTCGGGCTGGGCGCGAATCGCGTCACGGGTCGCCCACCGCTCATCGCCCGCCCCCTTGACCGCGATTCACATCCCATGCTGTCATAGTGCGCAGTGTCATAGCCATGTCACGCGCCTGCGCGAAGAGCGTCGGCGTACCACGAAGGGAGGAGCTGTGTTTCATCCCGACCTGATCCGACACCCGGACTCGTGTCCGGCGCTCGTACTGAATGCGGACTATACGCCGCTGTCCTATTATCCGCTGTCGGTCTGGCCCTGGCAGACCGCGGTGAAGGCCGTGTTCCTCGACCGGGTGGATATCGTCGCCCATTATGAGCGCGAGGTGCGCAGCCCGACCGCCAAGGTCAAGCTGCCCTCGGTCATCGCGCTCAAGCAATTCGTGAAGCCGTCGCAATTCCCGGCCTTCACCCGCTTCAACCTGTTCCTGCGCGACCGCTTCTCCTGCCAATATTGCGGATCGCACCGTGACCTGACCTTCGACCATGTCATCCCGCGCGCACAAGGCGGCCGGACGACCTGGGAAAATGTCGTCACCGCCTGCGCGCCCTGTAACCTGAAAAAGGGCGGACGCACCCCGCGCCAGGCCGCGATGCCGCTGCATATCGAGCCGATCCGCCCGACAAACTGGCATTTGCAGGAACATGGCCGCAGCTTCCCGCCCAATTATCTGCATGAAACATGGCACGACTGGCTCTATTGGGACGTTGAGCTGGAAGCGTAACGAAGCCGGGAGTGTCGAATGCGTGGATGGGCAAGGGGCCTGACGAGCCTGGGATTGATGGCACTGGCCGCCACTACCACCGCCTGTGGCAAGAAGGCGGAAAACCGCGCCGAGGCCGACCGTGCCGCCGCCAAGGCAGGCTTCGTGCCGCCCTCCGTCACATCCCGCGTCGACTTCGGCAGCATGATGGCGCGCCGCTTCCGCGAACTGGACCGCGACGGCAACGACATCATCACCGCCGATGAAATGCCCACGACCAATTCGCGCCTGTGGGAGCTGGACCGCAACAAGGACGGCGAGATCACCGAGAGCGAATTCTTCGAGGGGATGCTGGCGCGCTTCGACCGCATGGACCTGAACCGCGACGGCACCGTGACCTCGGAAGAGCGTGAGGCTTCGCGCACCGAACGGCCCGCGACACCAAGCAACCCGGTGGCGACGGGCGCGACCGCGACCCCGCCGGGGAATGCGAACTGAGCGGCAGCCTCGGACACACAGGACCACTGCCGATACCAAGCCTCTCCTTACTCTCCTCCCGCTTATGGAAGAGCCAACGCCTCTGTTTCCTCCCTTTCCGCAGGCGGGAGGGAAGAAAAGTTGAGACATGCGTAATTTCTACGCTTCCGCCTGCCATAATATTATACCAAAATTACATGTCGCGATTGGTTGACGCGCATCCTATTGCGTTGCAGCAATAGCGCCCATGACAATCCTGCCTCCGATCGCCAACAATCCCGACATCCGCTTTCTGGGCGCCCAGTTGGGTGACGTGATCCGCCGTTATGGCGGAGACGCGCTCTTCGAGGCGACCGAAGCCATTCGCCGTGCCTCGGTCGATCGCTATCGCGGATTGGGCGAAGACGGGTCGGTCGACCTGCAACTGGAACGCCTCGCGCTCGACGAGACGCTGGATTTCGTGCGCGGCTTCATGCTGTTCTCGATGCTCGCCAATCTGGCCGAGGACCGACAGGGCATTGCGCGCGAGCCGGGCACCGATATTGCCGAGGTGCTGGCGACGCTGTCCGAACAGGGCATCGACCGCGACGCGGCCATGGAGCTGCTGGCGCAGGCGCTGGTCGTGCCCGTGCTGACCGCGCACCCGACCGAGGTGCGGCGCAAGAGCATGATCGACCACCGCAACCGCATCGCCGAATTGCTGGCGATGCGCGACGCTGGCCGTGACGTGACGCCCGATGGCGACGATGTGGAAGCGGCGATCGGCCGCCAGATCGCGCTCCTCTGGCAGACGCGCGTCCTGCGCCGCGAGCGGCTGTACGTCACCGATGAGGTGGAGACGGCGCTGTCTTACTTGCGCGACGTATTCCTCCCCGTCCTCCCCGCGCTCTACCAGCGTTGGGACAAGGCGTTCGGCGCGCGCGTGCCCGCATTCCTGCGCCCCGGTTCGTGGATCGGCGGCGACCGCGACGGCAATCCCTTCGTCACCGCCGAATCGCTGACCACCGCGCTGGCGCAGGCAGCGGACGCGGTGCTGACCCATTATTGCGAGGGCGTCCACACGCTGGGCGCCGAACTGTCGATCTCGACCGGCCATGCCCAGGTGGACGAAGCGGTGCTGGCGCTGGCCGATGCCAGCGGCGACGACGCGCTCAGCCGCGCGGACGAGCCCTATCGCCGCGCGCTGTCGGGCATTTATGCGCGACTGGCCGCAACCCATCAGCACCTCACCGGCAAGACCCCGCCCCGCCCGGGTAAGCTGACCGGCCAGCCCTATCCCGATCCCAAGGCGCTGCGCACCGATCTGGTCGCGATCGCGCGGGGGCTGGCGGCGCAGGGCGACGGCACGCTGGCGAGCAGCGGCGCACTGGGCCGGCTGATCCGCGCGGTCGAGACGTTCGGCTTCCACCTGGCCACGCTCGACCTGCGCCAGAATTCGGCGGTGCATGAGCGCGTCGTCGCCGAACTGCTGAAGGTCGCGGGCGTCGAGGCGGATTATCTGGCGCTCGACGAGGACGCCCGCGTCGCGCTGCTCCGCCGCGAACTCGCCAATGCGCGGCCACTGTTCAGCCAATATGCGGACTATTCGGACGAGACCCGCTCCGAACTGGCGATCGTCCGGGCCGCCGCCGATGCCCATGCCACATATGGCCCGAAGTGTATCACCAACTATATCGTCTCGATGGGCAAGTCGGTGTCCGACCTGCTCGAAATCAACCTGATGCTGAAGGAATTCGGCCTCTACCGCCCCGGCGCGCCCGCCACCGCCGCGATCATGGCGGTGCCTCTGTTCGAGACGATCGAGGATCTGGAAGCCGGGCCGGAGATCATGCGCGCCTATTTCGCGCTGCCGGAGATCGCCGCGATCGTCCGCGCCCGCGGGCATCAGGAAGTGATGATCGGCTATTCGGACTCGAACAAGGATGGCGGCTACCTGACCTCCACCTGGTCGCTGTCCAAGGCGTCGAGCGCGTTCCGCCCGGTCTTCGACGAACTGGGCGTGCGGATGCAGCTGTTCCACGGGCGTGGTGGCGCGGTCGGACGCGGCGGTGGCAGCGCCTTCGCCGCGATCCGCGCGCAGCCGCACGGCACGGTCCAGGGCCGCATCCGCATCACCGAACAGGGCGAAGTGATTGCGGGCAAATACGGCACGCGCGACTCGGCACTGACCAATCTGGAAGCCATGGCCTCCGCCACTCTGCTCGCCAGCCTGGAACCCGACCGGCTGTCGGCAGCGGACACCGCGCGCTTTACCGCGGCGATGGAAGAGCTGTCGGCCACTGCCTTCACCACCTATCGCGCTCTGGTCTACGGGACCGAGGGCTTCCGCACCTTCTTCCGCCAGATGACCCCGATCGCGGAAATCGCAGGGCTGAAGATCGGCAGCCGCCCGGCCAGCCGCAAAAAGTCCGACGCGATCGAGGATCTGCGCGCCATCCCCTGGGTGTTCAGCTGGGCGCAGGCACGCGTGATGCTGCCCGGCTGGTTCGGCGTCGGCACGGCGATCGCACAGTTCGAGGACAAGGCGCTGCTCGCCGAGATGGCGAAACACTGGCCCTTCTTTGCCGCGACGCTGGCGAATATGGAGATGGTGCTGGCCAAGTCCGACATCGGCATCGCGCGGCGCTATGCGGGTCTGGTCGAGGACGAAACCTTACGCGACACCATCTTCGGGCGGATCCATGACGGCTGGCACCGCGCGCGCGATGGCCTGTTGACCGTGACCGGGCAGACGCGGCTGCTGTCCGACAACCCGGCACTGGAGGCGTCGATCCGCCTGCGTTTGCCCTATATCGAGCCGCTCAACCTGCTGCAGATCGAACTGATGAAGCGGCACCGCGCGGGCGAGGACGATCCGCGCATCGGCGAGGGCATCCTGTTGTCGATCAACGGCATCGCCACGGCATTGAGGAACAGCGGGTAACATGGCCGATTTCATCGTCCATTACGAAGGTGGCCTGCGCTGTCATGTGACGCATCCGGGCAACGGCGCGATGCTGGTCATGGATGCGTCGCAGGAACTGGGCGGTCGGGATGAGAATTTTTCGCCCAGCGACCTGCTTTCGGTGTCGCTGGGCGGCTGCGTGCTGAGCATCATGGCGATGGCGGGGCGTGTCGCCGGGCTGGAACTGACGGGCGCGACCGCGACCGTCACCAAGGCGATGGGCAACGCCCCGCGCCGGATCACGACGCTGGGCGTGACGGTCCGGGTGCCGGGGCGATATGACGCCGCCCAGCGCAAAAGGCTGGAAGCCGCGGCCGCAGCCTGCCCGGTTCATGCGGTGCTGGGAATCGATGCGCCGATCACGATCCTCTGGGACGACTGACCCCATCCGATATGCCCCGGCCTGAGCAGGGTTGCCGCCCGACATGGTCCTAATATCCGCCGTCACCCCATGCCAGTAATATCCGGGCATGAGGTGCTCGAGCTTTACAGAAACGTATTGGTTATCGTTTCGGTCATCAGATCCGCTTTTGTCTGCATGTCTTTCAGGGAAAGAGAGTTGGAGATCAGGGAAACCGTCACCCCCTGGCGTTTACCGATCCACATATCGGTAACCCGGGCGCCCTTGCCCGGTGTCGCGTAAAACGACCGACTCAATGCGCCTCCGTTTATAACGGCGGCCGTTTCCGCATCGGGAAATCCAATGGTAACCGTTCCACCGATCGGAGCGGCAACATCAAGATATGTTACGACTGCGGAAAATTGCGGGCATTTGTAGAGATCGCTCAGGCCGTTAGTGACATCAGACCCTGTCAACTTCACACCCATCGGGATACGGTCGATTCGACGACACCCAGGATAGGGCTCCATAGGCAGTGGCTGAGGATTGGGCTTGAAACCACCACGCGCCATGTCTCGACCCAGCGCTATCTGTTCACGAATGACGGCATTTTCATCGACGTCACTTGAACGACTTGGCGCCAAAGGCCTCTGTGCGCTTGACGGGGAGTGCCGTTCGTTTTGAATCTCGGCTTGAGAGTTGTGAAGAGACGGACCGCTGGAAGACCGCTCGATTACCGCTCCCTCAGGCCTGATGTCACCACCAGATATGATCGAGGCCTGCAGCGCTATGACAAAGATCAGCATGCTCATGTCCGTGCTCCATTGCATGACTCTCTAGGCTTGGATGCTCTGGTAATACCACATGGACCGTTACATGACCTTACAAGCACAGACAGACCATAGCCATTCGTCGGATTACCAAGATAGTGCTTTGTTTCAATACTCGAAGCTCCGGTCGACATATCCCAATGCACCCGCCGGGTTTGCCGCTCCGATTTGTTATAGTTCTGAGTAAAGTTGAAATTGAAATTCACTGGAATTTGTAGCGACATATCCCAGTGCGCATAATTTGATGAGCTACCCGCATAAACGTCGCCACAATCAATATACGAAGAAAAATTCACCCCACCATCATGCTATCTGTTGCGCATTGACGCGGCCGGAAAAGCACATCAAATACGAAGTCATTGCCATAAAACGCTTTATCATAGATCCTCCCGAATCTTTGATTCCGCTTTTTATTAACAACGCATTGCCACATTAATACAGCACTTTGTTGTCATAAACAACAAGGATGATGCACGGCGTTATTATTCAAATATTTCCTGATTTATTGTTCAGATTCATAACGCTAATTAATTCAATAAAATTTATAAATTAGCGAATAACCGAGTAATGACTGACGTGACCCCAGTCTTTCAACCAGCGGCAACCAGAGACCGACCGGTGTTGTCGCGCATGAGCGCAGGTGAAGCAACGGGCGGGGTTAACCCCGCCCGTTGCTGTTCGAGCCCGGCAGCGAATGC
>Ga0308158_10003062_pt1 | contig 15076 bp, 7 predicted proteins | sample PhyBR2_FD_201038 | JGI IMG/M metagenome (GOLD analysis project Ga0308158, IMG submission 201038) | Phyllosphere microbial communities from UC Gill Tract Community Farm, Albany, California, United States - DLSLB.R2 | ecosystem: Host-associated > Plants > Phyllosphere > Unclassified | place: USA... | reverse complement strand
GGATGGCCGCGCCACAGCCGGGCCAGTTCATCTGGCTGCACTTCAACCTGTCGAACACGGCCAGCGAGCGTTGGTTGCACCAGCACGCCGGCCTGGCCGAGGAGTTCTACGCCACGCTGCACCAGGGCTCGCGCTCGACCCGCATCGAAATTGCCGATAACGCGCTGATCGCCGTCGTCAACGATGTGCTGCACGGCTTTTCGCTCGACAGCGCCGAGATCTCGACCCTGTGGGCACACGTCACGCCGCACGCCGTCATCAGTGCGCGCCGCAAGCCGCTGGCGTCGATCGAACGCCTGCGCCAGGATGTCTTGCAGGGCGCGCCGCTGCGCTCGTCGAGCGAGTTGCTGGTCCACCTGCTGCGCGACCAGGCCGACGTGCTGGTGAACATCGTGCGCGATGCGGTGGCGCGCGTCGACACCATCGAAGACCGCCTGCTGGCTGGACGCCTGACGCGCCAGCGCGAAGACCTGGGCGCCTTGCGGCGTGTGCTGGTGCGGCTGCAGCGCCTGCTGGCGCCGGAACCGGCTGCGCTGTTTCGCCTGCTGCAGCGCCCGCCGGTCTGGGTCGACGGCGAAGACCGCCAGGACCTGCGCCAGGCCACCGAAGAATTCACCGTAGTGCTGAGCGACCTGGCCGCGCTGCAGGAACGCATCAAGCTGCTGCAGGAAGAAATCGCCGCGCGTGTCAACGAAGACAATGCGCGCAGCCTGTACCTGCTCACGATCGTCACGGTGATGGCACTGCCGATCAATCTGATCGCGGGCCTGCTCGGCATGAACGTGGGCGGCGTGCCGCTGGCCGAAAACGGCCACGGTTTCTGGATCGTGTGCGGACTGATTGCGACCTTCACCACGGTCGCGGCCTGGTTGCTGCTGCGCCTGCAACGCAACACATGATTGGGCGCAGTCAACGTTAAATAGAGGGAAGCTTTGAACTGATGAGCAGCCCGATGGTCCAACCCCTGTCCTCAAGGCCAGGAGTCGATCATGAAAGCGCCACGCTTCAAGAGCTGGTTCGCCAGGCTGCCATCGCTGAATCAGCCGCAGCGCCGGCAAGTGCTCGATGCCTTGCATCCTGCGGCCGGCCTCGATCAGGTGGTGGCGCTGATCACTCAGGCCAGAGCGCCCGGCCGCTGCTGTCCCCGCTGCGGCAACGGGCGCTGCCACAGGCATGGGTTCGCCAACGATCTGCAGCGCTTTCGCTGCTGCACCTGCGGGCGCACATTCAACGACCTGAGCGGCACACCGCTGGCACGGCTCAGGCTTAAGGCCAAGTGGCTGGCGTATTCCCAGGTGCTGCTCGATTCACTGTCGGTGCGCAAGGGCGCAGATCGGGTTGGCGTGCACCGCAATACCGCCTTCCGGTGGCGCCACCGCTTCCTTGATTGGGTCAAGTTCGACCGGCCTGCATCCCTGAATGGCATCGTCGAGGCTGACGAAACATTCCTGCTCGAATCACAAAAAGGATCGCGCACGCTCAATCGCCCGCCTCGCCGGCGCGGCGGGCACGCCGCCAAACGGGGCATTTCAACCGAGCTCGACTGCATCCTGGTGGCGCGCGACCGCAACGGTCGCACGGTCGATGCCGTCACCGGGCGCGGCGCACTGACCGCGGCCCAACTCGAGCGCGATCTGCTGCCCAAGCTCGATCCGCAGGCGCTGCTGGTCAGCGATGGCCATCGCGCCTATCGCGCCTTTGCACGCAAGCACCGGATTGCGCACGAAGCGGTCAACCTGCGCGCCGGCGTCAGGGTCCGGCATTCGGGCAGCCGCGCAATCCACGTCCAGAACGTGAATGCCTATCACCAGCGCTTCAAGGACTGGCTATCGGGTTTTCGTGGTGTTGCGTCACGCTATTTGCTCAATTATCTGGGTTGGCGCTGGGCACTGGACGGCGGACGGGTTAGTTCCCCAGAACAGTTGCTATGTATTGCAATCAGCGTCATCAACAGATAACGGTGAATGCGCCATGATTGCCGCACGCCATTGGCGTTGCGGATTGCGCAGCCAGCCCGTATCTTGTCTGTTCGTACATGCCACCATCGAACCCCTTGACTTCACCTTTCAGCTTCCTGGCCGGCGGCGGCGAAATGGGCGCCCTGATGCGCGCCCACGACTGGCAAGCCACTCCGCTGGGGCCGCCCGACACCTGGCCCATGGCGCTCAGGACCATGGTCCGGGTCGTGTTGTCGAGCAATCACCCGATGCTCATCTGGTGGGGCGACGAGCTGATCCAGCTCTACAACGACAGCTACCACCAGACCCTCGGTCATGAACGCCATCCGTCCGCGCTGGGTCAACCCGGCCGGGTCTGCTGGGCCGAAGCCTGGGATCTGATCGGCCCCGAGATCGAGCGCATCATGGCAGGCGGCCCCGGCGCCTGGCACGACGACCGGCTGATCCCCCTCACCCGCCATGGCCGGCGCGAAGACCTCTGGTGGACCTACGGCTACAGCCCGATCGAGGACGAAGGCGGCGTGCGCGGCGTGCTCGCCATCGTCAACGACGTCACGCACAGCCACCTGCTGCGCCAGCGCCTCGAGCAAACCCACCATGCGCTGTTCGACACGATGGACGAAGGCTTCGGCATGATCGAGATGATCGACGACGCTCACGGCAAGGCAGTTGATTATCTGTTCGTCGAAGCCAACCCCGCCTTTGCCCGCCACACCGGTCTGGTCGACAGTGTCGGCCAGACGGCGCGCGCGCTGGTGCCCGGCATCGAACAGAGCTGGATCGACATCTATGACGACATCGCGCGCAGCGGCGTGCCACGCCGCTTCGAGCAAGGCTCCGAAGCGATGGGGCGCTGGTTCACCGTCTACGCCAGCCGCATCGCGCACCCGACCCGGCGCCGCGTGGCACTGCTGTTTACCGACATCAGCAACCAGAAGAACGCCGAGCGCGCCCTGCAGGCGAGCGAAGCGGCCGCGCGCGCCGCCCTCGCCCAGGCCGAGGCCGACCGGCGGCGTCTTGATGCGCTGCTCAGTTCGGCACCCGTGGGCATCGTCTATGCCGACGCCCAGGGCGCGCTCTCGTCGGCCAACCCGATGATGCACGTGTTGTGGGGCGAGCACCCGATGACCACCAGTCCGGACGGCTATGGCGACTGGCGCGGCTGGTGGGCCGACGGTTCGCAGCGCCATGGACAGCAGGTGCAAGCCCGCAACTGGTCGCTGGTGCGCGCGCTGCGCGGCGAGCAGGTCGACGCCGATTTTGTCGAGATCGAACCATTCGGCCGACCGCATGAGCGGCATACCCTGCTCATCCGGGCCGCGCCGATTCGCGATCACGCCGGCAACATCACCGGCGCCGTGGCCGCGTCGATGGACATGACGGCCCAGTTGCAGGTCCAGCGCGCTTTGCGCGAGAGCGAAAACAAGTTCCGCACGATGACTGAAGCCATGCCGCAGATGGTGTGGTCGGGCCTGCCCGATGGCACCAACGATTACGCGAACTGGCGCTGGTGCGAATTCACTGGGATGACGAGCCAGGCGCTGGCCGGCAGTGGCTGGACCCGCGCCATCCATCCCGACGACTTGTCGGCGCTGCGGACGCAGTGGATGGCCAGCCTGGCCAGCGGCGCGCTGTTCGAGATCGAGCACCGGCTGCGCCACCACAACGGCGACTACCGCTGGGTGCTCAACCGCGCGTTGCCGGTGCGCGACGAGGCCGGCGCCATCATCCGCTGGATGGGCACGGTCACCGACATGCACGACCACCGGCTGGCCGCCGAAGAGCTCAAGGCCGCCAATGCGCGCAAGGATGAATTCCTGGCGATGCTCGCGCATGAGCTGCGCAATCCGCTGGCCCCGATCAGCACCGCTGCCCAGATGCTCAAGCTCTCGAGCCTCGATCCGAAGCGCACCGCGCATGCGGCCGACGTGATCGGCCGCCAGGTGCGGCATATGGTCGAGCTGGTGGACGATCTGCTCGACGTCTCGCGCGTCACGCGCGGCCTGGTCGAACTCGAGCGCCTGCCGGTCGATCTCAAGACTGTCATCCACAGCGCCATCGAGCAGGCGCGCCCGCTCATCGAAAAAAAGGGCCACACGCTCGCCACGCGCCTGGGCGCGGCCAACGTCACCGTCACGGGCGACCGCAAGCGGCTGGTGCAGGTGATGACCAACCTGCTGGGCAACGCGGCCAAGTACACGCCGGATGGCGGCGAGATCACCGTGTTTGCCCAAGCCGACGCTGCTACCGGCTGCGTGACCCTGTCGGTCAGGGACAACGGGATCGGCATCGAGGCCAGCCTGCTGCCTGACATCTTCGAGCTGTTCACGCAAGCCCGGCGCACGCCGGACCGGGCGCAGGGCGGGCTGGGCCTGGGACTGGCCCTGGTGCGCAGCATGGTCACGCTGCACGGCGGCAGGGTCGAGGCGCACAGCGACGGCCCCGGCCGCGGCAGCTGCTTTGCCGTCACTTTGCCGCTGGGCCCGGACGGGGCCGGTCCCGCCGCCACGCACGATGACAGCGCGCTGGCTTCGCACACGGCGCTGCGCATCATGATCGTCGACGACAACCGCGACGCCGCCGAGTCGCTGGGCATGGTGCTTGCGGCCGTGGGCCACACGGTGCAGGTCGAGGAGTCGCCCCATGGCGCGCTGGTGCGGGCCGAATCCGAGGCGTTCGATGTCTGCCTGCTCGATATCGGCCTGCCCGACATGGACGGCTACCAGCTTGCGCGCCGGCTGCGCGCCGCGCCGCGCCTAGCAGGCGCAGTCATGGTGGCGCTCAGCGGCTATGGACAACCGCAGGACGTGGCCGCGTCGCAGGCCGCCGGATTTTCGCGCCACTTGGTCAAGCCGGTCGACATTCCTTATTTGCTGGCGCTGCTCGACACACTGGCGCCGGACCCGGGAGCCATGCCGGCCTGACCACAATCGTACGGCATGTGTCCGTGCCCCGGCGTAAGATGGCCGGACGTCAAGACGCACGCCACCATCGAAGGGACAGCATCCAGTGAGTTTCGCCACCGACCAGCAAGCCGGTTCCGAGCACCTCTCGGCCAATGCACAGCGGATGCTGGGCCTGCGCGGGGCCGTTTTCGCGACATGGGAAGCATGCGTGCGTGAACGCGTTGCGCAGGCGCGCAATGTGCAGCATCCGATCCTGATCGATACGCTGCCGGTGTTCTACGACAATATCGTCCAGAGCATCAGCCCCGACTACCCGCGCACGTCCGCCGTCGACGGCACCACGGTCGCGGCCGAGCATGGCGGCGAGCGCGCGCGCATCACGTCGTACGATCACAATGCGCTGATCGAGGAGTACCAGATCTTCCGCTGGGCCATCTTCGATGTGCTGCACCGCGAACAGGTCGTGCTCGATCACTGCGAAGTCCACACGATCCACTCATCGATCGATTCCGGCATCCAGGAAGCCGTCGAAGCGTTCTCGCTGGTGCACAGCGGCTTTCGGGAACGCTTCGCCGCGGCGCTGACGCACGATATGCGCGGCCCGCTGGGCGCCACGATCACGGCGCTCGAACTCATCCTGCGCAGCAACGACCTGGACCAGATTAAAAAGGTGGCCGGCAAGGCGCTGACCAATACCCGGCGCATGAGCAGCATGGTCGACGAATTGCTCGATACGATGGCGTTTCACAGTGGCGAGACCATTCCGCTGACCATCACGGCCTTTCCAATGGACGAACTCGTGGCCGAGGTGCTGGCCGATGCACGTACCGCGCACGGGTCCCGTTTCGAGCTGCACGCGCATCCTGTCGATGGCTGGTGGGATCGTCAGGTGTTCAAGCGGGCGATCGAGAATCTGGTGTCCAACGCCGTGAAATACGGGGCGCCTGCCACGCCAATCAGCGTCAAGGTCGACCAGCTCCACGAACGCCTGCTCGTGTCGGTGCATAATGACGGCCCGCCGATCCCGCCGCACGAGCAGGAATGCATCTTCCAGATGTACCGCCGCGCCGAGCTGGCCCAGCGCGGCGATCCGCAAGGCTGGGGCATCGGCCTGCCCTATGTGCGCGCCGTGGCCGAAAGCCATGGCGGCAGTATCGGCCTGGACAGCAGCCACGACCGTGGGACGACGTTCTTCATCAATATCCCGATTGATGGGCGCCCCCATGCCGGGTCACGTACACTGGTTGCCGGACAGGCACAGGGAGCGGCGACGATCGATTGAACCACTGCCGGACCTGGCCTGCACGTCACAACAATCTCCAGGAGAACCTCATTCCCGCGGCGTGCTGTATGCAATAACCTTCTTCTACAAACACTGCGGGCGTGCAGTGCAATTACGCGCTGATCAGTCGCGCGTCGGTACGATACAATACAAGCAATTAAAACGAATTCAATGAATTCTCATTGAAGCAACGGATAGTGCGGGAGCGGTTCAGGTGGCAACTAAGCAAAGTACAGTCATGTCCGACGAGGTATGCACCACGCAGGTTGCGGCGCAAATGCTCGGCGTCTCGGTGTCGCTGGTGCAGCAGCTGGTGGAAACAGGCGTGCTGGATGCCTGGAAAACCCAGGGTGGGCACCGCCGGATTCCGCTCAAGGCCGTACTGGACTACAAGAACAAACTGGCGGGAAGCATGGGGCGCGAAGCCGGCGGGCGCGCGACCATTCTCGTGATCGAGGATAACGCCATCCAGCGCGCCCTGTACCAGCGCCAGTTTGCCGCGTGGGATTTGCCAGCGGACTTCATCTTTTGCGAAAACGGCTACCAGGCGCTCCTGCAGATCGCCCGCCGCCCGCCCGACATCCTGCTGGCCGACATCGTCATGGAAGGCATCGACGGCTTCGAAGTGGTGCGCACCGTCATGACCGACCCGGAACTGGCCGACGTCAGCATTGCCATCCTGTCGGGGCTGCCTGCCGACGAGCTCTCAGCCCGTGGCGGCGTGCCGGCAGGCGTCGTGTTTTTCCCCAAACCCATCAACTACGACGAGCTGCGCGGCTATCTGCGGGCGAGCGTCGCGCAACGCGCCCGCAAGCCGGCGCCGGTGTAGCGCTCACCTGCCCGCCCGCCAATCCCTATATTCGTTACTTTAAATTCAAATAAATTAGATTAACGAATTTAAAGGTTTTGATGTAGACTCATTGTCTGCCAGCAGAGGCGGCACGAGCGCGTCATCCGCCGTTCCCATGCCATGCGCCGGATTCCTCGCAGGTTGCCGACCAATTCCGACGGAGGGTGTGGGTGAGCGCGGATACATCGATAAATGACGTGCCACGGTGGCACCGCCTGCAGCGCCTGCAGCGTCTGGATACGCGCACTGTCAGCGCCCTGATCTGTGCTGGCCTCGTGCTGCTGCTCACACTGGCGCTGGCCAGTTCGGCCTGGGTGCTGCGCTTTCGCGAAATCGGAGACTGGGCCAGCGATCTCGATAACCTGACGCTGGCGCTGGCCGAGAGCACGGCGCAATCGATGGCCTCGTCCAGCCTGGTGCTCGACAGTATCCTTGCCGCGCTCCCGGCCGGCGACGGCAATCCTGCGCTGGGGAGCGAGGCGCTCTATCGCACCATGAGCGACAAGATCAGCGGCCTGCCCCAGGTGGCCGTGGTCAGCATCATCGGCGCCGACGGCGCGCTGCTCAGTTCCACACGCGCCTGGCCAACGCCGGTCATCAACCTGGCCGAGCGCGATTATTTCGTCTATCACCGCGCGCACCGCGACCCCGCTCCCTACGTCAGCCGTCCGGTACGCAACAAGATCAACGGTGCCTGGACGTTTTACCTGAGTCGCCGTCGCGAAACGTCCGATGGCCACTTCGCAGGCGTGGCGGTGGTGGGCATCTCGTGCGCGTCGTTCACCGACTTCTTTCGTTCCGTCAGCCCCGGGCAGCAGGCGGCGATCTCGCTGTTGTCGAGCGACCAGGTTCTGCTGGCCTCGTGGCCGCAGCGTGACGCCTCCATCGGCCGGCCGCCAGCCGCCGCTGCCACGAACGACGAGGCGCGCATGATCGCGCAGCGTCCGATACGCAACTACCCACTGGTGATCGAAGCATCCGTGCCCGAAGCGCTGTTGACGAGCAATTGGTGGCGCAATCTGCGGCCGCTGGGCGCCATTGCGATGACCGGCATGCTGGGCGTCGCGCTGGCCTTTGCCACGGTGCTGCGCATCGTCCGCCAGCGCGAGCGCGATGCGGCCGAGGCACTTGCGCTCAAGGCCCAGGCCGATGCGGCCAACCAGGCCAAGTCGCGTTTCCTGGCGATGATGAGCCACGAGATCCGCACCCCGATGAACGGCATTGTCGGCATGTCCGAACTGCTGTTCGGCGCCGGATTGCCGGCGCCGCTGGATACGTATGCGCGCACCGTGCACCAGAGCGTGCTCGAGCTGCTGCGCACCATCAACGACATTCTCGACTTCTCGAAGGTCGAGTCTGGCAACCTGGAACTGCTGCCGCAGGCATTCGACCCGGTGCGCCATGCCGCGCAGCGGGTCGACTCATACCGGATGAGCGCAGAACGCAAGCGCCTGGCAATCGTGCTGCGACCGGGCGTGCTGCCACCGGCCGTCATGGCCGACCCCGACCGCATCGGCCAGGTGCTGGGCAATTTGCTCAGCAACGCGATCAAGTTCACCCCTGCTGGCGGCGGTCCGATCGAATTGACTGTCGTGGCCCGGCGCGATCCCGACACAAGCGGCGGGTGGCTGCTGCTGTACCAGGTGAGCGATCACGGCATCGGCATCGAGCCGGCTGCGCAGGCGCGCCTGTTCCAGCCATTCAGCCAGGCCGACAACACCATCAGTCGCGTGTACGGCGGGACCGGCCTGGGTTTGGCCATCTGCCGCCGCCTGGCCGACCTGATGGGTGGCAGTATCGACCTGGTCCCGCGCACCGGGCCGGGCGCGTGCTTCCGCCTGGTCGTGCCGTGCAGCCTGGCGTCGGCGCCTGCGCCCGACACTATCGGCGCAGCCGGACTGCGGGCCACCGTGGGGACACCGCGCGTGCTCGTCGTCGAAGACACCGAGATCAACCGCGAACTGCTGCGCATCCTGCTTGAGAAACTCGGCTGCAGGGTCGATGAAGCAGTCAATGGCGCAGTCGCGCTGGCGGCGCTGGAAACCAGTGCCTACGACCTGGTGCTGATGGACTGCATGATGCCGGTGCTCGACGGTTACGAAGCCTGCCGCCAGCTGCGCCAGCGTGAACACGCCACCGGCGCCCCGCGCATGGCCGTGGTGGCGCTGACCGCCAGCGCCATCGACGGCGACCGTGAACGCTGCCTCGCAGCCGGGATGGACGATTACCTGAGCAAGCCCTTCACGGCGGAGCAGCTGGGCGACCTCGTGCGGCGCTGGACGCAGCCGGTGCGTTGACAGGGCGCGGTCAGATGCTGCCCGCCCTGCCCGCCCTGCCCGGCTTGTCGACGGCCAGCAGCCCGGCGATTACGAGGTTGCGGGCACAGACGCCGTCAACAGGCGCACGGCGTCCTCGGCGGCGCGGAAATCGAAGCGCCGCAGCGGGTTCCACACACGCTCGAGTGTCACCGCCGGCAGCAGCGGCGCCAGTGTGGCCAGGCAGGCTTCGGCCTGTTCCAGCGCCTCGGCGTCAAGCGCTTCGAGCAGACTGGTCAGGTGCGCGTGCAGCACCGCCGGCGACGCTGCCACGGGCGAGGCTGTTGGCTCTGGCGCCGGCGCCGACCCAAGGTACTGCTCGATCGCGCGCCGTGCCTGCGCCAGCACCTGCGTCAATGGCGCCAGGTCGACCGTGACACCGTCGGCGCCCGGCTCGCGCATGGCGGCGTACAGCATCCGCTCGGCCTCGTGCGCGGCAACGCGCGTGGCCGGCAGGGCCAGGCTGGCAGCCACGCCGGCCAGTTTGTGGGCCAGCGCGGCGGCTTCGCCGGGCCGGCCGGCAGCCAGGCTGGCGCCGATCAGCGCCGCGCTGTCGCCATGCAGTTCGAGGAACTGGGCCAGATACTGGCGGTAGGCCGCGCTGTCCAGCCACAAGGCGAGTCCGGCAGCCACGTCGAGCGCGTCTTCGTCGACCTGTGCCGGCACCGGGTCGGCCAGGGCGCCCGCGCCGCTGGCCTCGTCGTCATTGCCACTGCCACTGCCGCTCCCGCTCCCGCACAAGCGTGCAATCAGCGTGAGCATCGCCGGCACATCGAATGGTTTGCTCAGCACGTGGCACATGCCGGCCTCGAGCGCCGCCTCCTGCTGTTCCTTGAACGCCCCGGCAGTCAGTGCAATGACCGGCAGGCCGTCGAACTGCGGCATGCGGCGCAGCTGCCGGGTCGCCTCGATGCCGTCCATGACCGGCATCTGCACGTCCATCAACACGACGTTGGCCTGTTCCGGATGCGCCAGCAGCCAGTCCAGCGCCTGCCGGCCATCGCCGACGCAGACGGTTTCGGCGCCCTGATCGCGCAAGATGCGCTGGACCACCTCGCGGTTGATGTCGCTGTCGTCGACAACCAGCACGCACACGTTGCGCAGCGTCTGACCCGAGGGCGTGGCAGCCGCGCAGACGGCGGTAGCACTGGCTTCGGTAGACGCCTGCAGCGGCAGGCTGAAACTGAACACGCTGCCGCGTCCGGGCGTGCTGTCGACGACCAGCGCGCCGCCCATCAGTGCAACCAATTGACGGCAGATGGTCAGCCCCAGGCCGGTGCCACCGAAGCGCCGCGTGGTGGAACTGTCGGCCTGGGTGAACGGCGAGAAGATCGACTCCTGCGCGGCAGGGTCGATGCCGATGCCGGTGTCATGCACGCTGAACTGGAGCACCAGGGTGTCGCCGTCGCGCCGCAGCAAGGTGCAGTGCAGCGCCACCTGGCCGTTGGGTGTGAACTTCACCGCATTGCCGGTGAGATTGAGCAGCACCTGCTCGAGCCGCAATGCGTCCCCAAGCAGGATGCCGACGCCTGGCGGCGGCGTGTCGACGATCAGTTGCAGATCCTTGCCAGCAGCGCTGATGCGCATGCTGGTGGCGACCTTTTCCAGCAACTCGCCCAGGCAGAACGGCGCGGTTTCAATGAGCATGTGTCCGGCCTCGATCTTCGACACGTCGAGGATGTCATTGACGATGGCCAGCAGCGACTGGCCGGACACGCGGATATTGCGCACCATGCTGCGGGCATCAGCGTCGATCGCGCGCTGCTCGAGCAGATAGGCGAAACCCAGCACGGCATTGAGCGGCGAGCGGATCTCGTGGCTCATATTGGCCAGAAACTCGGCCTTGCTGCGGCTGGCCGCCTCGGCCGCATCGCGGGCCAGCAGCATCTCGGCCTCGGCACTTTTTTGCGCCGAGATGTCCTGCGCAAAGACGAGAGTCGCCGGGCCGTCCGCCAGCTTTACCTGCGCGGTGGTCTTGTAGACCGGCACGGAGGAGCCCCATTTGCCCAGGCCGATTGCCTCGAAGTGCTGCTCGGCCGGGGTATCGGCCTCGATCAATGCCTCGTGCTGGGCCAGCCCGGCCAGCGACGGCGCAGTGATCATGGCGCGCCAGCGCAGCCCGGTCAGGTCGTCCGTCGCGCCATAGCCGTGCAAGGCCCGGTAACGCGGGTTGGAATAAATGAAGCGCCCGTGCCGCAGGATGGCAACGGCCAGCGGCGCATCCTCGATCAGCGTGCGAAACCTCGCTTCGCTGTCATACACGCCCTGCATGGCGGCGCGCGCACGCGCCTGCTCGGCATCCTGGCGCGCCCACTGCGCACGCCTGCGCTGCACCACCGCCAGCGCCCCGCAGGCGCCGGTTGCCAGCACGACGAACAGCACGGCCAGCGTCATTGCCTGGCGCCGCAGCGGTGCGGCGACGGCGGCGGCGTCGCGGCTCAGGCCAATCACGAGCGGATAGTCCATCGACAGCGCCGCTGGCGCAATCGTGGCCATGGCCATCACACGCTCTTCGCCGGTGGTGTAGACCCGGCCTTCGAGTACGCTGGCCACCCGGCCGCTGCTGCGGTGGCGCTGGTAGAACGTACCCGGGCGGGCCAGGTTGGTGCCGTCGATCTTTCCTTTCGGCGGATAGTTCAGCAATTGCCGGCCGCCACCGTGGACCACCACGGCCCAGACGTCGGGTGCATACATGACGGTACGGAACTGGCCAGTGAAATATTCGGGGTCGAGCGTCGCAAGCACCAGGCCCGCGAAGCGCCCGGCGGCGTCCGGCACCATGCGCGCAACCGTCACCACCTGGTCGCCGCGGATCGAGCGGAACGGCTCGGCCACGTACAGGGTGCGGCTGCTGGGCGCACGGCGCACTGCCGTCACATAGTCGCGCCGGGAAAAATCATGCCCGTACAAATCGTGTTGGCTGGCAGCGCGCACCCGCCCGTCGCGGTCGAACACCATCATCGTGCGCAGGCCCGGTATCGCGCCGACCAGCGCCGACAGACGACCGGCCAGCTCTGCATCGGCAACGGTGCCATCCGGGGCGCTCAGGTAATCGCGCACCACGCCCTCGAGCGCCACATTGGTGGCCACGAGATCGGTCTGGATATTGCTGGCCAACAGCGTGGTCAGCGACAGCAACCGGGCCCGCTCGCTGCTCTCGAGACGCCCCACCTCGGTCAGCTGCAGATAGGCGAGACTGGCGCCGAGGAAGACCAGCGCTGTTGCCAGCATGGCGAACTCGACATATCGACGCCGCATGGTGGTTCCGGTGGGTAGGCGGATCATTTTTCTCATGCTACACCTGGCTGGCAAAAGTACAACAACGACGTGCGCGGATTGCAGAAAAACCGCTGCTCTCCCGATCATCCCTCCATGTTGCATCACGGAAGGCATCCAGCGACATGCGTCGTGACAAATCACAACACTGCAGTGAAAATAAATCGATTTATTCGTTTTATTTGAGTTATTCGTTTTCCGATGACATAAAATTGTTGCTGGTATGAATTAAACAGGTGGCGCGTCATGCCCGCCACGCCTTCCAGCAGGAGTCTGTCATGCGCAATAATTTTCCGGTCACCGATGTCGAAATCGAACTGAGCGACACCGAAACGATCGTCTCGACCACGGATTTGCAAGGCAACATCACCTACGCAAACACGTACTTCATCGCCATCAGCGGCTACACCGAGGAAGAGCTGATCGGGGCGCCCCAGAACATCCTGCGCCATCCCGATATGCCGGTCGAGGCGTTTGCCGATATGTGGGCCACGATCCGCTCGGGCCGGTCCTGGACGGGGATGGTCAAGAACCGTTGCAAGAACGGCGACGCCTATTGGGTGATGGCCAACGCCACCCCGGTCATGGAAAACGGCAAGGCCGTTGGCTACATGTCGGTGCGCACGAAGCCGACGCGCGCCCAGATCACGGCGGCTGCCGAACTGTATCGCAACCTCAAGGCGGGTACCGCCGGTAATATCCGTCTTCAGCAAGGCATGGTGCGCGCGACCGGACTACGCGGCTGGCTGGCGGCCGCAACCCATATGACGCTGCGCCGCCGCATCGCGCTGAACCTGACGGGCCAGTGCGCGATGCTGCTGCTGCTGATGGGCTTTCACCTGCTCGACGGCGCAGTCCGGTTCCCCCACCTGGAAACCCCGCTTGGCATATTGACCGGGGCTGCTGGCCTGTCGTTGCTGTACTTCTGGTACGCGTTACATGCGACCCTGCTGCGACCGATGGAAGTGGCGCGCCAGGCTTGCCAGACCATGGCGGGCGGCGACCTGAGCGTCGAATTCAGCAGCAACCGGCAAGATGAAATGGGCCAGTTGATGCGGGCCATGCACCAGTTGCGCGTCAACCTGCAATCCATCGTGGGCGATGTGCGCACCAACTTCCAGCAAATCAGCGTGGCGACCGCAGAGATCGCGACCGGCAATATGGATCTGTCGGGACGCACCGAGTCCCAGGCCTCGGCGCTCGAAGAGACCGCGTCGAGCATGGAAGAGCTGGCTTCGACCGTCCAGCAGAACAGCGCCAGCGTCGGCCAGGCCAGCACCATGGCCGAAGCCGCCGATAGCACGGCCGTCAGCGGTGGCCTCATCGTCGGCGAAGTGATTGCCACGATGGACCAAATCTCGGAGGCGTCGCGCAAGATCGGCGACATCATCGGCATCATCGAAAGCATCGCCTTCCAGACCAATATCCTGGCCCTGAACGCCGCCGTCGAAGCGGCCCGTGCCGGCGAAGAAGGGCGCGGTTTCGCCGTCGTCGCCAGCGAAGTGCGCAACCTGGCCCAGCGCAGCAACACCTCGGCGCAGGAGATCAAGCGGCTGATCGCCGCCTCGATCAGCAAGGTCGAGGCCGGCGCCGCCCTGGCCGTGCGCGCCGGGGAAACCACCCAGCAGGTGCAGGCCGCCGTGCGCAAAGTCAGCGGCCTGATGAACGAAATCGCCTCCGCCTCGCGCGAACAGGTGGCGGGCATTGGCCAGGTCAATGACGCCGTCACGCAAATGGATGGCGTGACGCAGCAGAATGCCGCGCTGGTGGAGCAATCGGCGGCGGCCGCCGCTGCCCTGCAGGAACAGACGCTCAAGGTCGTCCAGGCGCTGGCCGTGTTCAAGCTGGCCCGCAGTGCAGCGCCAGCGTCCATGCCAGCGATGCCGCCCCGCCGTTCTGCGGGCGTCAACCGCGCCGCCGCACTGCAGCTGGCCCTGCCATGATCGGGAGTGGTCGGCAAGCCCCGCCAGTCGCGCGTTCCGGTCTGAAGAAAGTCGCCGTCAAGCAGTTACGGCCAGGAATGTATGTAGAACAACTGTGCTGTTCATGGATCGACACGCCATTCTGGCAATCGTCGTTCCTGATCGAATCGGCGGCGCAACTCGAGCGCATCGCGACCAGTCGCGCCGCCGAAGCCTGGATCGACACCGAGCGCGGACTCGATGTCGATTCCGCGCCAGAGGCGAGCGCCGCGGCGCCGGCCGCAGCGCGCGCCCCAGACGACACGGTGTTTCGCTTCCGCCCCGCCCCGCGCGCCACGATGGACGACGAACTCGGCCGCGCCGCCGTGCTGCTCGACCAGTCGAAGCGCGCCCTGTTCGACATGTTCAACGAGGCGCGCATGGGCTGCGCGGTCGAGGTTCGCGACGCCATGCCGATGGTTGAATCCATCGCCGCCTCGGTGCTGCGCAATCCGGGCGCACTGATCGGCCTGGCGCGCCTGAAGACCGCCGACAACTACACCTACATGCATTCGGTGGCGGTCTGCG
>Ga0308158_10003059_pt1 | contig 15092 bp, 14 predicted proteins | sample PhyBR2_FD_201038 | JGI IMG/M metagenome (GOLD analysis project Ga0308158, IMG submission 201038) | Phyllosphere microbial communities from UC Gill Tract Community Farm, Albany, California, United States - DLSLB.R2 | ecosystem: Host-associated > Plants > Phyllosphere > Unclassified | place: USA... | reverse complement strand
CGCCAACATGGCCTGCTCGATACGTTCATATGCATTTCGGTATGTGACCATCCCTACCCCCTATCGCCGAGAAACGGCTCGACTGCCGCCTGCAGCTCTTTTGCTGCTGCTATGAACTGTTCAAGGTTCTCGGGATCTGGCGTACCGTCCGCCAGCGTCTTGTGAGCCGCAACGAGCTTGTCCAGAAGCACTTCGTAGCTGGGCCGATCAGTCGACGAACGCGGCACGAGCGCGGCCACCGCAGTCTGCATATCGCCACGATCTTTCAGGAAGTCATGATAGGCCGCGTATCGCTCGCGGCCGCTTGAGCGCGATTGGATTGCATCAAGCGAAGCCTTTTGCCACAGCGCCCAATCGAGATATGACGAGCGGGCATTTCTGGCCATGAAACGGAAATCCTCAGCAAGAAGCACGCGTCCTTTGACGATCGAGGGATGCGCCTGCGCAGCAATGTGCTGGATCCTCCGGTACGCAACCTCCGTGATGGCCTTATGCGCGAGCAAGCTAATTCCGCTTGAGACGGCATCGAAGTTCTTTCTTTCAGTCAACTTCGGCGCCACGGTAGTCGCCGCCGTTTGCAGATTGCTGAGCGACGTATCGAGCTGGTCTCCCGCTACGCCCGCAGCCGCTTTCGCGAGAGATTGACCATAGTCGGAAAGCGCCTGCGCGAAGGCGATCCGCTGGTTCCATTGTCTGTCTACGTGAGCTTGAGAAGGCGCACCTTTGGGCGGAAAAGCGTATGCCCTGTTGCCGTTGGTGAATAGATATGCCTCCTTCTCGACGTCGCGCTTATCTCCCATCGCCTGATTTATCGTACCGGCATCCCGCGCCGCCTGCGCCACCGCCGCCGTTGCCACGCCAAACTTCTGAATATCAGTCGCATCCACACTCGCGCACGCGACAAGCATCGACGTCGCCAGCAACGCCAGCACCCGCAATCGTTTCAACATGGATTGTTCCCCTAACCTCGGCTAGGGATAGCACATTGCCGATTGCAAACAACAAACCGCACACAACCAAAGATCGCCACCCCGGTTGCATCCGGCTGCACCCGCCCACCCTGTAATATTTCCATCATCGACAGCAGCGAGAATATGAGCGCGGGAATCGATTATCCGGCGCCCGCCCGGAGCTGTGCGCCGATGGCGCGGATGAAAGTCGGATCATGTTGCAACGCCTGCAAAATGCCAGCGATGGCGAAAACGTCGCCGCCTTGCCGATGGGCAAGCCGGAGCGGCTGGTCATCGTCACGGATGCCTGGCATCCGCAGGTCAACGGCGTCGTCCGCTCGATCGAAAACACCAACCGCGAACTCGCGAAAATCGGCGTCGAGGTGGCGATGGTGACGCCGCAGGGTTTCCGCAATATCCCCTGCCCGACCTATCCCGAAATCCGCCTGTCGATCGCCCGCTATCGCAGCGTCGCGCGCGAAATCGCCAAGCACAAGCCGTCCTATGTCCATATCGCCACCGAGGGCCCGCTGGGGCTGACGGCGCGGCGCTGGTGCCTGAAGAACCGCATGCCGTTCTCCACCAGCTATCACACCCGCTTTCCCGAATATGTCGCCGCCCGGCTCCCCATCCCGAAGAGCTGGCTCTACGCCTTCGTCAAGTGGTTCCACAATTCCGGCGCCGGCTGCATGGTGGCGACGCCTTCTTTGGCGCGCGAACTCTCCGAAAAGGGCATCCGCAACCTGATGCCCTGGAGCCGCGGCATCGACGCCAATCAGTTCCACCCGGCCGAGCTCGAGGAAAAGCCCTTCGGCCTTGCCCGCCCGGTCTTCATGACGGTCGGCCGCGTGGCGCTGGAAAAGAACCTGCCGGCCTTTCTCGATCTTGATCTGCCCGGCTCGAAGGTCGTCGTCGGCGATGGCCCGGCCCGCGCCGAGCTCGAGAAGCACTATCCGGATGTTCATTTCACCGGCCTCAAGGTCGGCCCCGAACTGGCCGCGATCTACGCCCAGGCCGATGTCTTCGTCTTCCCGTCGCTGACCGACACCTTCGGCAACACCATCCTCGAGGCGCTCGCCTCAGGCGTCCCCGTCGCCGCCTACCCGGTCACCGGCCCGCTCGACATCATCGGCGAGGATAGCGAGGTCGGCGCACTCGACGACGACCTGCGTATCGCCTGCCTCGCGGCGCTCTCCGCCTCGCGCGAAAAGGCCCGCGAACTCGCCGTCCAATATTCCTGGGAAGCGGCAACGCTGCAGTTCATCACCAACATCCGCGCCGCCAACGGGGTGATCACCCCGAAATGGAAGAAGGCCTGGCAATACGCCGCCAAGTCCCTGCCGCGCAACAAGCGCCTCGGCGATGGGGATGCGGCGACGATGGTGTAAACCCTACTCCGCAGCCCCCACCACCTGACGCCCCCGCTCACCCGGCAGCGGCGGAAACGCCAGCGCGATCGCGGCCGCACCCAGCCCCACCAGCGCCGAGCCGATGAACAGCCAGGAATAATTGGCGAAATGATCGAAGATCCAGCCGCCGATCAGCGGGCCGAAGGCCATGCCGAGGCTGGAGAGCATGGTGGCGGCGCCGAAGACGGTGCCGATGATCTTCTGCCCGAAATATTCACGCGCCAGCACCGCGTAGAGCGGCATGACGCCGCCATAGGCGCTGCCGAAGATCACCGCCAGCGCGTAGAATTCGCCGAGCCGGCTGACGAAGAGATAGCCCATCAGCGCAATCGCCTGGATCAGCAGCCCGCCGACGATCACGGGCTTGACGCCGACGCGATCGGCAAGCGAACCGTAGATCAACCGGCCGCCCAGCCCCGCCAGCCCCTCGACGCTATAGATGCTGACGGCGGCCATCGGCGCCACGCCGCAGATCGTCGCGTAGCTCACCATATGGAAGATCGGTCCGGAATGCGCCGCGCAGCAGGCGAAGAAGGTCAGCCCGAGCACGATGAACTGCGGCGAGCGGAACACGTCGGAGAGCCGCGCATTCCCCCGCTCCGCCGGCGTTGAGCCAGCGGCCATCGCGCCGTTCGGCGATGCCGCGCCAACATCATCGTCGGCGCTCTCTGGCGCGCGCCGCACCAGCAGCGCTGCCGGCAGGAGCAGCACCCAGGCGCCGATGCCGATGATCAGCATCGCGGTGCGCCAGTCATAGGCCGAGATCAGAAAGCGGGCGAAGGGCGAGATGGTCATCGGCGCCACGCCCATGCCAGCCGAGACCAGCGAGACGGCAAGCCCTCGATGCTCGTCGAACCATGCGGTGGTCGCCGCGATCATCGGCGCGAAGAAGGTGCTGGCGGCAATGCCGACGAGGATGCCATAGGTCAGCTGGAATTGCAGGAGCGTCACCGCCCGGCTGGAAAGCACCAGCGCCAGCCCGAGCAATGCGGCGCCCACAAGCACCACGGCGCGCGGCCCGAAGCGATCGCTCGCGGCGCCCCAGACGAAGCCACCGATCCCCATGACGATGAAATTGAGCGTCATCGCGCTGGCGATGCCGATATGCGACCAGCCGGTATCGAGCGCGATCGGCTCCTGGAAGATCGCCAGCGAAAACATCGCCCCCAGCGCGACGCAGGTCATCAGCGCCCCCGCCGCCACGATCACCCACCGATAGGACCCCTGATGCGAATGGCTCATCATCGTGCACCTCCCTGTGCGAACCGATCCGGCGCGGATGCCCTATAAAAGACGATCCGTGCCCTCCCCATCAAGACGTCCGACATCGGCCGCATCCGACAGCCTGTCACATAATTTTCAAGAATTGCCCGTCCGGCGCGCAGCCCCGGCGGCCTTTATACCAAAAATGGTCATACATATTAAATCAGGATTATTAGACAAACACAGGTCGGCGTGAGATTCTTTCCATGTAGAATCAGGGCGCAACATGGCTGACGAACGTTATCTATATGATTCGAAGTCGCACAAGGCGGTCATGTACCAGGCCGGCGAACACCTGTTTTCGCTATCCGGAAGTAAAGCCGAGCACTGGATATCGGGAGACTATATTTTTTCCATGGAGACCCAGGCGATAAGCTTCTGGATTCTTGGAAACGACGTCTACGGCCACGTCGGCAACGGCGAACTGACCCGCGAGCCGATCTATTACTTCGACGGCTGAGACAGCTCATCTTCATCGCTAAGGAAGCGGGCGCAGCCTTGGCTGCACCCGACATATCACTTGGCCAAGCTGCTACTTGGCAGGCTGCGGCTTGCGGCGTCCGCCGCTCTTGGATTCGTACGGATTGTCCTTCTCGCGATACATGATCCGGATCGGCACGCCGGGCATGTTGAAATCCGTGCGCAGGCTGTTCACCAGATAGCGGGTGTAGGATTCCGGCAGCGCGTCTGCGCGGGTGCAGGAGATCATGAAGGCCGGCGGGCGGGCCTTGACCTGGGTCATGTACTTCAGCTTCAGGCGGCGGCCGGAGACGGCCGGTGGCGGATGCTGCGTCGTGATCGAATCCAGCCAGCGGTTCAGCTTGGCGGTCGAGATGCGGCGGTTCCACGTCATGTCGGTGTCGATGATCGACTGCATCAGCTTGTCGAGGCCGCGGCCGGTCTGGCCGGAGATCGGCACGGCGCGGATGCCGCGTGCCTGCGGCAGCAGCCGCTCGGTCTTCTCGCGCAGGTCCGCCAGAAGCGCCTGCGGCTCGTCGATCAGGTCCCACTTGTTGAAGGCGAGAACCGCGGCGCGTCCCTCGCGAACCACGAGGTCGACCAGCTGCAGGTCCTGCTTCTCGAAGGGAATGGTCGCGTCGAAGACGATGACCACGGTCTCGGCGAAGCGGATGGAGCGCAAGGAATCGGCAACCGACAGCTTCTCGAGCTTCTCGGTGACGCGCGCCTTGCGGCGCATGCCCGCCGTGTCGAACATCTTGATCGTGCGGCCGTTCCAGTCCCACTCGACGGAAATGCTGTCGCGGGTAATGCCGGCTTCGGGGCCGGTGAGCAAGCGGTCCTCGCCGAGGAAGCGGTTGATCAGCGTCGACTTGCCGGCATTCGGGCGACCGATGATCGCCACGCGCAGCGGCTTGGTGTCGTCATATTCCGGCTCGTAGTCCTCGTCCTCTTCCATCTCGTGGGGAAGATTGACGTTGGTCTCGGCGATGTCTTCCTTCGGCGGATAGGCGCGATCCTCGCCGACCGCTTCCACGATCGCGTCGCGCAGGTCGAGCATGCCCTGCCCGTGTTCGGCCGAGATCGGCACCGGCTCGCCGAGGCCGAGCGTATAGGCGTCGTAAAAGCCGCCGTCCGAGCCCTTGGCTTCCGACTTGTTGGCGACGAGAACGACCGGCTTGCCGCGGCGGCGCAGCATCTCGGCCAGTTCCTTGTCGACAGGCGTCAGGCCGAACTTGGCGTCGACCACGAAGAGCGAGATATCGGCCTCGTCGATCGCCGCTTCCGTCTGGGCGCGCATGCGGCCCTGCAGGCTCTCGGCCTCGGCCTTTTCCAGACCGGCGGTATCGATGATGGTGAAGGTCAGCCCCATCAGACGCGCGTCGCCGGGGCGGCGGTCGCGGGTGACGCCGGGCGTGTCGTCGACAAGCGCCAGCTTCTTTCCGACCAGCCGGTTGAAAAGCGTCGACTTGCCGACATTCGGGCGACCGACGATCGCGACCGTAAAGCTCATTGAAATACCCTAAACTCAGCCCTGTGCGGCGGGCGCCTTGCCGGATGCGGTGATGTTATCAAGCATCATCTGGGCGCGATTGGCAACATTGCGCGGTGACTGCGCATCGTCGGCGATCGCCTGGTACCACTGGCGGGCCTGAGCCATGTTGCCGGCCTTATAGGCGGCAAGGCCGAGCGCTTCGCGAGCGGAGTGGCGGAATGCGTTGGTCGGAACGGCCATTTCCTCGACCTGGGCCGAGACCTGCTCATAGGTGCCGTTTTCGATCAGGAGCCATGCGGCGCGCATCTTGGCGGCATCGCGGATCGGTGCCGGCGCCTTGGCGTCCTTGCCGATCACGTCGAAGGCGGCGATGGCGCCCGTGGCGTCACCCTTCTGGGCAAGCACGGAGGCAGCACGCAGACGGGCCAGGATCGGATAGTCGCCATGGCCTTCCTTCTCGAGCTTCTCAAGCGCGGTCAGCGCCTCGTCGCTCTTGTTCTCGTCGGCAAGCTTCATGGCCGCGATGAACTGGTCGCCGGTGCCCGAAGACTGGTTGTTATCCCAATACTGGAACACCTTGTAGCCGACAGTGCCGAGAACGATGAGGACGGCCAGAACGATCAGGTAGCGGCCAAAACGCTGCCACGCACCCTTCATCTGGTCCGAACGCAGTTCCTCATTGACCTCACGAATGAAGCTATCGTCGTTGAATGCCATTCTCGTCTCCGGCAGCGGATATGCAAAATCATGCGGGTTGCACGCACATTGTCGGGCCTTCTACCCCATTTTGCATCCGTTGTAAGGGGGATGTGAAAGAATCGTCACATCACAAGCGGAGAAACGCCGATCACCAGTTCGTGCAGCTTGAACAGGATGACCGCCCAAAGCACCGCGCCGATGACCACGGCATAGAGATCATACTTGGCCGAGACGAACACGGGCAGCTTGATTTCCCCATTGCGCAGCCGCTGCTTCATCGAGATCCGGAGAAGCACCGCCCAGGCGAGGAAAGCCACGAACAGCACGATCGCCTCCGGCTCGCCATTGGCGAGAAGATGCGACAGCGCCCAGATCTTGATCGCCACCAGAAGCGGAAACTTCAGCTTGGCGCGGATATGCCCGGCGGGCAGGAAGCCCGCCACCAGACAGATCATCGCGATCAGCATCAGGGTCAGCGTGATATGCGCCATCCAGATCGGCGGATTGTAGAGCGTGCCATACATGCCGCGCGCCTGATCGAAGGCGTAGGCGAGGAACAGCAACGTCACGATGCTGAGGATGCCGTGGACGGCGCCCCAGACCGGCTTGCCGAGCTTGTCGATCATCGACCGGCGGAAATCCGGAACGATGACGCGGATCAGGTGAAGGCCGATAAAGAGGATGAGGCTCAAGATGAGAAGCTGCATCGCTAAATTCCTGTTTTGACTATGAGACAGGCTTATCGTCGCGAAGAGGAAAATGCCAGCGGCACCGCAGCTTCGCCTCAATTCTGTAACAGAAAAGCCCGAAACAAATTGTCGCGGTGCCCATGTCTACTTTGATGTCTGGTTTTATCTCTCGTTCCTGTCTTTCCCTGTCGCTTGCCCTCTCGCTGCTCGCGCCGGCAATTGCCCCGGCGCTCGCCCAGACCGCCGACGGCGCCTCAAACGCCAACCCGGCGACCAAGCCGAAGCAGCTGGTGATGATCTCCTTCGACGGCGCCCACGACAACGCGCTGTGGCAGAAGAGCCGCGAGATGGCGGCCAGGAACGGCGCGCATTTCACCTATTTCCTCTCCTGCACCTTCCTGATGAACAAGGAGATGAAGAAGGCCTATCAGGCGCCGCACCAGAAGCCCGGGCGCTCCAACATCGGCTTCGCCCAGAGCGACGACGAGATCCGCGAGCGCCTCGGCAACATCTGGCACGCCCATCTCGAGGGCCACGACATCTCCAGCCACGCCTGCGGCCATTTCGACGGTCGCCAGTGGAGCGAGGCCGACTGGTCGGACGAATACGCCACCTTCCATCGGACATTGAAGAACGCCTGGAAGGGCGTCGGCCTCGAAGAGCCGAAGGGCTGGCAGGATCTCGTCGACCACGGCATCCACGGCTTTCGCGCCCCTTATCTGTCGGCGACCGCTGGCTCGGACATGATCGCCGCCGAAAAGAAGGCCGGCTTCACCTATGACGCCAGCCTCGTCACCAAGGGTCCGGCCATGCCGGTCGAGGAAGGCGGCATCATCCGCTTCGGCCTGCCCTTGATCCCCGAGGGCCCACGCGACCGCCCGATCGTCGGCATGGACTACAACCTCTTCGTCCGCCACTCCAAGGGCGAGGAAGACAAGGCCGACAGCAAGGAATTCGAAGACCGCGCCTACGCAGCCTTTTCCCGCGCCTTCGACAAGCAGTATACGGGCGACCGCATCCCGCTGCAGCTCGGCTTCCACTTCGTCGAGATGAACGGCGGCGCCTACTGGCGGGCGCTCGACCGGCTGGTGAGCGACGTCTGCCATCGCCAAGATGTGGCCTGCGTGAGCTATTCTGAGGCGATCCCTGTGATCAAGGCGCGCGGCAAGCTGCAGGGGACGCCGGCTTCGGGGTTGTGATTGGCGGGGTGGTGGAGAACCGTAGGCGTTCTGCCGTGTCCGCCCTCAGCCACCTGCCATTGAACGTTTTGCCGTGTGATACCCCCCTCTGCCCTGCCGGGCATCTCCCCCACAGGTGGGGAGATTGGCTGGGCGCACCCACTCGCTCCGACCTCAATGTTTGCATGGAGAGCACGCCACGAGTCGATCTCCCCCCTTGTGGGGGAGATGTCCGGCAGGACAGAGGGGGGTATGGCTCGGCACTGACATTAGCGACATCGCCGTAGAACCCTCCCCATACCACCACCCCACCGCACGGGCACGACCACCCACCCCAGAAAACAAATCCCTCAACCCACTCAACACCCTAACCCCAACCCCACACATTTCTCATCCCCACCCCACACCACCCCGCCATACTCCCCTCGTCACCGCACTGGGAGCCGGGTCGCGAACCGGATGCTCAGCCGCTCGAAATCCGGCGTGTGGTGATGGTTGCCAAGGGGATCGGACGCCGTCAGGGCCGATGATCCACCGGCAAGACCGATCCGAGAGACGCTCCTGTCAGGTCGGGCAAACCGAAAACCGAGGTGATCGGGCAGGCGGACAGCCTGACAACCAATACCACCTATAACAAACTGCCTGCCCTTCCCGCTTTATGACGTCGACCGTCGCGAGGCTTTGCTTCGCGCGCGGTTTTGGTGTGCGTGGTGGGTGGGATAAGTTTGGCGCTTTGCCGGGTCATGCCCTCTCTGGCCTGCCGGCCATCTCCCCCACAAGGGGGGAGAAGACTCGTGGATATCGCTCGCCCAGACAGCAAACGTGGAGCGAGCCGCCACCCCCAGCGTTCTCCCCCCTTGTGGGGGAGATGCCGGCAGGCAGAGAGGGTCTTTTACCCCACAAACAAAAAACGCCGCGCATCCAAGACACGCGGCGTCTCCCAAACCCAACCTCACCCCAACTAGCCGTCGGCGTGAATGACCCCCTGCTCACGCTCCAGATAGCGCTGGTCGATATCCGGCAGCGGCTCGCCGTCGATGGCGGATTCGAAGGTGCGCAGGCGCTTGTAGATCGAGAGCAGCTCGACGATCGTCGTCCAGGAATTGACGAGATACTGGAACGAGCCGCGCACCTGGTCGAAGACGTTGTTGATCTGCGTTAGCAGGCCAAGCGTCAGCTTGCCGGCGACAATCGACGGGACCAGCACGATCAGGCTGAACAGGTTGTCGGCCTGCAGATAGAAGATGCGGGCGACGTTGAAGTACATGTAGTGGAAATAGAGCCGGAAATAGTTGCGGCGCACATTGGCGAAGAGCTCGGCCACCGTCGGCGGCGTCGCGCGGTCGGCGTGGTCCTCGCCGTAGACGAGTTCCTTGCGGTAGGACGCTTCGACGCGCTGGTTGCGGAATTCGAGGCCGGGCAGCTTGATGCCGACGAGGCCGAGGAACACCGTGCCGAACACCGACCAGAAGATCGCCGCCCAGACGAGCGCATGCGGGACGTCGCCGATCAGCGGCAGTTCGGTGATGCTGGCGCCGATCTTGAAGAGAACCGGCAGGAAGGCGATCAGCGTCATGACGGAGCTGACCAGGCTGACGCCGAGGCTTTCGACCGTCGACGAGAACCGCATCGTATCTTCCTGCACACGCTGCGAGGCGCCTTCGATGTGGCGCAGCTTCGGCCAGTGGGCCATGTAGTATTCGTTCATCGCCGTGCGCCAGCGGAAGATCCAGTGGCTGACGAAGAACAGGTTGAGCACGCCGACCGTGATCGCCACGAAGGCGATGCCGGCAAAGCCGAGCATGCCGAGATAGAGCTGCGAGGCGGTGACGGGCGCCGTCTTTGCCAGCGCCTGCTGGATAAGGTCGTAGAACGGACCGTACCAGGCATTGATGGCGACGCTCACCTGCACCGAGAAATAGGTGTTGAAGATGATCAGCGCCGAGCCGAGCACCGACCACATCTGCCAGCGATGCGGGCTGTAGGTGAACCAGAAGCCGGCGAAGATGGCGATGAAGACGACGTAGTAGATGTAGAACCACAGGAACGGCGTCGACCAGAACACGGACACGCCGATCGGCGCTTCCTGACCTGGTGCCAGCGGCGGCAGGCCGATCGCGGCGCCGAGGCTCGAGCCTCCGAAATACCAAAGGAGAACGCCGATGAGCGCCCAGACGACGGCCGATGTGAAGAAGAGTTTCGGCTTCGGGAAGTAGGATAGAAACACGGGTGGGATTGCTTTCCTGAACGAGTGTCTTCGCAAGCTCTATAAGAGCGATTGCGCCGGAAATTAAGGCAGTTCGCGGAAAGCGGCAATGGCCTGACGCCATTGTTACGCAATTGTAACCGCTTAGGAGAGCTTCTTGATCACAGGCATGACCATGATGGCGCAGACGACGAGCGCGGCTGCCGCCACATAGGTGGGCGCGACGAAGCTTCCCGTGCGCTCGGCAAGCGCGCCGGCGACGATCGGACCGACGATCTGGCCGAAGCCGAAGGCCGCCGTCATCATTGCGAATGCCCGGCGCGGGCTTGATGGCACCAGCTTGCGACCGATCTGCAGCCCGTAGGCGGTGATGGCAAGAAAGGTCGCGCCGAACAGCGCGCCGCCGATCAGCGGCGCCACCGATGGCGGCAGCATCACGGTCGCGAGCACGCCGAGCGCCTCGACCAGAAGGGCCGCGACATAGATCCAGCCGAGCCCGAGCGGCCGCACAAGCGGCTTCCACGCAAACAGCGCGACGGCAGACGTCAATCCGGCGATGAACCAGCAGAGGAATTCGACCACGGCACCTGATGCCGCCATGCGGGCGATGGTGACCAAGAAGGTGGCGGTGATGACATAGCCGAAGCCGAACAGCCCGTAGGAGAGTGTCACGAGCAGCATCGGCCGGCTCCATGTGATCGGCGGCTCCTTGCCGGTCTGCCCGCTGACAACGGGACCCGAAGGCAAAAGCAGCCAGACGAGCACCAGGCTGATCGCCGAATAGATCGCCCCGCCGATCCAGTCGATCCGCCAGGCATCCGGGCCGCCATGCGCGATGAGCCCGATGACGAAGACCATCACCGACGACAGCGCGATCCCCGCCCCCGGCCCGCCGAAATGCGCCGACTGCACATGGTCGTTGCCAGCGGCAGCGCCGTGGCTGAGCACGATCGACGAAGTGAAGATCATGGCGAAGGCGCTGGCGAGGCCGGCGAGAAAGCGGATGACGGCAAAGAGCATGACGGAATGGGTCGTGGCCATAGCGGCGAGCAGGATGGCATTGGCGAGAAGTGCCGACAGCGCCACCTTGCGCTCGCGCCCCGCCGCCCAGCCATAGGCGGCGAGAACCGCGCCCACGAGATAACCGACGAAATTGGCGGACGCGATGAAGCCGGCATCGGCAGCCGACAGCGGCACGCCGCTCATCATCCCAGGCAGGATCGGCGTATAGGAAAACCGCCCAAAGCCCATGGCCGCCGCCATGGCGATCATTCCGGCCAATGCCGTGCGAAACAGGGGGGCGTGGGGGAGTTCATTGCGAGCCAACATGGCTCGCTTATCGCGCCGCATACCGCGAGCCGCAATCAAGATTTTCTGATGAACCCATCAATTCCGGAAATTTTCGGCCCGCCCTTGAAACGTCATATCTTACGATATATGTTTTACGACATAATCAACGATACATCATAAGGAGTGATCGATGAGAGGTTTTAGAGGTGGAATGATGGGTGGCGGCGGCTTTCGCATGGGGCGGAAGTTCGCGGCAGGCGACCTGCAGCTGGTGATCCTGGCGCTTCTGGCCGAACAGCCGCGCCATGGCTACGAGCTGATCAAGCTCTTGGAAGAGCGCTCTGGCGGCTTCTATGTCCCGAGCCCCGGCGTCATCTATCCGGCGCTGACCTATCTGGAAGAAACCGGCCTCGCCGAGGTCGAGGCGGAGGGCACGAAGAAGCTCTACCGCATCACCGAAAGCGGCCGCAAACAGGTCGAGGAGAACAGTTCCATGATCGAAATGACGCTTGGAAAGCTGGAGCGCATCGGCGAGAAGATGGCGCATGTGCGCCGTATCTTCGATCCGGAAAGCCGCGGCCCGGAAAGCTATGGCAGGGAACGCGAGGAAGAAGCCTTCCCCGAGGACAAGAGCGAAGTCGCCGCCGCCCGCATGCTTTTGAAATCGGCGCTGAAGCTGCGCTATCCCTGGTCGAAGGACGAAGCCAAGCGCATCGCCGGCATCCTCGAAAGGGCCGCCGCCGAGATCCTGCAGCAGCCCAAGAACGACTAATCACGACGGCTTCACCAAGCCAAACGGAAACGCCCTGCTCTCTGAGCAGGGCGTCTCGCATTATGGGGCCGTTATATCGTAAGACAGATCGTCGAAGCCGTTTTTAAGCCTGCCCATCCGGCAGCGTCAGGATCATAGGCCCGTTGCGGGTCGCGACCACGGTGTGTTCGTATTGCACTGTCGGCGCCTGCGGATCCGCATAGAGCGTCCAGGCATCGTCGCCGCCTTCGGCCCATGTGGCGCCGAGCGACAGGAAGGGCTCGACGGTGAAGACCAGCCCATCCGTCATGATCCGCTTCTCGGACGGATCCGGCCATGTCGAAAGTTCGCCCGGCTCCTCGTGCAGCGAACGGCCGACGCCGTGGCTGGCGAGGTTCGCCACCAGCGTATAGCGGTTCTTGGCCGCGAACGCGCCGATCGCCTGGCCGATCTTGGCCAGCGGCTCGCCCGATTTCACCTGGTTGAGACCGACCCAAAGCGCCCGCTTGCCGTCGCGGCAGAGCTTGTCGAGCTTGGATTTCGACGGCGGCACGACGAAGGAGGCGCCGGTATCGGAGAAGAAACCGTCCTTTTCGGCCGAGACGTCGATATTGACGAGATCACCCGGGCGGATGACGCGCGAACCGGGAATACCATGCGCGATCTCCTCGTTGACGCTGATGCACGTTGCACCGGGAAACTGGTAGCAGAACTCCGGCGCCGAGCGCGCGCCGGCACTTTCGAGCACCTTGCGGCCGATATCGTCGAGCTCCTGCGTGGTGATCCCGGGCTCCATGGACGACGCCATGATCTGGATCGCATTGGCGCAGATGCGGCCGATCTCTTTGAGCTTCAGGAGTTCGTCTTCAGTCTCGATAATCATGAAATTCCGTTTCCGGCCCTAAGGTTACGGCCGGTCGGCCGGCTCTCGAATCTGGAACAGAACACGACGCCGGGGGAAATCCAATTCATCCTTTACGCCATGAAGCTCCTGCTTTAGGCGCTGGCTTTCGCCCCTTCGCCGCTCTCAGTCAATGCCTTTCTGACGATCGGCGCGACTTTCGTGCCGTAGAGCTCGATCCCGCGCATGATCTGGTCGTGCGGCATCAGCCCGATCGCCATCTGCAACAGGAAGCGATCGTTCTTGAAGAGCTTGTGATGGGCGATGATCTTTTCGGCCACCACCTCGGGATCGCCGACGAAGAGCGCACCCTTCGGCCCGCGCGAGGCGTCGAAATGCGGACGGCTCGTCGGCCCCCAGCCGCGCTCGCGGCCGATCCGGTTCATCACTTCCGCCTGCGGCCCGTAGAACTGATCGGCCGCCGCATCCGTCGTGTCGGCGACGAAGCCGTGCACGTTGATCGATGTCTTGAGCTTGGCCTGATCCTGCCCGGCACGCCGTGCGGCCTCGCGATAAAGATCGAACAGCGGCGCAAACCGATGCGGCTCGCCGCCGATGATGGCCAGCGCCACCGGCAGCCCGAGCGCACCGGCGCGCGCCACCGACTGCGGCGTGCCGCCAACCGCGATCCAAACCGGCAAAGGATCCTGGAGCGGCCGGGGATAAACGCCGCGCCCGTTGATAGCCGGCCGCATCTCGCCCGACCAAGTTACCGCCTCACTGTCACGAAGGGCGAGCAGAAGGTCGAGCTTTTCCTCGAACAGCTGGTCGTAATCCTCAAGATTATAGCCGAACAGCGGGAAGGATTCGATGAACGACCCCCGCCCCGCCATGATCTCGGCGCGGCCGTTGGAAAGAAGATCGAGCGTCGAGAATTGCTGAAACACCCGCACCGGATCGTCGGAGGACAGCACGGTGACGGCGCTCGTCAGCCGGATGTTCTTGGTCTTCACCGCGGCCGCTGCCAGCGCCACGGCCGGCGCGGACGCCGCATAATCCGGCCGGTGGTGCTCGCCCAGCCCGAAGACATTGAGCCCCACCTGATCGGCAAGCTCGATCTCCTCGATCAGATGCTTCAACCTCTCGGCCCCTTCCGCCCCCTTGCTCCTCGAAGGATTGGGGTTGACGTCTGCGAAGGTATAAAGGCCGAGTTCCATGGCGTGCATCCCGTTGAAATCTTTAGATTGCAGATAAGGATGGCCGAGGTGGGGCGCAATGACAAATTCTAGAACGGATCGTTCGATAAAGTTGATGGGGGAGCTAGGCCGGCCCATCCCATGGGTTGACGACCTCGAGCCCCATGTTCTGGAAATCCTTGACGTTGCGGGTAACGAGAACAAGTCCATGCGTCCGCGCTGTCGCGCCGATGAAGGCATCGCTTAGCGGCCGCGTAACGGGCACATTCAACGCGGCGCAATCAAGAGCGATCGCCTCATCAACAGGAATGACCCGCGACTGTAGCCGCTCGCGTATCTTGTCACGCCATTCCTCCAGAACCTCCGCCTGAATGGGATCGCGGCGCTTGAGAAGCAGAATGCCGTACTCGATCTCGAAAATGCTGATCGCCGAGAGATAGACGACATCGAGACTGATACCGCCAAACCAGGCAGCAAAGGCCGGATCGGCCTTGCCGTTTCGCAATTTTCGAAGCTCGGAGGCGACGTTGGTGTCGATCAGATACATCAGGAGAAATCGACCGGCTTGATGCCGGTGTCATCGAGCTTCGGGATCTCGAACTCGATTTCGTCAGCGCCCGGAACATAGAAGGCCTCGCTGATGGAGTCCTCCTGCTTGGTCAGCTT
>Ga0308158_10003058_pt1 | contig 15092 bp, 21 predicted proteins | sample PhyBR2_FD_201038 | JGI IMG/M metagenome (GOLD analysis project Ga0308158, IMG submission 201038) | Phyllosphere microbial communities from UC Gill Tract Community Farm, Albany, California, United States - DLSLB.R2 | ecosystem: Host-associated > Plants > Phyllosphere > Unclassified | place: USA... | reverse complement strand
GCCGCTCTAGAGGCCAAGGCGCAGATGAACGACGTGCTTCAGAGCGTCGGGCGCGTCGGATGATCGGCGCTCTGCTGTCCCGTCTTCATGCAGGCCTGATGGCCCTGCTGCACCGGGAGCGTCTGATCTGATGCCTTGGGCGCGGTGCAGGAACTGCGGGTGCTTCCGCGAGCCGGTGCGAGACGCCGACCTGTTTGACGCGCCCCTTCCCATGCCTGCGGTCGATGACGCTTTCGCCGCCTTCCATCGCCAATCCCAACAGCGCGAGCGCAACGCCGCCGCCCGTGGCGCAGACCGCCAGGTCGGCCGGGAGCGGAGAGCTCGCCGCGACTTCACCCTCAATGCCCTTCGGGGCCGAACCTACGGAGCCTGACATGACCGACACCCCGCAAGAACCCCATTCCGATGTCCTGACGTCGACGTCGGCCGGACGCCTTCGCACCATCATCGAACGCCTTGAGCGTCTCGAAGAGGACAAGCAGGCCGTCATGACCGACATGAAGGAGGTCTTCGCCGAGGCCAAAGGCGAGGGCTACGATGTGAAGGTGCTGCGCAAAGTCCTGCGCACCCGGAAGATCGACAAAGCCAAGCGTCAGGAAGAGGACGCCATCCTTGATCTGTACCTCTCCGCTCTGGGCGAGGTCTGATCTCCATGCCGATCAGCGTCAACGCATCAGCTGCGCTGTCGGGCGCCGGGTCATTCGCGACCTCGCGGCGCGGCGCCGTGGGCTATGATGAAATCGCCCAGGCCCGTGCGGCGTTGGGCAGTCGCGCCACGGCCGCCCAGGTCGCGAAGATGATCGGACGCTGCGAGGCGGACGTGCGTCCGTTCATGGCCTGTCGGTCTGAAATCGAAGCCGCCCAGGTGCTGGTCACGCTGCGTCCCGTCGCTCCCGATGGGCAAGCTTCTCGCCAAGCGCGGGCCGATCAGAGCTTCACGGATCTCTGGGAGCAGGGCGTGAAGACCTCGGCGCTGGCAGCACGGTTCGGCCTCTCGGATAGTGGTGTATTGCACTGGGCTTCCCGCCTTCGTCTCAAGCCCCGGTCTATCAAGAGCGGGAAGGTCGTCTGGACGCCAGCACTGGCAGCGATCGTCAAACGCGACTTCGCATCCGGAAATAAGACCGCAGCCGAGGTCGCCGCAACCATCCCCGGCGCCACGAAGGCATCCGTAATCGCTCTTGCCTTCCGCAAAGGCTGGTGCGCGCCGACCCATGAAAAGGTCGCCGCATGAATCGGCACCGTCAAAACCCAGAGACTGTGGCGATCCAGCGCATCGACAGCGGCAAACGTCGGTCAGAAGACCGGGCGCGCGAGGCCCAGGTGCTGGCCCACGCCAGAGTGGCGACGGTGGTGGCGATCATGGCCGTGCCGGCGAACGACCGCGTCCGACACATGGAAGGGATGCTGGACGCCATCAGGGAGCAGCTTACGGCGTCGCTCGATCCGGCTGGCGCCTCGTCGATCATCGCAGCCAAGGCACAGCAGGCCATAGTCGGCGGCATTACGGCACGTGCCCGGGCAGAACAGCTATTCACGCGGAGTCGGCCATGATCCGCGCCAGAGACGTATTATCCCATGTCGCTCGGGCCGCAGACATGACGGTCGAGGACCTGACCGGCCCATCGCGTCGACGGCATTATGCCCATGCACGTTTCGTCGCAGTTTGGCTGATCCGACAGAAGTGTCCGCACATGAGCTACCCGGCCATCGGACGGCTGCTCGGCAATCGAGATCACACCACTGCTCTCCACGCCGACCGAAGCGCACCCAAGGCGATGGCAGATAATCCGCGTCTGCAAAAGATCGCCACGGACGCCATGGCGCATTTCTCGACGCGCCAGATCGAGTCGCTGGACCACGCCATAGCCGAAGTCGCCGCCGAGCTGGATGCCCTCACAAGCGAGCGCGAGGCCTGTTTGAACTCAGAAACTGCTGCCCTTTTCGGTGGTGCAGCATGAGTGTCCAGGCCATCACATGGGCGCTGGATCAGTCATGCGCGACGGCGACGGAGAAGGCCGTTTTGCTTGTGGTGGCCAACTACGTGGGCCCTGACGGCACCACGTTCGTCGGTCAGGAGACCATTGCGGCTCAAGCCTGCTGCTCAGTGAAGACCGTAGAGCGGTCGCTGTCAGCCTTCGAGGCGATGGGTTGGATCATCCGCGAACGACGGCACCGCAGGAACGGCTCTCGCACGTCTGATTTGATCGTTTCGATAGGTCCTAAGCACCCTGAACGGAGGGAGAACGGCCTAACAGACGGAAAGTCGGATAGGTCGCCTAACAGACAACCAGTCCAAAAATCCAAACAGACATCTGGTCCAAACCTACCCGACTGTGTGTCGGGTCCCACTATGTTCGAACCGTTAGGGGAACCGTCAGACGCTGCTGCTGTCGCGCACGAGCCCGCGAATGACCGGTCAGCGGTGGTCCAGCCGGTGGTTGCGGTCATTGCCTCGGACGACTGGCCCGAGGGTGACGCCCGCGTTCATGCCGATCTCCTCGTCGCCGAGGCTTCGACGTGCTGGCTAGACCCGTCCCGCCAGCCCGGCCTCGTCACCACGACCGGCCGGCTTCACGCCTGGCGCCGCGACGGTGCGTCATGGGCACACGACATCCTGCCGGTAGTCGTCGCGATCGCGCAGCGCCAGCGCAAGCCGATCGGATCCTGGAAGTTCTTCGACGGCGCCATCGCCCAATCCATCGCGGACAACCGAGCCGCCCTCTCAATCCCGGAAGCCAACCACCATGCAGGCCAAGCCCATGACCGCATTTCCGCCAGCCAATCTGCCCGCCGCGAGAACCGAGACCGTGCGTCTGCCGGCGCTGTCTGGGCCTCTGAGGTCTTGGCTGCTCGACGAGCCCTCTGACGCGGTCGCCGAGAAGGTGATCGCCGAGAGCGAGGTCCTGCGCAGCCAGGCCACGATGATGATGCCCGCGCTCCGTCAGGAAGCGCTGCGCCCGGCTTCGGAAGACGACATCGTCCGGATCATCAAGAGTCGCGAACAGACGTTCGGCGATCTGCGCACCGCGCGCACAGAGGTCGAATGGGCAGCCTTCTATGCCGATTATTTCGAGGCGCTGGACGGCTTGACCGCGTCGTCGATCGAAGCAGGCATGGTTGCCTATATCGCCCTTCCGGACAGCCAGTGGGCGCCGAAGCCGGGCAAGCTGGCGCACATGGCCCGCAACAGCAACGCGTGCGGACGGTTCACCCGGGCGTACAACCGGGCGCGGGCAGCCGTGGAGAAGGCGCGGGCTCTGTCTGCGCCGCCGCCCGTCGTCGAGGTCGAGAAGCCGGATCCCGAGGTCGTGAAAGCCCAGCTGGCTGAGACCTTGGAGAAGCTGACCGCGCAGGATCGTCTGAAACAGGCCGCACAGAAGGCTCGCCTGAAGCCGACCCCATCCGCGCCGCTGCCGGCCGGCAGTCACATGAGCGCGGCCATGCGGGCGAAGCTGGAAGCCGAGGGCGTAATCCGTCCGCTGGCTGATCACGACAACGACCATCACCAGAACCACGGAGCAGCCGCATGAGCCGGAAACGCAACAAGCCTCACGACCCTGCGGCGGCTGCACGACACAAGGCCGAGAGGATGGAGAACGCCGCAGAAGTCGCGCGGCTGCGGGCTCAGCCTTCGACCGCGGTCAATGTGGATAAGCGCACCGGACGGCTCACCGGAGCATGGCGCCTGAACTGCTTCAACACCCTGCTGCTGGCGAAGTGCCAAGAGCGCGCCGCCGTCGATTGGCTGGAAGAGTTGGTGCGCACGGCGAACGGTGAGAACGCCCAAGAGCGCCGGCCCGATCATGTTCGGGCGTCAAACGATGGCCCCCCAGGCCAGAACATCAGCGACGCCATGATCCAAGCCAGCGTCCGGCTAGAGGTCGTAATGGAGAACATGGCGCCGCAACACGGTCGCATGCTGATGGAGCTGTTGAAGCCAGACGCTGACCTGATCACCCGTTGGCGCGGCGTGGTCCAGCGCTGCACAGGCGAGACCCACAGCCATGCTCAGGCCGCCACCGTGCGCGCCGCCTGCACCTCTTTGGTCTGGGTGAAAGACAACCTTGGACGACTGGAGAAGGCCCGCCGCGACCGACGCCTAGCGGCTTGACGTGGCCACCGAACAAGGGGACAAAAGCCAAGTTCGCTTCGCGCGTCCAGAACATCAGCCCCGCCTCACACGAGCGCGGGGCCGTTTCTTGTCACCGCTTGATCGAAGGTCGGCAATCCACTCGATCTGCTTTGGTTGCGTTCGGGAGTAGGTCACCGGTAGCCATCTCACCCGCGGGGACGTCGTTCCATATGCGTTGCGCTGTCTCAATCAGTTCGCCATTTGCATAGATGCCACACTCGATCAGGATGTAACTCTGGTCGCGTCCAGTGAGGTTCATGACCTTCACCGGAATCCGAGTGCCGCCACGATAGTATGCCTTACCGATCTCTACGGGAATCGTAACGCGTAGGTCTGCGGGCTGCGGCTCAGACACTTCCTGCTGCGTGCAGCTCCCCGCAACGAGGGCGATTGCCGTCGCTTTGATCAGCGCAAGTCGTCTCATGATCGCCTCCTTCAAGGGGCCGACATTATCGCGGAGCCGATCACAGCTGACCACCCCCGGGGGGGGGGCACGGGTCCTCCCCCCGCCCCTGGCGCCGTATACGGGCAGCTGAGGCATGTACGTTTCGCAGCTACAGGGTCGAAACCCGGTTGACGGTTGACGGAGGTTGACGATGGCCTTCGTGAGCATGGCCGAATACGCCAAAATGCACGGCACCTCGAAGCAGTCCGCCACCAAGTGGAAAGCCAAGGGCTGCTTGAAGATCGTGGACGGAAAGATCGACGTTGAGGCGTCAGATCGGATCATGATGCATGCCGGTCTCGGCCGGTTCGCCGAGCGGTCAACCTCGGCGGCTCCGACCCCGTCAACCGTCAACCGTCAACCGGGTAAACCGCCCGTCGGCCTGGCCGCCGATTTAACCGAGGCGATCGAGGATCAGGCGGATCTTCCGCCCGGCCTGATTTCCTTCGTGAACAATCTGGCCCAGGGCCACCACGTCGATCTGATCACAGCCCAGACGATCAAGGAAAACGGCCTGGCCCTGCTCCGTCTCATCGAGGCGAGGAAGCGGGCGGGCGAAGTCATCGAGCTGGCCGACGCCGAGGGCGTGCTGTTCGAAATGTTCCGCCTGCAGCGAGATGCCTGGCTCAACTTCCCATCTCGCGTTGGGCCGCTGATCGCCGCCGACCTGGGGCTCAGTCCTGAACGGGTCGCGGAGGTGCTGACTGCCCATGTCCACCAGCAGCTCTCCGACCTGGGCGAACCCGGTTACCCACTTCGACAAGATGGACAAGCTGCGCCGGACAGCGCAGCGGGCATGGGCGCCGCCGCCTCGGCTCAGCCTGCCGGACTGGGCGGATCAGTATCGTAAGCTAGCGCCTGAAGCCGGCAGCACGTCCGGCGGGTGGAAAACCTCGACAGTCGAGATCGCGCGCGGGCCGATGCTGGCGCACACCGAGCCGGGCGTTCTGATCATCACCGCGATGGTCTCGACGCAGCTGCTCAAGACGGCGCTGCTGGAAAACGTATTCGGGTATCACGCCCACCTCGACCCCTGCCCCATTCTGCTGGTCCAGCCGAAAGAGGACGCCGCCGAGGCGTTCTCGAAAGAGCGCATCGCACCGATGGTGCGGGTCACGCCGGTCCTGAAGGAGATCGTCGGCCATCGGCACACCCGGAAGTCCGAGGATACGCTGCTCTACAAGGCGTTCCCCGGCGGCTTCCTCGCCCTGGTCGGTGCCGGCAGCCCTGACAACCTGGCCCGTCGGCCTATCCGCGTCACCCTCTACGACGAGGTGGACAAATATCCGATCACGAAGGAAGGCGACCCCATCGTCCTGGGCGATGAACGTCAGGCCACCTTTTCTAACGCGAAAAGCATCCGGGTTTGCTCGCCCACGATTTCAGGGCAGAGCCGCATCGAAGCCAGCTACATGGATGGCGATCAGCGCCGCGCCAGCGCCGCATGCCCGCACTGCGGTCACCGGCAGTTTCTGAAATGGGACCACGTCCAGTGGGACAAGGTCGAAATCCAGGGGCATGAGAAGGTCCACAAGACCGCAACCGCGCAGGTGTTCTGCGAAGGCTGCGGCACCGGATGGTCAGAGGGCGAGCGGCTCCGCGCGTTGCAGACGATCCGCTGGCACCAGACCCGCCCCTTCATCTGCTGCGGCGAACGTCAAATCCCGCTGGAAGCGTATGAGGCGCTGACAAAGGCCAAGTCCGAGGGCGCGGTCGAGCATATCTGGGACTGGTGGGCCGGCCCGCGTTGGGCGGTCTACCGTGCGAAGTGTCGAGGGTGCGGCGACTGGGCGGTTCCGAACGAGCACGCCAGCTTCCAGGCGGGCAAGCTGTTCAGTCCCTGGACGACGAAGGATGCGCCGGCGCGGATCGCGAAGAAGTTTCTGGACGCCAAGGGCGACGAGGACAAGATGCAGGCCTGGGTCAACACCCAGATGGGCCTGCCGTATAGGCGTCATGCCGGTAAGGAAATCCCGGCCGAGACTCTCGCGGCTCGCCGGGAGAACTGGAAACAGGGTCACTGCCCGGCGGGCGTGGCCATCCTCACAGCAGGGATCGACACCCAAGACGACCGCGTCGAGATCGAGGTGGTGGGCTGGGGCCATGACGAGGAGTCGTGGTCGATCGATTACGAGATCATCCCCGGCGCCTTCGACGACCCGGCGACCAAGGCCAAGGTCGATCAGTATCTGCTGAAGACGTTCCGCCGCGAGGACGGCCGCGAACTTCGCATCGCAGCGGCCTGCCACGACTCAGGCGGTCACCACACGGATTCGGTCTACGAGTTTTCGAAGGCGCGCCTCGGCCGCCAGATATGGGCGATCAAGGGCGCCAGTGATCGGGCCGGCAAACGCTCGCCTGTCTGGCCCGCCAGAAAGCCGACGAAGAAGAAGGTCTCGAAGTTCCGGCCGTTCATCATCGGCACCCAGACCGCCAAAGACGTGATCTCGCACCGGCTGGCGCTCACGGCGCCGGGCCCCGGCTACATGCACTATCCAGCCGATCGGGATTTCAACTGGTTCAACCAGATCACGGCCGAGCGCCTGGTGGTGAAGGTCGAGGGTGGTCAGCGCTACTTCGTCTGGCAGGCCATCCCAGGCCGCGCCAACGAAGGTCTCGACTGCCGCGTCTATGCCTACGCCGCCTTGAAGGGCCTGCTGGCGGCGGGACTGAAGCTGAACGTCCAGGCTGCCAAAGTAGGAGCGGCCATGTCCCGTCCGACTGAACCTGCCCCCGAGCACGGCGATGATCGCCCCGACGAGGATCAGACGGAGGTGCCGGCAGCGCCGGCACCCGCGCCGATCCCGACCAAAAAACGCCGTCGCCGGACGCGTAGCACGGGCGACCGGGGCGACGCGGTCTGGTAGCTGAAGGAGGCCGCGATGCCGCAAGCCGACAACTACGTCAGCGAGATCGAGCAACTGCGCGCGGGCATGGCCTCGGGCGTCGTCACCATCGAGAGCAACGGGCGCCGCAAGACGTACCGCTCGGTGGCTGAGATCGAAACGGCCATCGGCTATTTCGAAGGCCTGTCCGCCCCTCGTAAGCGCCGCACGCGCTTTCGCCGCGTATCGATCGGGTCAAACTGATGGCGCTCTCTGACGAGATCGTCGGCTGGTTCGACCCTGAAGCGAAGCAGCGCCGCCTGGTCGCGCGCGCGAAGTCGGATATGGTTCAGGAGACCCGCCGCGCACTTCGCGCGTCGCGGGGCTACGACGGCGCCCGCCATGACCGTCTGACCCGCGACTGGCGTGCCGGCGGCGGAAACGCGGACGCCGAGATCAACGCGGATCTTCCGACGCTGCGCAATCGGTCCAGCGACCTGGTGCGCAACAACCCGTATGTCGCCTCGGCCGTCCGCCAGCTGGTCGCCAACCTGATCGGGGACGGCATTGAGGCCCGCGCCGTTCACTCCGATCCGGTGGTCCAGGCGCTCGCTCAGAAGGTCTACCTGACCTGGGCGAAGTCCAAGGTTGACGGCCGCCATGATTTCTACGGCAATCAGCGGCTCGCCTGCTTCTCGATGATCGAGCGTGGCGACGCTGGCGTAGCCTGGTCACCCGACAAGGGCATCCCCGACGCCATCATGACGGTGGTCGAGGGCGATCTCATCGAGAGCCCGCACGGCAATGTGTTCGGCTTCGGCGGACCACGCATCGTCGCCGGGGTCGAGTTCGCCGGCGGCAAGCGTGTCGCCTACCATCTGCTCGAAGATCATCCCGGCGATCCCGTCTTCGGGGTCGCTCGCAAGACGCGCCGCGTGGATGCCGCGCACTTCGATCACCTGTTCAATCCGACACGCCCTGGTCAGACGCGTGGCGTGCCATGGATCACGCCTTCGATGAAGGTCGTCCGGGCCCTCCAAGAACTGGACGTGTCGATCGCCACCAAGAAGAGGATGCAGGCCTGCATCGGCCTTATCCGCACCTTGAGCGCCGACGAGGACGAAGCGGATACCGGCACCGAAGACGTCGAAGGCGACGAAGGCATCGCGTCCGGCTCCCCGGCTCTGGATCGCCTGTCGCCCGGCATGGTTGTCGAGGGCATCCCTGGTGAAACCTTCACGGCTTTCCAGCCGACGTCGGACGGCGACAGCGACACGTGGGCCCGCCAGCAGCTTCGAAGCGTCGCCGCCGGCATGGGCCTGCCTGACTATCTGATGACCGGCGACGTTTCGCAGGCCAACTATTCCAGCCTGCGCGCCGCCAAGATCGCGTTCAACACCCTGCTGGACGACATTCAGCAGAACGTCCTCATCCCGCACCTTCTGGATCCGGCGTTCGAACGACTGATGAAGCGCAAGGCGCTGGAGCTGGGCGAGCCCCGTCTCGCCGAAGTCACGGCCGTCTGGACGCCGCCGCCCCGCGCCTGGGTCGATCCGGTCAAGGACGTGGCCGCCAAGATCATGGAGCAGCGCGCCGGGTTCGAGAACATGCGCGAAGCCTTGGCCGAGCGCGGCATCGAATGGCGAGAGCATTTTAACGAGCGGGCCGAGATCCAGAAGGTCATCATCGACCTCGGTCTGGTGCTCGACACCGATCCAAGCCGCGTGAACGGTTCGGGCGCCCTCCAGCCCTCAACCGGATGGGTGAAGCCTAAGTTGGGCGACGACAACGAAGGCCGCGCTCAACTTATCGCTCACGACACGGTCAGCTTCTTCGGCCGCATGATCGACGCGATGGAGAGCGGCGACGCCGCCGCGCTCAACGCCGGCTTCATCGAGGCGGCCGTCGCCGTCCGGTCGGGCGACACCTCCAAGGCCACCATCATCGCCGCGCTCACCGGCGCGGACGAGCCTGAGAATAGGACTCCAGCATGAACCTGCGGAACCGACTGATGGGCGGCGCGGTCGCTCGCGCGCCGAACACGGACGCTGGCGGCGCATCTCGCCCAGCTGGCGTAGATGGCCAAGTGCAGCAGCGCATGGCGCGCTTCATTCCCACGACCTACGACGCCGCCACTCGGTCCGTCGAGGCGATCTTCTCGACCGGCGCCCGGCGCCAGACCTGGTATGGTTTCGAGGAGCTGGATGTCTCGCCCGAGGCCTGTGACATCTCGCGGGTCGGCATCGGCCAAGTCAAAGCCCTCGACCACCACAACGACCGCCAGATCAACGCCATCGTCGGCACCGTGCCCGAGGCGCGGTTCGAAGGCGGCAACCTCGTCGGCCGCATCGTCTTCGCAGAAACCGATCTCGGGCGGCTGGTCGAGGGCATGGTCGCTCGCGGCGAGCTAAGCGGGATCAGCTGCGGCTACACTATCGAAGCCATGGAAATCGTCGGCATCGACGAGGGCCGCGACATCTGGCGGGTCAGCCGCTGGACGCTCTGCGAGGTGAGCTTCGTTTCAGTTCCTGCCGACGCGAACGCCGGGGTGCGTTCGGCAGGTCAATCCCCCGGAGACCCGGCTTCGGCCACCCCCCCACAGGAGACTACCGACATGCGTCATCGCATTCTTGGCGGCGTGGCTTCGGCCGCGCTAAACGCAAACACCGACCACGGTTCGGACCCTGCCGCCGCCGCTGCCGCAGCTGCGGCCCCTGCCCCGCCGGTGCAGACTGAGCAGCGCGCCCATCAGCCCGCTCCCGTCGTTCCCGGCACAGCCGCCCAGCCCGGGATCGGTCTGGCCGACGGCCTGCGCCTGCTGGACACTGCCGCTACCTTCGGCGACGCAGTCCAGACCGAAGTGCGCTCGCTCATCAGCGATCCGAACCAGACCGTCGCCAGTATCGAGCGCGCCATGCTGTTCTCGGCCGCCCGCGCGCAGCAGGCCCAGACCGGCATGATCCCCGCCAACACGGCGGGTCGTGCAGGCGAGGAAGGCACCAATCAGCGCGAAGGCATGATCGAGGCTCTGGTCTCACGCATGACTCACACCGCGCCGACCGAGCGCGGGCGGCCGTACCGTGGTGTCCGCATCTCGCAGATGATGGCCGAACGCAACGGCATCCAGTCTCGCGACGAAATCGAGATCATCGAACGATCGGTCGGCATGCACACGACGTCGGACTTCCCGACGATTCTGGGCACCGCCGCCAACCGCGTTCTGCTGTCCGCCTATCAGCAGGCCCAGCCGATCTATCGGACCTTCGCCGCTCGCCGGAACTTCCAGGACTTCCGTCCTCACGCCATGCTGCGCATCGGCGAGTTCCCGATGCTGGAGGAGCTGACCCAGAGCGGCGAGATCAAGCACGGTTCGATCCCGGATTCGGGCGAAAGCGTCGGCCTTAAGACGCGCGCGCGCAATATCGCCCTGACCCGTCAGGCTTTGATCAACGACGATCTGGGCGCCTTCTCGGACATGGCCGCCGGCGCAGGCCGGGCCGCTGCACGCACCGAGGATAAGGTCGCCTTCGACGCCCTTCTGGCCAACTCGGGCAATGGGCTGAAACTGGCCGACGGCAAGGCCTTCTTCGACGCTGCGCACGGCAACTTGGCCGCCTCGGGCGGCGCCATCGCCAAGGCGACCGTCAGCGCCGGTCGCACCGCCATCCGCCAGCAGAAAGGCATCGGCGACGAGATTCTCGGTTACGCGCCGAAGATCCTGCTGGTGGGTCCGACCCAGGAGACGGAAGCCGAGACCTTCCTCGCCCAGGTCAACGCCACGACCCAGGCCGAATACAACCCGTTCGCGGGCAAGCTGACCCTGGCCGTTTCGGCGCGGATCACCGACAACTCGTGGCGTCTGTTCACGGACCCCGACGAGCTGGCGGCCTTCGTCTACGGCTACCTTCGCGATGCCGAGGCCCCGATGGTCAGCCAGCACGAGCCGTATAACCAGGACGGCTTCGTCTGGAAGGTCGTCCACGACTTCGCCTTCGGCGCTGTCGATCCGCGCGCTGGCTACAAGAACGCCGGCCAGTAACCGCTCCCTGTAACGACGGGGCGGCTGCGGTTGCCCCTCCCCTTTTCGAGAGATCATCACCATGAAGAACTTCGTTCAGGTCGGGGACATCCTCGACGGCATCGCCCCCGCCGGCGGCGTCATCGGCGGCAACGCCTACATTCTCGGCGCAGCGTTCGGCGTTGCGGCATCCACAGCGTCCGAAGGTGATCCGTTCGCCTTTGTGGTCGAGGGCGTGGTCAGCCTGCCTATCCCCACTGCCGCAGTCGCCCAGTTCGCCAAGGTCTACTGGGACGACACCGCCAAGACGCTGACGACCACGGTCGGCTCCAACCAGAAGGTTGGATATCTGTCGGAAGCCAAACCGGCCGGTCAACTGACTGGTCGCGTCAAGCTGATCCCGGCCATCTGATCCTGACGGCCAGGAGGTCGAAATGAACTTCAGCGACCTCCTGGCCGATCTGGACAGCACGATTGAGGAACACCTTTGCGACGACGCCCTTTATTCCGCAGGCGACGACGTTTGGGCGCCTGTCCGCATCATGATCGATTACCCTCGCGCAGCTGACCGATTGAACGGGATGAGCTTCACGCGATCTCGGCCCGTCATGAAGGTCGCACGGGCGGTCTGCCCGGATCTGGCGGAAGGTCATCGATTTCAGCTGGTGCTGGCCGGCGGCGTATTGGGCGACATTTACGCCGCCGCTGAGGCGCCCGTCGCCGAGGACGACGGGCGCTGGTGGGCTTTTGAGGTCCAGCCGGGATGACGACCTTTGTCCAGCTTAAAGCAGCGCTGGTCGGGGACTTCGATAAGGAAACAAGCGACGCGCTGAAGCATGTTGAGGGCGCCCTTCAGGCGGCGCTGTTCGACTATGCGGGCGATCAGGTCCAGGCGAAGTGGCGACAGGACGTTGCCCAGTCGGGACTGCGCAACGCCGCGCGCATGACGAAGACCATTCGTCTGCGCAAATACAAGAACAGGGGCCTCAACCCCGCCGCTCAGGTCTATTCGACGTTCCCGATCCTGCAGCGCGCCTTCGAACAGGCGACGACGGTGCGGTCGCCGAATGGTCACTTCCTGCTCATTCCTAATCCGGACGTCTGGCCAACCGGCCGCGTTCCACGCCCTGGCGGTCGCAGCGGCCAGCGCAACAACACCCTCGCCATCGCCGAGGCACGGTTCGGAAAGCTGCGGCTGATTTACCGTGCGGGCAAGGCTTCCCTGCTCGTGGCCGAGGCGCGGGCCAGCGCATCGCGCCCCGGATCCTTTCGCAAGGCCAGCGCGACCGCCCTGCGGACGGGCAACGGCCTGACCACCATTGTGGTCTTCTACCTCGTCAAGGAAGCCCGTCTCCCTCGCATGCTGCGCGGCAGCGTCATCCGCGAACGTGCACAGCGCAACGCTTCTGCCGCCATCGATAAGCTGTTCATCAGATACTTCGAGCAGCCCGGCACGCAGACCCTTCTGTCGGGACCGTCCAATGATTGAGCCCGCGTATGACCATCTGGCGTCGCTGATCGCCGACAGCCTGCTGGCGGCCGGGTTCATTCCTGCCGTGTCTGCGCTAAAGATCGACCCGTCCGCTCCCTTCACCCCCACGGGCGACGAAAAGACCCTGATCCAGGCGGCGGCCTTGATGAAGGTGAGGACCGGCGCTGTTCGCACGCTGCTGGGCGGCGCCATGCCCCGCTATGTGGTGGAGCGTCAGTGCCAGGTCGAGCTGGCCATCGCCGGCCCCGACCGCTTGCGCCGGGCCAACCGGGTCGAGGACGCACTGGCGGGGCTCGCCACGCTTCAAGATCGGGAGCCGACCCTGGGAGGTCTGGCCGAACGCCTCATCCTCGGCGAGCAAACTGACGATGAGCTGCCCCCGAACGGGCAGACCTTTTTCATCACCTTCACCATTCGCGTTCGCTCCAGCGACGCGCTTGGCCGCACGCCCTGACGGAGGCCCCGATGACGACCGAGAACGACACCGAGAACGACACCAAATCCAAGCCGGGCCCCAAGCCCAAGCTGGAATGGATCGTCACCCCAGAGGCTGGCCTGCATCAGGTCAACGCCAGCGCCGTCGATGGCGCGATTTCCAACGACAAGGGCCGCCGCGCGACCGAGCGCGACCTGGCCATCGCCGGCGTCACCGACGCCCAGGAGGACTGACCCATGCCCGCTGACGTCTGGTATGGCGGCGACTGCGAAACCCGCATCGGCCGCCGCGCGAACCTGGAGACGGCGCCGACCGTCTGGCAGAACTTCGAGTTCCTGTCGCTGACCATCACGCCTGCGCAGGAATGGCGCGAGCGGACGAAGCTGGGCAATCCCGGCATCCGCAAGAACGTGCTGGATCCGACGCGACCGCGTAAGGGCTTCTTCCGCCTGACCGGCGAGCTGGTGGTCGACGCCGATACGCGTCAGCTGCCGTTGCTGCTGCGCGCAGCGATGGGACCGCCGGCCGCGGCTGTCGCCAATGGCGAGCTGTTCGATCACGCGTTCGAAAGCGGCTCCAAGGCGGAGCAGTATTTCGACCTGGCCATCAAGGTCGGCGACAACGACATCCGGGTCTATGAGGGCCTGACGATGTCCCAGCTCTCGACCCAGTTCACTGGGGAGAACACCCAGGACTTCAACCTGAACATCAGCCTCGCCGGCCTGCGCCGGAAAAAGCTGACGGCCTTCCCTGTCGGCACGGTGACGGCCGTTCCGACCGAGGCGCCCATCCTGCGCGCCCTGTTCGAAGTCGACGACGTCGCCGCCGGCAACATGCTGACGGGATCGTTCAGCTTCAGCCGCCAGCTGCAGGAGGGCATCTTCCTCAGCGCCACGCCGACGGTGTCCAGCCTGCGACCCAACGCGACCCAACATTCCGGCTCGGCCTCGTTCCGTGCGATCGGCGCGGTCTTCGACCAGATGGACGAGGAGGAAGACACCTTCGCTGCGACCTTCCGCATGCTCGGGGTCCAGACCGGGCATCTGATCCGCCTGCGCCACCCGCAAGCCCTGCTGGCGCCCAGCGCCATTCCGATCAGTGGACCCGGCCAGATCGAGCGCACCATCAACTGGTCGCCCTATCAGACGGCGGCTGCGGCTGCGGCTCAAATCATCATCACCAATGACGTGGCCGCTTACACATGAGCGTCCGCGTCGCCCTAAAGCTGGGGCCTGTGACGAAGGCGCTGCGCTTCCCTTATGCCGACGTGACCATCACTGCTCGACGGCTGCGGACGCCGGAGTGGGACAGCGCCCGCGACGCCGCCCAGGCCATTCTCCGGAACGATGCGGATCTGCTGAACCTTCTCGTCAAGCACGACCTTTTGCCGAAGGGCGGCGTGCGCGGCTGGAAGCGGATGAAAGACAATGATCCCGTCGCCTATGCCCAGTATCTGATCGGCATCGGCATGTGGCTGACGGCAGTCGAATGCGCGCTCGTCGGCGTTGCGGATTGGACGGGCATCGAAACCGAGGACGGCGCCCCTGCGCCCATCGAGCGCGATGTACTCGAAGTTCTACTGCTGGACGAGGCGCTGAGTGACCAGATCCTGGGCGTGGTGACGGAGGCGGCGCAGCTGTTGATCGTCGAGGGGGAGCCCTTCGGGGCCTCGCCGAATGGCTCTTCGGCGCCAGGGACGACGGCGTAGGCCCCGACCACTGTTTTAACTGCCAGAAGATCT
>Ga0308158_10003055_pt1 | contig 15096 bp, 14 predicted proteins | sample PhyBR2_FD_201038 | JGI IMG/M metagenome (GOLD analysis project Ga0308158, IMG submission 201038) | Phyllosphere microbial communities from UC Gill Tract Community Farm, Albany, California, United States - DLSLB.R2 | ecosystem: Host-associated > Plants > Phyllosphere > Unclassified | place: USA... | reverse complement strand
GACCGGGACGGGGAAGTCGAGCCGGCCGTGTTCGACGCGCAGCTCGTCGAGGTGACGCAGGGCGCGGCGGGCGAAGTACCCGAGCTCCGGATCATGGCGCTTGCCCTCCAGTTCGCCGATCACGGCGACCGGCAGGACGATGGAGTGCTCCGCGAAGCGGAAGAACGCCTGAGGATCCGACAGCAGCACGGACGTGTCGAGCACGTACGTCTTCAGATCCTGATCGGGCGTTGCACCTCCCGCCAATCCTGCCGCTTCGCCGGCGGCCGGCCCTGCCGTGGCTGGTCCTGCCGTTTCGCCTGCGGCGCGTGCGGTGCTGGTGCGGGTGCTGCTGTTCAGTGCTGTGCGTGCGGCCACAACCCTCTCCCGACCCGGGGATTCCCGGTACTAGGCGAGTCGACCTGGGCCACGAGTCGCGATCCTGGGGGCCGACTCGATCGGACGCCGTGTCCGATGCCATGAACGTACGACCAGAGTGAGCTCCGCCGCATCCGCGACACGCCTGGTTGAGAGTTAAGAGCGGGTGAACTCTCCCGCACGGGCGATCGACTCCTCGAGCATGCCGAGAGTCTCCGCCGTCGTCCCGGCGTGCGGCGCGAGCCGCACCGCGCCCGAACGCACCGTGACCTGCACCCCGGCGGCGGTGAGCAGGGCGCCGAGCCCCTCCGCGTCCGCCGGGGCGAGCACCACGATGCCGGCGCGCTCTGCGGCGTCCCGCGGGGACACCACGTCGATCCCGTGCCGGTCGGCGATGTCGAGCACCGCCTCGACGTTGCGGGACAGTCGCTCCGCGACGGCGCCGACGCCGGCCGCCTGGATCTCGACGGCACCGGCCGCGAGTCGGGCGGCGGCGAACGGATCCGGCGCGCTGACCGCGTATGCCTGCGACGACAGAGCCGGATCCGGCAGCATGTCGGCCGGCAGACCCGGGGCGGCGGTCGCGATGCGGCCGCTGAGCACGGGGCGGATCCGCTCCCGCGCCCGGTGGGTGAACCGGGCGAAGCCGGTTCCGCGCCCTGCCCGCAGCCACTTGTAGCCGTGCCCGACCACGACGTCGGCGACCGCCCAGTCCTCGTCCACGATGCCGAAGGACTGCACCGCGTCGACGATCAGCAGCCGGTCCTCGCCGAGCACCTCGCGGAGCGCGGCCAGATCGGCGCGGTAGCCCGATCGGAAGTCGACGTGGCTGACCACGAGCGCGCTCACGGCGGGATTCAGCGCCTCGGCGACGGCGTCCGCCGTGACCCGGGTGCCGGCCGGGGTGATCCAGCGGGGTTCCAGCCTGCCACCCGCGGCCGCGGCGGCGCGGTCGAGCGTGATCGTGACGCTCGGGAACTCGGCCGCCGAGGCGATCACCGCACCGTCGAGGCCGGCGAGCGCCTGCTGCAGGGCGTGGGTGGACGAAGGGTGCAACGTGACCTCGTCGGGCGCGGCGCCGAGCAGACCCACCACGGCCCCCTGCGCTTCCGCCGTCCGCCCCGCCGTGGCGGCGATGCCCTCTCCACGCCCGGTCGCGAGCAGCTCCGCGTCGGACGCCAGGGCCTCGCGGGCGGCCGGGGACAACGGTCCGAACGCGGCCCAGTTCAGATACCCGGGGTCCTCGCCGAACGTGGCGGCGTACTCGTCGATCGCGGACATCGGCGCGCTCCGGGTCAACGCCCGAACCGGCGGTCGCGGTCGGCGTAGTCGCGGATGGCGCGCAGGAAGTCGACCTGGCGCAGATCCGGCCCGAGCGCCTCGACGAAGTAGAACTCGCTGTGCGCGCTCTGCCAGAGCAGGAAGTCGCTGAGCCGCTGCTCCCCACTCGTGCGGATGACGAGGTCCGGATCCGGTTGCCCGCCGGTGTACAGGTGCTCCCCGATCATCTCCGGGGTGAGGCTGGCAGCGAGGTCCTCCAGCGTGCCGCCGGACGCGTCATGCTGAGCGAGGATGGAGCGCACCGCATCGACGATCTCGTTGCGCCCGCCGTAGCCCACCGCGAGGTTCACGTGCAGTCCCGTGTGCTCTCGGGTGCGCTCCTCGGCTTCCGCGAGCACCCGGGCGAGTTCCGCAGGGAGGATGTCGGCGCGCCCCACGTGCTTGACCCGCCAGTTGCCCTCGTGGGAGAGACCGTCGGCGAGCTCCCCGATGATCTCGATGAGATCGGCAAGCTCCGCCGAATCGCGCTTGCGCAGGTTGTCGGCGGAGAGCAGGTAGAGCGACACCACACGGATGCCGAGCTCATCGCACCAGCCCAGGAACTCGCGCATCTTCGCGGCTCCGGCCCTGTGCCCGTGCGCGGGCGTCGAGTAGCCAAGCTGCCGGGCCCAGCGGCGGTTGCCGTCGATCATCATCGCGATGTGATGCGGCATGGTCGCCGGATCCAGCCGTCGCCGCAGGCGACGGGAGTACAGCCGATAGAGGGGGCCGTTCCCTGGCTGCTCGGACCGTGCGCTCACTCCCCTACGCTACCGCGCCGACCGGATCAGGCCGTCATGTCGTGCACGGGATATGTGCGGCTTGCGGAATGCGCAGACGCCTAGAGTTCAACCATGCGCAGAGCGAGCCGAACCGCTGCCCCCGATGTGCCCGAGCTGCCCCTCATGGAGGCGGCCGCCGTCGACGCGCAGCTCGACATCAAGCCGACCTGGCGGGGCTGGATCCACGCAGGCACCTTCCCCGTCGCGATCGCGGCGGGCATCGTGCTCATCGTGCTCGCCCACGGCACCCCCGCCAAGTGGGCGGCGGCGGTGTTCATGGTGACCTCGCTGTTGCTGTTCGGCAACTCGGCGCTGTACCACCGCTTCGACTGGAAGCCTCGGACGAAGGCGATCCTGAAGCGGATCGACCACGCGAACATCCTGCTGCTGATCGCCGGCACGTACACGCCCCTCGCGACGCTCGCGCTCACGCCGGACAAGGGCACGCTGCTGCTGATCCTGGTGTGGTCCGGGGCACTGCTCGGGATCCTGTTCCGGGTGTTCTGGATCAACGCGCCGCGCTGGCTGTACGTCGCGCTCTATCTGCTGCTCGGCTGGGCCGCGATGATGTACATCGTCGATCTGCTCAACGCCAACGTGGCAATGATGGTGCTGGTCTGCGTGGGCGGGCTGCTCTACACCGGCGGCGCGATCGTGTATGCACTGAAGAAGCCCAACCCGTGGCCCGGGAAGTTCGGCTTCCACGAGATCTTCCACGTCTGCACGGTGCTGGCCTTCCTGTGCCACTGGACCGCGTGCCTGCTCATCTCCCTGGCACCGCTGCACCCCTCGCTGGGGCTGCCGGGCTGATCCCGGCGGTCGAGCCCGCGCGGACGGTCAGGATCGGGGCGCGCTCGTCCCGTCCTCGTGCTCCTCGCCGGCGGTGTTCCCGGGCTGCGCGGCCTCTTCGGCGTCCAGTTCGGCGCGCACCTCCTCGCGGTAGCGCACCCGGCGGATCCGCCGCTGCATGTCCCAGATCAGGAGGGCGGCGAACACGACGATCACCGCGACGATCACGAATCCCACGGGCCCCGGGGTGACCAGGTTCGGGTCGACCGTCGGGGTCGGAGTGGGAGTCGCCGTCACGGCGGCAAGGATCGCCTCGATCATGTCTCAGCCTTTCTGGGCACGGCCCGTTCGGGCCCCGGGTCTCCCGCGGGATAACCTGGAACCACCAGCCTAACGATCGGATGCACCCCGCCGTGACGACCCCTGCCGAGCTCGATGAGCGATACGGCCGCGGACCCCGCCGCCGCCTGCCGGCGATCCTCGCGATCGCGGCCGCCGCGATCGTCGTGGGCGTCTTCGGCTGGTGGACCTGGCAGGGCTCGGCCGACGCCGTCGACGTCACCGGAACGGGTTTCACGCTGGTCGACGAGCACAGCGTCACGGTGTCGTTCCAGATCTCGGCACCCCCGAACCGGCCGGTGCACTGCATCGTGGAGGCACAGGACGAGGAGTTCGGGATCGTGGGCTGGCGGCTCGTCTCGTACCCGGCCTCGGCGAGCCATTCCCGGGCGTTCACCGAGCACGTGCCGATCGTCTCGGCCGCGACGACGGGTTTGGTGAACTCCTGCTGGGTGTCCTAGGCTCGTCCTGTTGATCGACGCCCCGGGAAGGTTCCGGGGCGTCTTGGCATATCCGGGACGATCCGTTCCCGGATCCGAATCGCAAGGAGTTCGCCGTGTCGAACGACGCACAGGTCCCCTTCCTCACTCAGGAGGCGTACGACCGGCTGGTCGCGGAGCTGGAGAACCTCTCCACGGTCGGCCGCGATGAGATCGCCAAGCGCATCGAGGCCGCGCGCGAAGAGGGCGACCTCAAGGAGAACGGCGGCTATCACGCCGCCAAGGACGAGCAGGGCAAGATGGAGGCGCGCATCCGCACGCTCGAGTCCCTGCTGAAGACCGCCAAGGTCGGCGAGGCCCCGGCCAGCCGCGGCATCGTCGAGCCGGGCACCGTCGTGACCGCGACGGTGGCGGGCGGCGAAGAGGTCTTCCTCCTCGGCAGCCGCGAGATCGCCGGCGGCACCGACCTCGACGTCTACAGCGAGGCGAGCCCGCTCGGATCCGCCATCCAGGGTCTCAAGGTCGGAGACAAGACCTCGTACGAAGCGCCCAACGGCCGCTCGATCCAGGTCGAGATCCTGAAGGTCGAGACCTTCGCGGGCTGACCGCACCGCAGACGACCAACCCGCCGTGCCATCGAGGGCCGGCGGGTTCGTCGTCTGTACGGCGTGAGTGGACGGCTAGTCCTGCACGACGAGCGGCTCGAAGCCGGCCGCCCGCAGCGTGTCGAGGGTGAGTTCTGAGTGCTCGGGGCCGCGGGTCTCCACGCTGAGCTCGAGGATGACGTCGTTGATCTGCAGGCCATGGCCGTGCCGTGTGTGCATGGCCTCGATGACGTTCGCGCCGGCGTGCGCGATCAGTTCGGACACGCGCGCGAGCTGCCCCGGCCGGTCGGGCAGCGGGATCCGGAGCGTGAGGTAGCGGCCCGAAGCCGCGAGGCCATGGGAGACCACGCGCTGCAGCAGCAGCGGGTCGATGTTGCCCCCGGAGAGCACGGCCAGGGTGGTGCCGCTCCCATGCACCTTGCCCGCCAGGATCGCCGCGACCCCGACCGCGCCGGCGGGCTCCACCACGACCTTGGACTGCTCCAGGAGCAGCAGCAGGGCGCGGGCGATGTCGTCGTCGCTGACGGTCACGACCTCGTCGACGAGCTCGGTGATCATCGCGAACGGCACATCGCCGGGGCGCGCCACGAGGATGCCGTCGGCGATCGTCGGGTGCGTCGTGATCTCCACGGGGTGGCCGGCAGCGAGGGACGGACCCATGGCCGCGGCGTTCTCCGCCTGTACGCCGACCACGCGGACCGTACGCCCCTGCTCGGCCGCACGCGCCTTCACCGCCGCCGCGACGCCGGCGATGAGGCCGCCACCGCCGATGCCCACGAGGATCGTGTCGACGTCCGGCACGTCCTCGATCAGCTCCAGACCGAGCGTCGCCTGGCCCGTGACGATGTCGCGGTGATCGAACGGGGCGATGAACACGGCACCGGTGCGCTCGGCGAACTCGGCCGCCAGCCGCAGCGACGTCGCGACCGTCTCGCCCTCGAGCACGACCTCGGCACCGTAGCCCCGGGTGGCGAGGAGCTTGGGCACCGGCACGCCCATCGGCATGAAGATCGTCGCCGGGATCCCGAGCGCCTGGGCCGCGAGAGCCACGCCCTGCGCGTGGTTTCCCGCGGACGCGGCCACCACGCCACGACTGCGCTCCTCGGCGGTCAGGGTCGAGAGGCGATGAACCGCACCGCGGATCTTGAACGACCCCGTGCGCTGGAGGTTCTCCATCTTGAGCAGGACGGGCGATCCCAGCACCTTGGTCAGCGCGATCGACGGCAGGGTCGGAGTGCGCACGATGACGCCGTCCAGGCCGTCCGCGGCCGCCTGGATCTCGGCGAGGGTGGGGATCGCGTCGTTCGTCATCGCATGCTCCTTCTCCGCGCCCGGGGCACGGTCTGCCAGATGTAGTCGCCGTCCGGGGCGGTGCCGGTGCGCCATGCACCGGAGTTGATGGTCACGGCGGCCACGTTCACGAATGCGGCGAGCGGCACGGCGAACAGCGCGCCGGGGATCCCGGCGATCAGCGCGCCGCCGGCCACCACGAGCACCACCGCGAGGGGATGCACCTTGACCGCGGATCCCATCAGGATCGGCTGCAGCAGATGCCCCTCGATCTGCTGCACGGCGAGCACGACGACCAGCATCCACAGCGCGATCCACGGCCCGTTGTAGACGAGGGCGAGGAAGACCGCGACCGCGCCCGTGACGACCGCGCCGACGATGGGGATGAACGAGCCGAGGAACACCAGCACCGCGACCGGGACGGCCAGCGGCACACCCAGCAGGAAGGCGCCGAGGCCGATGCCGAGCGCGTCGATGAAGGCCACGAGCATCTGGGTGCGGGCGTAGTTGATCACGGTGGCCCAGCCGTTGCGCGCCGCGGCGTCGACGGCGGGGCGGGAGGCCTTCGGGAAGAGCTTGAGCGTCCACGTCCAGATGCCGCCGCCGTCCGCGAGCAGGCAGAGCAGGATGAACAGCGTCAGTACGGCGCCGGTGGCGACGTGGCCGAACGTGGTGCCCACGGCGATCGCCCCGCTCTTCAGCAGCTCCCCCTGCTCGCCGAGGAAGGTCACGGCCTGATCGAGCAGATCCTGGATCTGCTTCGCCGTCAGATGCAGCGGACCGTCGAGGAGGAACTGCTGCAGCTGCGCCCACGCCGCGATGGTGCGCGTCTGCACCCCGTCCCACTGCTGCGTGATCTGCCAGATCGCGAGCCAGAGCAGGCCGCCCACGATCGCCAGCGTGCCGAGAAGCGCCACCACGATCGCGAGCCAGCGCGGCCAGCGCGCCCGCAGCATGGTGCTGAACACGGGCCAGAGCAGGGCGGTCAGCAGGATCGCGATCATCAGGGGGATGACCAGGATCTTGAACAGCATGACCAGCCAGATCACGACCCCGAGTGCCGCGGCGATGACCAGGAACCGCCAGGCGTAGGCGGATCCGTAGCGCAACCCGGGCGGCAGCGATCTCTGCACGTCGTCCCGCACCTCCACGCGCCCTGTGACGGTGCGCTGGCGGATGAGATCGCGCAGCCGGGGCGTGCTGTCCTCGCTCATCGGCCCAGTCTACGGGCGCGGCGACGCGTGCCCTGCGCGCGCGTCGGCGACGCGTGGCCTGCGCGCGCGTCGGCGGCACGTGGCCTGCGCGCGCGTCCGGGCGCTGCGGCCCGCCTCCGATGTCGGCAGCGGTCGATACGCTGACGACGTGACCGACTCCTCCGCCCTCCGACGGACATCCGCGCCCTCCGCGGTCGACACGCTGAGCGCCGGCGAAGCCCGGCGGATCGCGCTGGCCGCGCAGGGATTCTCCCGGCGGCGTCCTTCGGATCCGGGTGTGCGTCACCTGCACACGGCGATGGGGCGCATGGGTGTACTGCAGATCGACTCGGTGAACGTCTTCGCGCGTTCGCACTACCTGCCACTGTTCTCGCGCCTGGGTGCGTACGATCCGGCTCTCCTGGAGCGCGCCTTCCTGTCCCGCCCGACCGCCGCACGATCCGGCCGCTACACCGAATACCTGGCTCACGAGGCGACGTTCCTGCCCGTCGAGGACTGGCCGCTGTGGGGTTTCCGCCGGGAGGCGTTCCGAGCCAAGCGCGGCGAGTTCTGGGGCCGGACGTCGTCCTCGCGCACCCTGGACTGGGTACGGTCCGAGCTGCGCGATCGGGGTCCTTCCCGGCCGGCCGAGATCCGCGGCGACGCCCCGGGCGGCAAGGGCGGCTGGTGGGAGTGGGACGACGTCAAGCACGCGCTGGAGTATCTGTGGCGCATCGGCGAGGTGGCGATCGCGGGGCGCGACGGTTTCGAGCGTCGCTACGCGCTGGCCGAGGACGTGGTGCCGGCGGATCTGCTCGGCCGCGATCTGGATCGTGCCGCGGCGGTCGGCGAACTCGTGCACCGGGCCGCCCGAGCCCACGGGGTGGCGACCGCGGCGGACATCGCCGACTACTACCGGATCAAGGACCGCACTCTGGTGCTCGGCGCGATCGAGAACCTCGTGGAGCGCGGTGCGCTGGAACCCGTGCGGGTGCGCGGGTGGGAGCGCGGAGGGCGCCCCGTCCCGGCCTGGAGGCACGTCGATGCGGTCCTGCCTCGGCGGATCGACACGGCGGCGATCCTGACCCCGTTCGACCCGGTCGTGTGGTTCCGCGACCGTGCACTGCGCGCGTTTGCCCTGGACTACCGGATCGAGATCTACACGCCCGCCGCGAAGCGCCGGTACGGCTACTACTCGCTGCCGGTGCTGGTCGGCGACAGGATCGCCGCCCGCGTGGATCTCAAGGCGGATCGGGCCGCGGGCACGCTGCGTCTGCAGTCCGCCTGGTGGGAACCGCAGGCCCGCCCCGCGGACGACGTCGAACGGATCGCCGCAGAACTGCGCACCGCCGCCGCGTGGCAGGGGCTGGAGCACATCTCGGTGTCGGGCTGGGGGGACGCGTCGTCCGCGCTCGCCGGCGTGCTCGACGCACACCCGCAGCGGGTCCGCCGTCACGATGTCGGACGGACGGATCAGGTGCCCCTGCGGGGCTGACCCGCGCGGATCAGCGTCCTCGTGTCAGAACTGTACGCGCGGGGGCTCGGCGATGGCGGCGCCGTCGGCCACCTCGAAGAACTCGCGCTCGGTGAAGCCCAGGTTGCGCGCGAACAGGTTGTTCGGGAACACCTTGATCTTGGTGTTCAGCTCTCGCACCCCGCCGTTGTAGAACCGCCGGGAGGCCTGGATCTTGTCCTCGGTGTCGACCAGCGCCGCCTGCAGCTGCAGGAAGTTCTGGCTGGCCTGCAGCTGCGGATAGGCCTCGGCCACCGCGAACAGGCTCTTCAGAGCCTGCTGGAGATGTCCCTCGGCGGCACCGGCCTCACCGGGACCCGTGGCCGACAGCGTCTCCGCGCGGGCGCGTGTGACGTTCTCGAACACCGCCTTCTCATGAGCGGCATAGCCCTTCACCGTGTCGATGAGGTTCGGGATCAGATCGGCTCTTCGCTTGAGCTGGACCGTGATGTCGCTCCAGGCCTCATCGACGCGGACCCCCAACTGCACCAGCGAGTTGTACGTGGCCCAGAGATAGATGCCGACGGCGATGATCAGGAGAACGATCACTCCGACGACGACGAGCACAGGAACAAGAACATCCACGGACGACGACCCCCTACCAGACGCGGTTTCGCCTCATCCTAGCCCCGCATCCTCCGTGAACGCCGGGCTGCCAGGGAACGGTCAGGCACCGAGAATGCGCTCCAGATGACGATTGCCGAAGCGGCGTTCCGGATCCAGCCGGTCGCGCAGCGCGACGAAGTCGTCGAAGCGCGGATAGCGCTCCCGCAGCTGGTCGGCGCTGAGCGTGTGCAGCTTGCCCCAGTGCGGCCTTCCACCGTGCGCGAGACAGATCTGCTCGACCGCCTCGAAGTACTCGCGGGGATCGTGGCGCCAGTACCGGTGCACCGCGAGGTATGCCGAGTCGCGCTCGTGCGCCGTGGACAGCCAGCGGTCGTCGGCGGCGGCGAAGCGCACCTCGACCGGGAACTCGATGCGCCAGCCGCGCTCGGCGATCAGCGCCTGCACGGCGCGGAACGCCGGCACGATCTGATCCTGCGGGAGCGCGTACTCCATCTCCCGGAAGCGCACCGTGCGGCTCTGCGTCAGCACGCGATGGGAGAGGTCGGTGTACTCGCGGTCCCCCGTGAGCTTCACCGCGAGTCTGCTGAACGGCGGCGTGATCGCCGGCACGACGCGGCCCGTGGCGCAGACGGCCCGGTAGACGCCGTTCGAGAGCAGCGTCTCGTCGATCCACCGGCCGACTCTCGGCAGCGGTTGCCGCACCGCCGACTCGGGAAGCCGCTCTGTGGTCTTGGTGAGCGCGACATTCGTGTGCGGGAACCAGTAGAACTCGAAATGGTCCGCCGCGGCGACCCGCTCGTGCACGCTCTCCAGGACCTCGTCCAGCGGAGCGGGCGCGTCGATCGCATGCATCACGAAGGCCGGGACGCACTGGATCGTGACCTCGACGAGGATCCCGAGCGCCCCCAGCCCGAGGGCGACCGCCGGCAGCAGCTCCGGGTTGCGCGTCTCGTCGATGCGGAGGAACTCCCCCGCCGCCGTGATCAGGGTGACGCCGACGACCTGGGCGGCGATACCGCGGAAGGCGGCCCCGGTGCCGTGGGTGCCGGTGGAGATCGCCCCCGAGATGGACTGCCGGTCGATGTCGCCGAGGTTCTCCATGGCCAGCCCGAACGGGGCGAGCAGCGCCGGGATGCGGTGCAGTCGGGTGCCGGCGAGCAGCGTGACGCGGCCGAGGCCTTCGTCGGCGGAGACCAGGCCCTGCAGGTCGTCGAGCTCGAGCAGCACATCGGGCGCGACAGCCACGCCGGTGAAGCTGTGCCCGGCGCCGACCGCCTTGATGCGCAGGCCCTGAGCGGCCGCGGCGACCACGGCGCGCTGCACGCCCTCCGGCGTGCGCGGGCGCTCCACCCGGATCGGTCGGATCGAGGCCGAGCGGCCCCAGTTCTGCCAGGTTCCGCCCACACGGGTCACAGAGAACTCCCTCGAGTCACAGGAACGCCTTCCCCTCGCCGCGATACGTGGGCAACTCCGCCACGACGCGGTCGCCGTCGACGAGGTGATAGCTCGCGACCCGCTCGGCGGGCTCGCCGCTCTTCGCGTGCCGCAGCCAGACGCGGTCCCCGATCCGGAGCGTGCGCGCCGCCTCGCCGCGCAGCGGTGTCTGCACCTCGCCGGCGGCCTCCCGCGGCGCGGTCTGCAGCCCCTCGGGCCAGACGGGCCGAGGCTGGCGCGAGGCGACCGGCGGCCCGGAGGCGATCCAGCCGCCGCCGAGGACGGTCGCGATATCGGGCCCGGGCCGGCGCACCACGTCGAACGCGAAAGCCGAGGCGGGCGCCGGTGCGAAGGCGCGGTAACCGTCGAAGAGGTGTCCCGCGAGCAGCCCGCTTCCGGCCGTGATCTCGGTGAGGGCGGGATCGGATCCGGTGTACTCCAGGGATCCGGTGCCTCCGCCGGTCACGAACTCGAGCGGCACCAGCGCCCGCACCGCCTCCACGATGCGGGAGCGGCGCTCGCGCAGCTCGCGACGGGACCGCGCCTGTACCGCACGGATCAGCGTGTCGCCGTTGCCGGTGTCGTCGCCCTGGCCGGCGATCTGCGCCTCGTACATCTGCAGGCCGACGAGGCGGAAGCCGGTGCGCTCGGCGGCGCGGCGGGCGAACCTCGCCACCTCGTCCGGTGTGTGCAACGGCGAGCGGAAGACGCCGATGTGGCCGAGCCCCGGGGCCCGCCAGGAGGCGTCGGCGTCGATCGCAATGCGCACCCTGGGCCGCCCGGCGGGAGCGACGACCGAGTCGATGAAGTCCAGCTGCGACTCGTCGTCGACCATGAGCGTGATCCGGGCGGCGGCCTGCTCATCCGCGAGCAGTCGCTCGAGTCCGGGCCGGTCCGCGGTCGGGTAGGCCAGCACGATGTCGTCGTGATCCTCGGCGAGCCAGAGCGCTTCGGCGAGCGTGAAGGCGAGCAGACCGCGGTAGCCCGGGACGCGGAGTGCGGCGTCGATGACCTCGCGCACGCGCACCGATTTGGTGGCGATCCGGATCGGCAACCCGCCGGAGCGCACCACCATGTCCATCGTGTTGTACCGCAGTGCCTCGAGATCGATGACGGCGACCGGCGCGGGCAGGTGCGCCGTGGCCTGGGTCAGCCGCGGCCACCACTGAGCCGGATCCTGCCACGGACGCGCACGGGGGCGGGTGGGCGCGGAAGCGCGGCCCAGATCGGCGATGAGCTCGAGCACTCCCCCACCCTAAGGGGTGCTCCGCCCGAGATCCCCGCCGACGGCCCGCCGAGTCCTGCAGCGGCGTAGCATGGCCACCAGATCCGCCCGAGACCCCGGCGCCGCTGAGAGGGGTGGATCATGGCAACGCAGGCAACAGGTTCTTCGAACCTCGGGCCGGTGCGGCCCACCGGACGAACGAACCGGATCCGGCAGACCGGCAACAGCGACTTCACCGATCTGGCGAAGCGGGTGAAATCCGCCGGGCTGATGCGTCGCCGCTACGGGTACTACTGGACCAAGCTGGCCTGCGTCCCGGTGGCCTACGCCGCGGCGTTCGTCGTCTTCATCCTGATCGGCGACACCTGGTGGCAGATGTTCATGGCCGCGGCGTTCGCGATCCTGTTCACTCAGACCGCGTTCCTCGGACACGACGCGGCACACCGGCAGATCTTCCGGTCCGGTCGATGGAACGACTGGATCAGCCTCATCCTGGGCGACCTGTTCGTCGGGATGAGCTATGGATGGTGGCAGCACAAGCACACCCGCCATCACGCCAATCCCAACATGATCGGATCCGATCCCGATATCGATCTGCCCGTGATCGCGTTCACCCCGGAGCAGGCGGCGAGGGACCGCCCTCCGCTCGCGCGCTGGGTCATCTCGCATCAGGGCGTCTTCTTCTACCCGATCCTGCTGCTCGAAGGGATCTCCCTGCACGCCTCGAGTGTGCACCGGGTCTTCGGCCGGGCTCCGCTCGCCCGCCGGCCGGTGGAGATCGGTTTCATCATGATCCGGATCATCGGCTATCTCGGGGTCGTGTTCCTGGTGCTCTCGCCGGACAAGGCGTTCGTGTTCCTCGCCGTGCAGCTGGGCCTGTTCGGGTTCTACATGGGCGTGTCCTTCGCCCCGAACCACAAGGGCATGCCGCTGGTCCCGCATGACGCCAAGCTCGACTTCCTGCACCGCCAGGTGCTGATGAGCCGCGACATCCGCGGCAACTGGTTCGTCGATGTCGCCATGGGCGGACTGAACTACCAGATCGAGCACCACCTCTTCCCGTCGATGGCGAGGCCGTTCCTGAAGCGCGCCGCGCCGATGATCTCCTCCTACTGCGACGACCACGACGTGGCGTACACGCAGACGGGCCTCTGGGCCTCGTACGGCATCGTCCTGCGCTACATCAACCGGGTGGGCCTCGGCGAGCACGACCCGTTCGCCTGCCCGCTGCTGGAACAGCGACAGAGCGGTTGACCGCCGACTCACGAGCCTCGAACGGGTCAGCGCCGCTACGCTCGAGAGGCGGCCCCCGTAGCCCAACGGCAGAGGCAGGCGACTTAAAATCGCTTCAGTCCGGGTTCAAATCCCGGCGGGGGCACCCCTGCCGCGCACCATGCCCTCGTCCAAAGAGGGATAGCGTGACAGCCGCCTTCTGGCAGCGAACCGCCGGAGGCACCATCGCGCCTTCCGGCGACGACGAACTCGCGCAGGACGGTGCGTCTTCGTGGAGCGCCCACGGCCGGCGCGACCTGCCGCGCTGCAGACGACGGACGCCCCCGGATCCGCGCTCAATGCGGATCCGGGGACGTTCGTAACGCGGTTCTACTTGGCTGCGGCCTCGGCGGGCTTCTTCGCGGCCGGTCGCTTGGCCGCGGCGGGCTTGCTCGCTGCCGGAGCCGCGGCGGTCACGGCGGCCGGCGAGGTCTCCACGGCCGGACGCGGGCGGGCCGCGAACTCCTCGAACACCGCGCGCGGGGCCTGCAGCGCCTCGAGGCCGACGATGTCGCGGCCGAGCCACAGGTTGTTCCACCAGCCCCAGAGCACGCGCCACTTGCGCTCCCACGACGGCATCGCGAGGCCGTGGTAGCCACGGTGCGCCACCCAGGCCACGAAGCCCTTCAGCGCGAGCTTGCCGGACTGGAAGACACCGTTGTAGAGGCCGAGGCCGGCCACGGCACCGAGGTTCTTGTGGACGTACTCCTTCGGGGTCTCGCCGCGCAGCACCGCGACGAGGTTCTTCGCCAGCAGCTTGGCCTGGCGCACGGCGTGCTGGGCGTTCGGCACGCACATGCCGCCGACGCCGCCACCGGACAGGTCGGGGACGGCCGAGACGTCACCGGCAGCCCAGGCACCCTCGACGATCTCGTCCGGGGTGCCCACGCGCAGGTCGGCGCGGGTCTGGATGCGGCCGCGCTCCTCGACGGGCAGGTCGCCGCCGCGCACGACGGTGGGGTTGGCCATGACGCCGGCGGTCCAGACGATGAGGTCGGACGGGATGACCTCGCCGGTGGACAGCTCCACGTTCCCGGCGACTGCGCTCTTGACCTGGGTGTCCAGGTGCACGTTGGCGCCGCGCTTGGCGAGATCCTTGAGCACCCATTCGCTGGTCTTCAGCGAGACCTCGGGCATGATGCGGCCCATCGCCTCGATGAGGTGGAAGTGGGTGTCGTCGAAGCTGAGCTGCGGGTAGTTCGAGAGCAGCGACGAGGCGAACGAACGCAGCTCGGCGAACGCCTCGATGCCGGCGAATCCGCCGCCGACGACCACGACGGTGAGGAGGCGGTCGCGCTCGGGACCGGCGGGGATGGCCGCGGCCTTGTCGAAGTTCGACAGCAGCTTGTCGCGCACGGCGACGGCCTCTTCGATGGTCTTGAGCCCGATCGCGTTGTCGGCGATGCCGGGGATCGGGAAGGTGCGCGAGACGGCGCCCGCGGTCACGACGATCTGGTCGTACGCGAACTCGTAGGGCTCACCCAGGGGCGGCGTGATGGTGGCGACCTTGTTCGCGTGGTCGATGCCGGTGATCTTGGCGGTCACCACGTTCGTGCGCTTCAGGTGCCGACGGTGCGCGACGACCGCGTGCCGCGGCTCGATCGAGCCGGCGGCGACCTCCGGCAGGAAGGGCTGGTAGGTCATGTACGGCAGCGGGTCCACCATCGTGACCTCGGCTTCGCCCTTGCGCAGATGCTTCTCGAGCTTCCATGCGGTGTAGAAGCCGGCGTAACCACCGCCCACGATCAGGATCTTGGGCGCGGCAGCGCTCTTTGCCACGGTGCTCTCAGTCACGGAGGCTAACTCCTCAGTCATCGGGATTTTGGCGTGCAGGGGCGCGCGCCGAACGGATGCGCCGGGCAGCAGCGGTGACGCCAAGCGCTATCAGGATACCAGGCACGGTGAGCGCGACGAGCGGCAGGGTACCGTACAGCAGCGAATCCGGGCTGGGGATCAGCGGCGAGGTGGCC
>Ga0308158_10003054_pt1 | contig 15099 bp, 11 predicted proteins | sample PhyBR2_FD_201038 | JGI IMG/M metagenome (GOLD analysis project Ga0308158, IMG submission 201038) | Phyllosphere microbial communities from UC Gill Tract Community Farm, Albany, California, United States - DLSLB.R2 | ecosystem: Host-associated > Plants > Phyllosphere > Unclassified | place: USA... | reverse complement strand
CAATTACTCATTATTTTGGGCATAGGTTTGCTAGCACTTGGAACATATGGGATTCGTTTTGCTGGTTTTCACTTAGGCGCCAAGTTTACTTTTTCTGAAAAATATCAAGTTTTACTTTCAAACGGCGCAACTGTTTTGCTCTGTGCCATTGCGGTCACGACGACATTTTTTGAAGGCCAAGATTTTGCAGGTTTCGCGCGTATATTCGGCGTTGGGCTAGCACTTCTCTTGGTTTGGAGAAAAGTACCTCTTTTATTGGTGATTTGCTTAGCAGCGGCTGGCACGGCTCTGATACGTTTGCTCGGAATTGAATAATAAAAAAGGCGAGATAAACTCGCCTTTTTTTAAACTTTGATTAGAACGGATATACATACCAAAAATAAATAATATATTAAATTACAGTTATTTATAAAATTATGTAAATTATTATGTAAAATTAATCCGCTTAAAACTTAACATAGTTTCTTTTTCACCAGCTCTTTAAAAAATTTCCATAACTGATAGCACTGCTCAAACATAATCTATTAACTTTTATCTAAGCGACATTTTATGACGCCATCATTTTATTGAATTAAAGGAATATAAATTTATAAAAATAAATTAACAGACTGATTTAGCTAACTTTAGTTCAACAACTGTACTAGTTTCATTCGCGTAGCTTTTAGCAGTGCTTAAAAAATAGATTTGACAAGATGATGACTAAACCCATTAAATTGACTATAATCAAAAAATACAAATATTTTAGTCAATTTATTTGTAAATATATTTCAATTAGTTACATACAAAATGGCGATTTTACCAAAATGAATAAAGATTTAGTCACAATTTCCAGATTAGCACTATCAGGTAGTGAAGTGGATTTACGTCTATTTCTCGCCAAGCATATCCGTAAAATCAAAAAAGATGATATTGAGACAGCAACAGCTTTAGAGGATCTTCTAAAGACTCAATCATCATTCAACCCATCGATACTTCGAAGAAAAAACTTTTCTGAGTCAGAAGTTAGCAAAAACCAAGATCACAATAATCTTGATGAAGAGTTAGCATCTTTAATTAAGGTTTGGGATCCGAGTAATAGTTTAGAAAATATTTATTTATCTTCAGATATAAAAATGGCTCTAGAGTTAATTATTAAAGAAAGGTCTATTACAAATCTAAATGAACTTACCTCAAGAGGTCTCAAGCCAGTTACTACAGCAATCTTTCAAGGTCCTCCCGGTGTAGGAAAATCTTTAGCAGCAAAATGGCTCGCAAAACAGTTAAATCTTCCTCTTTATATTCTAGATTTAACTGCTGTCATGAGCAGTTATATGGGAAAAACGGGGAATAATCTTCGTAAAGTATTAGACTTTGCTAAAAGCCACTCGTGTATCATCTTTCTAGATGAAATTGATGCTATCGCAAAAAAACGTGGAGATAATTCGGACGTCGGGGAACTCAAACGATTAGTAACTATTTTATTACAAGAGTTAGAAAACTGGCCTGAACAAAGTTTATTATTAGCTGCAACCAATCACTTTGAATTAATCGATCCTGCTTTATGGAGACGATTCGATATGGATTTGTGTTTTAATTTACCTACAAATAAGAATATTGAGATTGCTTTAAAGGATTATTTAGCTGATGATTTTGATTATTTTTCGCCTTGGCTTGATCTGATTAAGTTAAAAATGCAAGGTCTTTCATTTAGCTTAATGAAAAGAGAAATTACCTATCTAAGAAAATTAAAATTAATGGATCCGAGTTTATTTGAAAAAACTATTATTAAAGAGCTAATACCTGATATATCTAATATGACAAAACAAGATAGAATTAAATTAGCCTTACAATTAGTAAATGACTATAAATTTCCAAAAGCACGAGCAGCAGAATATATGGAAATTAGTAGAGATACTTTAAGAAAATATTTAAATGATAGTAAAGAGGGGGTATAACGCATGTCAACAAAAAAAATTAACTACTTAATTGGTAATGCTGAGTTGCTTACTAAGCAAGTTCCTGGTCCGAAAAGAAAAATGGATAAAGTTCCACTTTATTCAGCCACTGAAATTAAAACAAGATTAATTCCTCAGCTAAATAAGTTGATTGAGACATCAAATAATCTAAACAATGAGTTGTGTCCCAAAGACTTAACTGTTAGTGCAGTAACATTACATCCATCATTTATAGCAAAAACAGCATTCCCAACAAAATTTCTCAGATCTTTTGGTGGTGTAAACCTAGGAAGTAAATCAACAAAAGTTCTACCTGACAAATGGAATAAAGTTGCCCCTCCCGAAGAAACACCCACAACTAAATTATTTATTGCCGTAAAAAGATCACAACTAAGTGAATTTAAAAACTCATTAGAAAAGTTAACAGATGAAGATGATTTAATAACAGATCTAGAAAAAATATGGGATATTGAATTTATTCAACCCGATTCAAAAATTAAAAATAATCCTGAACAAGTTCAAGGTTATTTTGAAATTGGCTTACACTTACTACCGTCAGGAGATACCGAATTTATAAAGCGTGAATTTATTAAATTCGCTCAAAAATTAGGATTAGAAATTCGTGCAGATTTATCTATCGAAATTTCAAACTTATGGTTTACTCCTTGTGTTGGTAACGAAAATTTAGTTCATGAGTTAGCTAAATTTTCGTTTGTTCGTGTTATTCGCCCAATTCCAACGCTCAGATCTTTTACTCCAATTTTTAAAGCTCTCCCTATTTCTGCGAATATTTCCATTACTAAGCAAAAGCCTTTAGATTCATCTATTAAAGTTGCAATATTAGATGGTGGATTACCAGAAACTCATATCTTAGAGCCGTGGATTAAAAATTATAAACTTGCAGATAACACAGCCAGTGATCACCCAGATGGGCCAAGTCATGGATTAGGAGTTACTTCCGCATTTCTATTTGGTCCATTAAAGCCGGGTTTAATTAATACCAAGCCATATTCCTATGTAGATCATCACCGAGTAGTAGATAGTAAAATAATAAATGAGAATCCGTTAGAGCTTTATCGAACCTTAAATCATATTGAAGATATCTTATTATCTCGTCAGTATGAGTTTTTAAATTTAAGTTTAGGGCCTAACCTACCTATTGATGATGATGAAATTCACCCGTGGACATCATTAATTGATAACTACCTAGCAGATGGAGAAACGTTCGTAACTATTGCTGCTGGTAACAATGGTGAAAGTGATTTAGAAGCTGGCCTTTGTCGAATTCAAGTTCCATCAGATTGTATCAATGCCTTATCTGTTGGAGCATCTACCCATGTTGATTCTCAATGGAGAAAAGCAAGCTATAGTGCCATCGGCCCGGGTAGATCCCCTGGACGAATAAAGCCAGATCTTTTAGCGTTTGGTGGTTCACCTGATCAGTATTTTCATATTCCCGATGAACTAAATTCTTCACAAATTGTTCCAACTTGTGGAACCAGTTTTTCCGCGCCTTATTTATTGAGAAGTGCTGTAGGAATACGAGCTGTCTTAGGAGACCAAGTTTCTCTTATGGCAATTAAAGCCCTTTTAGTACACAACTCAATTAAAAATGATGAATCTAAAAACCATATTGGATGGGGAAAAATTCCAGAAAGCTTAAATGATTTTATTATTTCACCGGATGGTGTTGTTAAAATTCTATATCAGGGAGAACTCAATCCCGGAAAATACTTAAACGTACCCCTACCAGTCCCATCTGATGGGATAGATGGAATGATTTCTATTAAAGCTACATGTTGTATAGCCTGTGATATAGATCCTCAAGATTCAGCAATGTACACTAAAGCCGGAATCACAATTAAATGGAATCCAAAGAAAGGAAAACCATCTCAATCATTTTTTAAGCAAACTACATTTGCAACAGAAGCTGAATTAAGATCAGATGCAGGAAAATGGGAAACGGTTCTTCACAATCAGCTTAATAAACGGGGAAGCAGCATGGAAGAACCCGCATTTGAATTACATTATTCAGCAAGAGAAAATGGAGCTGATGCAGGTTCTCGAGCAAGACCAATAAAATATGCATTTCTTGTTACTATCGAAGCACCCAAAAATCAGAATATATTTACTGATATTTTGAATGAATATTCACACATTCTTTCTGAGATAGAACCACAGATTGATTTACCAATCCAAATTCAATCGTAATTAAAATTTATAAATAGTTAGTGAATATAATATTTGCTAACTATTTTTCAATTTACTTTCTATTAACTATTTATTTTTCAGCAACATTCTAATTTCAAAAATTAAATCTGATAAATGTAATTTCCAAAGTAGGAGATAATAATTGAACTGGCAATCTATAAAAATATACTTAAAGACACACTCTAAACCTGTTTTTTCGATTCTCTGTATTTCAGTTCTTTTTCCTGCAATTCTGGCTGATTACAACCAGCGAGCTGAAATATCAAAAATTACCTATGAAGTTGACTACAAATCAGCAAAAAATAAATATTTAGAATGTAATAGAGAATACAATAAATATATTAGTTCATTAAAAGAAAATGCAGTCTCCGCAAGTTTATTGCAGCAATACTATAATGCAGATCGTCTTCAACATCCTCCTGAATCTGAAGTATATTTTGTTATCTTCAAAGGACTTATGGATACATATCGAAATTCTTCAAATATGACTAATGAACTCTCTGCTAAAGCATCATTTTGCTACAAGGAATTAGACAATCTTTATGAGAATCTTGCCTTGTCATTAGATGTCACAAAAGAATATAAGAAAATTATAAAAAAGAGTGACATATATATCAATGAAGCAAGCAACAGTAGAAATCAGGCACTTGAGAAACTTGATAAGAAATATAAAAAGAACTTTTCAACTGATATAATTGAGGCCTTGATTAATGAAAATGACGATAAAATATTCGCGATATTACAAGAATTTAACTTTGGTGATTTGTCAGATCTTCAAAACAACCAAGTTACATTAGAAACTAAACTTTTTAACGTTAAGCAAAATCAGATTTACGAACTAAATGAGCTTTTCTCTAAAAAAATTAATAACAGATTTCATCACGGAATTCGAAGCTATTTTTTGTCATTCATCCCTTTCGTTTAATTTTATATTTAAAGAGAAGTTTTTTAAAAAACTTCTCTTTTTTACTTTTAAATTAACTATTTTTTAACTTTGAGAATCGTTTACATATTATTATCGATATGTTTAACAACAAGTAATTCAAAAATAATCCTCTTCTAAAAGCTCTCTTTCATTATAATACTTCCATCTAAATATACTCCTCAGCAAGCAAAGCATTTCAGCACTTTTTTCCTATAGTAAGTTGTCTAAGTTTTGGTTATCAATTTGAAGAAATGAAAATCAATATTTTCTAAATATAAGCTCTTTCCAAAGTTATATATTTCCTGATCTGTCTCAACGAAATGTAATACCTTGACTAAGCCCCTAATATTTTGAATCTGCTCAATTGGAACACCACTGATCGCCTTGTTATAGGAATTCATGAAATAGTGAATCCACTCAGAATTACCACCAGTTAGCACATATACTGCACGATAAATACGAATGAGTAATAAAGCTAGCTCCCCTTTTTTTGTTATAGGGTCAAGTCTAGGTTTTTTCTTTAGACGATTAATCGAGCTACGATGTACCCCAATCACAGATGCAATCTGTGATTGTTTTAAACCAAGCTGATCAGCAGTGTTAAGTAAAGCTTTTGCTAGAACAACTTTAGGATCTATATTTGATTCGGCAGCGTTTGTCTTCATAAGCTTAAATGAGAGCAACTTAAATTTTATTGATAGTAATCAGTAGATAGCAACTGACGGATTTCTCTTGCCATCTTTAGACTACGCCAAGGAAATAGCACTTTGAGGCTGTAGTTAGGTTTAAATTGATCTCGTGTTCCAATATTGACTTGGAACTCACGCTTTATGGGTGTTCTATGCTGACGCTGATTTATATGTGTTCCCATCATCGGGTTACTAATCACAGTGGTCGTGGTTCTGAGGCGATCTTCAACCAAGTTGTAATGACCTATAGAGGTAATATAGTCAAAAGAATATTTGACTAAACACTGATCAGCCTGATCAAACAGAATAATAGTCTTGTCCTGATTGTTAATCCAAACACCACGATTTTGATAATTAAAACTCTCACCTTGACGCTTCAGCTGTTCAGTCATGCCATCAAAGTAAATATTTCCGTATTCATAGAGATAATAAATAATCACAAACCAGAATAGGTCAAAGCCAAAGAAAAAATAGCCAAACCATCCAAAGGAAAGAATTTTGGCAGTAAGAAGAAAAACCACTATCGGTAAAACTACACATTTTAAAAATAAGTTGAATTTTTTAGGGAAATTTTCGATTGGAATGATTTTAGGTTTAGATAATACAGTCATAGTTATTCCCACACATGTCTAATGCGATACTTCACAATCACAAAGGAGAAAAAAATAGGTATATTTTTATAGGCGTGACTTAGCCATCAACCTTAGAGATTGTTCTATTAAAAATATTGTTAATACCGCTAATTGAAAATTAGCTCGGCATTCCCCGATGATTGAAATAACGAGGCTGAACATGTGACAAAGAGCAAACGACAGAAGATAAGTGAAACATGATAAATCCTATATGCGAATAAGACTCTACCACATCACTGTCAAATGATGGTGGCAGAACGAAAGAGGGTTGACAGACTGGGCATATAGAACCAGCACGCACGAAGCGTCCCCCTCCCGTTCTACCGCAAAGGGGGAACAAGAAGGTTTCGCACATAACCCACACTTATAAAAAGCATGAATCTGGTACGCTATACGCCACGGTCTGTCAAAACCGACTGACAATTTAGGTCAGCAACGGAATAATAGATTTAAGTAACTGTTCAGTCAATTAGTTTGATATAAGGTTTTTATAAACACTATTTTTAAGAATCTAATGCACATACTGAGGTTGTTAATTATCAAAAAGTTAATGTGTTTAATCTTTACATGTGCATAAAAATTCGAAGATATATTTATCAAAATATTAATTAGTGATACAATAGACCGACTCACCGAATTTTTATGGTTAAAAAAACTATGAAAAACAAAGATTTTACAAATGCAGCTCGCAATGTTGTTATTAATGAGCAAAATATAATTAAGCTCAAAGAGCATTTAGAAAAGGCTGAAAAAGAGTTTCAAGCTAAAGCTCGAGCTCAAGCTCCAACTCAAACTTTTTTATCTAGAACTTATAGCCTTTAAACCTTTGTTTTATTTATGAATTCATTTTTAATATGTCAATTTAGTGAGCTTACTTTAGGGAATTTAATTAAGGAGACATTTGATTCATCTTTCCCTGATATCATTAGCAAGGTACAGATAAAGTATATATATAGATATTTAAGCAATATAAATGCTAAAAGTATTCTTTTAGAAAAAGAATATCTAGATAAAGATTATTTAGAAGATTATTCACGATATTATATAAAAAGCTTCAATAATAATGGTTATTTATCTGCAAGACTACACTTCTTTTCTGAAGAAATTAATCACAACGATGTTAATTCCTATTTATCAAAACTTGAAGAAAAAAATTTAAATAAACTACAAACGTCTTACTTAGGGTTTATGATTATAAAACCGCTAAATCAGACCTTCATTGGCAAAACCTGCTTAAAGCTATATCCTGATTTTAATATTTGCCACTCTGATAAAAAATGCATTACAAGACTTTATGAAGTCAATCTCTTTGGCATTAAATTAAAAGTTGAATCAGTAGCGTTCCAAGAGCAGGATAAAGTAGTTTCGGCGTGTGCCACAACTTCAATCTGGACAGCATTGCATGCGATGAGTTGGCGTGCTATCAATGAAATTCCCGCTTGTAGTGAAATTACAACAAATGCAATAAATCATATAGCTAACTCAAATAATTATTTCCCTAAAAGTGAATTATCAAATAAACAAATCTTAAGAGCTTTAGATGTTGAAAAGCTAAAACATCACTCTTACTCACTCAAGAATATTTCTTACCAAGATTTTTTATCTCATATAAAAACCCATATAGATAGTAAAATACCTTTAATTCTTGGGGTAGATGTCAATAAAATTGAAAATGATGGTAGTTTATCTCAATTAGCTGGTCATGCTGTCACTGTACTCGGCTATAAATTTAATAGAGAAAAAAGTGAGCAATCCATCGCCTTGTATTTACATGATGATCGTTTAGGGCCATTTGTAAGAGCCACCTTTTATAAAATCAATGATAAATCATTAGAGTTAGTTTTAATAAATGAAACTTTAAACAAAGAACAACAATGGGGTCTTGCTTTACAGTTAAAAGGTGAAGATGGAAAGTGGCTTCCCGCTAACGAAATTTTGTTTCCAGACAGTTTGATCATCCCAGCAAGAAAAAAAGTAAGATTACCAGTAACCTATGTATACAATACTTGTAAACTTATAAAAGAGGTATATTTAGCTTGGGTAGCAACAAGCGGTATTGAAATAACTAACAATGATATTGTTAGTTATAATATTGAATTATTAGATATTTCAACTATTAAAGACACTATTATTGCAAGTGAAATTATAGTAAAAGATCCAGAAGCCCCAAAAGAAAAAATTTCTAAAAATGAGATTCAAGCGTTAAAACAAGAAAAAATTAAATTTTTAACAAAAAATTATGCAAAGTTTCATTGGGTAGCAAGTTTTTTATTTCGTGGAGAAAAGGCTTTCTCAATCCTTTTTGATGCTACACAAATTCCTCAAGGAAATGCTATAGCAGGAATTTATATATTTAATAAATTTGCTTCAGATCCCATTTTAGAACTATTTAGAAAATATGCAAATTCTGATTTTTCTTACCAGCACATCCAATCAGTGAAAGCTTCAGAAACATTTTACTCATCTTTTATAAGGTTTTTAAAAGAGAGTGAGTTAAACTATATTCAGGATCTAAATAATCGCTTTGGTGGTCTAAGAGCACCCAAATATATTAAAGATTCAGAGATTAAAAACATGGATATTGTTAACAACGTTACAAAGGATAAATTTTACTCTTTCTCAAATTTAAACTTCAATCAACATTGTATAAAACTTAAAAATGGTTCATTAAAACATATGCTATGGGCCATATCTGAAGATGGTGCATTATTAACCGGAGAAGAAATTAATAATCAGGGTCATCCTTGTCTGACAGGTTTTCAATCTGCACGTATAGCTGGAGAAATTCATTATCAGAATGACAATAAATGGACTATTAATGCCAAATCAGGAAGATATAGTGGTGACTATATTAATAAAGATCTATATCTCAAAAATGCGATAGATTTCTTTAAGTCAATTTTCATCTTTGAAGAAAATGAAACTATTGAATATATGTCATCCGTACAATAACTTATTATTTAATTTTTCCAAAAATAAGTTATCAACTCTATTTTCAGAGTAGAAATTAATTATCATGAATCCGAACTTTTCTTGCTCATCGGCTCATTTAATTTAGTAATACTTAATCCATACTTATGGGCGTTGTATTGCCATACTACAAACTGTTCCAATAGCATAGCATTCTCTTTTTCTAGTCTGACATTTTTAGCTTCCAAAGCCTCAATTTTAGTTTGAGCTATTTTTAAACTAGCGGGTAGTTTCTGTGTCTGATTATTCTTAATCTTTGCAGATGCAGGCGAGCGTTTACACTGATCGTAAGCATTTTTAATACGCACATATTTTTGTAAAGTTTGACGAGTTGGCGCAGGTACAAGTTCTAGCTGTAGCTCAATAGCCTTACATAGCCGCTCCCAAGTCAATTTTTCATCTAGAGGCCAATAATCAAGAAGCTCGACAATATTTTCGATGTCTTGGTCGGTTAAATGTTTTGACATATCAAATCCATGACTCAGTAAGTTTAGAATCAAGTAAAAGTTGAACAGACTTATTTATTATACGTTGAGTATTCTCAATAACAGGGATACGTTTATGGCCCGCTTTTTGATACGCCAAATCCAGATGTGTGACATCTTCAGAAGGAGGAAGACTCAAGGGTATACCATCAGGGATATTGGGGTCCTCTAGTAATGCGATCATTTGTTCACAACGTTTAATCGTCAATTCTCTCATTTCCAGCCAGACTGTTGCGCCTGTAACGTTTTTACCAACCGATTCCTTATCTTTTACCCATAAGATTTTTTCTTTTTTAAGCCTGTCTTGAAGGCGTTTTTTCTTTTCTAAGTCCCCTTTAATACAAACATGTTCCGTACAATTCAAACAGTTCCTATACTTTAAGCAGGGTTCATCAATATAAGAATGTGTGCAAAGTCCAAACTCGGTAGTGTGCATGGACAATGTTGTTTTGGTATTTAGTTCCTGTAAAGTTCGAGGGGTAGCGATCTGAAGTGTAAATGTACTATTAGTATTGTGTGTACTGACCTCATTTTTCTGCATTTCAATTAAGCCATAATTACGATCTTCAACCGAAGTATGGTCATATACACGATTTTGTTTAATATCAGCTCGTCCTGACCATTTAGCTAGTAACAAGCTATCCATTCCATTGGTATTTGCTATTGTATTCAACAAATGTCGAAACTGATGGGTAGACATACTGTAGTCACCATATCCCCAACGTTGAAAAATAGATTGTACATTTGCTAATTCATCTTTTCCTCTTAACTTCTTTTTGGTTGGTGATAAATCTTCATTTAAAGTACCAATATGTGGTATCCATAATTCTGAGAAAATAGTTGGTTTATCACGATGAAACTGGTTTGCGAAACAGCAAAATAAAGCTTCTGACCATTTAACTTGTACCCCATTACCCGTTTTAAAAGGTATATAAGGAAAACCTTTAGGCAGTCTATTTCGCAATATAATATTTAAATCGTTCAGGCAGACTGCATAATCACGAATAGGAATATCACGAGTCATTAAAAAATTTTTGCCACTTTCATTTGCTTGACGATCATCATATAGCGACACATCAAACCCCATTGCCATTAACACTTCAGTACGCTTTAATAATTGATTATCAGGTACTTTAGGACAAAGCTCATGTCTCGGAAATTTATCACTTGTCTCAAGTAAGTATGCTAAATATCTTGGCTTTTTTGACAGCTTAATCAAACGTTCTATCGCCTGTTTAACCGTTGGAATCATGACGTTCGGAATGTATTTAATGTCATACCCATAATTTTTCTGTGCATACCACCTAACACCTAATACTTTCTCAATATTAGAACCATCTGCTACAAGACCTAAAGTGCTCTTAGAAAGCTTTTGGGATTCTTCCTCGTGCATACAATTATGCTTTAAGAAAAACAGCTCTGATGCCCGCTCAGGCGCAGATAGAAGCAGACTCACAGCGCTAGTGACAAAAATATCCCTATTTGATAGCTCTGAATCTTTTCGTGAGAAAATATCAGCTAATGCAAAAATCGCATCCTCATCAGGAAGTTTAGAAGCTCGATGTTCCTCTGACTCTGCATCTAACACAATTGATTTTTCAGAAGGCTTTTTAATTGGACTTTTCCAATCTGGTAAAGCAACTATTTTTAATTGGCGAAGAAAATCCAATAGAATCTTTAGTTGTCTACCTACATGGTAAGCAGAACTCGCTTTATAATTTACTTTTGCATTTTCAGCAGCCAACTCAAAATCTGCAATAACCAATTTAGTTAAATCAACTTCACCATATCGGTCTAAGCATATTTGTTCTATTGCCCGAATTGAAAAAATTGTATCTTGGGTTTTTAACTTGCTCTTAATTTTCTGATACTTAACATACGCTTTGGCAAATTCTAGAATTGAATGATGCAAAAGATTTTCAGGTAATCTATCTTTGGATGAAATACCCGTTTTGACAAAGTTGACTTCACCTTTCCAATAATTCTCATCAAATCTAATATCTTCATTTAATTCTGATAACTGTTTAACAAAATCAATAAACCGCTTTATTTCGGAGTAAGGAGATTGGATTTTGTCAGATGGAAAATATATTAAATTATCCATGATTAAACTCCTTACAAGCATCAATAACTTGCTGAACAGCAATAATTGTTCGATCATTCACGGCAGCAACTTCAAGGCTACACCCCATCGCAATTAGATCATCTCGTTCTTTTATTAATTGCTCTAGAACTAGATGGTGAGGTGCATTTGCCCAAGGCATAAACTTGCTACACAGATAACATGCGATTGGTGCGTAATCGTTACAGTATTGATGTGTACCACATGAGCCGATATCACAATCCTGTTCTACACAAGAAATTCTATTCGCATCTTTAACTTGTGATTGAGCCTCAATCTCATCCTTTACAACTTTTCCCTGAAAAGCATCTGCATATTTGCGTAAACTTTCATCCATGATAGATGATATTTGCTGTGCAATTTCAGGAATACTTTGCACATAGCAATGCGCATTCTGGGTATCATGATGATCTAACAGCTTTGCAATAACATTCACGCCTGCTTTTTGCCTAGCAGCATTTGTACCAAGCGTGTAGCGAAACCGATATGCAGTTATATGTATTGGTTTACCAGTTTCTCTAGAACGGACACCAAGCTTCACCACAGCATCTCTCAATATTTGAGTTAATTCAACAGTAGGTAAATGAATAATTTCCTTTGATAAAATTTCTGAAATTTCATTCTGATTGCCCCAATCCAGATTAGCTAATTTCTCAAAATCATAGAATAGAGGTAACTCTGCAAACTCTTGTTCAGATAACGCTCGCTTTATCTGTTTAGTTAATTTCTGCTTTAAAATTTGAATATGCTCAAATAGAATTTTCGCAATACTTTCACGAATTCCCACTTCACTAAAAGCAAATCTGAATCCACTAGCACCCCTAACTTTAGCTCTCGGAATGTTAAGGATATGAACTGCATTTGTATCATTAAAATTATATTTATCCGACACGTATAGGTCTTTCACCTTTAATCCTGCAATCTGGATGGGTCTTCTACCAGTCGCACAAAAAATACGAATTAAAGCAGCCTCATAATAGGAAATCTTATTTTCTGCTAAATATTCGTTGGTTCTAGTAATAATTGCTTGAAATTCAAATGAGCTAAATGGGCCTTCATCTGGATCAAGGGAAAGGACTGCTACTCCTTTGTCATTGCCACTTAATCTCCATGAATCTATTAAATCGTAAATTTCACCATCTACTGAGGAATAACCCAAATCATAGAGTTTTTTTAAAAAGCCTCTAAATTTTGCTAACTTATATTCGTATTTTTTATCATTATAATAGTTTTTATATTCTAAAATTCCTTTTAAAGTAATTTCTGACTCTCCTGTCAGATCGGGATACTTAAGTGCATAGCGGATCATTTCTGTAGCATGTGTGCTTGAGCTATATTTAGCAAAGTGTATAAAGGTATTTAAAACATCAGATCTAACTTCCTCCGAAAATTTCGAGAGATTCGACATATTTACTTGCTGATTAATATCTAACCCCCATATATCATCATAAATATCAACTTTATAACCTTTAAATGAGGTAAAGGTATTTTGTAATTCATCGAAACTATCGATTTGAATTGATTTATTCATTTTCATCCTCAAATTTTTCTTGGATACTTAAACCAAACTCTACGGCACGCTTATTCTCTGCACGCCTTGAATATCTTCTTGCGCTTTGTGAGTTAGGTATCCACCCCATCAGATATGCACGATCATTTTCAACTTGTGATTCTGTGGTTTTGCCTGTTTCCACTAGGATTTGTGACTTCTCAGAAAATTTATCATTCCAAGTATGTCTAAATGCATGAGCATGTACATTGAATAGAACAACTTTAGAAATTTCATAAAATATTTTATCTAAAGCATTGATTGATAAAGGCTGGCCTTTATTTGATAAAATCAAAAAGTCTGTTAGCTCTGCATTAGGTACTGTTGACCTATAATTTAAAATATAAGTTTCTAATTTTTTCTTTAGGTTTTTATTGACTGCAATTGATCGACTTCTAGTTTTCACCAAGGGTTGATATAGTCTAGAATCACTCCCATCGTGAGGGTTACGTCTTATAGTAAGATATACAGCCCCATTTTTTTGGGATGTTATATCTGTAATTTTTAAATTTAGTAATTCACCTTTACGACATCCTAAATACAAAAATAAATAGATAATCAGCTCATTTCTATAAGTAATGTAATCTGAAATCCAAATACGATTCTGAGTATCAGGATCAACCGCCTTTAAAATTTTATATAATTGCTCACTATCAAAGGACTTATATTCAGACTGAATATCCATGGACTTTCGAGGTCTACGAGATGTTAATAAACGTTTTGTACTTGTTATTGCTGATGAATGAAAATACGTCTCTAACCATCCAATATATTCAGCAAAATTAGTTAAACGCCTATATATTAATTGTTTGGACACATAGTCCTGAGTAACAACCAATTTTGCTCTAGATCGCTCTCTGTTATTACTTTTTGGAAAATTTATAATTTTTTTATTTGAAGTCATTCCATCTAATCGGCTACGATTGAAACTGGCTAAATTTGATATAGCTTCGATTTCGTTTAATTCCAAAAATTCTTTACTTTTTATCCTTTGTTCTAAGTCAATTCCTAACTTATCTAACAACTGGAAGAGTAACTTAATATCTTCCAAAATAGCTGAAATTGTATTAATTGATTGACCACGATTTCTTAAATAAATAATTGTATATAAATTTGGATAAGTCATAGGAACACCATCACTATCCAAAAGAACAGCAAATCGCTCACCACTACTCATTACAAATCTTTTAACAGACATCATGGCTAAAATTAACAAAAAATCTAAGTATTAAATACCATAAAATATAAGTAAAAAAATTTACAGAATTATTTCTAATATCTGTAAATTTTTTATTTAATTTATTGTTAAATAATAAAAAATATTAAAATTTAACAAAATGGGGTCTATAGCGTGTACTAGAACGGTAAATCGTCGTCTAAATCAGCTGGTGCAGACGCTGGTTGTTGTGGCGCTTTAGGAGCGAAACCACCACCTTGTGGGCTGTTGCCGCCATTACCGAAACCACCTTGGCCACCATAACCACCGCCATTGTTTTGGCCATAGCCGCCGCCTTGGTTGTTATTATTTTGATAACCATTACCACCTTGTTGAGGTGCGTTAAAACGTGGTTGGTTAAAATCA
>Ga0308158_10003052_pt1 | contig 15108 bp, 26 predicted proteins | sample PhyBR2_FD_201038 | JGI IMG/M metagenome (GOLD analysis project Ga0308158, IMG submission 201038) | Phyllosphere microbial communities from UC Gill Tract Community Farm, Albany, California, United States - DLSLB.R2 | ecosystem: Host-associated > Plants > Phyllosphere > Unclassified | place: USA... | reverse complement strand
GGACCGCATCGCGACGATCATCGCCGCGTTCCAGCGCTCGTTCCCCCGCCACTCGGTCCATCTGGTCGACGGATTCGACGCATCGCGACGCATCCTCGACGACTACGCCAAGCGGATCCGTACTCTCGAGGACGCGATCGCGACCTATCGCGAATACGTCGCACGCGGCTCGACGATCTGGTCGGATGCGGACATCGCCAGGGCCGAGGAGGAGATCCGGATCGTCCGGGGCAGGATCGCCCATCTGACGGGCGATGCGCCGCGGCTCGCGGCGTTCTACGGCGGCTCCCGGAGCCTCCGCCTCGGCGACGAGCTCACGGCCAACGGCCTCAGACATCGCGAGGTCCTGCCGCTGGCGGCATGAGGAATGGTCGGAGACCGCTCGACCGCAGAACGATCGATCCATGAAAGGCCATGCGATGCGCAAGCAGCACATCTACGACGCGAACCAGTACCAGACGGCGCTAGACGCCATGGCGATCGCCGACGGCGGCGCCGCGGGCGAGATGCCGAAGTCCCTGCGGGGATACCTCGGCAAGCGCAGCGCGGCGGTGGAGGCGTCGTGGCAGGGGGCGAGCCTCGAGGAACGCATCTCGCAGGTGGCCGTCATGATCGGATTCCACGTCCCCGGCGACGTATCGAACCCCCGCCACGTCGTGACCTACGGCTACGAGATGATGTGCCGCAGCGGATCGCTGCTCGCACCCGAGGCGGTCGAGGCATGAACGTCCACGTCGTCCTCGTCACCTCGAACTCGGCGGACCCGGTCGTCGAGGTGTTCGCGGACCGCAAGAACGCGACATCGCGCATGAAGCGCATCCTGACCGACGGCGGCTGGCCGCTCGATGCCGCGATCGCGGCGGCGGACAAGGGCGAGGAGGTCGTGGTCGACGAGGACGACGACGCGGTGCGCATCCTCGATCGCACCGTGCGGACCGCATGACGGCCCGGATCCTCGCATACGCGAACACGCTCGAGCGCGAACGCGCGCTTCCGCTCGCACACGCCGTGCTGGAGACTATGGAGCGATCGCTCCGCGACGGCACCGCCAGACCCATCCGGGGAATCCTCGGCACCGGCGTCGAGGGCCTGACGGAGGGGGATGAACTCTCCGCCGGCATCGTGCGCATAGACGCGGGAGCCGGAGGAGCGCGATGCACGACGATCGAGCAGTTCGCCGCGGTCGTGCGCACCTCCATGGCGGCGATCATGGATCCATGGATCGACCCGGAGCAGGAGGCGTCCGTCCGACGCTGGCTCGAGGTCCTCTCGGCGCTACGAGGCCACGAGGCGACCGTGGCCAAGGGTGACGCCTTCCCGATACGCGTCGTCGCCACGTCCGCATCCCCGTGGGCGGCGGTGAAGGCGATCAGCATCTGCGTGCCTCCCCTGCCGGTATTCGGAGTGCCGATCGACGACGACGGTCTCGTGATGCCGCGCATGGTGACCATCGACGCGGAGATGGGCGACGACGAGGATGCGGAGACGCCGCTCCTGCCACGGCACGTCGTGCTGCGCACGATGAGCGGCGGGTGGAGCGACGAACCCACGGCGCTCGAGCTGCTGAGACTGCATGCCGAGAAGGACGCTCTCGATCCGGCCATGGCGCGGCTGGCGCACCCGGACCGGAACCCGGGACGAGACGGTCCTTGACCCCGCCGCTCCATCGTCCATAATCCCCGCTCCACGCCGGACGGGATCGGCGACAGGGGGAACGCATGCCCGCCAAGGACGTCACCGCCTCAGTGAGGCGCGCATTCGCCGCGAAACGGCTGCAGTCCGCATGGGGGATGCTGGGCTCCTCCGCACCGGGTGACAGATCGGCCGCCATCGAGGGCGTCGCGAGGATCCTGGAGACGGACGGCCTGAACCTGGTAGACGTCATGACCGCGGTCCTGTCCGTCCCCATCGGTCCATACAGGCGCAACGGCTCCAGGAGCGTAGAGGACGATCTGTTCGCCCACGCCGACCGCCGGGACGGCGTCGCGCCCGGCGCCGCCGCGATGAAGGTCGTATCCGGCAGGAACGTGCCGGAGCGCATCGGAGGACGCGTGATCCTCCTCGACGAGCGCAGCACGAGGAAGGGACCGGAGCTCGTGGTCGCGATCGTCGGATTCGACGTCCGCTACGATCCCCTCGCGGCGAGATGCGAGCGGGCGATCGCCGCTCTGAGGGCGGCCGCGCAGAGAGGCGGCCTGACGCAGGTGACCGTGCAGACGCCGGTCACGGCCAGACAGATGCCCATCGTCCAGACGGTCGGAATGGGCATCGTCATCTGAGACCTCCCGCCGGCGGAAGCATCCGTCGGTCCCAGTCTGCAGGCGATGCAGGATCATCGCATCCGTCCGTGATGGACGGACCGACCGCCGACCGCGCCGGGTCGCGGCGAGCGGCGGGAAGGGGTCCCGCACCGTGGACGGTGCGCCGTGGACCCGGACAGGAATGGCAGGAGAGAGGAACGAGTGTTCCCATCTTCGGGATCAAATCAGTGCAGCAATCGGAGATAGCACTCATGTTCCAGGCCAACATCACCCTCGGCGCCGTTTCGACCAAGAACACCGCGACCGGCAAGAACGCCGGTCAGAAGTACAGCGTGTCGCGCGCCGTGCTCAACAAGAAGGACGGCACGACCCGCGAAGTCACCGTCATGGCGTTCGGCAAGCAGCGCGACAGCGTCGCCCGCCTGCTGCGCAAGGGCAAGACCGTGACCGTGTCGGCCGTGTGGGACAACCGCACGCTGAAGATCATCGGCCCGCGCCGCGAGCGCAAGGCCGCCGCGCAGGGCTGATCCCCCGACGACCCGACAGGTCGTGCAGGACCCCGCTCCGCCTCACGGCGGGGCGGGGTTCGCGCGTGTCGGCACGACCCTGCGCTCGGGGAAAGCGCGTAGGGGTGATGGACATCGCCGAAGCCAGCGACTAGACAATCCGCTTGCACGCATCGGGGGATGCGCAGGGGGTTTGTCGAATGTCCAACGTGCTCATCGGGATCATCGGGGTGATCCTCTTCATCGGTCTCGCTCTGGCGGGAGCCCTGTTCCTGGGACCCCGTTTCCAGGAGGCCACCAACAACTCCAAGGCATCGGCCCAGGTGCAGGCGATGCAGCAGGTGATCGCCGCCGCGAACATGTACGAGGTGACGAACGGCAGGAGCGATCTGGCACTCGACGTGTCCGTCGACGCCACGAGTCCGCTGGTAACGGGCGGCTTCCTCAAATCGGTACCCTCCGACGCGTCCGGCCGCAACGCCACCTTCGTCATCACTCGCCGCTCGGGCATGGACTACGTCCACATCGGACTGCAGTCCAAGGCCGTGTGCGAGGCGGTGCAGCGTCAGCTCGACCCCTCGGCGACCACGTACGACGCCGGCATCGTGACCACCAAGATGGGTGGCTGCTACGGAAGCGGCACCGAGAACCAGTTCCTCCTCTATCTGCGGAAGTGACGGTCGATGAGCAACGTACTGATCGGCATCATCGGCGTCATCCTCTTCATCGGCCTGGCGCTCGCCGGCGCGCTGTTCCTGGGACCGCGCTTCCAGGAGTCGACGAACAACTCCAAGGCGTCCGCCCAGATCCAGGCGATGCAGCAGATCGTCAACGCGATCGACATGTATCGCGTGCAGGAGCAGGGCGCGGTTCCCGACGGCATCGGCATCGGTGACACCGGATCCAGGCAGCTCGTCGAGGGCGGCTATCTGAAGTCCGTTCCCAAGGACGCCTCGGGACGAGGCGCCACCTTCGTTCCGATCACGACAGGACAGTACCGGGTGCTGCTGATAGGCCTCCAGTCCAAGGCGGTCTGCCAGGCCGTGCTGCGGCAGGTGGGCGGCAATCCGGAAAGCATCCCCGGAAGCATCGACGTCAATCGCAACATCAGCTGCTACGGCAGCGGAACGGAGAACGAGTATCTCCTGTCCGCGAAGCTCTGAGCCGTGAGCAACGTCCTCATCGGGATCATCGGCGTGATCCTCTTCATCGGCCTGGCGCTCGCGGGCGCCTTGTTCCTGGGCCCCAGGTTCCAGGAATCGACCAACACCACGAAGGCCGCGCGCATCGTCTCCGACATGCAGCAGATCACCGCGGCGGTGAACATGTACCGCCTGCGGGAGGGCGCACCTCTGCTGGCGACGGACTACACCACGAACGTGGCGAAGCTGATGCCGGGATACCTCAAGACCGAGCCGCTCGTCGCCACGTCCGGACTGCACTACGAGACCGTGGACGTGGACGGCGGCAACCGCGCCATGCCGATCCATCACATCCAGGCGATCATAGGATCGACCTCGGACACCGTCGCCAAGGCGGTCTGCCGCAACATCGAGGCCTCGACCGGAGCCGCCGATCCGGACGCCGCGATCGCGGCGATCAGCACGACCGCCCAATGGACCGCCCGTGTCGGCGGAGGCCGCGGCGTCGGATGCTTCGAGTTCGCACCGGTCAAGGCGTACTACGCCTTCATGGTCTTCTGAGATCGTTCGCGAGGTAGCACCGAATCCGTCGATCGTCCGGGCCACTCCTTGACATGGGAGATGGCGGAGGGGCATGACGGATCGAATGGCGTCGGGGGACGCCGAGGGGGTTCATCATGTCGAACGTGCTCATCGGGATCATCGGTGTGATCCTGTTCATCGGTCTCGCGCTGGCAGGCGCGTTGTTCCTCGGTCCGCGCTTCCAGGAGTCGACCAACAACTCCAAGGCCTCCGCGGCGATCCAGGCGGTCAGCCAGGTCGCGCACGCGATCAACATGCGGGAGGTCCAGGAGGGTCGACCGATGACCGCGGATCAGAGCATCGCCGGCGAGCTGATCAACGCGAAGTACCTGAAGTCCCTGCCGATCAATCCGACCGGTGGCTCGGACGTCTTCCTCGCGGACGTCAACGGCGCCGGCTTCGGCACCGGCAAGGCGCTTACCGTCGTGATGCGCATGCATGACGAGAACAACGGCAAGGCGATCTGCGAGACGATCCGTCGTCAGACCGGCTCTCTGGCCGTCGGCTCCACATGGACTCCGACGCCCCAGAGCTTCACGCCGGCGTACATGATCAACCCCACCGGCTGCCAGTGGGACGGCGGCACCTACTACGCCTATGCGAGGATCTGAGCCATGTCGAACGTCCTCATCGGGATCATAGGCGTGATCCTCTTCATCGGCCTGGCGCTCGCCGGAGCCCTGTTCCTGGGGCCTCGCTTCCAGGAGGCGACCCAGAACTCCAAGGCCAGCGCGACGGTCATGGTCGTCGACCAGATCGTCAACGCGGCCCGTCTCTACCAGCTGCAGGAGGGTCAGGCTCTCCCCGGCAATGCGAACGGCACCACGCTCGCGACGACGACGGAGCCGTCCCACATCGCACTGATCGGCGGCGGCTACCTCAAGACCGTCCCGGCGAACCCCGTCAGCATGGGCGCCCCCTACGTCGGGCCGATCGAGGGCAACAGCTATGCGCTCATGGGGGTCGGACCCGATCCGACCCTGTGCAAGCGCATCAACGAGCATGTCGGCAACGGCTCGGTGACCAACGTCTGGTTCAACCAGAACGGAAGATCCGTCGGCTGCACCCTGCTCGGCGACAACCACGTGATCTGGGAGAGGATCTGAACCATGTCGAACGTCCTCATCGGGATCATCGGCGTGATCCTCTTCATCGGTCTCGCGCTCGCCGGCGCACTCTTCCTGGGCCCGCGCTTCCAGGAATCGAAGACCAATTCGATCGCCTCAGCGCAGGTGTCGTCGATGAAGCAGCTCTCCGACGCGGTGAACATGTACGTCGTCCAGGAGGGGCGGAACGACCTTCCCCAGAACGACGGAGCGTTCGTGCAGAGTCTGCGCACCTCCGGGTACCTGAAGTCGACCGTCGTCGACGTCACGGGCAAGGGAGTGGCCTTCTGGTACTCGCCGACCGCTCCCGGCAGAAGACACGTGCTCATCGGCGCGCAGGAGCTGGCGATGTGCAACGCGGTCAACAAGCAGGCCGGCGTCACGACGATGCCGACCGGTAACGACCTCTTCGACATCTCCGGCCAGATGGGTTGCATCAAGCTGCCAGGCGACAACTACGTCATCTACGTCGCCGCCTGACGATCAGAGAGAGGAACCGACATGTCGAACGTGCTCATCGGGATCATAGGCGTGATCCTCTTCATCGGCCTGGCGCTCGCCGGAGCCCTGTTCCTGGGCCCGCGCTTCCAGGAGGCGACCCTGAACTCGCGCGCATCGGCCATCATGACCGGCGTCAAGCAGATCGCCGATGCCGTCGAGATGCGCCGGGTCAACGAGGGGTCGCGTCTGGTGAAGTCCGGACAGCCCACGTTCCTGGTCTCGCAGGGATACCTGAAGTCGGTGCCGCGCAATCCCGCCAACGCCGCCACGGCCGCGCCCGACGAGTACCGCTGGAAGATGGTGCTCAACAACAACATCTACGCGGACGTCGACGAGACCTACGAGATCTATGCCGCCAAGTACGTGGTCGCGCCGATCGGTCGCGACTCGGACAAGAACGCGGTCGACACCTGCCGCATCATCGCCAAGACGTACGGCGACCCGGACATCCTCGGCTACGAGAACGGCATCGATCCGGCGCGACCCACCGGATGCATCGCGGTCGAAGGCAACGTGATCGCCTACCAGAGGATCGCGCCTCCCTCCCAGGCGGGCGACCAGTCGCTGAACTGATCTTCCCGCGACAGGCGGGGTGATTGACAAGAACGGACCCCATGCCGCATTGATGTGTCATGATGCGCGTCGGGGGACGCGCCGGGGGTCCATCACATGTCAAACGTGCTCATCGGCATCATCGGTGTCATTCTGTTCATCGGTCTCGCGCTCGCAGGCGCTCTCTTCCTCGGTCCGCGCTTCCAGGAATCGACGCAGAACTCCAAGGCCGCGGCGATCGCACAGGCGAACGTACAGATCGCCCACGCCGCGGCGATGTACAATCTGCAGGAGGGCATGGAGTTCGCGAACACCAGCCCCGCAGGCCTGTCACCCGGCTACCTGAAGGCGATCCCGCAGAACGTGATGTCGACGCAGCTCGGTTACGGCTTCCGCGCGCTCAACGGCGATCTCGCCATCTCGACGACCGTCAAGCCGGGATACTCGACGACCGGCTGGAATCCGAACGACAACGAGGGCAAGGCCCTGTGCGCCGCGATCGCGCGGCAGTCGGGACTGACGCTGGCCGCCGACGGATCTCCGCCATCGGCCGCCGCTCCGATCGGTTCGAGCGGATGCGTGAAGATCACCGGCACCGCCTGGGGCGGGCTCGACGGCTACTACATCGGCTACGCGAGAGTCTGATCGATGAGCAACGTCCTCATCGGCATCATCGGCGTCATCCTGTTCATCGGTCTCGCGCTGGCAGGCGCGCTGTTCCTGGGGCCGCGCTTCCAGCAATCCAAGAACTCGTCCAACGCGGCTTCGGTCACGATGAGTCTCGATCAGATGGCCCATGCAGCCGCCATGAGACGGGTCACGATGGGTTCGGCCGGCGAATCCGGGCGAGGACAGTATCTCGTGGACGAGGGCTATCTGAAGGCGATACCTCCCTTCATCCTCGATCCGACGGGAGGATTCTACAACTTCCGCGACGCCGATGGCGCCTATGCAGGCCCGGCGGCCTTCGCCCTGGCGGGTCTCGACGCCTCGAACAAGACGCACATGGCGGCGTGCCGCGAGATGAACAGAACTCTCAAGGTCGGCGACGCCGAGGGCAATCCTCCATCGGCGACGACGCCGCCCGGCTCCGCCGGATGCTTCCTGACATCCGGTAGCTGGGGCGGACTGCCGGACGGCCTCCCAATCGTCTTCCGAAGGATCTGATCCATGTCCAACGTCCTCATCGGCATCATCGGCGTCATCCTGTTCATCGGTCTGGCCCTGGCGGGCGCGCTGTTCCTCGGACCCCGTTTCCAGGATTCGCAGAACGCATCCAAGGCGGCGGCGGTATCGCAGGCGCTCAACCAGATGGCCGCGGCGACCAATCTCTACAACGTGAACACGGGGGAGCCGATGTCCACGTCGGAGCACGACACCGTTGCGGCGACACTCGCGTCGAAGGGATACCTCAAGAGCGCCCTGACCAGCCCGCTGGACGGGGCCCCGCTCCCGATCGTGCTCGAGAGCGGTAGCCGCAATCCGTTCGGCCCCGGCAAGTTCTTCTACACCAACCTCGGGAGTTCGAACACCTCGCGGGCCATCTGCATGCAGATCGAGCGGAATGCGGGCAATCCGGACCCGGAGGGTTCGATGGAACCGCTGACCGACTGGAAGACGCGCGTGACCACGAACAGACGCCTCGGCTGTCTCAACGACGCCAACGCGACCCCATCGGTCTACGAGGCCTACATCCCGATCTGAGAGGTCGAATAGGAGCCGAATCGGCTCCATCGACCGACCCCCTCCTTGACCATGGCCGAGGTGTCACGTAGACCTTGTGACAGCGCGCATCGGGGGATGCGCACCGGGGGTCTCACATGTCTAACGTGCTCATCGGGATCATAGGGGTGATCCTGTTCATCGGCCTGGCTCTGGCGGGCGCGCTCTTCCTGGGCCCCAGATTCCAGGAATCGACGCAGAACTCCAAGGCCGCCGCCGCGATGCAGGCCGTGTCCCAGGTATCCCATGCCGCCAACCTCTACGAGGTCTCCGAAGGCGTCAGGATCCAGGGGAGCGGTGGTGTTCCGATCACGAGCAGCACCAGCGCGGACACCATCAGGTTCAGACGATCCGGATACCTCAAGAGCATTCCGGTGAACCCGACCGGGATGGGCAGGGAGATCGGTCTCCTCGGATCCACCAACGGCGCCGTCGGAAACGCCTCGGACGCGGCGCTGTCCCTCGGCAACTCCGAGGCCGCCGCCAAGCTGTGCGACGTCATCCGCCGCCAGTCCGGCGACACCAGCGCGACGGTCCCGACCGATCCGCTGTATCTCGTGTCCACGGGACGCCGGAGCTCCGGCTGCTGGCGCCCGAGCGCGACCTCCGGCGAGTTCGACGCCGTGGCCGCGACCAACGACTACATCGTCTTCTCGAGGATCTGAACCATGTCCAACGTACTCATCGGGATCATCGGCGTGATCCTCTTCATCGGGCTCGCACTCGCCGGCGCGCTGTTCCTCGGTCCCCGCTTCCAGGAGTCGACCAACAACTCCAAGGCGGCGGCGATCGTGCAGTCGGCCGCTCAGGTCGGCAATGCGGTGAACATGTACCAGGTGCAGAACGGCACGTCCGTCGACACCGCGACCCAGCTCCAGACCGGCGGCTTCCTGAAGTCCGTCCCGGTCAATCCTCTCTCGCCCGTGTCGTTCATCATCCTCGACCTCGACGGCAGGATGCAGTCGAACGCCTTGACGCTGCCGTTCAGACCGGCATGGGTGGTCACCACGATCGGTGACAACGCCGCCGTCTGCGAGGCCATCGAACGGCAGAGCGGCAACCTGTCGCCCACCGAGACCTTCTCCAAGACGACCAGCTCGTGGGTGAACACGGCGTCGATCAGGAAGATGACCGGCTGCTACAAGAACGACTCCGCGCTGCCGGGCGGCAGCAGCGGCGAATATCTCGTCTATTCCAGGATCTGATCCATGTCGAACGTCCTCATCGGGATCATCGGCGTGATCCTCTTCATCGGACTGGCACTCGCCGGCGCGTTGTTCCTGGGACCGCGCTTCCAGGAATCGACGAACAATTCGAAGGCGTCCGCCGCGGTGCAGTCGGCCGCGCAGCTGGTGCACGCGACGAACCTCTACGAGACCACCAACGGCGTCTACGTGACGAACGCACTCGATATCGCGACCGTTCTGAAGAACGCCGGATTCCTCAAGAGCGAGCCCGTCAATCCCGTGCTTCCGGCGAACACGCCGTTCACGATCGGCCAAGGTGCCGGTCTGGATCCGACCCGGCCGAGCTTCGTGCTGATGTACCTGGGACAGACGACGGCGGCGCGGGACGTGTGCATCGCCATCGAGAGGCAGATGGGCCACACCGACCGTCTCGACATCGCGACGATGGAGGAGACCATCGGATTCTGGGATCATGCCGTCCGTGGCAAGTCGGGATGCCACCGGAACCTGGGATCGTTCGGCGGCAACGGCGGCCAGAACGGCGACTATCTCCTGTTCATGGCCGTATAGGGAGACGATGCGGTGTCCAACGTCCTGATCGGCATCATCGGTGTCATACTCTTCATCGGCCTCGCCCTCGCCGGCGCGCTCTTCCTCGGACCCCGCTTCCAGGAGGCCACGATCTCGAGCAAGGTCTCGGCATGGTCGCAGGGGCAGGCGCAGATCGCTCAGGCCGTGAACATGCGGGAGGTAACCGAGGGTGCGAAGGTCCAGGCGCAGACCGACACCGCGGCGATGACGGAGGCGCTGGTGAAGCCCGGCTTCATGAAGACCATACCGGTCAATCCGGTCGGTGCCGACAGGTACTACGTGCTGCGCGGTCCGAACGGCGACTTCTCCGGGAACGCGACCTACGTCATGAACGGTTTCTATGCCACCAGCACGATCGACGTGAAGATGTGCGTGGAGATCGCGAGACAGGCGGGACTTGCGCTCGATGCCGATGGAAGCCCGCCGACGCTGACCGCTCCGGTCGGCAGAACGGGTTGCTTCCGCAACAAGAGCGGATGGGGCGCGGACGACGAATCGATCCTCTGGGCGTACACGAGGATCTGAGACCGGTTCAAGGGACAGTGGACGGGTCGCGGAGTTCAGCCTGCGAAGACGTGTTCCGCCAGATCGCGGCTGGTCGATCGTCGGGGACGGGATGATGCTCGCCGGCATGGACGCCGTCGTTTCCCGAAGGATGCGGGGTCGCCCGCGCCTGCGGCCGCGGGCGACCCCCTGAAGGAGTTCTTCGCCCTCCGGTAAGCCGGAAAAGAGGGACGAAAACCATGCTGAACCGCCTGTTCGGACGGAACCGACCCGACGTCGCTCCCGTCGACGACGTGAGCGAGATCACCATGTTCGGCGATGCCGCACAGGAGGAGTTCGTCGACCTCGAGGCGCTGTGCGCACGTCTCGGCGTGACCCTCGATGACCAGCCCTTCCGTCCGGATCTGAACGGAACGCTCGAGCGCCGTAGCGCGGGTTGGTTCATCTGCGTGAACTCGGGTCTCGGACTGCACCAGCGCCGCTTCACCATCGCCCACGAGATCGCCCACTACCTGATGCACCGCGACCTCGTCGCGATGCGTGACGGTCCGATGCGCGTGACCGACGATCGGAACCACCGTCAGATGGAAGGCCTGCTGCACAATCCGCACATCCTCCCCGAACACGAGACGCAGGCCAACAGGATGGCCTTCCAGCTGCTCATGGGCGAGCGCAAGATGCGTCGTCTGATGGAGGAGGGTCTGGATGCCGGCCAGATCGGTCCGTTGATCGGCATGCCGATCAGGACCGTCGAGGTCCGTCTGAGAGGATTGAGGGAGCCGACGGCATGAGCGACATCAGCACGAAACACGACAGATCATTCGACATCGTCCTCGCCGGACGCGCCGCCAAACCCGTGCTCGACGCCGACGGCGCGATCACCGGATGGCGCTGCCACGGACACGACCCCTACAAGCGCGTGTTCCACGCTACGGCGGCCGAGGGAACCGTCCTGCTCCCCCTCATGGAGGCGGGCGGCGGCCAGATGATCCGCATCGAATACGCCAGTTCGTCCACCCTGGGACGCTTCGTCGGCTTCCTCGACCCCGAGATCCAGGAGCGCCTCGATGCGGCACGCGCCGCCGGCGATCCCGGAGCGCGGCGCATGGTCGTGCCGCTGGTCTGGGTCAAGGGCACTCCTCTCGACGAGCGGGCACGCATCGTCTTCGACGCGACGCCTTCGGGCCACCCGTCGGGTCGTCTGCCCGACTGGAACATGCAGCCCGATCAGGTCCACGCCGTGTTCCGCGGGTTCGCGGCACGGCTGCCCTACGAGGGATACGAGTACGCCGCCGATCGGGACGACGTCCCGCAGACCGCCCTGCGAGATGTCGCAGAGGCGCTATGGACCCGACGCGGCCAGGGCGCGCGCGTCGTCGCATGCGCCCATGCGCTATGGACGGCCGCCTCCATCCTCGATCTCGATCTGGAGGCGGCCGCCCACATGAACGCCGCCACGCAACGCCTGGCCGCGGGCCTGACGGACCCGGGCGGTCCACGGCCGTTGGAGGAGCACGAGCACGAAGCGCTCGGAGCCGTCGTCAAGCGGCTCTGCGACATCGTGGAGAACGCCGGCACGGGGCCGGCCGCCGTGCCCTTCAGATACGCGATCGCACTGATCGACACCGCACTGACGCTGGCGGGTCATCCGCTGCCGAGGGAACAGGCATGACATCCGGATGTGAGAGGGAACGCATCGTGACCAGCACGACGAACGAGGGCATGAGCGCCGTCCTCGACGAGATCGGGAGGCTTACGCCCCTCCATGGCCCATGGAGATCCGTGGTTCTGGAGCAATCGGGTTCCATGGCCACCATCCGCATCGAACCGTCGGATCCGGATCAGAAACGACCATCGAACGGCATGAACGGACCATGGGTGGCCGGTCTCAAGGTCATGAGGCAGGCCCGCGTCCACATCGTGGCCGAGAAGGCCGATGTGGATTCCTGTTCATACGTCTTCACACTGATGAAGGGCGTCTGCTACCTCGGCCGCATCGTCCGGATGGTCACCATCGGGCCCAACGACCTGGTCGTGCTGGAAGCCGTCGAGGACAGCTTCTACGATCTCGAACGCGAGCCGAACGCGAACGAGATCCACGAGGTGCCGCGCAACGGCATCCCGGCGACCGATATCGGACGCCTCATGACCTGCGCCGGCGACAGGGTCAGGATCATCCATCCGGACGATCCGACGTCGCCCGTGGTGCTGGTCAACGCCTCGACCTCCGAACTACGTCGGATGTCGCACGTCTGATCCGACGCGACGGATCGGACGACATCCTCCAACCGCAAGGACACGCCTCCATGCCGACGACCCCGCCGCGCGGACCATATTTCGACGACCCCCGCCGGACGTCCAAGCCGATGATCATGGTCCCCCTCACGGTCGAGGAGGCCGAGCTCGCGGTCGAGGCCCTGCGTCACGTCGGTCGCGAGATCTTCGAGGACGATCCCAAAGGGAATCGCCTCTGCGACGCCTCGACCGCGGTCGCCCAGGCCCTTGCGGCGCGGCGATGAGCAGCGCCGACATGAGGGGCTCCTTCGACGGTCGCCTCTACCACGCCACCAGCCGCGAGAAGGCGGATGCCTTCCTCCGGGACGGCATGCCGGCGCACGTCTCGTACTGGGGCGTGAGCGAGATCGCCGCGTACTACGCGGAGACCGTCGAGGACGAGGGTCTCGTCCCGGTCGTCCTGTCCGTCGGGCTGTCCGACCTCGAGGAGGCGCTGCTGCGCCCGGACATGCCGGGCATCGAGGAGCCCATAGCCACGGTGATCGGCTGCCGGGAGGCCGACGTCATCGCAGCATGGTCCGCCTGCGAAGGCACGTGGAGGGATTGCCTCGACATCGTCGGATCGCTGACCTTCTCGGGCGTCGTGCCCGCATCGGCGCTGCGCGAGGAATGACCGCTCCGCCGATCTGCCTCTTCACCGAGGACACGCCGCTGCTCTTCGTGCGCGACGAGACGACCCGACGCCTGGCGGCTCAGGCGCACGACGTCGCCGTCGAGGCGAACGCCCTCATCGAGGACTGCCTGAAGGCCATCGCGGAGAATCCGCACCGGCACGTCAAGGTCACCCACGAGGGCGCTGAGAGCGCCGTGCACGGACGCCCCAGCGACCGGACGGTCTCCCTTCCGACCCGATGGGGCGACGTGCAGCTGAGGATCCGCAAGAACGAACGGTTCTTCGGCGTCATGATCGGATCGTTCGAGGCCGAGATCCCGGTCCCCTGGAACCGGGTCACGATCGGTCACGTGCGATCTCTGCTGCAACTGACCAGACGAGCGGTGAGATCGGCCGTGCTCCACGAGGAGGCCGAGACGGCCGTCGACGACATCCGTGCGGTCATGGCGGCGATGATCGAACGCACGCCATCCGCCACGGAGGCCGTGTACATGGCGCCCAATCCGTGGAGACCCGGCAACATCCGTCTGCGTGACGGATCGCTGCCGTTCGACAACGGCATCAAGATCCCGCCCAAGGGTCCGCACGTCATGGAGTTCCACCTGGTCGGTGGCGCCAGGACGTCGCAAGGCACGCTCGGTCCCCAGATCAGGCTGTCCCCCCTCGACGTCCGCCTGTCGAGTCGCCACCAGGACCCCATGGAATGGATGCGTCTCGTCTCCAGGGGCATCGAGATCGAAGGAAGCCGGGCATGACCCAACCACGCCTCATAGACATGGACGCATCCGGACTCGCCTTCCATCTCCGCGAGGAGGAGGGAAGGACCAGAGAGGACGCGCGTCTCAACGCATCGTCCGCCATCGACATCCTGACGATGGTCAGGGCGACCGCCGATCGCCGCGATGCGCAGATGATGCAGCATGACGATCCCCTCATGCCCAAGGCGTGGAGGATGGACCTGCCCAACGAGGGACGGGCCATCCTCATGTGGGACGAGGGCGTGGCGCGTCTGGTGGTCGAGCGCGGCACCACGACGCTCCTCACCTGCGGCATCGCCGCGCGATGGCGCAAGCCCGTGCGCCGGGACCTGGTCGCCGCGGCGGATCTGTTCCTGCGGGCAGCCAGAGGTGCCGCCGATCCCGCTCCGGGCGATCGCGCGCGGGAGAGGATGCTCGGTCACGCGGCCGTCGATCTGTCCCGTGGGATCATCAGATGCACCCTAGGGGCCGAGATGCCCTGGAGGGACGGCACGCGCGAGGTCGACATCGAATCGGTCGGGAATCCGTGGCATTCGACGTCCTCGTGGAGCCGGGTGCGGGCGGCCGAGGTCGGCTGCAGCTACACCTACTCCGGAATCGTACTTTCGATCTCGCCGCTCGTGATCGATCTGGGCCGCGGCGATCTCGACCCCCTCGAGATGCTGCGACTGATCTCCGGCCTGGGAGACGAGGCATGAGGGAAAGGGGTCTGCTCGGGATCGACGCCTCGCATCTGGTCTTCCGCTCGGTTCCCGGCCGATGCACCGACAGGTCGCCGCCTCCGGGCC
>Ga0308158_10003051_pt1 | contig 15108 bp, 17 predicted proteins | sample PhyBR2_FD_201038 | JGI IMG/M metagenome (GOLD analysis project Ga0308158, IMG submission 201038) | Phyllosphere microbial communities from UC Gill Tract Community Farm, Albany, California, United States - DLSLB.R2 | ecosystem: Host-associated > Plants > Phyllosphere > Unclassified | place: USA... | reverse complement strand
GACGATGGGCATGTCGCGATACTCCACGGCGAAGGTGTTCATTGTCGTTGGCGTGACAATCGGCCTCGTCGGCGAGCTGGCTGGTTTGGCACTCGGGTTCGGTCTGAAAGCCGCCAAAGATCCGATCACCGCCGGAATTAGTGCGATGATGGATCACCCGCCTATTGAGCTCAACGTCCTGCTTTCCCTTCCCTTGGTAATCTCTCCCACCGAGATCGCCTGGATCGTAGCGCTGGTTGCGGTCGGCGTTGTGACCAGCACAATTTACCCAGCTCTACGGGCAGCTGCTGTTGATCCAGCTTCTGTCCTCAGACACACCTAGTTCCGTCGCAAAAGGCGGGACATACGAGACATCCGAAACTCAGGAGATGCGCGACGTCCTTGCCGGACGCCCATTTAGAAATTGGGCAGGGTTCCGCATCGCCAAAATCGGTCAGCTAAGGATTCCCGATTTCCCGTGTCATTTACGCCATTTCATGACAATCGATTTGGGAACATATTTCGAGAAAACGGCCTCCGATATCGGTGGTTTTCTAAGCATTGGGCTGGGGCTTCTCGCTCCACGTTCCTCGCGAGAGCGCGGCGTGATGCGCCAGCTTCACAACTCACTACGCCAATTCGATAATGTTTCGTCCCGCGTGCTTGGCACGATAGAGGGCGGCGTCAACACGGTCAAAAATCGCCAACGACTGTTTAGGCCCACGGAAGATCGAAAGGCCTATGGATGTCGTTACCATGTTGTGCGGTGGATTGCCGGTATGGGGCAGTTGCATGTTAAGAATGCCTATTCGCAAGGCTTCAAAGAACGCAAGGGCGTCGCTCGCGCCTTGTGTCTTGCAAACGAGAAGAAATTCTTCACCACCGATCCGATAAGCCCGTCCATCCTGCGCTAAGGCACAATGGCGAAGCAATGCTCCAATTTGGCGTAAAACCATATCACCTGCCGCATGCCCGTATTGGTCGTTATATGCTTTGAAATTGTCGATATCCAGAATGCCTACGGAGCGCATGAGGCCGTCGTCGGCGCCCTCTACAAATTGAGGGTACTCACTGGCATAAGCTCGACGATTTGAAATACCGCATAAAGCGTCTGTTCGGGCATATTCGGTTTCTGTAACGTCGGTGAATATCCACAATCTTGCGGCAAATGCACTTGGATCTTTCAAAGGCACACTGCGGCGTAACAACAGACGTCCGTCCTTTAATGAAATCTCATCCTGAGATGTTTCCGATGTCAGGTTGATCCGTTCTACCTCATGGACGAACGCCGCCGGGTTCAATAGCTGATCTTTAACGTAGCGCAGCAGCAACGTATCGTCCGCGACTTCCAATAAATTGGTCGGAATGCTCCAGTGCCTGGCAAATGCGGGGTTGCAGTAAACGACCTGTCGTTCGGTGTTTGTTAGCAGAACGCCATCAGGAAGCGCGTCCAAGACGCATTTGAACGTTGAGCGGTAGCTCGCCACCGGGCTACTTGGGGGGCTGCGATGCTGATCATCCGCCAAGGAATTTAAGTCCTATCCAACGCAAATAATGAGTATTATTGCATAAATTGCTTAACTTGTGTCGAAGAAACGACGGATACCTGATCCAGCAATCCAGCAATCCAGCAATCCAGCAATCCAGCAATCCAGCAATCCAGCAACCGCATCGATTCCGTGAATGTGGATGCCTTCTCGACCGCCAATATTATCGGGAAAGACGACCCATCACACGGCAGGTAAAACTATCGGTTGATGAGCTTCTCGCGGCGATAGCAATAGAAATAGCGATAGCGATCAGCCAAACGGCTAGCGTTGTCCAAGGGCGATAGCCGTTCGCGTCGAGCAGAACGTCTGAAACCGACCCCGTCCATCCAGCGAGGAAAATGACCGGCAACCAAGCGATTACGGTCCAAGCTGCTACTACTGCGCAGTCAAGAACTGGCTCGAGCTCCTTCTATCTTTACCCATAACGTCAGCTTCCCAGCTTAGTTTTTCGTAACCGGCCGGTCCGGTTTCCACCACATTTCAGTCATTCCGCTGCCGCAAAATCGGTGACATGCGCGACGTCCGAAACTTATCCCTATTGCAACGCTACACAAGCCATCATCGGTCTCGAATGTGTAAACGATCTGTCGCGAAACTTAGCGAAGCCAGAAGGGATACGGGGAGGGCTAACCTCCCCGCCTTGCTTATGCTTCCTTGGTGACCTTGGTTACACGAGGTTTGCGAGGAGCCTTGGGGGTATCGTCAGTAGGCTTTTTAATCGTCTGACCAGTCCTATTGCGCCCCAGGCCGATCGATTTTGCCATCGTCCGACGCGCTTCTGAATACGTTGGCGCGACCATTGGATAGTCAGCCTTCAGATTATAGCGTGCACGGTATTCCTCGGCCGTAAGGTTATTGCTCGACAGATGGCGGCGTAATGTCTTGTATGGCTTGCCGTCGATCATCGAAATGATGTGATCGGGCGACGCCAGTGATTTACGCACCGTGACAGCAGGCTCATAAGATTGAGCAGCTTCTTCCGGGGCTGCTGAAGTAGCTGTGCCTGACAGTTGAGCGACAGCGGCATGCATTGACCGCAAAAATGCGGGCACATCCTCCGCATTCGTGCGGGTGTTAGGATTGGCCAACCACGCAGCGGTCAGTTCAGCGGCCAACTCGACCGCGTTGATATCATCGTTCATTATAATCTCTGTATCTTTAGGGGAGCATGCAACTAGGTTCAATCGCTCCGATGTTCAAGATAAACGGATATTTAACGAGGAAGCGATCCGTTTGCTAAAAGCTTACAAAATTGCCGTTTAGTGATCCATCTTGGGACGCACTGCACATAATGGGGCACGAGCTGCCCGGCGTTTGGTGCCGTGATTACAGCATATCACTCAGGGTGAGCGACCCTGCAGAGCCTATTCGCGATAGCGTTGTGTTGTGCCGACAGACAGATGCCTTGCTGGCCCCACCATCAAGCGCGGCTGTAATCCGTTCGAGGGTTTCGGTATTGATCATCGGCGGGCAGCCACCTTGGCGTCCGCGACGCTTTGCCGCAGCAAGCCCAGCGATTACGCGCTCGCGCTTCAGCGCGCGCGGTGCGGATGCACCTCGTTATAATGGGCGAACCAGCCAGGAGTTGGTTGATGACACTCTGCGCATTCGGCCCGGGGTTCCCACGGACATAATCGCGCTTGAGGGTGCGAACGAACGCCTCAGCCATGCCATTCCATTGTGGACTACTGACTGGGGTCGTGCGCGGGATTAGGCCAATGCGCCGGGCGAACGCACGTGTGTTGCGAGCGATGTAGCAGCTGCCATGGCGACGGGCTTACGCAGGTAGCAAATTACCGGTGCTTCAATCGATAGTACTGATAGCGATCCGGAAAACTCGTGGATTCCCGAAGGGCGACCGCTGCCGCGTCTTCTTCGTCTGGTCGAGTAGGGCCAACAGTTCAGCGCTAATGCCGTTTTGGAAAAAATCGGCGGGATCAATCTCTATCTTTGGAAGGTTTGTCGCGTCAGTATTGAAACCGAGGCGGGACGCTGAGACAGATTATGCCAAACAGGGAAACAGAAGATCAGCATGCTCGTGTTGCCCGCGAGTTAGGCATTGATCCAAAGGCGATGCGAAATCATCCCTACGACCTTGAACTGAGAAAAAATGGTTCTTTATTGGTTCGCTGGCACGACCAAGCACCCGACGGAGTCATTCGAGAAGGCAAGCTGGGCTCATACACGACACCCATTCGGCCTGCGAATGACTCTTCACCTCAAAAGTTTGTAGAGGAAATTGTTCGACATTCTCAATCAGGTTAGAGAATGCAGAACAGTAACGACCCTCTGACCGCACCATATCTCGACATCGTTCTTTCGGGCGTAGGTCTTTCCGTCCAAAACGGCCTTTGCATCATTTGGGCACTCCAGATCGATACGCTCGACGATTTTACCATCATTACCGATAACATACACGCGATATTCAAGCATCACTGTTTTTCCGAGCCCTTTCTGGGGAGCCAACCTGAAAGATGGTCAAGTTCGCGTAAAGCGATATCGCAACCGCTACGGTTTAAAGAAATGCTCGATTGTTCAGATGTTAGCGGATGTTGCCGTCCAGTCGATTTATCCAAAGAGGTGCGTTAGCATGGTACCATGACGATAATAAGTCCTTGGGGACTGCTGGTGGCAGAATTAGGAAGAAACGCGAAGGATGAACATTGATATGAGTAAGATTGGGTAAGTATGATGAATGTGTTGCATTCACTTTTAATATAACACAATATACTCTATCGAACAATGGAACGAAATAGTCTGCTGTCAGCCACTGCGTTCTTGACAGGCATGTATTACGTGACGCTCGCTTACGGCCTATAAACTGTATCTAGGCTCTATAGCCAGCTAGACGTCTGTTCGCGTTATTGCATCCGGCCGTTGTTAATTGGGCCTATCGCAGAGGGAACATGCGCTCAATCAAGTAGATCAGCCTCGTTGCTTACGATTTCCATTAACGTATTGACCATAGACGCGGTCGCAACGGTTCCACGCGCCTCGACGATCGTCATTGCCTTTAACCAGACTTGGCGGGCGGTCATCATATCTTGAGGTTACGACGGGCGAGTTCAGCCAGCAACGCTTCCGCGATCGCCGTCGGAACAGGGCATCGCCGCAAAGGCGACCCGCGGCACTTTTTCGAAGCTTCAGGCTTGGTTCTCATTCGACGTCACGAGCGCTCCCGCAAAGCCCGCTCGCGAGGGAAAGATGCAGAGCGATCCGGCGCAGGCTCAATTCGCAGAGCCCTGAATGAAGACGAAGCGGCGGGCCCAAGGGCAGGCGAGAGTCCGAAGCCGCTTATGTCGCGGTATGTTCGGCCAACTACGACTTCGCACCATTCAGGAACAGCCAGCGGACGTCAGGAAGCGGTCCTCCTCCCGCAATCACCCAAAACGAGATATTCAGGGCGTAATGCTTGCCGTGGGAAAACGGCCACTTGTTTATCATGGCCCGCCGCTTGCCGGCTTAGTCTGCGCGTCGATGATGACGGCGTAGATCTTGGCCGTAAAGCCGCCTTGGCTGCGACCAAGACTGGCAGTTAGGGCGTACCAGCTTTGTTCGACCGCCTTGCGGCTATGACGATGCTTATAAAGACTAAGTGCCATGAAGCCAGCGCAGCTAGGCTGCAAACTCCCTGTGCGTGTCTTTCCTATGTTAGGTTAATAACGCTATAGCGGACTTGTGATCCCCATCCATATCCGCCGAAAGGTGAGTTCGTTCGGTAAACAGGACAAAGTAGATGCCTCGGCCTGACGAAAATCCACTTGCCCGAATGGTCGAGAAGCTAGGTGAACGCGCTCGCATCCCGGACAAGACAATTGAAGCAATTCTGCAGATGCCTTATGTGGAAAAACAGTTGCATCCAGGAAGCTTTCTCGTTCGGGAAGGTGCTTTTGCCGACAAGTGCGGCGTACTGGTGTCGGGCTTGATTGTTTACCAGAAAACAAACCGCGATGGCGATCGCCAGATTATTTCGATTAAGATGCCCGGGGATATGTTAGGGCTGCAAAGCCTTTACCTGGATATGCCAGACTACGATATTCAAGCACTTACCCGATGCAAAACGGTCATCGTACCAAGCGATCTGTTAAAGGCTATCTCAGAGGAGTTTGTGGTTGTGCGTCATGCCATAAGCAAGATCATGTTGACCGAAGCCTCCATCCTTCGCGAATTGATATTGAACATAGGCCGACGAGACGCCCGCGCCCGGCTCGCGCATTTCCTCTGCGAGTTTGCCGTTAGAATTGGCGGCACAGATAAGATCAACAATCGATCTTTTGAACTTCCTCTGACACAGGAGCAACTCGGTGATGCTCTTGGGCTTACCGCTGTTCACATAAACAGAACGCTTCAGCTCCTGACCCGAGATAGTTTGATAGCACGAGATGGAAAAAACATTCGTTTCATCGATTGGGATCGTCTACAAGATATAGCTGACTTTAATACTCGGTACCTGCATTCTGCTAAGTAACGCTAGATGCTTAATCGGCCGGTCAATCGCTTTGGCAAGGCCTCATCAATATCGACAGTTTCCAGTACCTTGCCGTCGGGATCAGTGATTACGAAGCGATGCGCTTCAATGTCTTGCCCTGCCAGGATTGCTGCGGCCCACAGCTGCCGCGCGGCGCCGCGGGCTTATTCTCGGGCAGCGGCCAGATCAAGAAGTTCACTTCCCTCCTCATCTTCGATCCGTTGGGTCGCATCATCGAGGGCGCGCCAACCTCCCTGCCGCCGTGACCTGCATCTACGACCACCACGACGTCAGAGGAACTTTGCGGAGTTGCGCACTGTCCAACAGATATTACTAAGGCAGCTAGGGCAAGCATACCGCACTAAATACCGATCGGTGATATCTGTGGCTAGATAATACGGTGTTAAAATGAAAGTTTTATAACTTGCCAAAAAAACCTGACGACCCAATTTGCAAATGATAAGTAAGAATTGCTGCCAGAAAATCTGGGCCTATAATTTACTAAAAAATGGTACGGCGGTACACACAGTGGTAGTATGGTGGGCATGTAGAACACCCTAGAAATCACACAAGAGTCGGTTTTGCACCGCTTATATGACTTAAATTGACGATTTCCATATATCATCATTCCTTTTGAAATTTGCTAAAAATGGTTTATTGAAAACGTCCGAGACGTATTGTGCGAGTCGAACGAAATATCTCTCGGGGGATATTTGCGGTGGAAAGACATCCGGCTTAGCCGAAGGCTGGCGCATCCATAGTAAGAAGTAATGCCTAAACAGTCTGTTCGCGAGGATAGATAAGTATGAGGACAGTGCTTTAGCACCCTTAACCATATCTGATCATATATAGACTTGTAATACGAAAATTGGGTATATGCCGTAAGCGACTATTTAAAAAAAGATTCGTAGGATATGGGAATTCGTGTCATGGTTATACAAACGTCATTGATAAAATCCGAAGCCGACAACCTTTCTAGTGAAGCGTGTGCAATATTGATGTCAGCTCAGTTTGATGGTGATAGGTGGATCAGTTGTTCCGGTACTGCCGACGTGGTTCAAGAGCTTGTAGTCGCGAAAGCCGCTGTAAAGTATAGAGCCGGTCTTAGTATAACCGGGCGCGGGATCGTATTTCGGTATCATCTGGCGAAGGGAAATTACATGAAAGTCGCTAATTTATTGTAGTCGCCTCATGTAAAAGAAGGAGGTCAGCATGGAAGAAGAAGCGATTAGATCCGGTAATGATCGATCATCCTACTTTATTGTTGAGCTAGAAAAGCCAGGGTCTGGCCGTTTTGTGTTGTGCGAACGTGTTCAGACGTCTGATGACCCAGACTCAATCGGGGGCTTGCCACGCGAGGCAGTGTCGGATCTCTTCAAGCACGAACCGCTTCGCGCAGTGGCGCTATCAAATTCATCCAATGTACCGCGGTCCCATTTGAGCAGAGCGGTTGGACCACAGCTCTTTACGGTCAATATAAACATCAACGGATCGCTTGGCGACGGTCGGGAATAAGCAACATCCGCGCGTTCAGGCCTTGGCTGGGCGTTGAAGGTCAGCACCGATCACGACCGCTGTCATCCACGCTTGCTGCTGCGCGGGAAGCCGGCATCAGGGCTGGAGTAACGAGGCTCGCCGATGTCACCGGCTTGGGAGGACTTGGTGTACCGACGTTCCAGGCCGTTCGCCCGTGGTCGCGTTCGCTTTCTGTTAGCCAAGGCAAAGGGCTAACCGTCATGGCTGCTGCCGTTTCTGCACTTCTTGAAGCGGTCGAGCTCGACTCTGCGGAGCGCCTTTTTCCTCCGTCAGGCTCGATGATACCGTTGCGAACATTGGGTAGTGATGCACTTACAATGTGGTCGTCGGGTATCCGCAAACCCGGAGCTATAGCTCTCGACCCGGAGCAACCGAGATTATGGGTAGACGGCTATAACTTGGCTAACGGCCGCAATGCGCCGATCCCGTTCGATTTGGTTTGTTTGGATGCGACCAAACAGCCTCTTCCCGACGTTCGCCCCATGTCCGTTGGTTTGGCAACCGGGAACACGATAGAAGAGGCTTTGACTGGCGCCGTTGCGGAGGTCGTCGAGCACGATCTGGTTGCAATGTTCGATGCGCTTCTTCCGGCTCAGCGCCGCGAGATGCAGCTCGACACAGCGAGCGTAATCGATCCTTTGATCCAGACGTTGCTGTCTCGATTTGCCTCGAAAGGTTTTGCCGTACGGGTTTGGAGCATTGGACAAGGGTCAAGCGTCGCGGCGTTTCGCTGTACGCTTTGGCGCGAACGCGGTCGCAGCTCCGACATGGCCCCAGTTGCGGGCTCGGGTTGTCATTCCGATCGGCGAGTGGCGCTACTGCGCGCGTTGCTCGAGGCTGCCCAGGCGCAGGCGACTTTGGTTGCGGGCGCTCGCGACGATCTTGTGCAAAGCGATTATCTAGGCGGGGCGGGTCGTCAGATGGCGCTTGTCTTGGACACGCTCTCTTTCGGACCCGGCCAACTCGCATGGGCCGATGTGCGCGATCATCCACTGGGGCGTTCACACTTGGATGCACTGCTTGAATACGCCAGCCATTGTTCGGCCTTGCCAGTCATAGCGGCCAGTCACCCCCAACCGCACTCGGCACTCCACATAGTTCACGCTTTCGCCCCGGGTCTCCGTCAGGTCCAACGGCTGGTGATGAACGGCGCTGCCGAGCCGGCTGTCCGCCCCCTCCCTCAACCCGCCGTAAGGCGACGTCGGGCCGCGCTGCTCCCTGTTGTCTTCGCAGGACCTAGTCTTCCGCCTGGCTTCACCGCCCCGGGCATCGACCTACGATCGCCCGCTGTGTGTGGCGACCTAGCAATGCTTCTTGCCGACCTGCCCCCAGCGGTTGGACTGATCGATGGTTGCTTTGAGGTTGCTCCGACTGTTTGGCACAAGGAGATCCTTAACCTACTTGCGCGGGGCGTACCGGTGCTGGGTGGCGCAAGCCTTGGAGCAATCCGCGCGGCAGAGCTTGCAGCCGCAGGAATGCGAGGGATCGGTGCGATATTTGTCGGTTATGCGTCAGGCTCAATCCGCCGAGACGATGCGGTGATGATAGACCATGCGCCCGTCGAACTGGGCTATCACTCCCTCACTGTCGCGCTTGTCGACGCCGAAGCCGCGCTTTGGCAGGTTGCTATGCCCCCTTTGGAACGACGCGCGCTCCAGCGCATCGTCCGCACCGCTTCATATCACGAACGCACCTGGCACCTTTGTCTGCGCCGCCTTGCAGAACAGACAGGTCGATCGCCGACCGTGAGCGCCGCTACCTTTGGCATGGTGCCCTCGCTCAAGCGAAAGGATGCGCTTGGGCTGATCGCAGCAGTTTCAAAGGCAGCTGGCACGGGAAATTTCACGCTGCCACGGCCACCACTCACCGCCGACTATCTTCGGATGCTTACTACGCTTCCACAAGAGCCGCCGCTAGTCCGCCGTACAAACACTGCCGGTGTGTCGCGAGCCTGACCGGGACTGTGTCGGCAAACCATTGAAGAATGTCGTTTGTTGTTGGCGTGCGCGCAGGTTGCCACGCTGCTTGGAAGCCGTGCAGGAAAGCTGGACGAACGGCTACTGCAACACGCGCGCCCGCTTTGCCTAGCCGGATGAGATTTGCGAGCCTTGCAGCCAAATACAGGATGCCCACCTCGCCCGACACGTCGAAATGCTCTTCGGCTTCGACAGCGTGGCCGCCGAGCAAGAGCACGACGGCGTAATCTGCGTGATAATCGGGGGGTGGAAACGGATTTAAGCGGAAAACGCGCTGCATCAACGTCTCGGCCTGCGCGAGTTCACCAAGATAACATAGTCCTGCTGCGCACGGGTTGATCGTGTCCGCGTCATGCGGCAGCGTTGAGACTGCCCGCTCGAAACCCTCCTGCGCTAAACGCCACTCGCCCTCGCGCAACCGGCACCAAGCGCGTCGCACCTGCACCTCGACGTTGTTCGGGTCGATCCTCGCAGCCTCGCGGCTATGCTTGTTGGCGCGTGCGCGGAAAGCAGCGACATCGTGCCCTGCCATCATCTGCCAAAAGTCGGTATGGTACATCCGCGCAAGCAACAGGTGCGCACCGAGATGACGGGGATCGATTTCCACCACCCGATCAAGCAGCGCGCATCCGCTCCGAGCGGCCTCGAGCGTCCGCGCACTTTTTACCTTAAGCCGTGCCTCTGTGTAAAGTAGAGCCGCGTCCCGATCATTGCCCGCACGCTGTGCCATCCGTGACGGTAGATCGCGATTGATTGAGGGCAGCACGGCGCCCACCGCACGTTCGACTACATGGTCAACGGTTGCAGCAGCGTCCGCGTTTTCAAGCCGGAGCTGCTCAGACCAGATAACAACATTCGACTGAAGGTTGCTGAGCTGCAGATTGACACGCAGACTGCTTCCCAACCGGCGAAGCCGCCCTGAAAGCATATAAACGCCAACTGCGCCGGCGCACATTATCTCCACCTGTTCGGCATTGGCGGCATTTAGCGTCACCACGCGCAGGTCGGGCAGATGGATCAATGCGACCCGGATGTCTTCTTCACAGATCACCGCAAGGTCGGCGTCTAGGCCGTCCGGATCGACCAACACTCGAGAGACAATTATGGTTAGTGGCGCAATCTGACTGCTGGGTAACTTTTCGGGTGCCAGCCACGTGACCGCGCCATCCTTGGTCGGTTCCTCGCTCCCCAGTTTGGTTAGGGCTGTAAACATTGCGCGCGTCTCGGACGATGGAACTGCTCCGAACTCGCGTCCAAGTCCTTCTTCCAGTCGTTTAAACCGGCGATGCAGGGAGGCCCGGTCATCAACAAGTCGATCTATTCGCATGCCTAGTCGCGCAATTTCTTCGTTCCACGGGTCAATCTGATCGAGGCCGCGCAGGATCATTTTGAGATCGCCAGGATCGGCACGCTCCAGCGTCTCAGTCGCTGCTTTTAGAACGATCGCTGTGATTGCTTCGTGCAGATGCGTCCGTTCGATAGAAAGCCACTCATCGTACCCAGCAGCAAGATCGTTCAAATCATCGCCGAAACCGCCGTTAACTTGGGCCATCAGGCGCGCTAATTCAGGCATGTTACGGGCCTTGGCTGCGCTCTCGATCTCGTAGAGATCAGTCGTAATCCGACAAAGATTTATCGTAACACGATCACGATCAACGAAAAGCATCGGGCTACCTGATGCGCAGCGGCGAACTTCAGCTATCGCTTGGCGCAAGCTGCCTCGAGCCTGTTCATCCGCGCGGTCGCTCCATAAAAGGTCGGCGAGCCGGTAGCGCGCTGCACTTTGCGATGGCATTACCGACAGATAGGCAAGCAGCGCGCGCGTTTTGCGGCTCCTGGGTGATATGTCCTTTCCAGCTTCGCACAAGCGAACTTCGCCGAATAGTCGGAGCAGCAACGTGGGTGTTCCGGCATCGATCACACCTTGCCTCCAAATAGGCGGGTACGCGGCCGATCATCTAGTCAATAGTTCAATTAGACCATCGTGCCCGTATTATCATGCCTTACGCACTAACGAGCGACAAGGCGGGAATGGCATTGCCGCTCCCGCCTTATCGCTCAGACTATATGTTGATAGGCTCAGTGAGGCCTAAGCAGCGCGACCTGGACCGGCGACAGCCGCTCCGCCAGCTGTGTGTTGCTGCTCGACGCTTGCGTGCGTAATACCTGTAGCTGACGCACATAGCCTCCATAATCTGACATATTGCCGATCAGCAGATTTACACGGATGCGTTTACCCTCAAAACCCGCGGGCAGTGGAGGTAAATCGCGCAGGCGCCGCATCGTAACTAGTGCAGCGCGCTTTAGTTCGGAGTTTCGACCGTCAATTATCACGTCGGTGGCTTGACCGGTCTCGCTTCTCTTAAATGTGGCGGTGATGAGCCCATCGGTAGAGCCGGCTGGCATTTCGATGTTCGCATCCAGCTTCATACTTACCTGCTTCACCCAGTCGTCGATGGGGGTCTGTGAGACGGCAGGTGCGACTGGAAAAAGTACCGCAACGGCGGCAGCAAGCTTACCAAAAATGGACTTCATTTCCCTGATCCTCAGCTTTTCTCCTGACGTCGATCGTCCGGGTGAAGCGCTTGTGCATTCGCACGCGTGAGCCGAGGCGAGGCTTGCTCGTAAAAAAATCGTGAATAATTCGTGAAACTCAATTTCTGTATCCTAGCCCTGGAAATCGTCGTGTGTGATAGACTCGGGTGTGCGCGGCGCTTCAGGTGGGTGCCATATGCGTCGGCATCGGGATCAACTTGGGCATTTTGCGGGGGTTCTGGGTGTGGCGGCTAGGAAGAGCTCGTCTCTGGTGCCGCTGGGATCTCGCAGCGCAATCGATCCAGTTTCAGGATGCGCTTGAGATGCACAAACAGCAACTCCACCTTCTTCCGCTGGCGACGGGAGGCTGCGGGCCAGGTCACGCGCGCCCTCGTGGATGGAGCCAGCGACCTTCCGGGCCGGCATGTTGGCCGTGCCGCGTTGCCCCAGGTTGCAGCTGGTGCAGTCCTGCTGGCGGGCGTGGTAACGGATGAAGCCATCCTTACCGACATTGCTCCGGGCTTGCATAAAATGCGCTTGCGGGGACGCAGGCGGTTGAGCGGCGATCTTGTTGATGGCGAGTTCACCTTCGCATAATCAGCCTACACACGCGAGTTTGGTAAGAATTTACCCTGCATTTACCAAAGAGGGCTTTGAAAGACTCGAAGCATCATCAACAGGGCATAATACTGAAAGCCAAGATTCAAGATTAACAGGCTTTAAACCGTATCAAGTCGTAATTTATCAAAGCATTTACTGCATAAGTGCCCCTGTCGAAAGACAGACGCTTTCTTAACTAGGGAGGTTCACATGCGCTACTGGCCTATCGGTAAGCCCGTTCGGGGTTGATATAGTTAAAGATGTGGTGGACTATCATTTTTCTTGATAACGTGTTTTGCAGGGCATCATGCAATGCGCTGCTGGAAAGATGGTAAGCCTCATAGGTGCTGAACTCGAAAGATGCCCGGCTTTATAAGCCGGGCATTTTTTCGCGACTAAGACCTTGTCGTATTGTTCACGGTCGTCAGAACGGGTTGTCGCCTCGAAGATGATCGGCGACACCCTTTCGAAGCCCAACACTTGCTTCTCCTTTGACGTCACGAGCGCTCCTGCAAAGCCGGCTCGCAAGGGCAGAAGGCAGAGCGGTCCGACGCAGGCTCAATCCGCAGAGTCTCTAAAAACGATGAAGCGGCAGGCGTAGAGGTAGGTGAAAGCCTGAGACCACTAATGCCGCGGTATGTTCAGCCAACTACGATGCCGCACCATTCAGGAGTGGCGAGCGGGCGCCAGGAAGCGGCACTTCCGCAGTCGCCCAATTGCGGCCATTCCGCTTACGCCAAAACACAGAAGTGCAGGCGGCAGGGGTGATGGTAGCTCACATAACTATAGGTAAGGAAAGCCGACCGATGCTAATCAAGGGCAGACTCACTCATATCTTCTGCAGACTATGACGGTTCTCATCTATCGATCCTGAATAGAAGGTCGACGGCAGGGCTGAAGCAGAGCAGCACGGTAAGATCCACCATCAACGTCAGAAAAGGGTTGGTCGTAAATGTGCCAGCCGAGGGTAGACCAGCCTCCTCAAGATCCCGCAGACCAGCCATATTGGTGCGGCGAATGATGAAGCGATTAATAGCGCCCACCCTAGACTGGCCAAAAAATGCGTTTCAGCACAACCGATTGAGGAATCGCACGTACTCAACAGGTTCCCCATCAGTACAATCATGCCAATGCCAGACGCCCGACCGTAAGACAGCCAAACGGCCAAGCTTTTCGTAGGTGGGGAAAAAGCGGCTCTTCGTTCATGTTGCAACCTTAGGTGTAGCGGCTTGCAATGATGATCGCCCGGAACTCAGGTATATGGTCCGGACACGAAAAACTGCGCACTGTCGATGTCCATTGGGCCAAAATCTCGCCCAGCACTCGAGCGGATGGGCAACGACCAAGCCGTTAGCATTTCAGGTATTGCACCAATCCCACTGCCTTAAAAAGCGTTCGATTCATCGCGCTGAAGTCAAAGCCTGACTGTCCGTTCATGTTAATGAAATATTAAAATTACAACGCTGGCGGCGCCGAAGGGCGGCATTTTAACCAGCAAACAAGGGGACCGAAAATGCGTTATTGGATCTTCGACAAGCCAAACAAGTAATTGGCTCGCCCGGCTTGCAAAAGCCGGGCGTTTTATATGTTAAACCGCAGCAGGTGTGAATACGTTACTGATGAGAATTTGCGTGGCTGGCAGTACCTCCGTCTTCAGGCATCGTAGCCCTTCCTGGTCAGGTCGGGCGGTTTGATTATTAAGTCTCCTGCTACAGTTGTTGCCTGCGCGTAGGTTTTGGAAGCCCCGCACTGGCCCTCCAGGCGCTTTAACGTCGTAAGCAATGGTCAGCATCGAGACACTTCCGCCCTACAAATCAACGAGTGCCCTTTACGAGAGGTGAGGCGCCCGTGCTCGCCGCGACAGGCGCTGTAAAATCGAACGCTGCACTGAAAGTTGATTGGGGTCTGTGGTAAAGCTGATCCCGATGCCGACGCAGATGGCACCCGCCTGAGGCGTCACGCGCGCCCGGCTGTTTTAAAACACGGGCTTGCCCGCTGCCGACCCTGCCTTTTTAACAGAATCGGGCGGGCGTAGCCCAAGCGGAACAGACCCTCAAATGCTTTGACTTCACCTGCAGGTCAGCTCGCAAAGGGCTGACCGCCGGCCAGTCTGCCCCGGTTACCTTGATGCCCTTCTAACGTCGTTGTTTTTTCACGCGAAAAGCTTAACGTTATTATTAACGTATATATCAACCGGGGGGGGGATATGAAAAAGTTTCGTAAGAAGCAGCTGCATGCAAAACAGAGACCGTGGCGCGCATGGTGCGCCTTCCTATTAGCGTCTTTAGCTGCCGCGGTTGGATTTTTCGCCATGACCCCCGGTCCTACGAGGGAAGTGATCGCGGCCGTCCTCGCGGACCCCCTGGAGTTGCTGGCGCTACGTTCTCCTGGCCAAAGAAGCTCCGGCACTTTAGTCCAAACGAAGGCCGCGAGGGGCGTTCCTCGCATCCCGGCTAATCGGATA
>Ga0308158_10003046_pt1 | contig 15121 bp, 13 predicted proteins | sample PhyBR2_FD_201038 | JGI IMG/M metagenome (GOLD analysis project Ga0308158, IMG submission 201038) | Phyllosphere microbial communities from UC Gill Tract Community Farm, Albany, California, United States - DLSLB.R2 | ecosystem: Host-associated > Plants > Phyllosphere > Unclassified | place: USA... | reverse complement strand
ATCGGCAACCTCACGCTCACGCAGGTCACTTCCCTCGTGGCGCGCATGTATCTCCTGCGCCATGACGGCCTGAGTGCGGCGCCACGAGAGAGCATTCGCCGCGGAGCGATCGCCGATGCCGCCACCGCCGCACTATTCCTGGTTGCGATGGTGATCGCGATGATCATCCCCGGCCAGGGTTACTTCGCTCTGTTCCTGCTCATGCTCACTCCGCTGCTCACATCGCTGATATCCCGCACATTGCCGGGAAACCCCCGAACACACGGATGAAGGGCGCAGACTCGGGCGAGTAGGCTGGTTGCGCATTCCGTCCTGACTTCTCAAGGAGCACACGCATGGGCGCTTACACCGCCACCATCGAGATCCCCCGCGGCAGCCGCGTCAAGTACGAGGTCGACCACGAGACCGGCCGCGTCATGCTGGACCGCGTTCTGTACACGGTCTTCGGCTACCCGGCTGACTACGGCTTCTTCGACAACACGCTGGGTGAGGACGGCGACCCGCTCGATGTGCTCCTGCTCCTCGACCAGCAGCTCTACCCGGGCGTCGGCGTCGACGTCCGTCCCGTCGCTGTCCTGAAGATGAGCGATGAGGCCGGCGGCGACGACAAGGTCGTCGCGGTTCTCGCGAAGGACCCGCGCTGGGCTCACATCCAGGACGTCGATGACATCCCGGAGTACACCAAGAAGGAGATCGCGCACTTCTTCGAGCACTACAAGGACCTCGAGCCCAACAAGTGGGTCAAGGTCGACGAGTGGGCCAACGCTGCTGAGGCCGAGCGTCTCGTCGTCGAGGCCTTCGACCGCGCCAAGACCGAGGGTCACTGACCTCACACGTCGAAACGGCCGCCCACTGTGGGGCGGCCGTTTCGCTTTTCACCGGCTCCAGCGACGCCTGTCGCGGCGTATTGTGCGGTCTCCGAGCCAGCGCCCGCGCCTCCGCGGTGCGTCACGTGCGGTGAAAGTTGAAGAACGCACCCGCAGCACGCACCAGCGTTGCGTTTCCCAGCTCCCACCGCTGGCCGGAAACGACGAAGGCCCCCGCAGATGCGAGGGCCTTCGTGATGTTGCGGATCAGACGTCGATACCGAACTGCGCCATGAAAGGCGTCGGGTTGGTGGTCGAGCCGTTGACGTAGACCTCGTAGTGCACGTGGCAGCCGAAGGAGTTGCCGGTGTTGCCTTCGAGAGCGATCACATCGCCGGCGTTGACCCACTGGCCGTAGCTCACGAGCAGGCCGCCGTACTGGATGTGGCCGTACCCGGTGGCGATGCCGGTTCCGTCGTCGTTCGAGATGCGGATGTAGTTGCCGTAGCCGCCGTTGTAGCCGGAATAGGCGACGGTGCCGGAGTGCGCGGCGTAGATGTAGCTGCCGCAGCCGGAAGCGAGGTCGACGCCCTCGTGGAAGCTGGACGCGCAGTAGCCGTTTCCGCACTGCGAGTAGCGGGGGCCGTAGTCGGAGGTCTCGACACCGTTGCTGGGACGAACCCAGCCGCCGCTGCCGCTTCCGCCGTTGCCACCCGAGCTCGGCGGGGTGTAGTCGCCGCCGCCGGTGTCGCCGCCACCGGAGTTGTTGTTGTTCTGCTGCTCCTGCTCGCGACGCTTACGCTCTTCCTCGGCGGCGCGCTGGCGCTCCTCCTCGGCGGCCTTCTCGCGGGCGATGCGCTCCTCTTCAGCCACGCGCACGCCTTCTTCATAGGCGGCGACGACCTTCGTCGTGTTGTCCTTGAGCGCGGCGAGCTGTGCCTGGAGGGTGGCGAGGTTCGACTGCTGCTCTTCGAGCGCGGCCTGAGCGGCCTGAGCTGCCGCCTGGGCAGCCGCGAACTTCTCCTGCGCTTCGACCTGCAGGCGGTCACGCTCGGCGCGCTGCACCTCGGCCTGGTTGGTGAGGGACTGCGCGTTGTTGCGAGCAAGAACAGCGGCGTCGTAGATCGCCTTGTTCTGCTCGAGCAGCATGTCCGCCTGGCCCAGCTCGCTGAGGATGTCGTCGGCGGACTTCGCGGAGTCGGAGAAGAACAGCTGCAGCGTGGTGTCGTCACCACCGTTGCGGTAAAGCTGCGCGGCGACCTCGCCGGCCTTCTTCGCCGCGTCGGTGGCGGCCTGCGCCTGCTGGTCCGCCTGCGACTGGAGGGTGTCCGCCTTCGACGATGCGAGCGCGAAGGCCTGCTGAGCGTCGAAGTATGCGTTACCAGCGTCCTGCGCAGCCTGCTGCGTCGTTGCGACGTTGTTGTTGAGGGTGGTGATGAGCCCCTCGATCTCGGTGATCTGTCCGGACTTCGCGGACTCGTCGTTCTTCGCGGCCTGCACGTCGTCCCACGACGGGTAGGTCACGGCGAAAGCAGCCGGCGCGCCGGGGGCCATGATGGTGCCCGCCACCGCGAAGGTGAGCGCGGCCAGGCCCAACACGAACCGGCGCGGTCGGGGGGATGTGCGGCGCGAGCGTGCGCTCGACGCGCCACGTGTGCGACGCGCGTCAGTACCCGTAAGCAAGATGAGTCCTCCAGACTGCAGGGTCAGTCACATCAACCACAGTAACAACACGAGTCACATTTGTAACGGGCTGATCGGGAACTTCCTCATGTACCTTGCACAGCTCGCGGGCGCCTTCGGCGCTTGACCAGGGGTTTTTCACTCGCGCGATGGGTTCGCCACACCCGGGCGTGGGTCAGTTTGTTTTTCGCCTCAGTTTCCGCTTATGCTGGATCGTCGGCAAGTGCGGGACGCAAGCCCCGCTCCGGCCCCATCGTTTAGTGGCCTAGGACGCCGCCCTTTCACGGCGGTAGCACGGGTTCGAATCCCGTTGGGGTCACACTACAATTGAATACACATCATGGCCCTGTAGCGCAGTTGGTTAGCGTGCCGCCCTGTCACGGCGGAGGTCGCGGGTTCAAGTCCCGTCAGGGTCGCTCCAAGCGACGGGCCCTTTCTCTGAGAGGGCCTTTCGTGTCGGATGCGGCAACATCAAGCCGTACGGCTCTGTAGCTCAGTTGGTAGAGCGCACGACTGAAAATCGTGAGGTCACGGGATCGACGCCCGTCGGAGCCACAAGGACCGTCGTTACAACGGTCCCAGAAACCCTCGCCTAGCTTCTACATGGCGGGGGTTTTGCTTTGTCCTGATGCGTGAACGGCCGCTCGTGTACGCGGTGATGCGATCGACACTCAAGACCACGATCCATCAGGCCCCGCTCGTGTACACGGTGACGCGGTCGACACTCAGATCACGATCCATCAGGCCCCGCTCGCGAACCTCCATCTTCGCCGGCGCCCGGAACTCAGGCGGCAATACGCGCGTGCGCCCTAACGCCGTCCTGCTCGTCTCGTGACGGCGATGTTCGCGGCGGACCGCGCCTCGAAACGAGGAGAATGTCGCCAAAGGAGGACGATGACGGCGCCATGCTCCTCCCTGGGCGAAATTCTCCTCGTTTCGCGACACCGGTGACGAAGCATCGACTCAGGCATGGCATTCGAGGCACAGCCGTGGCGTCAGATCACCTGCGCGCATCGGGTCACTCCACGACGCCGCCGAAACCCGGCGTCCCCAACACCGGCCGCGGGCGCGCGGACTCAGCCCCGCGTGCCGGCACCCTCCCCCAGATACGTACCCTCGGCCAACTGCTCCACGAGCGGGCGCGCGACGGGCTGCCAGCCCAGCTTGGCCCGCGCCTTCGCCCCCGACGCCTGTTCGTCCAGCAGCAGGGCGTCCGCGAACGCCTCCCCAAGGCGGTCACGGGTCTCGGCCACGCTCTCGGGGCGCACCCCCGCGCCGATCCCGAAGCCGGTGGCGATTGCCTCGCCCAGCTCGCGGACTGTCGGGTTCTGACCCGACGCACCGATGTAGGTCTCGCCCGTGCCACCGTTCTCCAGCGCACGGACGTAGAGCGCTGCGAGGTCGTCGACATCGACGGTGCTCCAGTGCTGTGTGCCGTCGCCGATCAGCCGAACACCTTCATCGGTCTCGTCAGTGAGGAGCCGAATCAGGCCAGCGCCGCGGCCGTAGACCAGCGCGGGCGTCACCACGATGCCGCGGACACCAGAGGCACCGAGCACCGCGGCCTCCCCCGCACCGCGCCACGTGGTGAGAGCCGGACGGTCGAACGGGGTCTCCTCCGTGATCGCGTTCCCATTGCCATAGCTCCAGATGCCGCCGGTGTGGACGAACGGCTTGCCGCTACCGTCGAGAGCCCGCAGCACCGCGTCGATGAACGCGCCGTCTCCCTCCGGAGTCGAGGCCGTGTGCACGACGCCGTCCGCCGCAGCCGCCGCCTGGCCGATGAGAGCCTCGTCGGTGACGTCACCGACGAGGGCGGTCGCACCGGCTTCCTCGACGACGCGCGCCTTGGCGTCATCCCGCACGAGCGCGGTCACGTCGTGCCCTTCCGCACGCAGACGCTCGAGAACGGATGAGCCGATGTAGCCGGTCGCGCCGGTGAGAAGAATCTTCATGCTTGCGCGAACGCGCTCCCCTCCCGGCGGTATTCCCGGGCGGCCGCGTCCGCCACGCTCAACGTCGGAGGTTGCTGCCATGATCGGGGCATGGGAAAGCTCGAAGACGCCGAAGAGGTCGTGGTCACGTCCGCGGCCGAGTGGCGCTCGTGGTTGGAGGCCAACGCGGGCACGTCCACCGGGGTGTGGGTGCTCATGCCGAAGGACGCGTCGACCACGCGCGGCGACCTGTATGCCCCGCTGGTGGAGGAGGCGCTCTGCTTCGGCTGGATCGATGCGGTCGCACGTCCGGGTGACACGCACGCCAAACTCTGGTTCGCGCCGCGCTCACCGAAGAGCGCGTGGGCTGCGTCTAACAAGGAGCGCGTGAGTCGTCTCCTCGCCGACGGACGCATGACCCCGGCAGGTCAGGCGCTGATCGACGCCGCGCAGGCCAACGGAATGTGGACCGTGCTGGAGGGGCCCGAAGCCGGGATCGAGCCGGCCGAGCTCACCGCGGCACTCGACGCAATCCCGCAGGCGCGCGCGACCTGGGACGCCTTCTCCCCCAGCGCTCGCAAGCTGGCCCTCACCCACATCGCCATGGCGCGCACAGCAGGCACCGTCACCCGGCGCATCGAGAGCATCGTGGCCGCAGCGGCCCGAGGGGAGAGAGCACTATGACCGAGCGGGATCTGATGTTCATCGTCGCCATCACCATCGTGGGCGGCACCCTCGTGGCGTTCCTCGTCAACTGGTGGCGGGGCCGGGGCGGCGGAGACGGCGGACAGGAGTGAACGCTCCGTGTCCGCGCCGCGGGGCCGCGGGAGCGGAGCACGCGGGCTCGTTAGGCTGGGCCGCATGAGCGCCCGGGGATACGTCACCGAATCCGAAGCGACCGATTCCTCGCTCTCCCTCGCACTCGCGCCCGCGCTGACCCCGGAGGGCCTCACAGCGTCACCGAGCTTCTTCCATGGCTTCGCCACCGAGCCGCGGGCAGTGGCACAGGGGCTCGTCGCTCTCGCCGACATCACGGCCACGCGGTACTTCCAGCCCGTCCCCACGACGATGCGGGACCCCGTGCTGACCGCGCACGGCGATCGCCTCCGCGCCGAGGTGTTCTCCGCCGACAACAGCGTCTATGCGCGACTGGACCTGCTCGCATCGGGTCTCGACGGCGGCGAGATCTCGTACGGCACCACCAACGTCGACATCGGCACCGCCATGCGTCGCACGCTGGCCGCCATCACGCGCAACGATCTCCTGCACCTGGATGTCGGAGCCGACGGTCTCACCGCCGCCACCCCGAGCACATCGGCTGTGGAACGTCCGGTCACCATGCCCGACCGCTGGGTACGTGCGCTCGGCAACGCCGCCGAGGTGCACGCATCGCTCGCCGCGCGATTCACGATCGCCGCGGCGCCAGCGCGCGCATTCGTGGCGTCGCTGCCCCCGTCCACGGGGAGCGGCCGCGACGGCTGGCTCACCCCGACGCCGACCGGCATCCGCGTAGCGCCACGAGGAAGCGCGGATGCTGTGCACGTGAGCGGACTGCACCGGCTCAGCGGGCTGAAGCGTCTGCTCACCCAGCTGCAGTCGCTCACCGTCTATGGTCCGCGCGACGGCAGTGCCGGCGGGGCCGCGGTGGAGGTCGAGATCCCGGGTGCCCGGCTGCTGATCGCACTCACCGAGAACGCCACCCGTGGCTACTCGGGCGAAGGCGCTCTGCTCGCCTCCCTCGCCGCCACCGACGTGCTGGACAATGCTGCGGTGCTCTCGGCGCTCCTGTCCTTCGATCCCCGGATCGACATCGACCGCCTCGCAACGGACGCTGCGCTGTCCACCGACGAGACACGCGAGTCGCTGGCCGTTCTCGCGGCCTCCGGCCGTGTGGGCTGGGATCTGCGAGACGAGGCGTACTTCCACCGTGAGCTTCCGGATGATCCAGATCGCATCGACGGCGACAACCCTCGGCTGGTGCGCGCTCGCCGGATCGTCACCGCCGGCGGAGTCCGGCGCACCGCCGACACCTGGACCGTGGATGCGGTCACCAGCACGCACATCGTCCGCGCCACGACGACCGGCCACTCCTGTACCTGCGTCTGGTACGCCCGCCACGGCAGTGGTCACGGACCGTGCGCACATGTTCTCGCCGTGATGATCGCAGAAGGGACGGCCTCATGACCGCCGCCATCACCACTGACCCTGCCCTGGCAGAATCCCTGCGGATATTCCGCGAGCTCGGATGGGAGGACGCGAGCACCGACGATGTCCTGGCTCTCCCCCTCGGCACCGCGCAGCAGCAGACGTCCGCGAAGAGCGGGCTGTTGACGGGCGAATGGTCATCGCTCGGTCAGACCGGAGACAACAGCTGGGGATGGATCAATCACGTCGGGGTCGACACCGATCGGCTCGGCGCCTTCGCGATCCGGCTCGGCGTTCCTGTCAAGCGAGCCGTGGAGGTCTTCCCCACCGGGTTGAGCATTGCCGCGCAGGGGGAGCTGCTGGCTTCCCGGGGCGAACAGTTCATCGCGCAGTTCCTCAACCAGCGTCGAGCCCGCGTGCGATTCGCCGGTGCGATCGCGTACGCCATCTCCAGCGCGCCGGACATCGCCGTCCCGAACGACATCGGGTATCTGGAGAGCTGGGCCACGCGTGCGGACTCGGCCATCCGCGTTGCCGACGGCGAGACCACCGGGTTTCCTGAGAACCTGCTCCCTTATGAGACCGTGGCCAGCCGATTCGCCGAACACCTTCGCGCGGTGCTGACCTCGGGCGTCACGACCACGGGGAACTGGATCGGCGTGATCGCACGCGGTGTCGCCCACGGCCTCATCGAACGCGACGAGGTGCGCGACCTGGTGCTGCACGCCATGGAATCCGCCCAGCGCCCGATCGACCGTAAGGAGTTCGCAACGGTCCTCATGGACGACCTCGCGACCCCCGACACCTTCGTCCTCGAACACGTCGGCGTGATCATGTCAGCGCTGTCCTTCGGCGACGACGCCTTGATCAACAGGTTCGCGCCGACGCTGCTCGCCGCCGCCGAGGACGACCTCACGCTCCAGGTGATGCTCATTGGGCTGTCCGCCAAGAGCGCCAAGGCGAAGGCCGGCGTGCTGGAGGCGGCGCTGGCGCACCCTGCCCCATCCGCAGAGACGGCCGCGATCATCGGAGAATCCGCCGCCGACCTGCGCACGGCCAAGGACAAGAAGGTGAGCCAGCTCGCCGCGCGCCTGATCGATGCGTGGGGGCTCGACGCGGAGGAACCAGCGGCCGCCGCCCCGGCAGCACCCCGCGGCCTCTGGCAGCCGACGCCTCCACTGGCGCCCGTACCGCGTTTCGATGCCGGACCCGCGACCGTCGAGAACCTCACGGCGCTCACGTCCGCGTTGCTGGCGGGGGCGGGGGAGTCCCTCGATCTGCCCGTCGAGCGGTTCCTCGCGACGGCGAACGCCGTCGCGCGCGATGACATTGATGGCGTCCGCGGCGCCCTCCGCACCGTGCCCCAGCGGTGGACTCCCGGCCTGCACCCGGTGCACGGCTGGCGTACCGGCGGGAACATCATCGGCTCCGACGAGCACGATGAGAACTCCCACCGGCGGCAGTACGACAGCGCGCCGCGAGCCTGCGCCGCCGCGGTCTTCCAGCGCCTCGGCGAGATCCCCGTGCTGCTGTCGACCCCGTCGTGGGACGACTATCGCATCGACCCGGGCGATCTCGCCGACCGGCTGGACCGCTATGCCGCTGAGGGCGTCGCCGTGCTCGAAGCCGATCTGCAGCTGGCGCTCCCCCGCATCGATCGTGTCCTCCTCAGCGACACTGCCCGTGATCGTCTCTGCTCATCGTCGGTGCCGATCGCGCTGCAGGATGGCAGCACGATGCCCGTCACCGCGGGAGAGGTACTCGCCGCGTGGTTCGCCAGCCCGTTCGAGCATCCCGGTGAGGACAGCGATGGTTTCGTCAACCCGATTCCCCTGCATCCGGCGCTCGCAGAATTTCCGGATCGTCGCGGCACAGCCCGCACGGTGCCCCTGACTGAATACCCGACGTGGGCCGACAGCGAGCCGGGATGGCGACAGCCGGAGCCCGCGCTGTTGCGCAGCATTCCCAACGGTGAGATTCCCGCATCGGCCCTGCTGGCGTTCGGGGATGAGGGCGGCTACGGCCTGGATGCCGCGATCACCGCCTGGCAGAACGGCGTGCTCATCCCCGGAGTCGCCCGGGCGCGCCAGCTCAGCTGGCAGGGCGGTATCTCCGCGATCGCGTCGCGCGTGCGGTCCTGGGAGGAGCTCGCCGAGGCCGGCATGCTGTCCGTCGTCTGGCCGCTGACGGCGGACGTCATCGACGCCTGCGCCTCGGGCACGCGCATTCCGCCCGGTGTCGCCGAGGCGATCGAGTTCCTGGAGCGGATGCTGCCGGAGGTCGAGGCAGCAATCGAGGCGGGGCTGGCCACCCCCGACGTGCTCGCGCTGCCCGGCGTTCGCACCATCGCCGCGCGAACCGGCTCGTCCAATGCCGTCGTGGCCGCTCGCCGGCTGGTGCCGCTGCTGCCGACCGTTGCGGCGGCCTCCGAGCCTGAACGCGAAGAACTGACCGATGAGCAGTTCGCCGTGGCCTGGCCCACCGTCCCGGATCCGGCCGTCATCGAGGACGGCGCATCACTCGGCTTCTCAACGGTCCCGGCCAAGCGGGGATCCGTGTTCCTCGTCACGCTCACCCTCGCCGATGGCAGCGTGCACGAGTTCAGCAGCGGATGGGCGTACGGGCTCGCCAACGAAGGAATCGCGTCGCTCGGCAAGGCGTGGCTGGGCTACGACCCGGCGCAGGGTGCGCTGGTGCATCTCACCGAACGCTCCCGCTCGCGAGACGCCATCCTTTCCCGGTCGCTCGTCGTGCTCTTCTTCGCCACTCAGTTGCAGCCGACTCCCGAGACCTACTACTTCGCCGAGGCCACGGAGAAGATCCTGGGGCCCACCCGTGTCGCCGACGCTGTTGACGTCATGCTGGCTTCGGCGGATTTCGACCCATCGATGGTGGTGCGGCGTCTCTCGCATTACCCCGCCATGCTTCCGTCGCTGTATCCGGTCCTGACCCACGCCATTCGCCACGCCAGTGCGCTGGAGGGAACACCACCGCGGTGGCTGGTGCGGATCATCGACGTGGCCACCGAGTTCGCGCCCGCGCTGCGGGCGGCTGCGGCTCGGGGCGCCATGTTCCCCGAAGACGCGCAATGGCCCGGACTCGCGCACATCGCGGCGACGACGAAGTCCGCCGCGGTCAAGCGCAAATCAGGCGCGCTGCTCGATCTGCTCGATCTCCCCCGCTGAGAGCACCCGAGGGGCGTCCGGTCGTCCGGACGCCCCTCGAGTGGAAATCACTCGCAGCTGAGACTCAACTCACTGCGGCGCAAGACCAAGGTCATCGAGATCGATGGCGGAGCGCCATTCCAGGCCTTCCGCTTCGATCGCGGCCTGCGCCCCGGTCTTGCGATCGACCACAACGGCTACGGCCACGACGTTCGCACCGGCGGCCCGCAGCACCTCGACAGCCTTCAGCGCCGACTGACCGGTGGTGGACGTGTCCTCCACGACGACGACGTCCTTGCCCTCGACCTCAGCACCTTCGATCTGACGGCCCCGCCCGTGATCCTTCGGCTCCTTGCGGACGACGAACGCGTCCAGCGGAGCATCGGACTCGGACGACGCGTGCATGACGGCGTTGGCGATGGGATCAGCACCCAGCGTCAGACCGCCGACCGCCGTGACCGTGGGAAAGTCGCGCAGCAGTTCGCGCACGATACGGCCGATCGCAGGAGCCGCGCGGTGATCCATCGTGAGCCGTCGCATGTCGACGTAGTACGACGCCTTCTTGCCACTGGAGAGTGTGAAGTCACCGTGGAAGACGGCCTCAGCCTTCACCAGGTCGATCAGCTTCTGACGGTCGGCTTCGAGCTCAGCGGTCGGCATCGTGGTCATGCTCCGATTCTACGGTTTCACTCCGCACTCGCCGCGCGCAGAGCCACCGCAGCGGCACCGATCAGCGGGCCTTCCCCGTGCAGCGCGCTGCGCACGACACGGGCGCTGCGCGCGTAGTCCAGCACAGCGTGCTCGCTGAGCGCCGTCTGCACCAGGTCGATGTAATCCGGGGCCGACTGCGAGAAGCCGCCGCCGATGGCGATCACCTCCAGATCCAGGAGGGTGGCCGCGTCGGCGAGGCCGCGTGCGACGGCGTCTGCGGAGCGGACGATGGCCGCACGTGCCACCTCGTCACCCGCGGCGGCGTCACGGGAGAGATCTTCGCCGGTCTCGCCCGTCCAGCCCTGCAACCGTGCCCAGACGACACTGGCCGGCCCGGAGGCGATCTCTTCGAGCGTGGCGTCGTACTCCGCGATGTGAGTCTGACCCAGGTGCCCCGCATTGCCAGACCCGCCGGCGATCAACCGGCCGTCCATGACGATCCCGCCGCCGACACCGGTGGACACCACGATGGACATCGAGGCCCGAGATCCGACGGTGGCGCCCAGCCACGCCTCGGCGAGTGCCAAGCAGCTGCCGTCGTGTCCGATGCGCACCGGTACGACCCGTCCGAGCACTGCCGCCGCCACACCGGCAGCGTCGGCCGCGAGGCGATAACCGTGCAGGCCCGGCATGTTCACGGGTGCGATTGCGTCGCCGCCATCACGGAACGGTCCTGCCGAGCCGACACCGACGGCGACCACGTCGGAGGAATCCGCTGCAGAACAGACACCGGCAATCACCTCCGCCAGCGCCACATGCATGGATTCCGGCGTGGAATCACGGCCAGTGGGACGGCGCACACGGGTACCGGGACGTACGGTGCCATCGGCTTCGATGAGTGCGCCCTCGAGTTTGGTGCCGCCGAGGTCAAGTGCCAGAACGGAAGTCATGCATCCACTGAATCATCCATCGCCCGCGCTTTCGCCCTTGTGACGACAAATGAGTGGCGTGTCAGGACGCGGGACGCTCCCAGTGGCGGTTCTCCAGGCCCTCGAAGGACTCGTTGAACCGGCGCGCCAGCACCGCGAACGTGCGGCTCTCGTCATCGCCCCATTCGGCCGTGACCCGTTCCAGCGCCTCCTCGTATCGGGCGCGCTCGGCGACCAGACGAGTGCGCCCAGCGGCGGTGACACGGAACTTCCGAGCCACGCCTCCCTCCGGATCTTCGATCCGCTCCGCATGACCGTCACGCACGATCGCCGCCGTCTGACGGTTCAGGGTGGAATCGTCCAGCCCGAGCGCCTCGCGCAGCTCACGGATTGTCATCGGCCCGGAAAGCTCGAGCCGGTTCAGCAAAAGGTACGCACTGCGATCGAGGGGAGGCTGCTCCCACTGCACCTGACGATGCAGATGATTGAGATGCCGCAGCATCATCATCATCTCGAATTGAAATGCGCTCGATGAATCGCCCATTGTGCCCCCGCACGTTCAGCTGGTCTCCGTCCCCCTGGAGACCTCGATCAGTTCCCCACCGATCGATACCCAACTTCTTCTCGCGTTCACGAGTAAGACAAGTCTGACACAACCTCGCTGCGGGAGCGCTGCGCTATCCACTGTTCCGATCCGGGTGCGCGTCCTAGGGTGGCATTGACGCCCGGACGGAATCAGAGAAGGAGCCGACGTGTTCGAATTCGACCCGTACCAGCAGCTCGCCACGCTGCGCTCGTTCGACCGGCTGGAGCTCACCAGCTCCGACTTCGAGCACGGCGCACCGCTTCCGTCGACGGCATGGGGCGCGGGAACGATTCCCGAGGGCGCAGACCTCTCCCCCCAGCTCTCGTGGAGCGAGGTTCCGGAGGGGACGCGATCGCTGGCCCTCAGCGTGTTCGATCCCGACGCCCCCACCGGTTCCGGATTCTGGCACTGGGCCGTGTTCGACCTGCCCGCGGACCTGCGCTCGCTGCCCGCCGGTGCCGGATCCGGAGAGGCGACGGCCCTCCCCGGTGGCTCGGTCACGCTGCCGAACGAGATGCGGCTGTCACGCTACATCGGTGCTGCTCCGCCCGCAGGTACGGGAACGCACCGCTACTTCTTCGTGCTCGACGCACTCGATGTCACTCACCTGGAGATCGCCGAATCGGCGACTCCGGCGATCCTCGGGTTCAACCGGCACTTCCACTCGCTCGCCCGCGGTGTGCTGATGGGGACCGCGACCCCGGCGTGATTCGATGTCCGACGCACGACCTAGGCTGGTCGTATGCGTCTGGCCACCTGGAATGTCAACTCCGTCCGCGCGCGGGTGAACCGCATCGTCGACTTCGCCGTGCGCGAGAACATCGACGTGCTCGCCATGCAGGAGATCAAGTGCAAGCCGGAGCAGTTCCCGTACGCGCAGTTCGAGGAAGCCGGTTACCAGGTCGAGGTTCACGGCCTGAATCAATGGAACGGCGTGGCCATCGCCAGCCGCCTCCCGCTCGAAGACGTGCAGATCGCGTTCCCGGGGATGCCGGGGTTCGCGAAGGGACACGAGGGCCCTGACGCTCCGCAGGAGGCGCGCGCCATCGGCGCCACCGTCGACGGCGTCCGTGTCTGGAGCCTGTACGTGCCCAACGGCCGCGCTCTCGATGACCCGCACATGACGTACAAGCTGCACTGGCTCGGGGCGCTCGCACAGCACACGCAGGACACTCTCGCGAAAGACCCGCACGCCCGCTTCGCGCTGGTCGGCGACTACAACGTGATCCCGTACGACGAGGACAACGGAGACCCTGACATCGTGGTGGGCCGCTCCACCCATGTGTCCCCCGAGGAGCGGGCGGCGTTCTTCGCCCTTCAGTCGGCCGGCGTGACAGACGTGGTTCGCCCCATCGTGCCTGAGGGATACACCTACTGGGACTACCAGCGCCTCAAGTTCCCCCGCAACGAAGGCATTCGCATCGACTTCGTCCTCGGTTCTCCCGACTTCGCGGACGCTGTCACGGGAGCCTTCATCGCTCGCGATGAGCGCAAGGGAGAACAGCCCAGCGACCATGTTCCCGTGGTCGTGGATCTGGATCTGAACCCGATCGATGACGACGATGTGCCGATGATCTTCGACTGATGCGAATGAGGGCCGCCCCACCGGGCGGCCCTCAATCGTCATGCCATGTCAGGAGGTCCGGATTCCGCTGTTGCGGGATCCATCCACAAGAACTCCAGGATGTTGCCGTCCGGGTCCGCAATGGCACGGGAGTACATGAACCCGAGGTCCTGCGGGTCGCGCGGCTCGGATCCGCCCGCAGCGAGACCCGCAGCCGCGACCGCGTCCACGTCACCGCGGGAGTCGCGGCTCAGGGCGATCAGCACCTGCGTGCTCTGGGTGGCATCCGCCACCGGCAGCGTGGTGAACGTCGAGAAGTAGTCACGGGTGAGGACCATGAAGAAGATGTTCTCGTCCCACACGACACTCGCGGCGTTCTCATCGGTGAACAGCGGATTGATCTCGCACCCGAGCGCCGTGTAGAACGCCTTGCTGCGCTCCAGGTCGTTCGATGCGAGATTGACGAAGATCTGCGTCATGCTGATCCTTCCATTGTCGGTTCGCGGGGAGCGGGGGGTTCGTGGCTCATCGTGCCACGGGTCACGGACATCGGGAAGAGTGCATCTCCCCCGCACGACGGATCTGCGCTCTGGGCTCCTCCCGCTACGGTGGACGGATGAACACCCCGCAGCGCCCGGCGGCGAGCCCGCAGGAACTGCGGATGGACATCTGGCTGGCCGGCGTGATCTTCGTCAGCGCGGTGATCAGCGCTGCCCTCACGGCGGTCTCCGGCGTGTTCGGTGCTCAGGCGGATCGCTTGCCGTGGGCGCTGGTCATCGCGGTGGCCGTCTCGCTCCCGCTGGCCTTCCGCCGGCGGTTCCCGGTGAGCGTGATGGTGGTGGTCTGCACGGCCTACTTCCTCGCGGTCACGTTCAAGATCCCCGAGATCTACGCCGGAAACGTGTCGATGTTCATCAGCATCTACACCGTGGGCGCCTGGGTGAACGATCGTCGCCGAGCCTTCATCGCACGGGTTCTCATGATCGTCGCGATGTTCGTGTGGCTGCTCATCACCATGTTCATCGCCGCAACGGATCCCGACCCGCAGATCGATGAGTCCCTCTCCCGCGCCGGGGTGTTCAGCCCCTTCGTGGCCTACATGCTGATCCAGCTGCTCATCAACGTCGGCTTCTACGGCGGAGCGTACTACCTTGGCGATCGCGCCTTCCGCAGCGCACTGGAGCGCGAGGCGCTGGATCAGCGCCAGCGCGAACTGGAGCACGAGCGCGAGGTCACGGCTGCTCAGGCCGTCGCGCTCGACCGTGTGAACATCGCGCGAGAGCTGCACGACGTCGTGGCGCATCATGTGTCGGCGATGGGCGTACAAGCGGGTGCCGCGCGTGCCGTCATGTCGATGAACCCCGAAGCAGCCGGAGAAGCGCTGCGCGGAATCGAGGCCTCGGCCCGCAGCGCGATCGACGAGCTTCACGGATTGCTGGAGACGCTGCGAGCTCCCGGCGATGCCGGAGCACCCGCGGACGTCGCACCGTCCACACTTCGTGTCGAGCGGATCCCGGACCTGGTGGCCCGTGCCGTCGAGGTCGGCATGCCCACGCGCTTCACCGAGGTGGGTCTGGCGCGGGAGCTGCCGGACATCACTCACGCGAACCTGTACCGCATCGCCCAGGAAGCCCTGACCAACGCCCGCCGCCACGGCGG
>Ga0308158_10003044_pt1 | contig 15127 bp, 17 predicted proteins | sample PhyBR2_FD_201038 | JGI IMG/M metagenome (GOLD analysis project Ga0308158, IMG submission 201038) | Phyllosphere microbial communities from UC Gill Tract Community Farm, Albany, California, United States - DLSLB.R2 | ecosystem: Host-associated > Plants > Phyllosphere > Unclassified | place: USA... | reverse complement strand
TATCATGTCGTACATGATGTCGTTCGTTTAACGAACGGAGCTTTTCATGATATTCAAGCCTTCCGTCGTCTCGCCATTTCATTACACACACATGCCCTTCGGCAAGGGTGTCGACAAATTCACGTACAAGTTTCTCCACCACATGACCTTTCTGTAACCTCGATTTGGAAAGAGCTTGGCTACAGTTTATATGCCGAACAATTTCGTTTGATCGGATTATCAGACGGACAACCTGCCACATTGCGTTTGAAAGCTGTTCATGAACGCAATCAAGATACGTATCTGGCTCTTCGTAACGATGCCCTCAAAGGATCCACCCACTTCTTCCCTCACAGTGTTGCTGATTTAGAAAAGTTAATCAGACGAAAAGCTGTTCCTTATTTAGTCTATGATAAGCAATTGATCGTTGGTACACTCTTATTTCAAAAACTCGGTCCGAACATTCGTCTTCTTGAAATCACCTGTCTACCTGGGCTGAGACGTCAAGGCTACGGAAGTCGCATACTCCATACGTTTCAGGAAAAACTACGACGTTCGAACATTCAAACGTTTGAAGTCTTTTTTCTTTCAACACAGCAAGACGTATTACGACTATATCGTCCCACGATGTTTTGCGATATCCAGTTAACCTCTTATTGGCATACATTTAGTACAGATCATCCCCCGTTAATCGTTTAACCGATCGACGACCTCTCTGTATTCAGGTAACACATACTCCGCATCCATTTTTCTAAAATCAACGTGCCCCACGTCACGAAGCACCAGACCCATCCCGAATAACTGTTCGATATAGACGTCTCCCATTGTCATAGCAAGTCCAGGGTGATGGTTATGGAAAGCAAGCAAGGCATCCTTACAGATTTCAGATGCAACAGGCTCTTGCATCACACGTTTTAATAAAGATGGAAAGAGCGTCGTTTGCCGTCCAATCAACGCATAGAATGGAAAGTAATGTTTCGCATAAACGAACGTCGGAAGATAGGCATTTGCCTCAATTGTTTTGAACAACAACGGTGAAGTCGGGCGCTGTAATCGTTCTGCTAGCCCAACGGTCGCTTTGCATTCGCTCAGCTGATCCAGCACTCGAATCGTCAATTCTTCTTCGATATCAAGTAATAAGACGAGATCAAGCAGATTTAATTCATGCGTCTCCATGAATTGATCACTGCGTTGAAGATGCATTGTGTAGGTAACGTCCAATTTTGTAGCGACAAGTGTCCATAGCTCTGGATGACGCGCCGCATAAAGACCTACAGGAAAGTGAAGCGGCTGCCGGACGATGGAGCGATGACCCTCAAGTGTGTAGACTTGATTGACGTCAAGACCGTGCGCTAATAGCATCTCGAGTAACTGCTGACGATTTTGACACGCGACAAGCGTTTGGAACAGACGATCGATTTCGCTGAACGGTTGTTTCATCTCCAGTGCTAGTTCTAAATGAGCAGGTGAATCCTGCTCTAGCGATCGTTTAATGAATTGTAAGGCACGTTGTTCCGCATCGTTCAGTTGAGCAACGTGCGTCCGAAACATCTCGACGTCAAGTTCCCGAAAGGCTTGCAACGCCGGAGCAATTGATTGATTTTTCGTAAAGGGTTTCCACATGATTCCCTCGACCTCCTCATTCCAGTATCTCTTCGTAGTGTACGCAATATCCGATCGTCTTAAAAGCAAAAAATGGAGGATCTTCCGTTGTTTCCGGAAGATCCTCCATTTTTTTATTTTTCCCCGACTTTTAGATGAGCATTTCGAAAGACGTCATCGTGCTTCCCTGTCTTTTCAACACTTGTTCCGACAGATCCATAATATTCGATTTCATCCTTTGGTTGGATGAATTCGTATGTGATGGCAGGCTCGCCACGAAGGCGGACGTGTATGATTTGCCGATGCTGTAAAGAAAAGGAGGCATGCACTTCAAGAAAGGAGGAAGCCGATAAATCATGTTGTCGCTCTAAAATCTTCATCAATTCTTGCTCAGAATCACGGTAATTCCCTTGCAATTGAGCATACGAAATACCGACTCCTAAAGAGAGGATACCGATTAAACTAAGCGCGCAAATGACCAGCACTTTCTTCATGACTGATCCACCTCCGAGAAAAGTTCATTCTACTTATTCATCGGTTTATCCTTCGACGACGTGAAGTCTTTTTTAGAATCCTTTGCGTAAAACTGCATATCTACATGTGGAATATCATCCTCTAAATAAGGTTCGGATACAGTTTCGAAACCAAATGACCCGTAAAACCCTTCTAAGTGCGCTTGCGCTTGTAAGTAGATCGTAGCTTTTTCCTGCAAATAATCCATCGCTTTCTCCATCATTTGTTTTGCCAATCCAACTGATCGGTGAGTACGATGAACGGCAACCCGGCCAATCGCTAATCCTTTTGTCGGATGGTTGTATATCCGAAGACATCCAACGATTTGACCGCTTTCGTTACGTACGATCAGGTGTGTGGCTTGTTGATCTTGATCATCTAGTTCCGGATATGCACACTCCTGCTCAACGACGAAAATATCCATTCGTAATTTCAACAATGCATATAACGTATCGGGTGTCATGTGATGAAAAGACTCAAATGCGAATGCGTACATAAAAACTCTCCTCTTTAGTTACGACAAAGTCGTGATAATTGTCCAGCATAGATCGTGACCGGGATGTCTTTAAAAATCGTATCTTTTTCCCAGTTCAGACCGTTTGCGCGAGCGACATTTTGAGAAGAACGATTATCGGGATGAATGATCGAGATGATTCGATCATGCCCTCGATTAAACGCTTCCATCATTAGACGTTTCGCTGCTTCACGACCATAACCGACTTTCCAGTGCTTCGGTTCGAGCCAATAACCGACTTCTAATTCTTCTTTTCCATCCACTTCCTGCATCAATAATCCAGCGAAACCGATTGGTTCATTCGTTTCTTTTTTGAATAACAGCAAAAAACCAGTTTGTCGTTCATCCGAGTATCGTTCCAATTGTCGATCGAACCATTCTCGTGCCTCATCTTCACTCAGAGCAACGCCACCATTGATATAGCGCATGACTTGCTCATTTTGAACAAGTGACTTGTAAAAGCTGAAATCCGCTTCTTCGAATGGTCGCATCCATAATCGTTCACTTTCCATCCTCATCGCCTCCTTCTATATGTTTCTTTTCCCGAGTTCTTTTCCCTTCATTCCTCTTCCCTATTATTCTACCTGTGCGATGTTTTTCATTACTAATCGATGACATTCACTCCCTAGTGCTTGCAATTCCCGGCATAAGTCGGTATTTTGGGAACAGTATGTTGAACAACGACTGCACAATTAATGTTAAAATATATTTTGAGCGCATAAGCGCTGGATAGGAATTTATGAAAAGGACTGAGACCATGATGACTGAACAAGTAATGACAGGGCTATATGAAGGCATTTCAAAAGAATCTGTACTGATCAATGAACCTTTAAAATATCATACGTATACAAAAATGGGAGGAATCGCTGATCTCTTCATCATCCCAACGTCTTATGAAGAAACGGCTTTTGTCGTAAGATATGCTTACGAACGAGGCATCCCTTTGACATTGCTCGGGAACGGATCGAATCTCGTCGTACGTGATGGCGGTATTCGCGGTATCGTTCTTTCGTTTGAAAAGTTAACCGACATTTCGGTCGAAGGACATGAACTCGTCGCTCAAAGTGGCGCAGCAATCATCGAGGCGTCTCGTGTTGCGTATGCGCATCAACTGAGTGGTCTTGAATTCGCTTGCGGGATTCCGGGAACGATTGGTGGCGCGTTGATCATGAATGCGGGCGCCTACGGTGGAGAAGTCAAAGATTGCCTTCATAGCGCCACTGTTTTGACACGACAAGGGGATCTGTTGAACATTTCGCATGATGAACTCGAACTGGGATACCGGACGAGTTGTTTCTCAAAGAAAGAATACATCATTCTCGAAGGACGATTTGCTTTGACGGAGGGTGATCCAGCATTGATCAAGGAAGTCATGGATGATCTAACGCATAAACGAGAAACAAAGCAGCCTCTCGAATATCCTTCTTGTGGTAGTGTCTTCAAACGTCCAGAAGGCTATTTTGCGGGTAAATTGATTCAAGATAGTGAACTCCAAGGAACACGCATCGGTGGTGCTGAAGTATCAAAGAAACACGCCGGTTTTATCGTCAACGTCGAAAACGCATCAGCATCTGACTACATTGCACTCATTCGCCATGTACAAGAAACCGTCCAAGAAAAATTCGGTATTTTACTTGAGACAGAAGTAAAAATCATTGGGGAAGAAGCATGATAATAATCTAATCAGAAAAGGTGAGCCCAGTATTCGGACTCACCTTTTTATTCGTTTAGATCGACCAGTTTCCGTCACGCATGACTGATTCACGCGTCCCGTCCGCAAGTTCTCCCTCAATTGATAGATCCGCGGATCCAATCATGAAGTCGACATGCGTCATCGAGTCGTTCGCACCTTGTGCTTCTAGTTCTTCCGCTGAAAGACTGGGACCATTTTCAAGACACGTCGAGTACGCACGACCAATCGCTAAGTGGCACGAAGCATTCTCATCAAACAACGTATTGTAGAATAAAATACCTGAATCAGAAATCGGAGAACGATGTGGTACGAGCGCGACTTCTCCGAGATACCGGGCACCTTCATCGAGTGAAATTAAATCATCCAATGCTTCTTGCCCCTGTTTCGCTTCCGCTTTGACGATTTTTCCGTCCTCGAACCAAAGAGTAAATTCATCAATCAAGTTACCACTGTAGCTGAGTGGTTTCGTACTCGAGACATGACCGTTAACACCTGTCTTCTTCGGTAATGTGAACACTTCTTCAGTCGGCAGATTCGCGATAAAATCAACACCATCTGCATTCGGACCACCGCCACCTAACCAAACGTGACGTTCTGGTAATTCAATTGATAACTCTGTTCCTGGCGCTTTATAATGCAATGTTTTGTATTTCTTCTCTGTCAGGAATTTCGCTTTTGAACGCAGATTATGATCATGATCTGCCCATGCAGCAACCGGATCCGCTTGATCAGCACGTGTTGCCTTCAAAATAGCTGCCCACAGTTCCTCAATCGGTTCCTCTGCATCAGGGAATACTTTCTTCGCCCAGCTTTCAGAAGGTGCTGCTACGACACACCAGCTGACATTGTCACTCATGACGAACTTTCGCCAATTGGCGAGAGCAATACCAGCTGCTTTATTCGCACGCGCGATTCGACTTGAATCAACACCATTTAATAAATCTGGATCTTCGCTGACGACCGATAAGAATGCTGTTTTTTCTTCTGCAAGCTGATCGTAACGTGCTTTTAACCAATCCGGGAATGTATCAAACGAGTCTTCTGGTGCATCAAAATAACGGATTTTCGTCATCTCATCATCTGACCATTGTACATATACTTGCGTAGCACCTACTTCATATGCTACACGTGTGATTTCGCGAACAAGTGGTAAATTCTCGATTCCCGCTCGCACCTCAAGTTGTTGTCCTGGCTGTAGATTGATCCCGGTACGCACTGCTAAAGACGCGTACTGTTGTAATTCTGCTTGTGTCGGCATTATGTAATCCCCTTTCTTGTATCTTTATTTTCACGAAATAGTTGCAATTTTGCAAGAAATAAGGCGAAACTAGAAAGAGAAGAGAAGGAGGCATCATCATGGAATTCACACCCGGAGATTTTAAATCAGCTTATACGTATTTTCACCGACAGGCACTCGATCTCGTCGGTGATGAAAAAGCACAACAAGAATTGTTGATTCGAGCAGAAATCGGACTCGCACATCTGACACAAGATATCGCGTCTACGGAAAGTTCTGATATCGAACGCGAGGCAGAACTCGTCCTTTATTTCCAATTAAAACAACTACTCGAAATGCTTCGTGCCCTCTATCAGAAAAAATTCGAGATGCATGCAGAGCAAGAACAATTATTGCTAACGGCAGTTCTGTACTTTACGTCTCCTGTTGACGCCTTACCGGACGATAACGTCCTCGGACTCTTTGATGACGCACAAATCGTCGAGACGATTTACGAAGAACTCGCCGCAGATGTTGATCGCTTTCAACATATGGAATGAATGAAAAAGCAGCTGTCGCGACAGCTGCTTTTTCATTATGCATTTTGTTTAGAAGCGATATGAACCGGTGCCGTAGATTGACGTGATTCATCTATTTCTAGTTTTTCTTTATTCAACCACGTATAAATCATTCCCATGAAGACTGCTCCACCGATGATATTCCCAGCTAAAGCCGGTAAAAGATTGTGCATGGCTCCTGCAAACGTAATCGTATCCGGATGTGGCACGATTAATGCGATAGAGAACAATGCCATATTTGCGATGACATGATCAAATCCTGATGCGAAGAAGACTGCGACAAGTACCATCATCATCATGATTTGCGCTAACTCATTCTTCATGTTCTTCGGAATGAAAATTGCTAAACAGACCATCCAGTTACAGAAGATTGCCCGAGTAAAGATTTCCCACGTCGAATGATGAATTTTTGTTTCCGATACAGCAAACAACCAATTGTTCATTCCAAGTTCCTGTAAGATACCTGTTTGAGAGAAGAGTAGTGCGAATGCTAATCCTCCAAGACCATTTCCGATCAGACAAATCAACCAGACTTTCATCGTATCCATCTTCGTTGTATAGCCGCGCATCGTTGCCGTCGTGAAATACATCGTATTTCCTGTAAACAGTTCTGCGCCGCCATAAACGATCAAGACGAGTGCCACTCCGAACGTCAATCCACCGACAAGTGTCGCGACAGGTGATTCTGCCATATACAGCCCATTAATTGCTTTTAAGGTAAAAATGATTGCAAATCCAATGAATATCCCCGCTAACATGGCACGAACTAAGTATTCGAGAGGACGCAGTTGTAGCATACGTGTCGACTTGATTGCTTTATTCCGTAATCCTTCTAATGCTTCTACCTCGTTCATTGTAGAAACCTCTCTTTCTTTTGTTCAACACTTCACAATGTTTATTCATTTATTATGATACTTCCATCTTAAGAGATGTTCAAGTCTTGAATCGACCTGTTTTATCGTTTTCATAAAAGAACGAGATGTAAACGATATCATTGTGTCGAGATTGTGAAAAATGCCTTTTCTTGCTTTATACAATTAATTAGTTTGAATCGAAAATCCTGATGCGAAACGCTCGAAAAAGGTTTGTCGTCTGGAGGCATCAAGCACATATCCATCGATGACGACACGATTAAAACGTCCAGACGATGACGTAGCGCGTTCGATGTCAGATGGTGTATAGATGTCGAACGCGCTACGATCTATCTTAAAATCAGCTTTCGAATAGGGATCGGTATAGTGAATTTCAAGATTGGTCAAGTCAGGAATCGTCGAAAATAAAACGAGCGTATGATGCATAAGTACTTTTGATAAGCGAGCGTTCAAGAAATCCTGATTCACTTGTAATGTACCAGTATCGGTCCCGATCCAAGCACGCCGTTCTTTGCCTGTGACGTCATAAGCGAGCCGTAACGACTCTCCTTCGACATCTACCTGTTTTAATTCTGATGAAAACGGGAGTTGTTCAGCTAATTGGCGAACAGCTACCGTATTCATTATGGAAGCACCGACTTGTCTCGCTACGAGATCACCATCATGCCAAATAGATCGTTGGTTTTCTTCGTCTGGTTGTTGAAAAAGACGAATCCCCACCAATACGCCTAAACAAATACAGCCTATAATCAAGAATGTTTTCTTCATTTTCATCACCTTCCTAAAAAAACTTACCCTTTTTCATCTTTTTTCATAAGAAGGGTTGAAATTTTATGCATATGGGCGTACTCTTGCAGGCAGATACTCACAGAAGGAGGAGCATGAGGTCACTCATCATAATGCCATGACTACAACACACCCACAGAAAAAGAGAGTTGAAAAAATCAGTTTTTTAATCATAGGTACGTTGCTGTATTCCCTGTACATCAGCTTACTACTATCTCCAAATGATATCGGATCAGGTGGTATCATGGGGATCACGCTTGTCATTCAAGAGCTTTTCCACACTCCAATCGGATTAACCCAATTGCTCTTAAACATTCCCCTTTTCCTTTTAGGTTTCCGTTTCTTACGAAAGCGATTCATGTTCTTATCTGGCATCATTGTCGTTGCCTCTTCTTTTTTAATCGACTGGATTCCGACTCAGATCGTTCCCGAGTCGTTGAATGATCCGCTTGTTGCCTCCATCTTTGCCGGTCTAGTCTCTGGTCTTGCAATGGCATTGATTTTCTTTGGTGGTGCATCGACTGGTGGACTCGATATTCTTGGAAAGTTTTTCTTTGCTCGTTTTCATAATTGGCCACTTCCTCGCATATTTCTGATGCAAGATCTTGTCATCTATATCTTGGTATGGTGGGTCTTCGATTTGAAACACGTTATGTATGCTCTTATCATGAGCTTCGTTCGCGCCAAAGCTCTTCAAACGGTTTACAGTTTTTATTCCGCTTCTAAGCAATGTATCATTATTTGCGAAAAGGCGGATGAAATAAATGAAGTCATCACAAAAGAACTTGGTCGTGGTGTGACGATCCTTGATGCACGGGGAGGATACTCCAACCGAACGAAGAAAATGGTCTATGTCGTCGTTCAAAATAATGAAATCGTCCGTTTGCAAGAAATCGTTTCTTCTGTCGAACCTAACGCGTTCGTTACGTTCTCAGAAATCCATACTGTTTTTGGGAATTATAAGGAACATTCGTATTCGTTTTAAACTCAAGCGCAGCCTAGCTGTGCTTTTTCTATTTCGTTTACTTTAAAACAGCTTCTCGTATTGCACCAGCTTTCCTGCTTTTTTATTAGGAATACTGATTTTTTTACTTTCTTCTCCCTATTCAAAAAATGGACAGGCTTCACTTTTTTTGCGATAGTAGTTAAGCTTATGACATGTCTATTTATTTAAAGGAATGATTGCATGCACTCACTTTGGCGTCAGCGTATTCTGCTGATCCTTTTGATCAGTTTATTCGCTTCTATCCCAATCATTTACGCCCTATCCGGTTATCGGACGATTGCAACGATAACAGAGCAAATGAAGGATCATGACATACCGTTAATCAATCAAGTGGACCAGTTGGTTGAACATAACCGAGATCGTGCCAATGCGGTGCGTGGTCTTTTATTGTATGAAGATAGTCGTTATCTCGAACAGTATTACTTTTCTACTTCTAAAATTCATGATTTACGAAACAGTCTAAATCAATCGTCGACCACGCCAGGAGCAATCAAGGATTTACTACGTCGCAATAATGTCTGGGAGTCCGAGATTGAACGAGTATTCGTCGTCTATGAGCGTCAGAGTCCAACGGCAGCAAAGCGCCTTGCCAAACAAACGACGCAAACGACACAAACGATTCTCGAGGACTTATCTCGTGTGAAAGATGATTTGTATAAGACACTTCAAGCAAAATTACAACAATCAGATACTTTAGTCGCTACATATAAATGGATGTGTCTCAGTCTCTCTATTCTGTCCTTTTTATTAATTAGTGCGACGATCTTTTTTTCCCACCGGTTCGCACCTAACAAGTCAGACGAATCGTCCTTAGAGTAAACGAAAAGCGCAGCCAAAGCTGCGCTTTTCGTTTACTCTAAAAATTATTCAGATACTGCTTTTTCCTCTTGTACATGCTCCATCGCCATATGAACAAGCGACGACACATGATGGTCATCTAAAGAATAATACACGACTTTTCCATCTTTACGAAACTTGACGAGCCCTTGTTTCAACAGGGAGCGAAGATGATGAGATGCTGTCGCAATCGAGCAGTCGACAGAAGCAGAGACGTCACAAACGCACAATTCCTCTTCGATCGTCAACGCATAAACGATTCGTAGTCGTGTCGCATCTGAAAGGATCTTAAATAATTTTCCGATTTCAAGCGTCGGAATCGTATCAACGACTTGTCCAATCTCAGACGCACGCTGTTCATCAATAGCAATCGTTTCACAACGGGGAATGTCCATGTCCGTCACCTCGTTTCTATTTCTATATTGCACCATGAGAAACAGGACATTTGCAAGTTCAGCGCATCCGCCTACGAATGAGCCAAAATACCAACCATCCCCCTACGTAATCACCGATATCCCAAACGATTCGATTTTGATCGACCGCACGTACACCGATATCGATGATCTTCGTACTCTCCAATCGATTCCTATAACGCTTACGTAATCGAGAAGGAATCGGGAGACGAAGCAGTATTCGATAATAGATGTCTAAGTGGGTGTGTCCCCAAATTTCTGTAGCGATCGAACTTGTCTTGATATACAACGGACGTTTGTAGCGTCTTTCATACTTTTCCTTCAGCAAGAGAGCCATTTCATAAGATACACGATTAGGACGCGGAAATAAAATTTTCCCCAAATGGTAGATCCCCCGATTATCCACGCGAATGATTTGTGGTTCCAATCGATACCGGATCCAATAGCCCCGAAAACGGATCGTCTGCCATTTCAATACAATCACCTCTGAACGGATTATACCCTGTTCTGAAGAGATTGATGCCATTCCCATACAGCATCTGTCATATGTTGTGCAGCACGTCGTCGATCTTCTTTAGCAAAAATTTCCGAGATGACCGCATATCCTTCTAATGGGATAGGAAGAGAAGCGACATTCGTTGCCGTAATTCCACCAATGCCGATTAAAGGTAAGCGCACGGCTTCGCGAATCGCTTGAAGCATCGTGTGTGACATCGAGTCGGCGTCTGCTTTCGATGACGTCGCAAATAGAGAACCTACACCTAAATAAGATGCTCCATCTCGTTCTGCTTCAATCGCTTGCGCGACGGTTGCTACCGATACGCCGATCACAGTGTTCGGTAAGAGACGTCGCGCTGCGGTTAGAGGAATATCTTCTTGTCCGATATGCAAACCAGCTCCGACAAGTAACGCAATATCAATTCGGTCATTGATAATCAAAGGAACATCATGACGATCCGTCAATCTCTTTAACCGGACTGCCTGTTCGAAGAATTCCTTTCCCTGCGCTGTTTTTTCCCGTAATTGTATAATCGTTGCACCACCTAAAATCGCTTCTTCAACGACCGTTTCGATTGCAACTCCCGGATGATATCGACGATCTGTCACCGCATAAATGGAATAATCAATTGACATGTTCTACCACCTCCATCAAATCTTGCTCCGTCATCAGACTGATTGCATTGAACAACTCTCGTTTGAAATTACCTAGACCTTTTTCTGATGCTGCCTGTTCTCCTGCTTTTCCCATGATAAATGTTCCGTGGACTGCTGCCTCAAACGCAGAATATCCTGCACCAAGAAAACTCGCAATCAAAGAAGCTGTCATACACCCCGTACCTGTGACGTCTCCGAGACGCGGCGTACCTACTTGTAGTTCCACTTCGCGCATGCCATCCGTGATGTAGTCGATTGGACCTGTGACGACAATGACGGACTTTTGTTTACGAGCGAATGCACGAATGATTTCTCGATCCATGATCTCATCACTAGCAGCATCGACTCCTTTTGTTCGTCCATTCTCCCCAAGCAATGTCTTGATTTCTGAAGCATTTCCTTTAACGACCGTACATCCGAGTCTACTCAATTCTTTTGAAAAGGACGTACGCAATGATGTAGCTCCCGCTCCAACTGGATCAAGGATGATCGGAACGTTCAAGCGTCTCGCTTCGCTTGCGGCGAGTCGTTGAGCTGCTTGCATGTCTGCATCAATTGTTCCAATGTTCAAGACAAGAGCTTGCGCAAGTCGAACCATCTCTTCCACTTCGCGAATATCCTCCGCCATGACTGGAGATGCGCCAACGGCGAGTGTGACATTGGCGCAATCATTGATCGTGACTGTGTTCGTCAAATGATGAATGAGTGGTTTGTGTTTAAGAATGGTCGTAAACATGTGAATCCCTCCAAAGTGAATGAAAATGATGTGTCGGTCCAATCCCTTGTCCGAGAGCAAATCCACGACGAATCGCCTCTGTAACATACTTCTTGGCCTGACGTACACTGTCCGGTAAAGCTTCTCCAAGTGCCATCCGTGCCGCAATCGCTGCAGATAAGGTACAGCCTGTTCCATGAGTATGTTGATTATCTAACCGATCTGATGTGAAACGGTATTCCTCTTGCCCGTCCCATAATAAATCCGTGGCAGCTCCCGGTAGATGTCCACCTTTTAGCAAGACGGCTCCAGTCTTCATAGCCAACTGATGCATCGCCAGTCGCATCTCCTCTAGATTAGTAACTGACTGCCCTGTTAAGCGCTCTGCTTCCGGTAAATTTGGTGTGACGAGTGTCGCAAGTGGCAGTAACTCCGCGATTAGTGCTTCCTCTGCCTCCGTCCGCAATAGGGCATGCCCGCCTTTTGCGACCATGACAGGGTCTAGTATGATCGGAACTGTCTGTTTGCGAAGATGTGTTGCAATGACGTGAATCGTTTGTGCATTCGAGACCATACCGATTTTGATAGCATCCACACGAATATCTGAAAAGATTGAAGCTAATTGGGCATCAACGATTTCCGATGATAACTCTTCTACTGCTTGAACGCCCAGTGTATTTTGAGCCGTTACCGCCGTCAAAACACTCATCCCATAAACGCCCAATGCCGAAAATGTCTTTAAATCTGCCTGAATTCCAGCTCCACCACCGGAGTCAGATCCCGCAATCGTCAATACATGTTTCATATTTTTCTCACCTTTCCATCGAGCAATGTAAGGGAGTTGTTACCGACAAAAAAAGCGTCGACCGCTGTAAAAAAGCAGTCGACGCTATACGAAATCGTTATCCAACCATTTCGGTATCCGTTCGGCTCAACTTTCCTACGCTGGTATTATCCAGTTCAGGTAATAGGGTCGAAAACAGATTGGTTTTCCTCTCAGCCGGATTCCTCCAGCTCCCCTAGTTGCTCAAGTATTCATTTCGCCTTAACTGTAGCATAGCGGCAAGAAAAAAACGAGCCGAAGCTCGTTTTGAATTATAGGTATGCTAATGGATTAACTGCATTCAGAGGAGAAGAGGCACTGTACTGATAGCCTCCGACATGTAGTTCGAAATGCAAGTGTGGTCCTGTTGAATTCCCAGTACTACCAAGTGTTCCAACTTGCTGACCTTGAGAAACTGTTTGTCCTGCATGAACAGATAATGAACTCATATGAGCGTAGACTGTCGTATAGACTTTCCCGTCAAGGAAGTGAGAAATCATGACGTGATTTCCATAAGGCCCACCACCTGAAGCTGTAATGACCGTTCCAGCTGCTGCTGCGACGATTGGTGAGCCGACCGAACCACTGAAATCGACACCATTATGGAACGTATAGCCGTTCGCACCGCTTGCTGGTCCAAACCCTTGTGATACGCCACCAGAAGATGGACGAACGAATTTCCCACCGCTCGAAACAACGGGTGGGGCAACTGAAGTAGGTGATTCTGAACTCTTACCTGCTTGTTTTGCTGCTTGAGCATTCGCTTTAGCGGCTTTTTCAGCTGCTGCTTTCTCGGCTGCTGCTCTTTCAGCCGCTACTTTAGCTGCTGCCTTCGCTGCCGCAATCGCACGTTCTTGAGCTTCAAGTGTGGCTTGTAGTTCTTTCGCGTCTAGAAGTTCTGTCGTAAACTTCGTCTTACCTTTTCGTAATTTTTTAAGCGTAGCACTGCGTTCTTTCATTTGAACTTTCAACGCTTTTTTTTGTTCGATTAATGTTTTCTTCTCTTCAACCTGCTCCGCCTTTTTTTCAACGAGCGCTTGTTTTGCTTCCGCTAGCTTTTGTTGGGTTGCGATGTAATCCGAAATCATTTTATCATCTTGCTCCGCGATTTTTTTCCCTGCCATGACACGACTAAATAAATCACCTAAATCCTTCGATCCAAAAATGACTTCTTCCCATTTGATTGAGTTTCCATCGTTTTCTTGGAAGACACGTAGACGATCACCGAGTAGTTCTTCTTGTTTTTTCAACATCTCTTCGTAGCGAACGATGTCTGCTTTTAATTCATCGATTCGCAAATTCAATTTCTCGATTTGTTTATTTTTTTCGGAAATCTGAAAAATCTTTTCGTTGATCGCTGCATCGATTCGATTGATTTGACGTTGTTCTTTCGAAATTTTCGACTCTTGTTTTTTAATTGCTTTTTCTAATTTACGTTGTTCTGCGGCATTTTCAGCCTTTTTTTCTTTGATCGTTGCTGCCGCAATTGGTTGTGTTCCTGTTATAAGTAATGCTCCTAAAACAATGGTAGAAATTAGTTTTTTTAGCATATATCGTTTTCCTCACTTATGTTTTTCATATTTTATTATAGTATTCAAGTTTCTCTCATATCTGAAATAGATTATAGCACCCTAATCGTTTCAAAAAAATTTCATTTACATTTCAAATGAAAACGTTTTTTTGTAATATAATCATTTATTTTTTGAAAATCGCAAAAAAAGAACCGCTGCATAAGCAACGATTCTTTACTGTTTAAAACATCGTCATTGGGTTCACTGAGCTAGCTGGACCAGTTGCACTATAGCTGTATCCACCGACGTGGATTTCAAAGTGTAAGTGTGGACCAGTTGAATTCCCAGTACTTCCACGTAAACCGATTTGTTCACCTTGACTGACGCGTTGACCTGCGTGAGCATTGAGTGCGCTCATATGAGCATACAATGTTGTGTACGTTTTACCGTTTAATTGGTGAGCAATCATGATGTGGTTTCCGTAAGGACCACCACCTGATGCTGTAATGACTGTTCCTGTTGCAGCTGCAACGATTGGAGTTCCAACCGGACCACCAAAGTCGATCCCGTTATGGAACGTATAACCGTTTTCTCCACCTGCTGAGCCATAGCCTTGCGTGACAGCCCCAACCGTTGGATGGATGAACAGACCACCGGATGATGGTGACGGTTTAGGTGTCGCAGGTGCTGACGGTGTTGGCGCAGCTGGTGTTGGCGCAGCTGGTGCTGGCGCAGCTGGTGCTGGCGCAGGTGTAGATGCTTTTGGAGTCGATTGTTTCGTCGAACCAGAAGGTTTCGCTGCTTGCGACGCTTTCTCTTGTGCTGCCTGCTGAGCCGCTGCTTCTTTAGCTGCTTGTTGCTCAGCTTCTTTTTGAGCCGCTGCTTGAGCTGCTTCAGCTTCTGCTCGCGCTTTT
>Ga0308158_10003042_pt1 | contig 15135 bp, 19 predicted proteins | sample PhyBR2_FD_201038 | JGI IMG/M metagenome (GOLD analysis project Ga0308158, IMG submission 201038) | Phyllosphere microbial communities from UC Gill Tract Community Farm, Albany, California, United States - DLSLB.R2 | ecosystem: Host-associated > Plants > Phyllosphere > Unclassified | place: USA... | reverse complement strand
GCAATTACGTCGGCGCCGCAAGATCAGGACGGGAATGTCGGCGTCGGCCGCGACCAGTTGCAGGCGCCGGGTCGCCACCATCGACATCCGGCTAACCTCGGCGATCACCGCTGACGGCGTTCCATCGCGCACCGCGTCTTCGACGACGGCGAGTAAGGCCGCGTCGTCGCGGGGTTGCGCATGGATCAAGTCGGCAGGCGCTAGGCCCGCCTGCTCAAGACCAGGCGCATAGAGATCGTTGCGGCAACTCACCCACAGCACCGGTCCACCTGTATGGACCGCCTCGCGCGCCGCAATACCTGCCAAGAACAGCGTTGCTGCGGCATCGTCGACCACCGAACAGCTCTGCGCGGCGACCTCGTGCAGCGCGCCGGCGCGAAGGCCTCTGCTGGCGAGGCGATTGTCGAGGTCGGGGATACCGAACGGCATGATGCGGTGATCCACCACCGGCGCTGCGATTGTCCGCAGATGGGCGATCGTGGTCGGCAGGGACTCGAGGGCGGTGATCATGATGTCTAGACTCTACGTGTTCCCTTTATGTTCCGTTACCAGAGCCGTTTGGTCAAGCGTCAGACTTGAGACTCATGTGGATAAGGTTCCGACCAGGAATGCGGCCAAGCGCGTTCGGCTATGCGTCGCGGAGCCGGGCTACGGCGCGTGCGCGTATGCGAAGGACTGTCGTTGGGCAGGCTGATCGGCGTGCCGGACCCAGTCCGCTTCCCGCACTGTCGAGCCTTCGTAATTACTGCCCCTTTTATCGGGCTAGCGAGGGGATGAGTTTGGCTCCAACTTTCTGCCAAGTGCATGAAATGCAATTCAGATTAGACAGATTTGCATTCGCCATCGCCCGACCTGCCGGATACCAGGGTGACGCCTTTCAGGCATCCTCTCCTAAAACTTCCAGGGTCGCTTTTGGCGGCCCATTTTTTTGTCTGAACGCAGCCGGCATAGCGTATCGGACGCTCCGAGCTACCGGACGTTCGCGTATAGCGATCGGCTGTCGTCGAGCATGCTGATGGGTGTCGGGGTGATCCAGTCCGCCCCCCGCATCGGATATGGGCCGTAGAACAGATCGCCGAGCGCACGCCGGTAATGTGCGTTCATCCAACGTCGACGGCGATGCTCGGGACCATCGTAGATCATGTGGCAGCGCTGACAGAGCGCTGCCAGCTGGTGAAGCGCGCTGTCGCTGGGGTCATGATTGAGGTGCGCGCAGGCCAGCACCACCGGTGTCCATTTGCCCATATGGAGGATGTCTTCGGTCGGTCGACGAACACGTCGGCCGTCGCCGTTACGCCAATACGACCGGCCTTTGTCCCACCAGCGTCCGTCGCCCATATGGAAGACCCGTTGCCCATGTGGGCGCCCGCAATGTTCGCAGCGTCCGCCTGCGCGCACGAAGCGGACTAGATGCGATAGCTGTGGCCAATCGATCGGGTACAGAAAGACATGTTCGGGGCGGATCGGCATCGGTCCCGTCCACCAACATCATCGCTAGCAGTATGTCTAGCGACGTTCTGGCATTTTGATGTTCTTGCTATGTCCTACAGTCAAACATTCGTGCATTCGACAGTCAGCTGAGTCGAAACGGATGGAATGCGATGGGCTTTTCAGGAACACATTGGCCGGAAGGGCTGAACGACGAAGAGGCGCTGCAGCGCCTGCAGACGCTATGCCTTGGTGCCTGCGACGGCATCCAGGATCTGGCGGACGACACGCGCTACAAGGCGCTTCGCCGGGCGCTGCTTGGCCGGACTGACCTGCGACCGCTGGCGCCGGCCTTTGTGGCGGCTCAGCCCAGCCTTGAGGCATTCGTACGTCATGCCCGGGAGACGAAGGATCGCACCCTCCGGCGTGAGATGGTCCGTGAGCAGTTCAAGGCGCTGTGGGACGAGGTTCGCGGACCGGATGCCATCAGTTCGGCGACGTGGACCGGGCGCCCTTCCCTGCGCGAGCATGCCGCTGTCATTCAGGCGTTAGCGCCGGTTGCCTTGGAAGCAGTGCAACGGCTGATCGACGATGAAGAGCTTGCCCGCGACAATGGTGGCCCGGTCGATGCCGATCGGGCGGTAGCCCTGCAGCAGCTTAAGGCGCTGCACCAGGCGCTGGGCCATCTGATCGCTGCAGTCGATCAAGGTCGATCGCTCGAGCCCGTACTCGAACGGCTCCGGGTAGTCCGCCAAGAGGCGAAGGTAGCGATCGGTAAGGCGACAGCCGCGCTGCCGGTGACGACCTCGGCGTTGATCGCGTTCGGCAGCGTGGTTGGTATCGTCGAGTTTCTCGTCGGCAATGTCGTGGTGGCTGTCGCCGCGGGGGGAATAGCGGGTAACACCCTGAAAGATGCCATTTTGAAGAAGAGCGAGGCGGTCGTCCGATAAGCTGATGACTGATTATAGACCGATATTCGGTTCGTCGTGATGGGCATTCAGCTCGGCAGTTACGGACGTCGTGCGACCTGCTATCGGCAGGAGCCACCCGAGCCTAATTAACCTGTTCGTGCGGGCAGACCTAGTCAGCGAAGTGAGTATATGGCGAACATCACACGACGCCGAACGGGCGAGTTTCTACGCAAATTGTTTGAGCATCTTATCGCAGTACCGGAAGGTATGGCTGCCGGAGTGGCGCTAAATGCAATCCGCACGTCGATTCCGCTCAGCCCCTTCGAGAAGGGACATTACCCGTCCGGCGGGGAGCGGTTTGAAAAAATTGTGCGGTTTGCAACCGTGGACTGCGTCAAGGCAGGCTGGCTTCGGAAAAGCAACGGAGTCTGGACCGTTACAGATATCGGTCAGAAAGCCTATCAGACGCTCGTGGACCCGGAAGCGTTCTATAAAGAAGCGTGCCGGTTATATAGCGCGTGGAAAGCTCAACGTGACGCCACTGTGGTTCTGCCCGGTGAAGCTGCTGAACCTGAAGCTATAGAGCAAGCAGCCGAAAAGCTGAGCGTTACAGTCGAAGCTGCTGTAGACCATGCGTGGACGGAAATTTCTCAGTTCTTGCACGCCAGCGACCCTTTCGAATTTCAAGAGATGGTGGCCGACCTACTGAGAGGCATGGGTTACTATGTGTCGTGGGTATCTCCTCCTGGAAAGGATAACGGTGTCGATGTGATCGCTTTTAACGATCCACTAGGCGCGACCGGGCCAAGGATGAAAGCGCAGGTAAAGCGCTGGCAATCGAAGGTAGATAGTGATGGCTTGAAATCGTTTTTGGCGACACTTTCTGTCGGCGATATCGGCATCTACATCTGTTTAGCCGGGTTCACGAAAGATGCTCAGGATTACGCGCGCAATCAGGAAACGCGAAGGGTCACTTTGATTGACGCGCGCCGTTTCTTCGACTTGTGGGTTGAAAACTACGCTCGTCTTGCAGACCAAGCACGACGTCGGTTGCCGATCGTCCCTGTCTACTTCCTTGCGCCCTCCGAGTAAGCGCAGGCTGTTCGCAGTTGGTCGTGGGATCGGCGGGAGACGTGCCGCTGCGTTCGCCCTGAGGCGCTCAAACTGTTGCGTACCTACGGCTCGTTTGGTTGGAACGATGCGGTACGGGACTTCATGTCGCTCCAACCACGCTTGGCGACCCGCTACGCGGCGGAACGAGACCGGAGCCTGATACCGGTTCAAGTTAGCGGCGAAAGAATGATTGCGCTCAGTCCGGGCGCGCACAGCGAGCTTATCCGTGACATCGTCGAGCGGTTTGCAGCGACGCATACGCCTGGAGCGAAACTGATCTACGTCGGTGATACCGGAGATAAAATTGGTTTCTTTGACGACGCGGCCCTTGGCGAACTCGGCGTTGTTGTCGATCGCCATGGCAAGATGCCGGACGTTGTCCTCTACGATGTTCGCCGCGGTTGGCTCGTACTGGTGGAAAGCGTGACATCGCATGGTCCCGTAGACGGAAAACGCCATGGTGAGCTCGCACGATTGTTCGCCGGATCGAACGTCGGGATAGTTTACGTAACGGCCTTCCCCAGTCGCGCACCGATGACGAGGTACTTAAGCGAGTTGGCATGGGAAACCGAGGTTTGGGTTGCTAGCGATCCGACCCATCTCATCCATTTCAACGGCGATCGCTTCCTAGGCCCCCATTGATCATGAGAGGGGCAACGACGTTGGTTGAGGCCTTTGTGAGTATGTCGCCATGGGAAGATGTGAGTATGTAAAGCTGCGTTTCTATTATGGACTCAAGTATCTAACCTCACGTACGTAACGTTACTAGGAGTCAGGCGCCGACCACTTTCGTATTTTAGTAGCTTCCAGCATGTACGCCATCGGGTGACGAGCGATAATCGCTCGTTTAGCCTGCGAATACTTTGAATGGGCGTTAACGATCCCTCCAATAACCGGGAGGGTTCCGACTAAGCCGACTTGTTCGGGTGGCAAATGAAGTCCCGCCATTGCCGCGGCCCCGGCTGCCACAGTTGCAATTCCGAGAAGTATCGAGTCTTTACTAATCAGCGCTTCCCTTCGTGCGAGACCCAGTTCGCTTTTTAGATCGGCGAGATCGTCACGCATTTCTAGCTCGAACTCGTGCTGTAATTCACGCTTATCGCTAGCTATTGATGTAGATGTGATCAGTTCCACGTGCTTTTCGATCCGGCCCCTATACCGTTGTCGGAGACGACGAAGGTCATCCCCACCAGACCGAGCCTCCCTAGTCCGAAGATCTATAAGGCGTTGCAAAGGAATGTTTCGCGTGTCCACGAGGCGGGTCGTCACTGGGACGACGTACTGTTGCTGACTTTGATCTTCGATATCAGATGAAGGTCCTGCGATGAAACGCGAAAGGCTAGCGTAGGCGTCGGTTCGATCCGTAATTCGCGCCTTGCGCTCGCCAGCGCAGCAATCTGTTAAAATGGACATCAGTGCGAGCCCGGTTTTGTCGCTGAGGGAGCTGGCCCGGCCATCGGTAGGCCCTACAAGTTCCAACTCGCGTAGCATTTCCCAAGTTTCGGGCAAAAGCTTACGGGCAAACATAAAGTGATGGCCCCAAGTTTCACCATTATTACTATAACGAAATTCGCCGGGAAGCTGCTGTGTTGCAAAATCCTCGATACGGCTGTGAGCAAGCTTTTTAGCATCCTCATCGGGGACGGATTCACGACCAATGACCTCGACGATTTTTTCAATCAAAGGATCTGATCTGTTAGGCCTATAACCCGGCCATGGCACGATGAACTCAACCTCATCCCAAAGAAGCATGGCAGTCCGAAGAATGTCCGCGTCAAGAGGTCTCGTGTGAGGGTAGTAGATTGCGTTCTGCATATACTATCTCATGTATTAAAGTGTCATATAGACTACGTTGAACTTAAGGTAAGCTTAGTCGCTTCCAACTATTGGCAATCGCCCCGATTACGTCATATATCGAAATCGGCCGAGAGGAACTAAGTCCTAAGCCGGAAAAAGAGAAAGGCAGGCTCACTGCGAGGACCGATTGTATAGGCGACATCGATCATTTCGCTGGCAGCGAAATGACGACAAGTCTCGATACGGGCTGGATCGCGCGCCACAGTTAATAGGCATGCCGCAGCATAATGAGACTCGTCCCGAGCAACGCAGTTAACGTCCGAGAAAGCCTGTTCAAGGCGCTGTCCTAGGTAGCCGATCGTCGCAGGCCGCCGCGTTCGCTTGAACTCGAATGAGTAGCAGCGAGGACCGGTGTCAAACCAAAGATCGGCCCGCCCTGGAACCTTGGTACGCTTGTCCGACCGACCCCGCTTAAAAACGTCGTATTCGTTCATCGGCAGATACCCTGCCATGGCCGCAGCGTTGGACAAGAAACCAACGGACGCAACCTCGTGATAGTCGAATGGTGAGTCCCCTTCGAGCCGATCGGTAAAGCGCTCGTAAAGTTGGTCAGCGCGTCTCAGCCAGGCCTCCCAATCTGAAAGGATACCGGTCCGTCTGGCGTCGGCGATCCTTATGCATTCGTAGCTCAGTCCAACCTCCACCGCTGCCGTGGCTCGCCGGAAAACGGTGATATTGGCGGCGTCTCGATGATTACCCGTAACCTCCCCCGATGCAATTCTCGTACGGCTAAGATGGTAGCAAGGGCTCTACCACGGCTTCGAAGATCGTGCTCCACGGCGAAGTTTGCTCAAGCCTGGATTCTCGATCTGACATGAGTGCGACCGCGATAACCCATGCACGGTCCGGACTTAACCAGGTTTGGCATTCGACAAGCACTTCGACAGGGAGCAGTACGTGCGAATGAGCACGAGCGGCCCCCTGAAGCCGTACCGGCTTGGTGGTTTTCGCTGTGCCAATTTCGAAATCCAGCCAGTGGACCCCTCCACCGAACCCGGTACCCAAGGCTTTTGCGCTGGCCTCCTTCGCGGCGAAGCCTCGGGTGGCAGAAATCGCTAAGTCAATCGAGCCCGCTAGTTCGGCTTGCTCGGCTTCAGTAAAGACCTCGTCTAGCCAAAGTTTCCCAAGTCGATCAACGGATCGGCGAATAGGTGCAATCCTGCAGAGATCTAGGCCGACACCAACAAGCAAATCGATGCTACCAAAGAGCTCGGATAGCGATCGTTAGAACGGCAAAAACGATTATCCAGCACAAAATAGTCGCGCCTGCACCCCTCACTCGCAATCCAAGAAAGTCGATTTGAATTTGGGGGTCAAGTGTCCGGGCGCAGCAAACCAATGTCAATGCAGCTGTGATAGCGAACGGCACACCGAACAGCGCTGGGGCATGATCGACCAACGCTTGTGGGCTCTTCGATTCACTTAAAACACAAAGGAATTTCCAGCCCAGTGCGATCGACGCGGCGAAACTTGCAACCGCCACGCAAGCGTAGACGGTCCTCGTTTCACGCAATATCTTTGCCATTCTTTTTCGCAGCCCTTCGCTCATCCCATAAGCCTCACAAGATCACCGATTGGCCGTTGCTCGCCCGGATCAGCAAGCTTGGGCACATCGAGATTCCATTTCGGCGGGAAGATCGGTTGTGGCATGGGTCCTAGGCTCTTGCGATAGACCTGTTTGATGCGCGTACGGCCCGAGAGCCCTTTGACGCTGGGATGCATGACGCGCGCGTACTTAGATATCTCGCAAAAAAGGTTCTGACAGTCGATCGGCTGCAGCTTCCTTCCGAAGAGATTCTGGAATTTAATACCAGCTCTGGCAAACGCGCGATCCTGCTGCTCACAGACCCAGAAGATTACTTCCTCCGCTGAGTAGCTCTTCGTGTTCGCGAAGCACTTAGCAATCCCATCGAGAGCTCCAGGGCCGGCAATGACGAAATCGCCTTCATCATGGTCGAGCATCTCGGAATAATTGAGATCGATGGCATATTGGAATGCAAGGAATGGGCCCAGCCCCGGATAGGCAAGCAGCAGCTCATAGATTGCCCGAAGGCTCGGCGCCTGGCGTACGCGCTCCGGCAGCCTGTCCTCGATCATCATATCTAGTAGGGCGAGATGATTGGCATGTTTGCGCGCGTGACCAAGCTTTGGGGCCGGCATGATGTAGGCCGGTGAGTATAGCTTGAGCCCAGCGGCCATTGCGCGATCAAGCGTGCGCTCAATCTCGTTCAGATCGCTCCCTTCCCATGTCAGGGGCCCAAGGACGCGCTCCAACAGTTCCCAGGTATCTATCTTGTTGAAAAGTTTGAAGAGGAGAGTGCGGAAAAAGATCTCTCGCGGCGTGCGTGGTCGGTCCTCGCGGTACTGAACTTCGCGGATGAGGTACTGGCTGACCCGGTCGCTCGCGCGGTATGCATTTGTGAACCTATGTGCGGCCAGAACCGGATCTTTGGTCCAGGGGCCGATCGGATCGGCTAGCCGTCGAAAATAGAGTGCCTGACGCTCAGCAGCGAACCGCCAATAGGTGTCAAAAACGAGCGTTGTTTCCATGTCATTCCGTGCGGCGACTGAGGATTGGCTCGGCACATGTGTCGCGCCACCCGGTCTCACCGACGCCGATTGTGAGTCCTCCGACTGCCTAGAACAGATCCGCGCAGCCGAAAACGAACTTCTGCGATTATCCGCCCGAAGGAACGGCAGATGGAGCTGGCGATGCCGGTTTCGGCGAAGGATTAACAGGCGGCAACGGAGTCACGGCCGGCGATGGAGCGGCAGCCGAGGATGGAGTGATGGTGGGCGATGGCGAAGGAACTATGCTTGAAACTGCCGCCGTCGGAGTCGCTACCGGTCGCGAGAGAGAACATTCCTTCAAGCCCAACGTTATCATAGCGCCGATGACGAGTGCGCTGGCCCACTTCATCACCGCCTGCTCGCGCTCAACGGCGGTGACACGTTCGCTCACCTTCTTGTCGTTCTCATCGATCTTCGAACGGAGTCCGGCGAACGACTCTACCCCACTGGCTATAGGACCGAGGAGATCAGACGGAATTGATTCAAATCCCATCTTCTGTTGAAGGACGCTGGGGCGGTCGAGACTGGCATACCAGATTAGGAAGCACTCTTCTCCGCGCGATAGATGCACCGCTGCCGGACCAGCGTTGAACACTGAGAAGAGTAGCTTACCTTCATAGTGAGGATCCACGTGGAATCCGGAGACGTTTACCAGCCCGCGGAATTTATAGGTCGCTCGGATTGATATGAATGCGAGCGCGTGCTGAGGCACACGTATGCGCTCTTCCGTCAGGATGAAGCCAAACTGGCCCGCCGGTATCGTAAAGCTTTCGTTTACGCCGAGCGGTTTCTTGGGCTTGTTGCGAGGGTCGTTCGGCTCGCCCGTTGGCGACACATACACTTCGCCGCCGACACGAAGCCGGTAGGCAGCGCGGTCGACGCGCTTCACATCATAGTCGTCGATAAGGGCGCCGAGTTCATCTTTCAGGCGTTCGCCACCCCAGAACACTAGGCCTCCCCCCCCGCGCCTTCGCGCGTGAAGCTGTCGAAGATCGACCGCGCCTCCACTGCCCGGATACGCTCGCGATACGCGGCAGAGAGGTCTATGTCGCGAGCCGCTGCCTCTGCCAGCACTGCGGAAACGAGGCTGTAATTGCACTGATGCATACCACTACGAAACTGCAGATCCTCAAGATGATCCCAAGATTCACATAGCTTCGCCAGTAGCCCGTTGCGCTTGCAATACTGCCGCGTAATCCAGAGTGGGTCGTCGTCACGACCGAGGGTTCCAGCCAACCCTTTCCCGAGCTCGAGCAGCGATCGGTCGGGGTTCGAAGCCGTGAGCTCGCGGCCTAAATGCTGATTGAGAGTGTTGGCGACAGCGAGACAGATGATGAAAGCGTCTGTCAACGTACGCTTGAAACGCGCTTCATCACCGTCATCAACGGCGGCAAGAAAATACGCGGTGTACTTCGCATTATGCAGCGCCATGTGCTTCATGCGTTGAGCGAGAGGAAGAATGACGATATCCCGGTGATAGACTTCGTCGTGTTTGAGCTGAGCCCACTGAAGGGTTAGCAAATGATCGCATGCGTTCATAATAGTCCTCATTAGGCCACCAACGTGGATTCGTTGTAGATCCCGCGGCAGCTGCCGATCAAACTTCTGACTTCAGCTATCGTCCAACGGCCACCGGACCCCTCACCAGACCCGGTGTCGAGGCGCGCGAAAGTTGAATTGACGGTTAGTGGCCCAACCTTCAAACCAGCCTCGTGGGCCAGAAAAAACTGGAGTCGACCTAGTCCCACAAGGTTTCCAAGGAGTCGGCGCATATAATAATGAGATCGGTATGTCGCATTGAAGCGAACCTGCCCATCATGAACTTTGATGCTGAGATGGCTTAGGCACGGCCCCCCGTACAGACGACCGCGATCCGTCGCGGAATCGTATATCTGAATCTCGTCTTCCATTGGGCGGCCAGCCCCAAGCTCAAAAGATGCCCGGTATTTTCCGTGCCTCTTTATCTTGATAAGCATGTCTGCAAGCGGGTTGAATATTGCTCCCTTCGCGTCGCGTTGGCGAAGTATACGATACGCATAGGAACCCCAGTTTCCGTCGCTTCGAGCTTTCTGAATTGCGCGTAGCTTTTCCGGGAAGGGCCCGAACAGTCCGGCTGTTCCTGATCTTCGGTACTCGTCGAGAGGGAAGATCGTCTCAGCAACAGTATGGATCCCAAAGGCACCGTGCGACTTGAGAAAATCATCTATCTCATTATAGACCCGAAGATCTTCATTCGAAAGCACGGTAGGCTGCGCGATATGCAGTATCACGTCAAAATCTTCGCACCTCTTCAAGCCATTCAGGTGCTCGGCAGCGGCGAGCCAGACTTCGGGCGAAGTTTCACCTTTGATCAGTTCCATGGGCGTTCCTAGAGCAAACTGGCGATTTCGTGAAGTTGGCGGTCAAGGTAAGACCGTGAAAGCCATGCATAGCCATCAAGCCCCCAGGCGGGGCCCCAACTGTTCCGAATAAGTACGGCTTCCTGACCCGCTGGGTCGAGGCCATAACCAGCGGCCAAAACCGCGTGCCCGCCCCGCTCAGGATCATGCGTAACATCAGGAATCATCCCCAGCGCATCCGGACGAAAAAACGCATCGGTTATCACCAGCCCAAGGATCACTGGCACATTCTGGTCGAGGGTCACTGACAGATCGGCAAATGCCGGCTTCCCGGGAACCATAGTCGTTTTAAACAGGGGGTTGGAAAACGAGGGCGGTGTCCAGGGAAGGGACTGACTTGACGAGTAGGGCCAAGCGGTTTCGACCGGTTGACCCTCCTCAGCCAGCGCCGCGGCTATTGCGGCCATTGTCGTGCCAGCGTCAGCGTTCTGGCCCGGCGTCCGTGCTACCGCATGGAAGAACAGGTACTCGACTGACAGATGCTCGCCGGTGTTCGCGCCACGTTCATGGGCACTGGAACTTGCAAATGCGAGACACGACTGGCGCCGTCCTTGCTGACGGACCGGCAATAACAGGGGACGCAAGTCGACCGACGCGGTGATCAAGACTGCCCCCCGAAACGGCGACGGGCGGCACGCGACAGTCCACCTGCCTCAGGGCCTTCTAGCGCGAGTTCAATCGAAAAGGTGATGTCGTCTGGCGAAGCGCCAGCCCAAGGCTGGTACTCGTGCATCGTGACGTCACCGACCCCGCTTTCAGGTGGCTTCGCAATCACGGTTCGACGCGACGACGCACCATAATGCAAAGGCTCACGGGAGAAGTCTGATTGGTCGGAGAGAACAGAATACCCAGCGTCGCGAAGCGCTTCGATCTGCCACTGATGGCCGCTGCCTGCCGCCTCGTCGAGCTCGATACGCAGGAGGTCATCGGGGTTGCCGATCAGCCGGGCACCGTTGTCCCGTTCCGTCAGTCGCCAGACATCAGACCAGCTGCTTCCCGGTCGAAAATCCTCCCCAAGGCTACGTTTGAGCTTTGCCACCTGAGCATTCCGCAGACGGGCGACTTCGGCATAGTTCAGGATTTGATGGCTTAGAAGGCCCCAACAGGCCGCCTCGTAGCTGGTGCCCATCCTGAGGGCTAATTGATAGACAACATTAGGGTTGTGGAGATGTGAAGCGACCGTCCAACCCTGAGCGCGGATGTGATGCCGATATAACCACCGCGGCAGCATCATCTCAGCGGCAAACGCGTCCGCTGCCACCTCTTGCAGATCGCGTCCGTCGTCTTCGGGTAATGGCGCACGCTCCAGGATTACCTGATCAACGCTACCAGCATGCTCCAAAACGACATGGCCTAACTCGTGTGCGGCTGTAAAACGTTGAATATGCAATCCGCGGCGTGTCGTCACCATGATCCCGCGCAAAGGCGCGGGAAGACATAGTCCCAATGCTGAGGTCAGCGGCTTAAACACTAGGGGAATACCGAGATCTCCGATTACCTCGAAGATATCAATAAGTCCGCCTGCCTCGGTTACGCGCTCTTTCACATCAAGTTCGCGATGAACCCGTTTGGCCGCCGCGACAGCATCGAGGCGGACCGCCGCTGTCGCCGACCTAGCCACGATCTTCTCCTCGAGGCCCGCGCATCTGAAGGAATTCCGCAAAACGAAGCAGTTCCGCGCGATCGTCAGACGACAGTTCTGTGGCTGCACGGGCCAATGCCTGGACGCTTTCAGGAAGCGGAGGTGTCTCAGCAGATCCGGTCAGCGCCTCGATAGATTGGCCGTAAACCTGCGAAAACCGCCCTAACTCGACCACATCGACTTTTCGGCGGCCATTCTCAACTAACGAAAGTGCTGACCGGGAAATACCGACAGCATCCGCAGCTTCCTCTTGCTTCAACTCCAGATATTCTCGGGCTTGACGCAACCGCTCTCCGATTGCTCGCCACCTGACGGATTCATCACTCATTGCAGACCCTTTATGCCGGCTCTAGCGCTTTGACCGGCTTCTTTTTTTTGACTTTAAGGTCGCCGATAAAAACCCGCTCCAGCTTCGGAACGAGATCGGCAATCATCTCTTCACAGCTAGCGTAGCCCCCTGGTTGAATGATTTCGGGAGGCAATTCGATGTCGAGAACCTTCTTAGTAATGACGGTGGCGTCCACGACTCGTTTTGAATCGATGGCCGGACAGGTCCCCATTATAGAACCTCCGCTACCAGAGGGCGCCGCAGCAGCAATCGAACCATCGATCGTTTCCGTTTCCTCGTCGAACCATGCTTCCAATTCAGAAACGAGTTCCTTCGCCTTCGAGGCGAAGATCGCTTTTAGCTCTTCTTTGGTGGCTGCCATGATTACCTCATGTTCGAATTTCTAACGCAGTATGGTTCAGCTGCGCGATAAGTCAACAAGAAGATTCCGCTGCCTATATGCCGACAAGGGATTTTGGCGGTCGAAGAAGCCCTCGACGCGAAGTTTGGCTTTCTGCGAGCGGCAATCGCACAACCGGATATCTGATGTGCATTCCAGGACCATTTTGAGCCTGAGGAGGGCGCAAAGGGCGTTTAGTGCGGTTCCAGCAGGCAACGTCAGACAGCAGTCTTTGTCAGCATTAGGAACGCATTTGTGGCAAGCAAATGGCCACGCGGGTGCAGCAGTATGCGTCGGGCCTATAGTCTTTACGCTTCAAGGTCCCAGAACGAATCTACAGGACCGCCGACTAGCCGAGCACTGGTAATAATGATGGCGACGAGGGTCAGCTGGTGGGTAAGAGTCTTGACCTCGCGAATGAGCGCATCAACCTCGCCGGTAGAGCTTCTGTGAAATTGAGCATAACGCAATTCAGCGCTTTTATGCGGCTCCTTGTGGACGCGGCTCCCAAGCTGAACACGCACGATCTCATCGGCGCCCACGTACCATTCGTCGTGGACGAACCGATTACGCCTGGGAGCCACCTTGTTTTGGATGGTATTCACGAGTTCGGTTAGTCGAGCCGGCCATTCGCTTTCGCTGAATAGCGGTTCGATCAGCACCAGCTTTTTGATTGCCTCGCATCGCGGCTTGAGGTTTTCCCCACTGCTGAAAACGCAGGCGGCGACCTCAGGACCACGGTTGATCAACACGGATGCCACATCAGTCAGCTTGCGATCCAGCACCGCCCACGAAACGCACAACTCACCGAGGGATCGGTAATGAGCATGGAGCGAGGCCGTAGCGGCTGCTCCGGATTCGGGGAGGTAATCCATACGCCAGCCAAGCACGGCAAAGTGGCAGGCTCAAGCGGGTGAGCCCATGGTGGCGGATAAAGTTTAGAATAAAACAGGCGTCGGTGAGTGGCAACCAGCGTCCTCACACCACCCTGTAACCTGATGTTTTCCCCATCGATCCCCTATGAGGATCTAGGGATCCGTTACTTCTTCAGGAAACCGCGCAGCGCACATCGCTTCGGTAAGCGCGGCGCAGCTTCTACGCTGTCGTTGAAGGCGACCGTGCAGAAGAGCACCAATTGACCGTTCGACGATAGCCAGCGGCACGCCAATCGGCTCAGAAAATGAGGTGTGTGGCGGCCGTCGGACGGTGGCTGGATGAACGATTTGGAATGGCGCCTTCTCGGATCGAAGCGGGAGGGCCGCAATTTACCACGAAGGGCGAAAAATGATCCTACGTATCTGATGCTGTTACCGTATCTGGCCTAGGGACGAACTTGTAGACGGTACCTCGGGAGATGCCGAGCTGGCGTGCAATATGTGCGGGCTTTATACCGTCGGCGATCAGCTTACGCACCGCGTCGGGATCGATACGCGGCTTGCCGCCCCTGTAAACGCCCCTCGCCTTCGCTGCCTCGATACCTTCGAGTTGCCGCTCGCGTCGAAGGTTCGTCTCGAACTCTGCAAATACGCCAAGCATGTCGAGAAATGCTTTTCCGGCTGCCGTGCTCGTATCGATCGGTTGCTCCGTCGCCTTGAGCGCGATGCCCCTGCCCTTCAGCTCGTGCACAATATCCTGCAGATCTTTCATCGACCGGGCGAGCCGGTCGATACGGGTCACCACCAAGGTGTCGCCTTTGCGAAGGAAGTCGAGCAGGACTTGCAGTTCGGTCCGTGCGCCGCGCTCGCTCCCTGACTTTTTCTCCGACCGGATGGTCTGGCAGCCGGCAGCACGGAGCGCAGTTTCCTGTATTCCGAGATCCTGCTCCGAGGTCGATACGCGGGCGTAACCGAAAAGCGTCATTGAAACCTCATCTGTTCAGCCAGGCTCTAGACCACCTGCACGGTGTGTTCAATCTCCATGCAAACGACCCTGATTGAACATGAAGACTGTTCAACGTCTGGTGTTCAATCACGGTATACCCCGATTGACGCTAACTGTAATGCCCCGCCCCTTTGTGTCGGTGACGGAAAACCTCCGGATCTTGGTTTCCGTACAATTGGACAAAGCGACAGGGTTTGTCATACGTGCCACGTATAGGTTGGGGGAGCGCTGGTCGCCTGACGACAATGATGTGTTTTCCGACAGGAGGTGGCGGGCGGTAAGTGCTCAAGGACGGCTAGCCGCTGTCTCTCACTAACGGCCATCCAGAAGAGTTTCCCCACCTGCCGACTTCCGCCATTCGTTTATCGCGTTTTTATAGATTGACCACGCTGTTCAGCGCGCCCGACCCGAAGAGGCGAGATAGGTTTCTGGCGCTGAGCCGTGCTATTGGTTGGCTGCGTGCGGACAGGTCATGTTCGTAGACGGCTAGCTGCCTCGAAAGCTGTTATCGATCGTGCACTGCACGAAGGCGATGCCCGCCCAAGATGGCCGCTCTTCCATGTGCGAGGGCAAGTTCGGTATGGACAGTCTTGCTGCGGCCATCG